>ERZ772968.583-NODE-583-length-18210-cov-4.338860_pt1 | contig 18210 bp, 11 predicted proteins | sample MGYA00580674_ERZ772968 | MGnify/ENA primary metagenome ERZ772968 (study PRJEB29015, sample SAMEA2737940) | human oral metagenome | biome: human oral; feature: human-associated habitat; material: dental | place: China | collected 2138 ...
TCAGGGTAAAATATATAACCGTTTAGTAGTTCCAGATAACCTGCACATTCTGGGAACTATGAATTCTACCGACCGCTCTGTGGGTACCATTGATTTGGCTTTGCGCCGTCGCTTTATCTGGATGGAAATGAATCCTCACAATGAAACAGATTTGCGTACAGAACTTGAAGCTGAACGAGGTGCTATTTCTGAAGAATTAGACATCGTTATAGAACGGTATGCGGATATTAACGCCATTCTAGAATCCGAGGTTGGCCCGGATGCACGTCTGGGACATTCCTATTTCTTCTCTCGAAATTCAACCCCCGAAGACATTGCACGGGCTTTGTTAACCCAGCTTGCGGAAATTGCAGCGACTTTCAATATCAGTTCCGGCGTTCTCGAAAAGATCGGTTCTATCAATGGGCTATCCGTCAAGATGGTGGGCCAGCGACTCGGCAGCCGCCCACGCGTGGTTGGTTCATGGAGCGGTCCCGGTCTGCCTTCTGCTCCTAAGCCCGCAGGTCAAATTCCCTGGTTGGAAGTAACGAGTGGTGAGTGAAGTTCGCTACTTTCAAGCGAGCGCGCGCGGTAACGGTGTCGGCGTTACGATCCTAAAACACACGCATCCTCAGCCGGGTGCCGTGCATACTCTGGTTATCCACGTGTTGCCCAAGCTCTGGTGCAAACAATGGGTATCGGCTGAGCAGCCGGAGGTTATTGCGCCTTTTAATGTGAAAATCGCCTCTGAGGCAGGCGGACAGTTCGCCTCTGTGCAGGATCCTGAGTCTTTACTTTACGAGCATAGCGATGACGGTACGTTATCTCTCTATGTCTATGAGACTGAGATTCTGGTGCTTCCGAAGCCTTGGGCTGGGTATTTAGAGACGGTTTCGGGCTCTGCCCTGCCGCCGCATGATGATGATAATGAGGGCGGTGCCTCAGATCCACTGTGGACAGCGCTGGAGTACCCTGAAAAGCCTGTCTATGTAGTGGCTGCTACGGTTTGTGGACGGGTTTTAGGACCGGCTACGGCCCGTGAGAATATGGACTTTTCGGCAGGTGGTCAAGGTACTGGCTGGCAGAAGGTTTCTTTGTTATGGCGTATGCTGGCAGAGCATCATGAGGAACAGGCAATTATTCAGGGACATCGTGACATTACCCCGCAGGGTTCCGAACTTTTTCCGCATATTCCTTCGCTCAAAGAGGCTATGTACCGCGTTTTTGTTGATTCAAGCGGGCAGGCTTTGGCGCATCGTCGTCCGGTTTTTGAGCCTGAGGTGGATGAATTACTTTTTGTGCGTGGTCGTATGCTTCCGCGCGAGCTTGTAAACCGGCGGATTAACCGACGTATTGGGGTTGTTTGCGAGTTCGATTCTCTGACGACGGATACGCATTTATGGCAAATGATCCGCGCCGGATTACAGCAGGTGGCAACTCATGCCGCCGATAATGAGGTCGTCGACGATGCTTTAGGGTACGAGTCTGTGTTGCGTGATGTGAGCACGCAGAATATTCGTAGTCTGCTGACCGAAACGCTCTCCCCTGCTTTTGCTATGCGATTGTCGGCACAAACTTTGCGCGCTTACCACTATGCGCAATCTATTTTGTCGCAACAATATGGCTTTGGTTTAAGCGATAGCCCGTATGAGGCGGGTGTGCTGGCAAATATTAAATTTGATACTTCGTCATTATGGCGAAAAATGTTGGTGCGGGCCCTCACGGATACCGGTTTAGAAGTGCGTGTGGAAAGCCCCGTTGGTATGCTTTATCACCGCAATGCTGAGGGTCGCCAGCAGGGTGTGGCCTTTGCGAAACCAGATATGATGCTGTATTCCCGCGGTATTCTGGTCGCAACTCTCGATGGCAGGTACACCATGTATTGTGAAGATTTAATGCAGCGGTCCGAGCATGAACGGTACCGGATGCTGGCGGTCGCGTACCGCACAGGCGCGGATGGTTATACAGCATATCCAGTAGCTCACGGTCCTGGAACTCTAGGCAGGATCCTGACGGTAGGCGAGCCCGGGGCGTATCCTCAGGCGCCTATGTCTTCGGAACATCATGTGACGACCTGCGGGGTACGTTTCCCTCAACCCGAGGATGGACGCACTACCGCTGATGCCTCGCATTTGGCGAAGGTGCTTAGGAAGGTTCCTGCTGAGCCTTCATGGAGCGCAAAAGGTCCGCAGGCGTGACTTATGCCGAACTCCTATCGCTTGTGGTTGTTGATGTCTCTGTTCTTCCCCCCAATACCCATGGGGCGCTTTTAGAAGGCTTCTGCAGTAATTTCGGGAATGCGTTCCGGATTCACCAGATCGGGGTGGGTACCGTTCTTCAACGTGACGGTACGGAACGAGCCCGCGTGAGGCTCCCAGCCGTGCGCATCCAGATAGGGTTGATCGTCATGGTTCACTCCAATCAATACGACTTTTCCGCCAAAGTTAAGGTGGTTCGAGCCGCGCATAAGGGCGGCAGAGGCGCGCATTGACTCCAGACACACCCCTAACTTATCTTCAGGCAGATATCCCATAGCCGACCCGGCATCTCGCAGTCGTTCGAGCGTCTGCGGCAGGTCAAGAACGGTCTGCGCCGATACCTCGGGAAGACCGCCCATACGTAAAAGGGCGCGGAAGCTCTCTTGCTCGTCAGGTTCGGGAATCCCCTGCCATTGTTCGGCGGGGTATGCATCCAGAAGCGTAACCTGTTGTACATCGTAACCGGCAGTCTCGGCAAGCGCGGCTACCTCGACGGCGGCAGTACCGCCAACGGACCAGCCCATCAGGGAAAATTGTGATGGAAGCTGACGTTCCTCAAGGGTTTCACGAATACGCGCAAGATACCCCTCGGCGAGTTCACGAAGGCTCTGGGCGTAGCCAGCATTTGGGTTCGTGAATGCCTCATGTTGCAGTGCGTAAACCGACGGATGCCCGGGCAGATAGGGCAGGTAGGCGGCATAGCACCATCCCAGGCCGCCGGCAGGCGGCAGGATAAAGAGCGGTACGGTATTTTTCGATGTTGCGGAGTCCGTCGAGTCCACCTCACGCAGAGGCAGAACCGGGGCGAACTCGATATCAGGAGAATCCTCGTTCAAGACCGCAGCGAGCCCCTTGACCGTGGGATTAGCGAAGAGGGCACCAATACTGAGCGTCTTTCCAAGGTTTTCTTCAATCTTGGCGATGACGGAGAGTGCCGCAAGGGAGTTACCACCCGCTGCGAAGAAGCCTTCGGTTACGCCGAATTGTGAGCGTCCCAGCACACCCGCGATAATCTCGCTAATTTGCTGTTCTAAAAGTCCATGGGGGCCGTCTGCGGTGTTGGTATCAAAGGTAAACTCGATCTGTGCCAGGTTTTTGCGATCTGTCTTGCCTGAGGGGCTAACCGGGAACTCAGCCATGGTGTGCCATAGGCGCGGTACCATATAGTCCGGCAAGGTGTTCTCACAATGTTGGCGAGCTTGAGCAACGATACGGTTGCGTTCTGTTTCAGAAGCGTCACCTATCTCTAGGAACGCCGCGAGAGCAGGTTCGGGCATCTTCGTGTAGAGCAAAACGACGGCGCTATGGACTCCCTCAACTTGGGAGAGTGTAGTTTCGATATCGCCAAGCTCTAGACGTTGCCCATGTAATTTTACTTGGTGATCGGCACGACCACGGTAGAGGATGACTCCGCGAGGGTTTTTGTCCAGGGTGCCGGGTTCCTGGTTTGTGGCGGTGAGGTTCCACTCGGCAAGATCGCCAGTACGGTAAAGCCGCTCCCCCGTAGCGTTGTCCAAGATAAAGGCTTGTGCAGTTGCCTCGGGATTGTTCTGATACCCCACAGCAAGCTGTGCACCCGAAAGGTAGAGTTCCCCTACGAATCCGGGCGGTATCGGCTGTAAAGCCTGGTCGAGAATACGGGTTTGGGTGTTCCAAACAGGCTGGCCGATAGGAACAGTACTGCACTCTGGGTTTTGGGAGCTATCCCAGAAGGTAACATCGACGGCGGCTTCCGTAGGCCCATAAAGATTTAAAGGGTAAACACCCATAATATTATGCGCGCTGAGAATCTGATCCTTCTGAAGTGCCTCGCCCGAGCAGATAAGATAGCGCACATGGTTTCGCTGCTCCCCCGATCCAAAACCTGCTTCAGCTAAAGTACGTTGAGCGTAGGGAGACTCTAGGAAAGCGGTGAGCATCGTGGGTACGAAATGCAGACAGGTGACGTTCTGTTCGGCGATAACACGCGCCAGGTAAGCCGGATCTCGGTGCCCATCAGGAGCGGCAATAACGACGGCGGCCCCTTCCTGAAGCGGCCAATAAAGCTCCCACACATGAACATCAAACGAGATAGGCGTTTTATGTAAGATGCGGTCCCCCGCACGGTCTTGTGTGGATGCGCCGACCGGAATCTGTGACTGCTGCCAGCGTAACCGGTTATCAATGGAACGATGACTAATCGCAACACCTTTGGGTCGCCCCGTCGAACCCGAGGTAAACAAGATATACGCGGTATCATCCAGTGCTGTGCCGATACCCGGGAATGTTTTTGCCTCGGGCACATGTATAAGGTTTAGAGGTTTTCCCACAGGGGCTGTTAGAGCGGTAAATTCAAATTGCTGCAGCCCGCACAAACTCTGCGTATTCGCCGGTTTTAACTCGGCCTCTGCAATAGGACTCAGCCCGGAACCATACACAAGCGCCGAACACTGCGCATCTTCCATCATGGAGCTCACACGTTCGGCTGGCAGATCCGGCAAAATCGGCACATAGACAAACCCTGCATAGAGCGCCGCATATAAGGCGATATATTGTTCAAGTCCTCGATGAAAGCGTAGTCCTACAGCGGTTCCAGGGCACACGCCAGCTTCCAGCATCGCCTTTGCTAGGGCGCGGGCTCGCACATCCAGCTCGTGATACGTGAGTACCTGCGAAAACTCATAGGCCTGCAGAGATTGCGGGGACAGCGTACCGTCCTCATCCGGCGCGCAAGCATAGAGTGCGGGTTCGTTCGGGTAGCGTGTGAGCGCATCCTGAAAACGTTGAAGCAAAGTTTTATACTCTATCGGGTGCGCGGTAGCGTTAAACGATTCCAGCAGCTCTACCTCATGCGGTAACGCAGTCGTCAGGGTATCCATCGACCGTTCCTCAAGGGCAGCCTGGGCCCAAGATTCCAACCAATTTTGCAGGTGCCGGGCGTGAAATTCTACGTGCTCGCGGGTATACAGGTTCGGGTTGGCATCAAGCTCCACAGAAATTGTGTGACCGCGCCCGGGTACGCCTCGCAGGGTAATGGTCATATCCGCAACTGGCCCCGCAGATATGTTATGAATATATCCCACAGAAGCAGGCGCGTTTTCGGTAGGTGCACCTAGCGGTAAAGCGGCATCAAACGGTACAACATTGATCTGGGCACCAAAGAGGCGATTGCCATCGGACTGCGCTAAACGTTCTAGGTCTTCTTGTCGAGCAAGCGGATGTGAGGCGTTTCGTGCATACTGGTTCTTTACGCTATCGAGTGCCTGTGCAATACTTCCCATACCTGAAACCTGTACAGGAAGCACGTTCACGGCGGTGGTTCCAGTCTGAGCGCTGGTCTTGCCGAGAGCACGGGTTTCTGCGGGAACCTGAGTCCCAAATATACGGTTCATCTGGGGTATACCAAAAGCAGCGCTTCTATGCCCACCAATACGGGCCAGATAAGACCCTACGGCACCGGTTACAGTAACGGGCCAGGAGGTTCCGTACATTTTGCCAATTTCCAGCATATCTCGCTGTAATTTATCAGGCAGGGTCAGTACCTCACGCAAGGCCTGTGGCGCCGGTGATGCACTTCGTGCCGCCAGCGATGTATCGGGCTGGCTAAGTACTTCCGCTTGCTCGGAAGTCCACAAGGCCAGGTCCTCTTCTCGGGCATGTTCAGCAGCGTGGTCAGCCCGAAGAAGCTCCATTAAAGAGGCGCGTTTAACGGTAGGCAGAGGCTTTTCGGCGCTCAATGCACGATAGATAGCCGCTACACGAGATAGACCATTAAATGCTGCAAAGCCGTCTGCCACCACATGGCTAAAACTGTGGTAAACCCAGAGTTTACCCCCATAGTATGTGGCAGCGGAACGTACCGTAACACCCGCATCGGTCCTCAACGGTTCGCTGATCAGCTCGGATGCCCAGCCACGCACCGCTGCCGGAATGGGGTTCTGCTCTTCCGTTTCTTCCTGAGTCGGGAGGGAAATTACCGGAAGTACCTCAAGATTAGTCAGAAACTCATCAAGTGGCATGACTCGTTGCTCTGGACACCCAGTCTGCACGCGCGTCTGCACCCGGAAACCTTCATTTTCACGATAGAGCTGAATAAATGCCTCACGCAGGTAATCAAGATTCGTCTCGGGTGGGCATTCCATGATCTCTGCCGTGTTATAGCAGGGATTTTTGGGATCGATAATAGCGGCAAGATAAATACCTTGAGCGCTTTTGGTCAGGGGAATCCAGTCATGCTTGGACCCACTATGCTCGGTGATGCTCATAGTCCGGTCTATTCTTTCAGGCGGTGTCGTGTGCTGGTTGGGTGAGTATCGGCCTTATACAGGTACCGATCTCGTCAAAGTTAGCTGATGCGAGTGAGCAAAAATTCGACGGTCGGGTTTTCTACCAATTCAGTGAATTCGATAGTAATCCCCTTGCCCGCGAGGTCATCAAGCAGGGCAAAAGCGCCCATTGAGTCCATCCCCAGAGAAAAAAGGTCGGTCGTAGACTCAGAAAAGGCGGTATCCAGCGAATCTGCCTCGTGGATGTACTGAGCAAGCAGGGGGCGAAGAGTAGTCTCTGCGGACATCATGTTCCTCTCTGGCATCATGTCTTATGTATGCCAAAATTTACATACACATAAATTGTAGATGAGGTTACCCTATATGAAAACTATGTAAACCTTTACATCACCGTCATATAGCGGGTGTTGACCACCTATACGTGACTATTATTCTCTGCGCATGCCTCACAGAGCACCTGCTTTTGAGTTAAACTTCCGGGGTAAGAACCTCAAGATTCTTACCCCGGTATTATGGTATCCGCACACTTATTTAGCCCGCGCTAATGCTTAGCTTAGTTACTCTTACTCCTGAGCCAGCATCTCAACTAGTTTAATGCGAAGTTCACGGCGTGAGATCTTACCCACGTTTGTGGTTGGTAGAGAGCTCAATACCTGTACACGTTCGGGGATCTTAAAACCAGCCAGCTTCTTTTCGGTGAAATACTCATACATGGTACGGCGCGGATTCTCACCAAGCGATTTCCCAGCCTGAGGTACAACTATCAAGCAGACGCGCTCGCCCACGGCTTCATCAGGCAGACCGAGGGCTACCGCATCCAAAATATCCGGATGCTCTAACGCCAACTCCTCAATTTCATCCACCGAGATCTTCTCACCGTTACGGTTAATTTGATCTTTAGCGCGTCCAGTAACTTCAAGATACTTTCCCGCGACTATACGCACGATATCGCCCGTACGGTAGAAACCGTCTTCAGTAAAGCTGAGCTGATTAGCGTTTTCTTCGCGATAATAGCCGCGAATCGTATAGGGCCCGCGTGTGAGGAGGTGACCGCACTGCCCTGGCTCGACTGGGTTATCATGTTCATCCACCACGCGGATTTCATCAGCCGGGCTGATAGGGTATCCCTGAGTATTCATGCGTATATAGGGTTCATCACGCAGACGAGTGTAATTCACCAAGCCTTCCGCCATGCCGAAGACCTGTTGGATGCTCACACCTAGGGTTGTTTCGAGCTCCCCCGCCACCGTCGGAGCAAGTTTCGAGCCGCCCACCTGAAGCACGCGGAGCGAAGGCAGCTGCACGTCACGTTTCTTTACAGACGCCAGCCAGGCCTGCGCCAAGGGCGGTACGAGTGAGGTGAAGGTAACGCCTTCCATCTGAATCAGATTAAGCGCCGTCTGAGGGCTAGGATCAGCAGCAAATACGAGCTTACCTTGCACACACATTACGCCCAGGATTCCGGGTGAACTCATCGTGAAATTATGTGCCGCAGGAAGCACCACCAACATGGTTGTGTTGTTATTCAGCTTGCAGATATCGGCGGAACCACGCACCGAGTACAAGTAGGCTGCGTGAGTGCGCGGAATTAGCTTTGACATACCGGTTGTACCGCCGGAAAGCTGCAAAAATGCGATCTGCTCGCTTGCCAGAGTATTTTGGGTATTCTGCACAACACCGGGATGGAACGGTTCAGTCAGCTCCGCCTCGCTCAACGGAGTTACCGGGAGCGCAGCATCAAGGGCAATAGGCGGTTCTAGACCATCAACGCGCATCGTCTGTGCCACATCGTCGGCGAGCGCTGCAAAATCTGCTCCCGGGGTTTTCGAGGAAAATATATGCGCAGCGGCATCAGTGCGGGTTGCAAAATGGACAAGCTCACTCGTGCGGTGCTGTGGCAGACAAAAGACCGGTAAGGCTCCTGCCCAAAAAATACCCATGAGATATATCAGGTATTCGGCGATATTTCCTAACTGTAAAAGCACACGATCGCCGGGTTGCACCCCGGCATTCTCTAGGCGACGTGCTGCGGCACGAGCAGCCTCCTCCAACTCGCCATAGCTCAGTCGAATCTGCTGCGGTTTGCCCTCTGCGTCGCTCTGTGCATGCGAAAGTGCCACTAACGCCGGAAAATGTGGCTTAGCACGGCAGGCATCCAGCAGAAACTCGGGTATGGTCTGATCAATCCAGTACCCTTCTTCACGGTAACGCCGTGCGAAATCCTCAGGAATCAGTGGGGTTTCAAGCAGTTCGGAGCGTTCCACAATCTGTTCGGTCATGTTTATGTCTTTCTCGGCTATAAGATTTTAGGGGTTGGGCATAAGAATGCGATTCAGCGCGGGTATGATAGCTCCACGCCAGCAGGCGTAGTCGTGGCCGCCGTTGAATACAGTGTAGTTCAGGTGTGTGTCCACAGATTCGAGTTCCTGAACAAAACGCTGATGCGGCGGCAGCAGAATCCATTCCTGCTCACCTACCTCGACCTCAAGGTGAAGGTGGGACAGACGGTGTAGTTCATTGGCTTCACGAAGCTGTGAGAGTTTGTCGAAAACTTGGGGCTGCCACAGCGAAGACGACTGGGCAATTGCGGCTCCGAAGGATTCTGGGCGTGAGAAAACCGCCAGCAGAGAAGACAGCCCTCCTAAGGATTGTCCGTTGATGATAATATCCTGTGGCTCTGGCCGCAGCCCGTGATGACGACTCAAATGAGGAAGCGCTTCTTCCACAATATAGTCGGCTATGGGGCTGTCTCCATTGAGCTCTTGCCAGCGGCGTTCTCGGCCGCCCGAGTGCAGAAAGAAGACATTCATATCCGGAATACGCCCGGCGGCACAGGCTCGGTTGAGCATATGCTCCATACCGTGCCCGTACCAGACTTCACCGTCGAAAAGGATAAAAAGCGGAGAATCGGGGCTTGGGTTTCCTACCCGTCCCAACAAATATTGGTGTCCGTCCGCAGTACTCATCCAGCGTGGTTCAGGAAGGCTGTCGAGTTCCTGCTGGGTGAGCAGAAACTCATGAACCGGCGCATCGGCAAGCTCAACCACGCCCATACAACGGCCAATACGGTTGCAGACGGTCTTCGGGTTAAGCGGGTCGCCTTCACCAGAATCGAGAGCGGTGCGCAGTGTCACCTGATCGTCCTCCCCCAGCCAGATCGGGCGTTCCCCTGGCAGTGTGGGAATAAAGTTATAGGAAGCCCGCCAGTCGGTGCGCATCTGGAAGCTCAGCTCCCACCAATCGGTGCCTGGAATACGTTCCATCAGAGACAACGGCAGGTTTTTCTCATCTGTCAGTCGATTGACAAAAATGAGAACCTGCTCTGCCGTGGCATGCTGATACATGAATGTGACAATGCGTTCGTTCTCATTCGCTGTTCCGTCGTCATAGTAAGCCTGCTCTATAAGTGGAGTCCCATCCGCTACGATCTCTGTGATGCGGGCGTTAAGTTCTTGCGTGTCCACGGCTTCGTTTACGATGCGCGTCATAAGCGGGCTGGGTACGCGCGGGGCAGGTGTTGGGCGCGGGGTCTTAGGCGGCATAGGACGCGCCATGATCTTTGACTTGAGATTCTGTGTGGTTTTATGTGGAAGGGTCTCAAAATCACCCATAAAAGGCTCCTTAGTGACCTTCGCGGGCGGCGGCAATTGCGTCCGCGGCAATAGTAATCTCTTGGTGAGCTGCCGGAACTACCAGTGGTGTTCCGGTACAGGGGTCATCGCATATAACAGATTCTAGGTCGAAAACTTCCTGAATTAGCTCGGCAGTGACAATTTCCTGAGGATCACCCTGAGCGATAATCCTACCTTCCTTCATGAGCACCGCATGAGTGGCGTATCGGAAAGCCAGGTTCAGATCGTGCAGCACAACCGCAACGGTATGCCCCTCAGAGTGGAGCTTCTTGGTAAGGTTTAGCACCTCAATCTGGTGGGTAATATCCAGGTAAGTGGTTGGCTCGTCCAACAGAATCAAAGGCGTCTGCTGAGCAAGGGTCATGGCAATCCACACGCGCTGACGTTGACCGCCGGAAAGCGCCTCAATAGGACGTTCGGCCAGCTCCAACACGTTCGCGGCCTCCATAGCCTCAACGCAGGCCGCCTCATCCTTCTCAGACCAGGAACGCAGAAGGGATTGATGCGGGTACCGGCCGCGTGCCACAACATCCGCCACGGTCAACCCGGTGGGTGCCTCCGGCGTTTGAGGAAGCATGGCGAGAATCTGCGCGATGGAGCGGGATTTCATCTTTGAAAGCGGCAGACCATCAAGAAAGACCTTTCCGCCTTTGAGAGGATTCACACGCGCCAGAGCTTTGAGTAAGGTAGATTTACCGCAGGCGTTAGGACCCAAAATAACGGTAAGCTCACCCTCAAGCACCTTGAAGTCTATACCACTGAGCACTGTGTGGTCGCCATAGGCTACGACCATATCTTCGCCTGCGAGTCGGCTTTCGCTAATCTCTGCACGAGCCTTCACTAGCTCTTCTTCCTTTCAAGGTAAATCAGATAAATCAGATATAAACCGCCCAGGGCGCCGGTAACCACACCGACTTGTAGAGTACGGCCGGGAATTGCAAACCTTCCAATAAGGTCTGAAGCCAGCACCATCAACGCACCCATGAGGGCAGATCCGAAAAGGGTAACGCCGCCGCTTCGCCCCAGGGTTTTCGCGATATGCGGGGCAGCAAGTGCCACGAATGCTATGGGACCGGTAGTCGCGGTGGCTAGGGATACGAGAAGCACACCAAGGAAGAGCGCACACACCCGATAAGCGTTGACATTCACGCCTAGTCCCGACGCTACGCTATCGCCAAACCGAATAGCCCCGAGAGGGCGTACCAGGGCGAGAAGCGCGGGAACTGTGACGATCAGAAAAATCATCAGTGTAATCGTACGCGGCCACGACATATCATCGAGAGAACCAGCGAGCCAGGATGCCGCTGTCTGCGCCTGAGTCAGTGATGCCCGAACTACTAACAGCGAGTTGAACGCCGCAAGAGTCGATCCTACACCAATACCCACAAGCACTAGGCGAAACCCGCGTAAACCTGTATGTCGAGTCAGTAACCACACCGTAATGGATGTTGCGATACCGCCAATGAGGGCACCGATAGCAACTTCTACCGGGCCAGAGTCGAAGACGATAATCTGCAGGAGTGCACCAGTTGCAGCACCGTGTGTAAAGCCAATAATATCTGGTGAGCCCAGCGGATTACCTGAGATTACCTGGAACAGCGCCCCTGAAAGCCCCAGAGCTGCGCCCACAAGCAGAGCTGCCACGATGCGCGCTTCACGCTTCTGTACTAAGACCACTGTGATGCGTTTACCCCGCCCAACGAGGGCATTGATGACGTCCATCGTCGTCACTTTGTATTCGCCCTGTTGCAGCCCCCACAGGCTCAATGCCACGATGAGAGCGATCAGCACAATGTTCAGCGTCAAAACCCGCCAGGGAACCTGCGCCTGAATGAGTCCGCGTGAGTTAAGAACAAGCCTGCCAGCCAAGTCGTGACCGCGCCGTGCACCTCGAGGGCGCGAAGATTCCTGTTTCTGAGTCTTGAGGTTCGTCGCCCTAGTCTGTGTATCTGTCATCAGAGAGCCTCCACCTTACGACGAGTCATCAGGAATAGGAAGAGGGGTGCCCCTGCAAGGGTAGCGATAATTCCTACCTGAGTTTCCTGCGGGTGCTCCGGGGTCGCCATAATAACACGGGCTAAGACATCGGACATGAGCAGCCAGACAGGACCTAGAAGTGCGGAGCCGTAGTTAACCCAGCGCACATCATTGCCCATTATGGCACGCACTACGAAGGGAACTGCCAAACCGACGAAGGAGATTGGTCCGATGGCAGCGGTTGCTGCACCTGCAAGAAGCGTTACGGTAAGAAGTGTGAGGTTTTGAGTTTGATACACTCGTACGCCCAGGGAGATAGCGGCTTCTTCACCCATACTTAGCGCGTTGATCGAGGGTGCTACAAAAAACGCTAAAAGGAGACCCACGAGGATCACGGGGGCAACGGCCTGTGCAACTGATATATCGCGCCCTTCTAAAGACCCAGTAACCCACACACGAAATTCGTCAAAAGCATCTTGGTTCGAGAGCATAAGTCCCTGCGCTACAGCGGCAAGGGCGGCAGAGATAGCCACACCGGCGAGAGCTAACTTAACAATAGAGCCGTCTCGACCACGCCCGAGGGTATAGACGACAGTGGCGGCTATAGCGCCCCCAACAGCGGCGGCAATCATATATTGCCAGATACCGAGAACACCAAAAAGTACAACAGTGAGGATGACTGCAACGGCGGCACCGGCGTTGACACCCATCAGACCGGGTTCGGCGAGTGGGTTACGGGTGAGTGATTGCATGAGTGATCCGGCAACTGCGAGGGCCGCCCCGCAGGCTATCCCAATGAGTGTCCTCGGAATGCGCTGCTCAAAGATAATGGCATGACTTTCGGGGGCTGATTGCCCCGCTAACGTTTCCACGATGGTTTCGGGGGAGAGTGATTTTAGCCCAATAGTTAGCGAGGCAAGAATACTCACGCCGAGCAGAACCGCAAAAATAATAAGCCAGGTTATTCGTCGGCCATTTTTTTCGTTGCGCCCACTTTTCATGGTTCGTGAGGCTCCTGTGCGTTCCAAGGTTACGCTCAACGAGACTCCTTTATTATATGTGGTCTAAGATACAGTGCTATCAACAACGCTACCGTAAAGATAGCTAAGACTGCCTTATCTCGATACCGTGTCTTGATCCCTATGGCGTTAGGGTACCTTTGGTTCTTCTCCTGAGCAAGAGTGCCAAACGCGCGCCACAAAGGAACGTTACCTCCCCTGCGGCGCGCGCTTATCACCATTATCTATGGACGCTTCCGAATAATCAGTACAGCAATAGCACCGATAATAGCAACGCCAAGCACAGATACGCCCAGCCACGGGAATTCCTGCCCGTACGTTACCGTTGTGTTACTGGTTTTATGGCTATCTGCCTGTGTCTTTGCGGAGCTAGAGGCCGACGCGCTGCTCTTCGCACTGCTGGATGCAGAGGCGCTGGCGGTCTTCTTCTGCTCGCTCTTGTTAGCGTTCTGGTCGTTTTTCTGATCGGAGGAATCTTTATTCCCGCCCTCGTCAGCCTCAGCGTTCAAGCGATCATACTCTTCTTTAGAGATAGGGTTGCCATCAGCATCAAGATAGACAGTCTCTTGCTCAGATGAACCACCGTTCTGTGCCGAGTTACCGCCGTTACCTTCGGAACCATTATTACCCGAACCGTCAGATCCGGCGTTATTGTCGGACGAAGAATCGGAGCCGCCCTTAGAGGACCCTCCGTTATTTGGCGAGCCGCCATTATTGCCGCCCCCGTTATCGGATTCTCCAACGGTAAATACAGGGCTCTTATTGGTATACCGCCCTCCCGTATTACCTTTATTACGACCGTTGGCGTCTTTACCTCCGCCTCCTCCCGTTGCAAGGAAGCGAAGCGTATGGTCGCCGGAGCCTGCGTTAGAGAGCACAAATGAACCGTTTAGGTTCCCCTTGCTATCCGTTGTTTGCCTATGCACGACGCCGTCATCATCTAGTTTGACGGTAACCTGCGTGTTTTCAGGGAAACCTGTCAAAGTGAAGTTAACTACGCCTCCGGGAGTCACATGAGGACTTACAGTTGAGCTGGTTCCTGGGGTATTCTCTGATGCTCCTCCAGGCGGGATCGCATTCGCAGCTCCCATCCCCAGGCCAAGACTAAGGGATATTGCCGCGCAGGCAGTGAGCGCCTTTGATACTGTCTTTGTGGTTCGCATGAGTTTCCTCTTCTGTGCGACTAGTGGTAATTTATACCGGTTCCCTCCCCCACCATTGGTGTGGGAGGGAACCTTAATGTTTGAGATATTGTGTATGTTTCCTCAGGTGTGAGAGGTGATTACGCCCTCTTACGGAAAGTTAGTGCAAGCACCAAGATAATCAAACCCGCTATAGAGAGCAACACGTTATTTGCATTGTTCGCAAACCAGCGCGAGAAGCCGCTAAGCTCAGCGCCAATGATATTGGGGGCATTATCGCTGTCGGACTGTGTTGCCGCGGTAGTTGCATTGCCCTGGGTACCGTTTTTACCGGGCGCGGCCTTGGCCGTGTGAGTTTTCTTGGGTGCGCTCTTGGCGTGGGCACCGTTGTTACTACCGTTCTTCGCGGCAGCTTTAGCGCGTGCCTGCACACGGTTAATGAGCGTATCGTTTTCCAGTTCAGCAGCAGCCCCAAGAGAAGCCTGCTTCGTAATGCTGCCTTGACGGGCTGCATAGTTGATTCCGGAGCTCTGGGTGGGAATAGGTGCCACAGAGCCATATCCTGATCCGTTGTTACCCGACCCGGCACCATAGCCGCCTGCGCTGTAGCTTGAACCACTGTTAGAGGCATTATTACCTACAGGGGCTGACGTGGAGCCGTCAGCGCCAGCAATCGTAACGGACAACGTCACCGAATGCTGCTCGTCGCCCTTCTGCAAACTGCCGCTCAGGAACGTGATATCGTGAACGGTGCCCACTCCCCATTTATCACTATTTGGGAACGGCAAAGTATAGGTAAACTTGCCATCAGCATCAGCCTGAATAATGGCCACAACACCACGAGAAGCATAGTCTTTACCGTTATAGATCACGGCACGGTCAAGTTTAATGTCACCGCTATCATATTTAACGGCGATAACGCTATAGGGGCTCCATCCAGAACCTTTAACGACGATTCCCTGGCCATGGGTCACAGTCTTAGGACCGGTTACGGTAGCATCACCGTCGGACACAGTCTGAGTCTCAACGACAGGAGCAGCAGGTGTAGGTGAAGGTGCATTATTTTGTGCACCCTGGTTCGCAGTACCGTCCTGATTACCTGCTGGGCTAGGCTGAGCGCCGGCGTTACCGTCTTTCTGATGATTCTGTGCAGGAGGTTCGGTAGGCTGAGGCTCTAGTTTCTTGGTGTCATCAACATGAGGGTTACCTGGTTGCTGACCGTCGTTATCCTTTGATTCCTCGGCAGTGGCAGGAGCATCACCTACAGTCACGTTGAGAGTTACCGAATGCTTCGCAGCGTTGCCCTTTTGCAAACTGCCGCTTAGGAAAGTAATCTCGTGCTGTGAACCGTTCGTCCACTTCTCAAATCCGGCTGAATTCTCAGCGTTCGGGAACGGCAGCTTTGCGGTGAACGTACCATCAGGATTAGCCGTAACGACGGCTACAACACCGCGTCCAGCCAAATCCTTACCGTCATACGTTACGGGATTCGTAGATTTGACTTCACCGCCGTCGTACTTCACGGCGATCACAGAACCGGTACCGTCGGCATTCTTCCAGCCGGTACCGCTAACCTCGATTTCCTGACCATTTTTCGCGTATTTCACACCGGTCACGGTAACGCCGTCGGACTCAACAGTCTGCGAGTTTTCAAAAGCGGCAGGAGCAGGAGCTTTGTCTGCTGGCTGAGGATCTGGCTTCTCTTCTGCCTTAGGCTGCTGCTCTGCTTCGTTCTTAGCAGAGTCGTCAGCTTTGGGCTGTACCGGAGTTTCCTCAGCTTTAGGAGCTTCTTCTGCCTTCGGAGTTTCAGCAGGAGTCTCATTCTTAGCTGCCTCATCAGTCTGAGGCTGCTGTGCAGGCGTTTCTTCAGCCTTTGGAGCTTCTACAGGGGCATCAGTCTTGGGGGTTTCTTTCACCAGAGGCTGCTCGGGAGTCTCCATCTTTGGAGCCTCTTCCGCTTTCGGGGTTTCGGCGGCCGGGGCTCCTTCACCCACGGTTACCGTATGAGTTGCTGAGTGCTGCTCATCACCCTTGTGCAAACTGCCGCTCAGGAAGTTAATCTCGTGTTCTGAACCGATGGTCCAGTTAGCTTCGGTGGGGAACGGGATGGTTGTGTTGAAGTTACCTTTCTCGTCTGCCTTAATAACCGCTATAACACCGCGTGCTGACAGATCCTTGCCGTCATGCTCCACTGGACGTGTGGGTTTAACCTCACCACCATCATATTTCACAGCAATGACGGCGTTGGCACCCCACCCCGAGCCACTAACCTCAAGGCCCTGACCGTTCTTAATCACCTTGGGGCCTGCAACAGTCGCAGTATCGTTTGCTTTCGCGGCGGGTTGTTCTATCTTACCTTGAGGCATTCTCTCGTTGCCTTCACCCGGAACCTTCACAGCAGGATCCTGTGCCTGCACGTTATTACCGGCTTGGGCGGGGGTAGCATCCGGAGTTTGACCCGGATCTTCAACAGCGGTTGCGGGGGTTGTTACGCCGGGTGCAAGCAAAGCACCCGCAAGCGCTACCACGGCACTGTAGCGGGCGGCATGATGTGCGTGCTGTGTCATCGTTATGTTCCGTTTCGTGTATAAGGTTTTCAAACTCTTTCAAGACAGCCCCAGGGGCATGTTGCTATCTTTCAAAAGCATTTTGTGTATCTTCAGCGTATTCGTCGTTGAGTATTCAAGAGCCTAGATGCGGCAAGCGAGGTGCCGCGTCTAAAATCTAATCCTACTGTCCCTGATTATTGTTTTGATTTTCAAGTAGTTTGCTGCGAACATCCGCAACAATACCGTTCATCAACAGGGGACCACCGGTCGAGGTCCATTTAGAACCCTCAACCGTAATAATATGTTCGTTCTGGTAGGCTTTCAAATTCGTGAAGCCAGATGTGGCCTCTGCCTTCTTCAAAACTTCTGATGCACCATTGGCGCTAGCATCACCTTGAACATTCGGGTTCTTCTGGCTCGCGCCGCCCAAAGTACCGATAAACATGTAGTCGGCATCAATATCCGAGAGGTTCTCCAAAGAGACCGGCTCTGAGTGCCCCTGCCCTTCACGATCCTGTGCCGGGGGACGCTGCAGCCCCAAATCTGAAAGCACCTGACCGGCTGGGAGTTCCTTCAAGATCAGTGCAGGACCGTTACCCGCCCAGCGCACGATGGAGAAGGTCTTATCACCGTACAGAGGTTCTAGCTCCTTCTTGAGCTGCTCAGTAAGTTTTTCGTAGTCTTCCTCAACCTTCTTACCCTGGTCTACCAGGTTAAGAGCATCCGCTACCCGCTCAAAGTTGATAGTCCAATCGCCGCCAGCGTATCCGGTGTACACCACGGGAGCAATATCCTGCAGAGTCTTGTATGCCTCTGAACGTTTATCCACGCCTGTGGAATCAGCCAGAATAAGGTCGGGCGTGAGGGAGGCAACCTTATCGTAGTTAACCTCAGACACAGAACCGACAAGTGTAACGTCGTCTCCTACCTTATCTTTGAGGTAGTTAGGCACAGTCTGCTGACCGCGACCAGAAATAGCGCCTACAGGCTTAACGCCAAGTGCGAGTACCGCATCCAAAGTAGGTTCTGAGAGAACTACAACGCGCTGCGGTTTAGTAGGTACCGTAATTTCTTCCTCATCTACATTCTTAACAACGCGAGTCTCACTTTCGGGAGATTCCGAAGAGTCAGAAGTCGTAGATTCCTGGCTGCATGCTGCAAGTGTGAATGCAGTGCCTGAAGCAAGCGCCATACCTAGAAAGTTACGGCGATTTACCATGAATTGAGCTAGTGACGCTGGGTGTTCAAAAGACATATTTCTCCTAAGACAAATAAACTCTACCTAACCTTACCGTCATATATGCCCTACTTCAAGGAAAAACTCTCATGGTTAACGTTAAGAATCGTCAATCTTTTTACCGATATGTGGTTTTTTCATTGGAAATACAG
>ERZ772968.587-NODE-587-length-18176-cov-8.221069_pt1 | contig 18176 bp, 22 predicted proteins | sample MGYA00580674_ERZ772968 | MGnify/ENA primary metagenome ERZ772968 (study PRJEB29015, sample SAMEA2737940) | human oral metagenome | biome: human oral; feature: human-associated habitat; material: dental | place: China | collected 2138 ...
GCGCCGGGGTTACAGGGTCAGCCGGCGAGACAGGGGTGTCGCCAGGAGCCGGAGCACGCTCAGCCTCACCCTGCCCCCCACCAGGGGCATCATCGGACGGACTCTTTGGCGCCTCCTCATTCTGCTTCTCACCACCTGCTGGGGTCTCGGGGGTCTCCTTAGGAGCGGGCTGAGGAGCCTGCTGCCCCTCACGCTGCTGCTCGGGCTCCGGGGCCGGCGCCGGGGTTACAGGGTCAGCCGGCGAGACAGGGGTGTCGCCAGGAGCCGGAGCGGGACTGAAGTTGTCTGTCTTGGGCTCAACCTCACCCTTCTTCGGCGCATCAGACTTCTGCGGGCTCCCCTGCTCGTCACCGGCGTCCTTATTGTTCTGGGGCCTTACCGCATCAGCTTCCAATCGATGCCGACCACCTTCAGGGCTTCCCTCATCTCGAGGTTCCTCGCGAGCATCACGATCAGCCGGCTGCTCGATGGCGCCGTTGTCGTCAGGGGCCGGCACCAGGTCAGCTGCCTGGACCGTAGGCGACAGTGCGGCCGCGAGCGCGGCGGCGGTGATGCCGAGGGCGCTGCTGCGTGTGGTGACTTTCATTGGTCCTCCTTTGTTGGTCAGTGTTTGAGGGCGTAGAGGCCCCAGTTGGTTCCTGAGGTGTCGACGGCGTAGGAGAGGGTCTTGCTGCCGCCCCAGGGGATGGCTGGGGCTGTGCTGTTGATGGGGTGTGGGGTGGTGGGGTTCTTGATGGGGGCGTAGACCCAGTCCTGACTGTTGGTCTGCCCGTATAGGTTGACGCGGTCGTAGGAGATGGGCGTGTGCCCGGCTTTGATGATGGATGGCTTGTCGCCCAGAGTGATGATGATGGGTCCTATGGCCCAGGTGTTGGTTCCGGGGAACTCGGTGAGCTGCTCGTTGGTGAGGGTGGTGGTGTCGATGTTCTTGAGTGTGGCTTTGGTGCTCTTGGTAGTGATGTCCCAGATGGTGAGGGTCTTGTTTGACCAGCCCAGGGCTATCCGGGTGGTGTCGAGAGTTCGGATGAGGGTGAGGGTGGATCCTTTGGGGGCGGGGATATGGCCCTCATTGATGGTGGTGGTGCGGTTGATCGTCTTCCAGTTGCCTGCTCCGTCGAGGAGGAGGATGCCTTTGTCGCTGGCTGCGACGGCGACGAAGCCTCCGGGGACGTCGATCGTGTAGAGGCCTTGGGCGTCGATGCCTGCGGCTTGCGCCTCGGACAGGGTGAGTAGTGGTGAGCCTCCGAGCCAGGTGATGGTGGCGTTGGCGGGGACGTCGATGGTGGTGGGGCTCGACAGGTTGAGGCCTTTGAGGGGGGCGTAGAGGATCTTCTCCTTGCAATCGGCCCAGGCGGCCGGGCTCCCTGCCCATGTTCCTAGGTAGAGGGCTTGAGCGTTGCCGGGGACCGTGATGCTGGATGCTTCCTTTCCGTCTTCGCCTGTGGCGACCATCTTGGAGTCTGTCGACAGGGTGAGGACGCCGTCTGCGAGAGCGATGGGGGCGGTTGACTCCTTGATGGGGTGGGTCCAGGTGGCTTGGGCTGCGAGGGCGTCGGGTGCGGTTTTGGAGGGGAGGGGGATGGTGCCGCCGGTGGGGCGTGGGCTGGTGGTGGCGGTCGCGTTTGCCTTGGGGTGGTTGTCTTTGTTGAGGACGGTGCGGGCGCCGAGGGCGACGAGTCCCAGGGTGCCTGCGGTGCCGATGAGGATGGTGCGACGCGAGATTTTCTGGTGCGGTTTCTTGGGGGCCTTAGGAGTCTTGGGGGTCTTTTTTGGGCGGGTTGGGGTGTTGTGGGCGGCAGCCTTCTTGAGTGCGCCGGTTCCTCCTTGGCCTAGGAGGCTGCGCTGTGAGTCGAGGTTGCCGGCAGGGCTGTCTGGGGAGGGGTTCTGGGTGCTGCGCCATTGGGGTGACGTGGTAGTCGGGTGGTCTGGGGCCGCTGGTTCGGGAGGGGCTACCGAGCTTGCGGCTGTTTGCGCAGCAGTCTCGGCGGGCTCGGGCTCGGGCTCGGGCTCGGGCTCGGGCTCGGGCTCGGGCTCGGGCTCGGGACGAGGGTGCTCCGGGGGCTTGATGGGCGGGATGATGCCTGTGGGGGTGTCCCACTCTTCGTCGTCTGCCGGCAGGGGGTTGGTGACGGGCGCAGGGGTGTGCTGCACCGTCTCTGAGGTCGGCTGGCGCAGTGTCTCTGTCGGGACAGCAGGGGCATCTTGCTGAGGTAGCGGCCGCGGCGAGGCCAGAGCGTCATCAGCGGTGACGGTGGGAGGAGACGTCTTTGCGGGCTGAGGGGACAGGGGCGCCTCGAGGTGTGTCGGCGGGTCTTCCGGCGCTGCCGGAGAGTCTGCGCTGGCGGGGGAGACCTCGGGGAGCGCGGGAGCCGCTGGGGGCTCTGACTCATCCTGAGCCCCAGGAGCTTCGTCCGCAGGAGCGATGCCCAGGGAGGAGATGTCCTCTGAATCCGCAAGCCTGAGGACGTCGTCCTTGCTGACGGCGGCGTAGTTGGGGTTGCCGTCAGAGTCGTGAAGGCTGGCGTTGGAGCGCTGGACGCGCACAACGACGCCGCTGGAGCCGGTGGAGTCTGTAGCCCACAGCGGAACGAGGTCGCCGTCCTCGTAGGCCCTGGCCAGGTACGACATGGCAGCAAGAAGAGCGGCCAGCGTCGGGGGCAACGCCTCTGAGTGACGGCTGTTGACCTTGCTGACGGTAGTGATCTCCTCACCGTCGACGTAGATCACGCCCCCATCGCCGATACGCAGTGGTGTCATGTAGAAGTCGGCGAATGCTGCGGCGACGTCGGAGTCCTTGATGGCTGCCACTGAGATCCTCCCTTCCCCAAGAATCATCACCGAGTGTATGGACCTTGCTCCTCCTGAGGTGAGACTGCGAGCCCCGACGAGGCTTACTGGTGCCTACCAGCGGCGCGCACAGCAGGTACGAGGATGCTCAGGACCTCGAACGCCGAGACTCTCGCTCATCGAGGATGGCAGGGGGACGCAGGCGCCGGCGGGGAAAGACCGGCTCGCCGGGATCGGCACGCAAGGTAGGGGGCAGCCTCGATGAGCACCGGCGATCCTTGCAGCAAGCCTCGCCCCGACCCCTCCTCGTGGATCGCTGCGAGCAAGGCACCCGACCATCAATGTTTACATGTAAACATGTCAACATGTAAACATTGATAGTGACAAATTGCTGTATTTGCAACGAAACATGAATACTGGCACCCGAGCAAGCCAGGTATCGAATGCGCAATGAAGAGCGCACTCCAGAGCAGACGACATCCAAGCATCAGAGACGCGTATGACACCGCCAGGGAGAGTGCAGCAGAGCAGTGCTCTCGGCTGCTACTCGCGTGCGACGGCGGACGGCGTTACGCCAACACAGCGCCCTACGCCCTACTGGATGCGGCAACCACGTCCTGGATCAGGACAGGCAAGCATGGGCACGGCTGCCCCACCTCGTGGTGGTAGCCGATGCAGCGGGAGTCGAGGCACCCACACCTGTCCCCGCTCCAAGCAATACCGGCTCGTTCATAGTGCAGGACGTAGTCGCGGACAGAGACACCACGACCAGAGATGAACCTACGGGCCTCATCAGACAAGCCACGCACGTGTCTGCTGCCGTACGTCATCACGCCGCCTCCTTCTGGTCATCCCGCGAGCGCGGGGTGACGGTGGTGGGGGATAATCCTACGCCGCCGAGTGGTGGGTCGGTATCGAGGTGATGGTGCGTGAGTTAGCTCAGGGCTCGGGGCCGGTGTAGCGCTAGCGGCTGCCGTAAGTGGAGCGCTCGACTGATGTGCGCCATGGGTGTGCGCGAGCGGCGCCTGGCTCTCTGGGAGTGCGGCTGCACGCCCCTGGTCATGGCTGCTAGCGGGCGCCATCGTCCGCGCTGGGTGCGATTCGGCCGCTCCGGGCTAAGGCGATCGTTACCGCGCGCGAGGGTCCTTGGCCAGGCGCCGCCTGGCCAAGGACCCTCGTCGGGTCAGTTAGGTGTGGTTAACGATGAGGCGCCGGGCGTCACGGGCTGTGCGTAGGAGGTTCGCGTACTCCTCGGCGTTAACGTGAGGATCTCGCCGAGCGTCGTCAGTTCTGTCGTCGATGACGTCACACAACCATTCCCTGACGAGCGAGTTGGGGCCGGCCTCCGGGGCATGTAAGGAGCATGTGCAGCAGTCGATGCACGTGCCCTTGTCGTTAGGGCACCGATCTACGTCGTTTCTGATGTCGAACTCGCGACAGCAGGTGTCGCAGTCGGTAGTGTCCGGGATGCGCATAGTTGATGTCCTCCTTGGTGAGGGTGGAACTGGCCTCTCCAGTTCCAATGCAATAATTTTATTACATTGGATGGCGGACGTCAATGATCCCTGGGGTTCATACTCCGAGCTTGGCGATTCACCCATACATGAGAGGGTGCCTAGCGCCAGTGCGGGGCGTGGATGGTGGCGAAGGTTGTGCCGTCGGCGTCGGAGTCCTTGATCTCGCTGGCTGCCTGCGCCGCGGCCGTCTGGTGCATGGATTCGGGTAGCGCCATGTCGCGTGCTCCCTCGCCGACGAGTTCGGTCTGTCCCAGAACGAGCCGCCGGCGCCCGCACCGCAACGCCAGCGCAAAGTCAAACTCCCGCTCGTTCATCGTCTGTGCCCATCCCTTACTGTCGCCGCCACGCCCATACGTGGGTACGCGTGCTCAGGGGCGCGTCCTGGGGGCCACGGATGTAGTCGTCGACCCACTGGAGCCGGCGCAGCGACTTCTGGGGGCCGTGAGGTTGGTGGGTCCAGTGTCCACGCACGACATGACGGGTGGTCAGCCGCCTCCTCGGGCTGCTACCGCCGCCGTCGGCTTCATCGGTGATGAGTCTGCGGCGCTGGGGGTGCAGGTCGACAACGGTCACGCCGTCGCCGGCGGGGTCGCCGTGGCCACGACCTGCGTCGGCGTCGTTGGGCCTGGTGGTGCGGGGCTTGCCGGTCCCGGCCACCACGGTGGCCTGGGTGAGGTTGGGGGTGTCCATGAGGGTCCAGGCGGCTTGGAGCCAGGCCATGACACCGACGTGAGCGGGATCCACGGGGCCGCCGTCGGGTCCGACCGCCTGGGCAGCGTCCAGGGATGCTGGGATGAGGGTCCGGAGCCTGGTGAACGGCACCAGCCAGCTGGACTGGTACTCCAGGAGCGGCAGGGGCAGGCGGGCCGGGCGGCACATGAGCTCGATGGTCAGTGCCTTGACTCCGCTAGGGTGGGGGGCCAGGTTCCAGGTGAGGGCGTCAACGGGCACGGCCTCGTTGTGGGGGACGTCGGTGCGGGCGCCGTCGCGCAGGGCCAGGCCCCCGATGACGCTGGTGTCCCACGCCGGCAGGGGCTCGGCCATGACCATGAGACCTGCCTGGGCCGGCGCGTCAGCGCCGTTGATGGCGGGGACGTCCTGGGAGGCGTCCATCGCTAGGCGCGCCATGGGGGCCGCGACCCAGTACAGGGACGCTGCCTCGACGGTGGCCGCGACCGCAGCGGTGGCGGCGCTGGCCTGATCGAACTCGACGGCATAACCGGTCTCGTTGATGCGGCGCGCCCGGTCGGCCAGGGCGGTGAGCCGGCCGGCCTCGCGGCGCCCTTCTCGGGCCAGGGAGCGGGCCATGGCCGCCACCAGCGGCGGCGACCATGAACCGGCCCGGCGGCCTCGCCTCACCATTCCCCGGTCATCCCCTCTGACTCATCGGCCAGGCGGCAGACGGACGCGGCCTTTCCGTCGAGGATTCTCTCGATGACGCTCAAGCTATTCAGCACTGCTCCTCCTCAAGCCCGAGCAGCGACTCCACCTCTCGTCTGGTCTGGTAGTCCGCCTTCGTGCGTTCGATAACAAGGGTGCGTCCGGGGTGGATGAGGCTGACCGTGATCTCGACCCTGCACGGAGGCATATCCCCTGCGTCATCAGTGAGTCTCACCCAGATCGTGTTGCTGGACGGGCTGTCGACCACCGAGAACCGGCCGTCGGCGCTTATGAGGGAGTCGGCTCGCGCGAGCAGCTCGTGACATCTTGCAGCCTCGCGAATCGCCTTGCGCAAGCCCTCGACGTCGGTACTCCTGGCGGCGAGCGACCCCTTCCCGACACGAGCCAGGGTGAACCCCTGGGACAGGTCCAGAAGCACGTCACCACCCTTCGCAGAGACGGCGTTCCCGTACTCGTCCAGGCAGACGATGACGTTGGTGTCCCCAGTCTCTGAGGCGATGGCCTTGACGAGCCGATCCCTCGTCAGCATGTACGTCACCACGGTCCATCAACCCTCAGGACGATGCTGCGGGGCAGGCCAGCCTTGGCCAGCAACCGCTCCTCAGCCTCCTCGAACGGGGCGCCCTCGGTGGTGTCGGGCGCGTCATCGTCTTTGGGGTCGACCTCGAACCCGTCGGAGAGGTCGGCGAGCCACTTCGGCGGCTCGACATAGCTCTCGGTGTCGTCCTCGTCGAGGCCGTCCTCGACGACCTTGGATACTCTTACCTCCCACTCCTCGACGTCGTAGGGCCAATCCAGCCAGTCCAAGACAATCTTGTAGGTGTCGGCGAAGGACTCTGCGCGACTGGCCTCGGCGGCCTTGACGACTGCCTGCACCTTGGGTGCAGGGTTACGCTGGCTAGGGCCGTGCTGACCAGTCCTCATGCAGGTCGGCCACTCGTCCCGAGGGACGTACCGCTCGATGACGGGCCAGTCGTTTGTGTCGGCGGTGGAGAAGTGCTTGCGGCCGAGTTCCTTCTCGGGGAGCTCGACGATGAAGTGGGCGGTGATCTCGTCACCCCAGACTTTGGCGGAGAAGCTGATCTCGGCCCCGTCGGGGGCGGTCGCGGTGATCTCGAGCCCGAGGCATCCACTGGGACGCCAGTCGAAGACGCTGGAGTCCCACTCGTCGAGGTGCTCGATCTGAAGGCCGAGGTATGAGGCGACGAACTCGTACTGTTCACCGGTGCCGCGGCCGTCGGTGATGTCGACGACCGCCTCGATGGCCTCGATCATGCTGGCGGCCGTCTCCTCCTCATGGTTGGCGCGCAGCCAGGGGGGACTGCCGTAGGTGGCGTAGAGCCACCTACGGACCTCCACCTCCCCCGTGTACGGGGTGACGAGCATGCGGCCGGCGTCGCCACGGGTGTCTGTGATGAGCATAGGGGTGGTGCTCATGCTGTCCTCCTTGGGTTGAGGTGGGGCGTGCCTGACGGAAAGTCGAGCCTCGCTGCGACCGTCTGCGCGGGTTTAGCTGTTCCAGAGAGGGTGAGGGTGCCCCATGACTGCAAGGTGCACGAGGTGAAACCAGTCATCCGCTGTGCGGGGCCTCTCAGCCGTAGGGAGTGCCCAGAACCTGCGAGCGCGGTCAAGGTCAGTGAGACTCAGCTCCTCCTTGATGACCTCCGGGTACCAGTAGTACGTGCGATTAAAGCGAGCGCTAGTGTGGTGCCACTCGTCGGTCTGAATCTGTCCGGTGCGGATGAGCCACTTTATGAATGTGACCTTTTCGTTGATCCCATTCTTGTCAAGCCACGCCTGAGTGATCCTGCTGGCAGGGAGTGCCCCTTCATTTTCGGCGGCCTGGGCTCGAACACTTCTGCTGTAGTCGCTCATGTAAGCCACCTGGAACTCCTCCCAACTTTACTGACAACTCAAGTGTATGCTCACATACTATTACAGATCAACCTATCGTGATGTGCGTTGCCACACACCAGACCACTTATCCACTGATTGCCGAGTAACCCCGGCTGCCGTCGCCACAGCCCGCTTCGTCCGGCCCGCCCGAACGGCAGCCACCACCGCAGCCCGACGTTCAGCCTCTAAAGCCTCTAAAGCCTCGCGCGCCACCTCAACCTCGCAGCGCAGCCGATCCAGCTCCAGTAAGTCCGGAACCTCGTTGGCAATCATCGTCCGCCTCCTTCCAAGTCAAGCCCGAGACCTCGCCATGAGGGCCGGGCGGTGTCCGGTCAAGACAACTCAATGTGTTGGTGAGGGTTGTAGCACCATGCGTCATCCAGCTCGGCCCACGGGGTCACAGCCGCCTCGGACCAGACCCGAGCGTCTCCCAGCAGGCCCGGGCACTGCTCGATGTCCTGCCCCCAAATCTCGGGGCGCCTAAACCAAGCCAGCACATCCTCTGCTGTCGTCTCCCTCGTCAACCGCAGGAAGCGGCCGGTCAGAGTGCACGTGATTTCGGTAGGGCGATCCTCTGGGTGAACTATGGTGCTCATGGGTGCGTCCTTTCTGGGGTCCCATCCCTTTTGGGGTGGGCAACAGGATGTTCGGCTGATGTTGATAAAATTAGGTGTCTGAACGGCGGGATGAATGTCGACCTTGTTACCCAATCTGCTGAACATTTGACACGTTAAATGTATGGTAACATACCATCTTAAGTCGCGACTAAGTGTGTGGCTCAGCGTGTCTCTTCTCAACTTATTGGGTGGAGATAGGGTGATGTTTCTACGCGCATGGGGTCGTCTGTGGAACATCTACTCGGTCAGCAGGCGACTGGGGTGTCCTGGCAGACGCCCTCCGCTGCGGCGGCAGTACTGGACTCGGCGAACTCTGCGGTGTATCCAGCCTCGCCGACGTGGTGGCCGGCTTGCTTCGCGGTATCCCTTCCGGCGCGGGGGGCTGTTGTGGACACGACCCGTCCTCGGGGTGTCCGTTATAGATCCACTTCCCGAGATAGTTGACGGAGTCATCGTCATACGCGGCGGCGCTGGACGCATCCCTTCCGCCGCGAGCGCCCGTCGCTGTCGGTGTACTCGACGACGTCGTCGAGTACCTCTCTCATCTGGTTCCCAGCGCTGCGGTCAGGGGGCAATGTCGTGTGGGACGTAGTTGATGTCCACGGTGTAGCCCTCGGCCATGAGGCACAGGGCGAGGACTCCAACGCCGGCGCGGTGCTCGTGGGCGGGCATGTCCAGGCCGGCCTGGCGGGCTTGCTGGTCTGTGGCGTAGACGCTGAGGACAACTTCGTCCGGATCGGGCTGGTCTGCGAGCTCGTCCAGGACGGCGGTGAGGGTTGAAGTGACCCATGTGGCGCGCTTGTCGATGATGTCCCATGCGGCATCGGGCGCGGTCGTGCTGAAGCACCAGTCCCGCACGGACCTGGGGTTGACGTCGAGGGTGTTGGCGAGGTCTGAGACAGAGATCCCGAGGATCTCGCGCATTACGCGGAAGTGTGCGGGGTTGCGGGTGTCCGGATTGAGTCTGGGCACGAGAGGCTCTCTCCTTTGGGTGGTGGGGGCGTTCCGTCCCGATGCTCCCAATCTTATGGCACCCGATCACGGGTGCCAGCAGTTGAGGTGTCCTGGTTCTTGCTTCAGGTGCGTTGGGTTGTCCAGATGTGGGTGCGATCCAGGCCAGCGCGGGCTAGGAGCTGGTCCTCGGCGTGGGTGAGCTCGGTGTTGCTCGGTGATGGTTGGTCGGGGGTGTGGGTGATGGTGTCGGTGAGGTCGGCCAGGTGGCCGGCGGGGATGCGCCATGAGGTGGCTGCGGTGGGGTCTGCTCCGGTGTGGGTGAGGGTCTTGAGGGTGAGGGTCCAGGTGTCGGTGGGGGTGACCCATCCGCCTCCGGTGATCTCGCCGGCTCGGTTGTAGGTGAGTGGGCTGGGACGGGTGGCGTGGTGCCAGTGGAGGAGGACGGGGTTGGGGATGATGAGTGCCTGGGGCTCGCGGAAGAACGCGTATCTGATGGCTTCCAGGCGCCTGGCTGGTGGGGTGAGGGCCATGAGGTTGTCCCAGGGTGGGGGCTCGTTGTCGATGCGGCCGCGGATGATGCCGGTGTCGAGGGCCCAGGCGTGGAGGCGGTAGTGGACTTCGTCGCCCCATCCGCACCGGCGGGCCAGGGCGAGCGTGGTCATGAACGGGGTCGGCTCGGGTCCCCAGGCGATGGCCTGGCCTGGGATGTAGATGCAGGTGTGCTCGGTTACCTCAACCACATCATGCCTCCGCTCCATCCTCTAGCGACTGACGATCTCCCGTGATCCTGCCTGCCGTCCTCCAGGTCAGCCTGGTGGTGTTGCCATGGCCTCGGGGAGTTTGAGAATGGGAGAGGGGCTTGCTCGCTACGCCAGCGGGCAAGCCCCTCGAAGCCCTCCGGGATGGGGTTGGCGGCCCTTGGTGTCTTGGAGTGGTCAACCCCCGTATGCGCGGGGCGGTTGGGCATCCCACGAGAGTGTGGGGGCCAACCCATCCGGATTGCCTACCATGTTACCGCTGGCGCCCAGGCCGTGTCGAGGCCTGGTTTGCGTGGTTGAGCTACTGCTCGGTGGTCTCGCTATCGCGGCGCCGCCAGTGCCCGGTGCGGGCGTCGAGGGTCTGGCGGGTGATGTGGGCGGCGGCGGCGATCCGGGTCTTGGATGCGCCGGCCTGGACGGCCTGGAGCAGCAGATCGTCGAGCTGCTCGCGGGCGGCGTTGACGTCGGCGGCGGCCCGCTCGATACGGGCCGCGTAGTCGTCGGCGACCCGATTGGCGACCCATGTGGCGAGCTGCTTGTGCTGGGCGGGGGTGAGGTCGATGGCGGTGGCCTCGACGTCGCCCCAGTCCCCGTCCGGTGAGTTGGTGACGAAGGTCTGGTCGTCAAAAGTGGCTTCAGGGGGCAGCTCGGCGTGCCAGCGGTAGCACAGCCGAGGTCCAGTCTCGGGGTTTCCGGTGTAGATCCAGTCCCCGACAAGGTCGTAGGGGTTGTCGTCGTACACGGGGATCGACTCGTCGCGGCCGGCGAGGATCCGGTCGATGACGAACTCCAGGCTGGACATAGCCTGGTCGTAGGCTTCCTGGCGAGCGGCATCAACAGCCAGGTCTAAGGGAGTGAGATAGAGACTGACGTCAGCATCGATGGCGCCAGTCAAGGTGCAGGCGAGGTCGTCATCGTCGATCTTGCCCTCCAGGTCGACCAGGATGTCCTCACGGTCGCGCTCGTAGTCGCCATCGAATGTGGCGACGCCGACCTTCCTGGCCGTGTCCCGAAGCAGCTCCTCGGTCTCCTCGGTGTCCAGCAGGTCACCGACCACCACGCACCGCGAGCGCCCGTCGCTGTCGGTGTACTCGATGACTTCGTCGATCCTCATGGCTGTGCTCCTTGTTTGCAGGTCTCGGCAGTAACTCCAACAACAGCGTATGGCAATCATACACCTATGGCGGTCGCGTGTATGGTTGCTTGCAGGGTGGCGTGGTGTGGTCGTTCTGTGTCTGACTGTCTGGAACCTGCTGTCGCATGTCGATCAGTCCCGTTCGTCGGTGTCATCTGTCTTGCTTGTGCTGGGCGCCTGTGGGGGCTCGTCTGCGCTCCCGGCCGTGGGCCGTGGGCCGTGGCGAGAACGCTGGGCGCGTCCCTGTTGTCGGCGCTTCCTGTGGCTCCTGTCGGTCAGTGGTGGCCGCGCTTGCTCGCCGTCGCGCAGGACTGTGGTGTCGGCGGTCCTAGGCGTCCTTCCTGTTGTGCGCTGCTTCCTTTACCGGCGCCATGCGTAGACGCGGTCGCCGGTGAGGAGGGGTGCGCCTTGGGGGCCTTTGAGGTAGGAGCTCACCCAGGTTGGTCGGCGTTGGGAGTGGTGGGGGCCGACGGGTTGCTGTCTCCAGTGTCCGCGCACGACCCACTGGTGGGTGTAGTGGCGTCCTGTCTGCTGGTCGGTGTCTTCGGTGGGGACGTGTCGCATGGGTCGTAGGTCGATGACCTGCACGTGTGCTGGGCTCTGGGTGCGGCGTCGGCGGATGGCGGCGTCGCGGCCTGTGGTTACCTCTTGCGGCTGTGTGGTGGTGACCTTGTCTTGGGTCATGAGGATCCAGGTTGTCCCGAGCAGGGCCATGGCGCCGGCCCATCGAGGTGGGTAGTGCTCGATGGGCCTGGTGGAGGGCACTGTGGTGTCCAGGATCCCGGTCATGATGATGGGAGGAGTGGATTGGGGGAGTTTCATGACTGGCCAGACCGTGAGGCTGTCGTCGGTGCAGGTCCACATCATGCCGCACATGGTGGTGGCGCGGGCTCGGCGGTGCTCTGCGGTATTGGCTTCCCATGCTTCTTCTGCTGGGAGGAGGGGGGAGCGTTCCGGGAGGGGGTGCTCGTAGAGGATCAGCCCTGTGGTGGCGGGTGCTTCTGCTTGTGGGACCCAGGGTGGAAGGTCTAGTGCGGCGTCCAGGGCGAGCTGGGTCATCTCGCTGCTGACCCAGTACAAGGTGGCGCTGGCTGCTACGTCCTTGGCGTGGGTGAGGGCCGGTAGGCCGGCTTTCTCCTGGGGAGTCCTGACCTCCTGGGGTACTCGGGCCAAGAGTTCGACGACGTTGCGCCGTAGGTCGGGCATCGCGGTGGCGCCCCACTCTGGGGCATCACCGCGTCGCCGGCGGCGGCGGCTCACTTCACGCCCCATACCTTGGCTGGGGTGCTGGCTGCGACTCCAGCCAGGCCCGCAGCCTTGTTCGCGCTCATGTCGCCGTTCACGACGGCGGCGGTGACTGCGCCGCGCAGCTGGAGCCGGGCGACTCGCGCCTGGGTGCGGGCGGCCTCATATGCCTGCCTGGCTTCGGGGATGCTCAGGTCCCCGAGGACGTACTTCGCCGCTCCGGTGCAGACCTCGGTGGCGTCGGGGTCGGGGTAGAAGGCGTCGCCGTCCTCCTCCGGAGGCATGGCCTCCTCAATGGTCTCCCATGCCGCCTGGATACGACTCACGACGTCGTCAAGACGCTCAGGGGGCAGCTCTTCGGCGACGTGCCCCAGCCAAGCAGCTACATCGGTGTCGGTGACCATGACTCTTCTCCCTTCCAGGTCCTCCTGACATGTTTAGTCGAGCACTAAACACAGTGTGGTGCTGGACTAACGCCCCGAAGGAGGGTTGCCGGCAGCACGCCAGCGACAGTGAGCCCGTTGCCGACCAACACAGCCCAGGGGAGTACCGCTGCACCAACGGCGCCGACCTAGACGTCGGGCACCCGACCGGCCCGTCGCCGCCTGGCACGGGCGTCGAGGGTCTGCCGGGTGACGCCAGCCGCCTCGGCAGCCCGGGTCTTGGGCACGCCAGACTCGACAGCCCGAGCCAACAAGCTATCCAGCCGCTCGCGAGCGCTCGCGAAGGCATCGACAGCCCGGACGACCCGATCGGCGTAGTGGTCGGTCACCTGGCCAGCGATCCACGCAGCAACCTTCCTGCGCTGGGCAGGAGTGAGGTCGACGGCGGTATCCTCGACGTCACCCCAGTCCCCGTCCGCGGAGTTGAGGGCAAAGCTGTCGACGTCGACGCTGACGCCAGCCGGCAGCTCGGCGTACCACCGGCAGCACAGCCTCGGCCTGCTCTCGGGCTGCCCGACGCAGATCCATACCCCGCTCAGGTCATCGGGGTCGCCCGCACACACAGGCGCGCCAGCACCATCCCGGCCGGCAAGGATCCGATCAACCGCGTTCTCCAGGTCAGCCTTTGCCCGGCCGTAGGCCTCCTGACGAGCGGCAGCAACCGCCAAACCCGAGGGCGTGACGTCTGACGACCCGCCGGCCACCGCCCGCCATGCCCGCCCATCAACGTCGACGCACTCAGCAACAGTCTCCACCGGCCTACCTCCTCTGAGAACCACCCAACACCATCACTGTATGACGAATACACGCCAAGGCCATACGCCTGTACAGCCATCATACAGCGCACAGCCTGAGGTCAACCGAGACGATCGACCACCATCCAGACCGGACGCCTCACCCCAGGAAGGCGCTCGCGGGCCGAGGGCGGGGAAGGCGGTGCCTCTGCGGGCTCTGCCGGGCGGTCGTCGTGCGAGCACACCTCATCGCCCCTCTACGGGACCGCCTCTCTACAGGCTGGGTGAGGTCTCCCGTGGTAGCGGGAGCCGTGAACCACCAGGAGAACGCCTCTCACACATGTGGTGTCGTAGAAGAGTCATTCTACGACACCACATGTGTGAGAGGCGTCTTTCGACGCGCTTGCCCTCCCGCTCCCCTACAGGGGCGCCCAGCTCGTCAGGGCGGCCGACGGCCACGGTGGGGAGCCTCGGGGTGCTGCATCTCCTGGTATTGCAGGAAACACAAGCAGAGCCCCCCAATCACCAAGAAAAAGCCTTTGCTAATTGCGGGACGCCTCCAGATATCCCGGTCGCCGATTGAGTCCGTCAACACGAGCCGACAGCTCCAACGGCCGTCTATTGCGCCCCCTCCCCGTCTCCGACGTTGCGTCCGCAAACTGCGACCACAAGCCCTCAAACACAGAAGCAACTCAGTGGTGAAACACTGAGACGAAATGACGAATAATCGCCGGGGCCAGTCAAGGCCCTGGCGATTATCAGATGCCGCGCGTGCTCATTACGAAGCGAGCGCAAATTGTCGCTTGCGCCTGACAATGCGCTTAATTCGGGTCACCCCGTCCCAATCTCACTTGGGAGACGAGCTCGTCGATGGAGTGGCAACAACATCCTTCACCCGCAGTGATGCGGTCGATGACTCCTGATTCGCGTCCAGCGTGAGTTGGACGGTCTGCCCCTGAGCCTTCATCTCCGCAGCCTTCCAACATCCCTGATCGTCGGCGGAGAACCGGTCCACCATCCATCCTCGCTCACGAGCGCTCGCCTGGAGCGCGTCCCGGGCTGCGTCATCGACGCCGCCGCACTGGGAAGCCTCATGTCCCCCAGAAGACAAGGCAGTGGTGGCCACGACCTGTCCGATCTGGGGCACAGACCCCGGCGATGCCGTCGCCAAAGCCGACGAAGAGCTCCCCGAGCACCCGACCAAGCCGACGACACTGAACAGTCCGATAGAAAGACCGGCATAAAAACGAGCAGTAGAAGACATCTCGAACTCCTAATCAGAAGAGAAACGGTGAATACATCGGCGCTTGGTTAGTTGCTCAAAATTGGGTGCACATCGATCCGCTAAACGACTACCTCCACCTACAGACGATAATCCAGGACAACCTTAGTGGGCTGGCCCTACTCTGAATGCTCCGTCCTCTCGAATTCGGGCTCCGCCGAGGTTGGCGACTCAGTAGAGCGCTGCGGCCGGGAAAGCCGGCTGAGCTTTTGCAGCTCCTCCTCAACAACCCACCAAGGAATCAGCCACTCGCCTCCAAGGCTCTTGGTGGCTGCGAGGCGGCCGCTACGCGCCCCTCGCTGCACGGAGCTCACGCTCGTATGGGGGAGAACGGATGCGACCTGCTTGCAGGTCAAGAACTCCCCAAACCTCTTCAAGACGAGAGAGTCTCCCCCACCTTCATCTTGGCCTCGCACGGTAACACTCATGGCGTCACTGTACGACGTGCGCGATATGTCGTCAAGCCAGCCACTATACGTATCGTCGGCATCGTGCTACACTCATGATGTGTCGCAACTGTCGCTCACGGCGGTAGTGTCGGCGAACCCAGTAACACCTCCGGCATGACTGGGATCGCCCCGTTGCCTCCGTTGGTCGGTTGAACGCGGTCTGCGCGGTAACTCAAAATCGCACAGGTATACATCTCCACTACATTTTTTGTAGGCGCGCTCAGTGCGCATGAGATCGCTCAGCCAAGACTGCACTCGATATCATTGGCTCCAGTACCTAGACGTCAGCACACAGAGAAGAGGAGATGGATCTAAGACGATGAGTAGCTTGACATAGAACGAATATCATTCGCGCGTACTACTAGTTGGCGACGTTTGTAACTAACCGATAGTGGAACACTATCGGAACCACGCAGAATAGACAAAAGTACTAGACGAGCTAGGACGAAAGGGTCCAGGCTCAGGTAAGAGGAAGCCATGTACGAACGCACCGTGAAATCGATGTCTATATGGATCCTGGTGCTCGTTGCCGCAATGATCCAAGTTCATTTCATACTTGATGTTTTACCCCCATCGCAATCACCATCGGAGGATGCAACTGCGTCTCCAACCATTCACGTATCACAAGATGAGCCCACTGGCGCGGAGATTGACTGGGGAAGTATTGGCAAGGTGCTCCTTGCGATCCTTGTTATCGCTACGGTCAGTTATCTGATGTGGAGATTCATAGCCAATCCGTGGGGATGGCGTTTGAGTGCATGTAACTACAAGGTCAGGACCAAAGCGGTCAAGGTCCTAGATCAGGCTCTAGGCACGAACCTTATTGAATCAGGGTTCATCACTCTCGAAAATAAGAATGCTCACCTGAGTCTCTCCTGGAAAGACAGGTGGGATAAAGAGACCGTCCTGGACGCCCTCATGGTCATGGCTGCAACCACCTCCGACTCGGACATGCTTATCAGCGCTACCCGCGGCGTCACCATACGCGAACCCAGCAGGGGAAAACGTGCACGTCTCACAGTCGAGGCCCTTCAGTACAGGCTCGTAGATCGCCTCGCGCGCTTGTGCGTCGAGCAGGACGTGACCACTACGATCACCACCCCTATGCCTAAGAACAGAAAAGCTGACACGATGCGTTTCAAGCCACTGCCGGTCGACGAGGTGTACGGACCTCTCGCCCAGGTGCTCGCACTCACGCAAGGCACACCTTATGAAGCGGTCCTGGACACCAGCGCGCGCGAACTGCGGCTCAGGCTCAAGGCGGGGACCACGATGGCAGGAGCCCGCTACTACACACAAATCATTGATGCGGCCGCGGAACTCGGTCTGGGTATCAACCGGACCAAACAGCTCGGAAGCCTCACCTATCTCACCACACTCCTACCTGCTACAGACAGTCTGCCAGAACTGCCCAGCATGGCAGCGGCCGTTGCCCCACTAACTGAGGCCATCGAACTGGGTGCCGCCATCACAGGCGACGAGGCCGCACAGCTGGGACTGGAGCTCCCCAGTCCCGACCCAACAAGTCAGGCCGTCACATGGTTCACGCCCACGCCCATCGATGACTGACCCACAGCCTGCGGTCAGGCATTATGGTTCCCATGAGCCGTAACACACCCCAGAGACAACTTACCGGGGCTGAGCTCCAGGCGAGGATGGAAGACAGCTTCTACCTCATCGAAGGCCTAGCAGAATACCTGAGAGTCAACGACCGGAAACTCCGACAGATGATGCAGGACGAGCGACCCATCCCCGAAGGATTCACTACCGAGCTCGACCAGCTTACTCGCATAACCACCCAGATCATCAACAAACTGATCACCAGTACTGAAGAAAACCAACACCACCATATCCCTGTATGGCGAACAGACGCAGAATTCCATACAGCCGACATCCCCCTACCCGTTCCGCCAGGTGCAGGTGCACGATGGTGGCGACACGTCGCCCACCAGGCTGCACAAGCCACCGGAGCGCAACTGAGAAACATCGAGTACAAAAGGACTGAACAAGTATGAGTAAACACTACAACACTCTCACGAACATCGCTTATATCCTTGCTGCGATTGCAATTGCTGGCATAGCGACATCGGTCATACTCACAATAACTGGAAATATTAAAATCGCCAACTGGGTCATCAACAGTTCCAGCGGCGCAATGATCGTCGTCCTGGCGATCGCTGCATACACCACTCTAACTCCATGGCCGTTCAGGGTTGTGCTAGACAAACTCAAGAAGAATTGTTCAATGTACGCATACTGTTCGATTGTATTGGTGTTAAGTATCGTATTCGCGGGATCGGGAATTTATGTGATGTGGCTCGAAACTCGTCGCAGCGCAGCTTATGAATCCTTGAATGGCTTTACTGTCGAATCCTGGAAAACTGTGCTGGCGAACTCCTCGCATCAGTCTATGACCATAATGGATATGGCGATCACAGTTTCTATATTAATAGCATGCAGTGCGGTAATGATTTCTCCGTTTCTAGCGGCTTGGGTATTCTTAAACCGGTTGGACTCACGCGGCTCACAGAATAGTCAGGTCGAGCGAGACAGTGAAGATATTCATGACGAAAGAACCTGATTAATCGGAGAACCAATGCACGCACCACTAGTCGCCGACGTTCAGAAGTGACCGCTCATGATTCCCCTGCAATATCGAAACGGAGTTACGATGGATGTAGTTGCAGAACTACTCCCTGACCTACTTAGACCCGCACTTATAGTTCTTTCTGGCGTATGGATACTGACATTATATGCCTACGCTAAAAGAATGAGCGAAGGGAATGTTGTTGTGTTTTTCTTTTCGTTATTTTTAATGCTCGTTTTGTCGTTCACAACATTAGTTTTCGCAATGTCTGCGTTTGCGCTGATATCGGCGATGTTCTGATGTCGATCATCGATAGTGTTCAGAAGTGACCGATTTAGATTAAGGAGAAACCATGTCTGAGGAACAAACTA
>ERZ772968.592-NODE-592-length-18072-cov-7.532053_pt1 | contig 18072 bp, 27 predicted proteins | sample MGYA00580674_ERZ772968 | MGnify/ENA primary metagenome ERZ772968 (study PRJEB29015, sample SAMEA2737940) | human oral metagenome | biome: human oral; feature: human-associated habitat; material: dental | place: China | collected 2138 ...
TGTTCGAGGCGTCCGTTGATGGCTTCGGTGGGGCCGTTGCTGGTGTGGGGGTGGTCGAAGTAGGCCAGGATGTCCCCGGCTCGGCGTTTGAGTGTCCTTCCCAGCGTGATGAGCTCGGTCAGGCGGCTCGGTACGCGCGTGGAGGTCAGTGTGTTGATTTCGGCTTGCATCAGGGCCTTGCCCGCGCGCGTGTCGGGTGCGCGGTAGGCGTCGATGATGTTCTGGTAGACGCTCCAGGTGACCTCGAGTGCGACGTGCTCATCGCTGGCGAACAGGTCGAGTAGCTGGTGTTGCTGGCCCAGCGTGAGCAGGCATGACCTGGTGTGCAACATCCTGCGGGCCTTGTACAGGGGATCCGTGGCCCGGCCGCGCCGATGGTGGAGTTGTTGTTGGATGCGCCTGCGGCACTCATCGAGAGCGTCCCCGGCCAGGCGCACGACGTGGAAGGGGTCCATGACCGCCCTCGCGCCGGGGAGTTCTTCGGCGGCCGCGCTCTTGAAACCGGTGAATCCATCCATCGCGACAATCTCAATACTCTCGCGCCAGATGCTCGGTTGGGAGGCCAGCCAGGTCTTGAAGACCTTTTTGGAGCGGCCCGGGACCATGTCCAGGAGCCGGGAGGGACCACTGCGATCGCGGATGGGAGTCAAGTCCAAGATGACGGTGACGTATTTGTCGCCGTAGGGAGTATGACGCCACACGTGTTCATCCACGCCGATGACGCGCACGCCTTCGAACCGGGCTGGATCGTTGATGAGCGCGCGCTGGCCTTCGCCCAGGACAGCGGTATTAGCGGTATTCCAGGACACAGCCAGGGCCTGGGCGATGCGCGCCACCGTCAGATGGTGGACGACCAGCCCAGCCAGCGCCCAGCGCACCGCCGCCCGCGAGAGCTTCGCGCGCGGGGCTGCCGCTTGGCTCATGTCCTGACGCCACACATGAGCACACCCCTGGCACCGGTAGCGGCGCACGCTCACGTGCAAGATCGTGGGGCGCCACCCGTAGGGCACGTGCGCCAAGCGCCTGATCACCGTGTCTCGTGCGACGCCCGGGCACCCGCACCGTCGGCACCACCGGTCATCACCAGTGATACGGCAAGCCAACACTGTCTGGCTCTTCTCCACGCGCTGGCCCGTCACCTCCAACCCAAGGCCATCCAGGCGCGTGAACGCACTCAGGTCAGGACGATCAAAGGTAGTATGAGGCATGTCGAGGTCTTTCAGATGGACGGTGTAGGAATCTCCATCATTGAAAGACCTCGACCCCTACCCCAACACGACACGCCGATCCCCCTCACACCACCTCTACACCCTCAAATGCGAAGAGCCCGTTTTCCCCGCACGCGCGGGGATGAGCCCACAGGGTCAGAACCATCCTCTGTCTCAGGTGCGTTTTCCCCGCACGCGCGGGGATGAGCCGGTTCGACACGTCGTCCCCGCCGCCCTTCGACCTGGGCACCACGTGGTCCACCGTCAACCCCAACGACGAGCGCCGCGACGCCGCCAGGTCGATCGGCTCCCCGCACAGCCAGCACACCGCCCCCCACCGGCCCACCACCAGATTCGCCAAGCGCCGCACACGGGACCCATCCCACCGCCCACTACCCACGGCGCACCCGCACGATCACCTCGCGGGCCAGGCACCCGATGCTGTTCACGTCCATCGCCACACCGAGCTGGTACTGGCTCATCGAGTACGGCGCGTCCGCGTTCAACAGCTCCAGCATCCGGTCGCACGTGGCGAGGATGTCCCCCGCCGCGTCCACCAACAGGGGGCGCACGTCCTCCGGCTCCGGGACCCCGGCGTCGGCGCTCATCGCGCGCACTCCCTCGCGATCCGGCGGGCCTCCGGGTCGCCCAGCGCGAGGCGCCCCCACTGCCTGGGCGTCGCATCCGGGTACGTGTCCCGCATGTACTCCTCGAACGGCGTGGGCTTCAGTCTCGCTAGTTCCTCCTTGCGGGCCGCCTCGGCGGCCCTCTCCCGCTCCACGCGCTCCAGGGCGCGCGCCGCCGCCTGCTGGCGCTGCCAGCCCTCGGCGCGGCAGGCGTTGCACCAGCGCGGCGCGTCGGCCCCGTGGCCGCACACAAGCGGCATGAACTCCGAGTCAGGAAGATTACTGCTCATCGTGGTCTCCTTGGTCTTCGACGGAACAATCTGTCTCCGGGACGGGCGAGGGGCGGCGTCAGACGCCCCCTCATCCCGAAGGGAAGGGAAGGGGGAACTCATGTCCACATGGGCCGGGCGCGGGCGCTGTGTGTTGCGGAAGACCCTGTACCGCTGCAAGCGCAGCCGGGTTTCGGCGTTGCGGCGCGCGTCCTCCGCGTCCGACGCCGACCGGAACGACAGCACCCAGTCAACGAGCTTCTTCTTGACGATGCGGATCAAGCCGACCGTGGGCGCGCCCTGGCGGATGCCGCCGCGCCACCACTCGATCACGCCCGCGTCCTCCATCCACTGCAAGCACCTCGACGTGTGGCGCAGGCTGTAGTCCGCGCGCTTGGCGAGCTGGCGGGCCGTGATCCGAATCGCGGCCGTCAGATCCTCGCGGGCCTGGCTCATCGCCAGGGCCAGGGTGTCCAGGATCGCCCGCGACGCCGCGAACTCCCTGCCCCGCATCGGCCCCCACCCGACCCGCGCCAGGGCCGCCAGCAACTGCGTCACGGACATGCCCGCGTGCACGCGCCCACCACGGCGCGAGCGGGGACTCACCGCCCGGTCCTCAGGGTCGGGGCCACGCAGCACACGCCGCGCCTGATCGACCAGCGCCGCGCGCGCCCCCTCATCCCACACAGCCGCCGCGGCCCCCCGGCTACTCATCGTGTCGCCTCCCTCAGCGCCTCGTCGGCGATAGCGCGCACGAGGTCGGCCTGGCCGGGGTGGCCCGCCGCGGCCAGGCTGTCGGCCAGGGCCAGCATCCGCGTGTGCGCGTCGATCGACGGGAATCCCGTGGGGGCCGGGCGGCGGGCCGCCTCGGCCAGCATGTCGAGCGCGAGCGCCGCATAGGTCGATACCAGCACCCACGCCTTTGCGGGGCGGGGATTGCGGTCCAGGACATGACTGGGCACACGGCCCTCGGCTACCTCGCGGTCTGCGATCCGCTGAATCTTCCCAAGGACAACAGCCAGGGCACGGGCATCCGCCGTCATCGCTGCTCACCCCGGTCCCGCCCGGGCCCGGCGTCGAGGGCATCGGCGATCGCGCGGAGCTGTTGCGCGAGTGTCTTGCGTGAGACGCGCGCACCGCGTATCTCCACCGCGCCGTCCATCATGACCCATACGGTGGCGGCCAGATCGGGCCGCAGCAGGTCGATCACCTGATCCACCTGTACGATCTGCTCCGACGTCATCATCGAGGACCACCCCCGTCATGCCCCTCGCGCCGCGCCAGCCAGACCGTCGTCGACCCGAGGCACACGAGCATGGCGGGGGTCGCCAGCGGCGAGGGCGGCACCGGCGCGAAGCAAAGAACAATGACCGCGAGATAGCTCAGCAGCATCATCACGGCGGCGACAAGCTGCACCCAATCGACACGGTACCGGCGCGGACGCCTGGTGGAAGTGCTCATTCGTCCACCCCCAAATCCGAAGCGATTACGTCGGCGTCCGCGAACCCGACGAGGTGGTTGAGGGCGGCGGATGCTCGCCAAAGGCAGGACTCCGCGCTGTACAGGGGACCGCCGAGTAGACGCGCCAGCTCCGGGTCCTCGGTCATCGACGGACTGCCCGCGTGCCAGGCGCGGGCAAGGAGGCGCTTCGCCCGGTTCACCAGGATCGCGACCTCCTTGCGCACGGCCAGCTGCTCGCTCGATACCGCCACGTGAGAGAGGTCTCCTTCGGTAGGCTCGGAGGCGCCAACCACAACACCCGGGGCCGAAGACTCCGGGGAACCCACCGAAGGAGAAGAACCATGGACCGCGCCGACGACATCATCAAGGCGATCAAGGGCATCGACACCACCAGCGCCGCAGGGGTGATTGAAGAGCAGGTCGTCCCACTTCTTGAGGAGATTCGCGACCTCCTCAAGACGCGCAACAACGAGATCGACTGACGCCTGGGGCAGCGTCGGTTCAGAACGTTCCGCCTCGAACCGACGCGCCGCCTCCTCACCGGCCCGCCGGAGCCGGATCATGCGTGCGATCAAGCGCTCCTCGCGCTCGGAGAACTCACTCATCACCACACCTCCTGTCCCGATGCGATACGAACCGGGACGCCGAGGTTGCACAGGCGGTCCAGGTCGTCCAGTGTCCACCGCACGGTGCCGCGCAGGCGCGCGGACACCTGGGATTGAGTGATATGGAGGTGCCGGCCAAGTTCGGCCTGTGTGATGCAGTGTGCGCGCATGAACCGTTTGGTTTCACGCGAGATTATGCTCTGGCTCAATGACATGTCCACCAAGTTAATGCAAAATCCATTAAGCTGCAATCAGCTGTCGGCGTGTCGTCAATTGGCTCGTCTGGGAATCTAGTGGATTTCCCGCTAAACTGCGTGTATGAGCACAACAAAGGTGATTGAAGTTGAACGGTCCACGGGCGACATTGTTGCGGGCAACATCCGCGCTGAAGCGGCGCGGATGGGGTTCTCGCAGTCTGCGTTAGGGCGGGCTCTAGGCATGTCACAGAATCAGATCACGACGCGCTGGCGCGGCGTCGCAAGATGGCAACTCGATGAGCTTGACGCGGTGGCCGCGGTCCTCGGCGTCACGGTCGCCGACCTCGTGACCGAGCCGGATAGTAGGCCCAGGGGGACTCGAACCCCCAACCTACGGATTAGTGGACCACACCCGTGGGGCGATCCTACATCGTGGATCCCTGCAGCGTGATGCCGCGCGCGGCAGGCGCGATAGATGCAGAGTAATCATCATGAGCATGAAGCCGAGACCAGTGCCCGAGGGATGGGCGGGGCCGATCAGCGAATGGACGGCGGCGCTCGCCGCTGGTGGGAGGCGGCCCGAGACGATCCATCTGCGGATCGAGTGGGTGCGCAGATTCGCGCGCGATTTGAGGGCGGGACCGTGGACGGTCGGGCCGCTCTCGGTCATCGAGTGGTCCGGTGCGCATGACTGGGCGCGGGACACGAGGAGGAGTGCCCACCAGAGCATCAGCCAGTTCTACCGGTGGGCAGAATCTGTGGGCTACATCGAGGTCGCGCCTCCGGTTCCGTCGGTCAGGCAGTCCGATCCTGCGCCGAGGCCTGCGACGCCGGGGGCCATCGCGACGGCGCGGCGATCGACGGATCCCCGGGTGCGGTTGATGGTACGTCTCGGCGCGGAGCTGGGGATGAGGCGGGGTGAAGTGGCTCGCGCGCACACGCGCGATCTTGTGCGCGACCTGGCGGGCTGGTCACTCGTCGTCCACGGCAAAGGTGGGAAAACTCGTATGATCCCGCTACCGCACTCGTTGGCGGATGAGCTGACCGAGCTCAAGCCTGGCTTCTTCTTCCCCGGTGGCGACCACGGGCACCTGTCCCCCGCGTGGGTCGGGCGGCTCGTGGGACGGGCACTGCCGGAGGGGATAACGATGCACGCGCTTCGGCACGCCTTCGCCTCGACGGGATTTGCGCGCACGAGGAACTTGGTCGCCGTTCAGCGCGCCCTCGGGCACTCCTCACCCTCGACGACCCTCCGCTACATCCTTGTTCCTGACGACGACGTGCGCGAGGTCGTCGAGGCAATCGCGTAAGGCGGCCGTCTAGCGCCGATGGGCCTCCAGGCGGCGGATGCGCGCGTCGTAGTCGGCGTGCTCGCGGTCGGCGCTGCGGCGGACCTCGCCGAGTTCGTAGCCGAGTCTGTGGTCGAGGGAACGCACGTCGTCGCGGATCTCTGAGATCGCGGCCTCGGCGCGGTGGATGGAATCAGCGAGCGACGAGCCATGATTCGGCTCGACGCTAGAGCGCACACGGCGCGCCTCCAGGAGGGAGGCGACGCCGGTGACGAGGGCCCCGAGGCCACCGAGGCCGCCGACGGCACCGATGACCTCGGGGACCATGCTCATTGAGCGCCGCCGTTGGGGACGTGGGCGCGGGCGAGGCCGACGACGGCTAGGGCCAGGGCCTCCCAGGCGGCGGCGTGCTGGCCGTCGACGACGCCGTAGACGAGGGCGACGCCGAGGGCGGCGATGGTGACGTTGTAGATGTAGCGGCGGACCTGGGGCGTGAGCCAGCCGATGGGTTGCGGCGTGGGATCCTCGGGGATCTGCGGTGTGTTGGCGCTCACTTCTGCTCCTTGGTGGCGTTGGCGTTGGCGGCGGCGATGACGGTGGCGACCTGATCCTTGACTTCGACGCCGATCTTGTTGGCGACGCGGTTGTGCCTCACCCAGGAGTCATGCACGAGGGCGTCGGCGTGGTGGGCGGGCACGTGCGTGAAGCCGCCGGGCAGGATGTCGTTGTAGACCTGGGCCATGACGTTGTCGAGCGCGTCGGCGCCCGCCGTCTCGGTGATGAGCACGTATGCGGTGGAGCCCCACGGGGTGGTGTAGGAGATTCCGAACATTGTCTGTAGTCCTTTCGTTGTGGGTGTGGGTTCGGCGTCCGCGGTGGCGGCGTCGAGGGCTGGGGGGCGCAGGATGTGGGTCCAGGCGCCGGAAAGGGTGTAGGGGTGGGCGTAGAACGGCACGGTCCTCGTTTCGCCGCCGGTGTCGTCGCCGGGGCCGTCGCCCTCGGCGGAGCCCATGATGTCGCCGTGGCCGTCGATCCACGCCTCGGCGATGAGGCCGCCGGGGATGAGGCCGCCGGTGTGGCCGACGCCGCCGGACGCGGCCTCGGACAGGAGCACGTCGCCGTCGGCGAGGTTGTCGAGGTCGCCTCCGGTCGCGGCGTAGGGGATGACCGCCCAGCCAACGGCCTCCAGGGCCTCGCGCATGTCGCCGGTGTAGGAGGCGGACCCTGTGGGCAGGCCCGCCTGGTGGGCGGCCTCCAGGACGCAGGAGGAGCAATCCCCCTCGAACGTGAAGCCGGTCTCCCACACGCCGCGCGTGCGGCGCACGTCGAGGCGGTGGGGCTGGGAGTAGCCGCCGTCCGCCTGGGTCATCATCCAGGCGAGGCGCGCGGTGAACATGTCTACCGCTGTGGTCATGGCGGGGTCCTTTCTTTAGAGGGCGAGGGCGAGCCACATGAGTTCGGTGGGCGCGCTGATGCCGCTGGTGTTGTTGTAGGCCCAGTAGTGGAAGCCTGTGGGGGTGATGTCGTAGGCGGCGACGATGAGGCGTTGGTTCCCGGTTTGGACGAGGACGACGGGCTTCTTGGTGAAGGCGCGGGGGAAGGCGATGGCCGCGTCTGTGTTGTCGCCGGGGCCGATGTTGCCCAGGCCGATGGTGCCGGTTTGGATGGCGTTGGCGAGGTCGGTGATGCGGGTGGAGACCTCGTTGAAGTTGTCGTTGACGTCGGCGGCGCTGGCGATCTGGCCGGGGATGAAGATCTTCACGGTTGGTCCTTCTGGTTGGGGGTGAGGTCGGTGGTGGTGGTCCAGGTGTGGGGGGTGATGGTGTGGGTGACGCGGGCGATGAGGGCGCGGGCGCGCTCCCCGGCTTGGGAGGCGATGACGGGGGTGAGGGGGTCGAGTGCGGCGGCGAGGGCCATTCGTGCGGCGTGTGTGGCGGGGGCGGTGCGGGCGCTGACGATGGGGATGGTGGCGGAGGCGAGGGTCGGGGTGGTGGTGGCGCGGCGCAGGAGGCGGCGGGCGGCGGTCTCGTGGGCGCCGGCGGTGGCGGGGGCGAGCATGTCGACTTTGGCGGTGGCGCCGCGCCAGGCGGCGGTTGTGGTGGGGTTGGTGACGGTGATTGTGCGGTCGGCGGCGCGCCATTCCCCGGCGTCGTCGGGGGCGGCGGTGTGGGTGGTGGCCTCGATGGCGCTGATGAGGGCGGCGGAGGACCATGTGGCCGGGCCCGCGCTGTAGTGGAGGACGGTGGGGGTCAGGGCGTCGTCGTTGTGGGTGTCGGTGAGGGTGAGGGCGGGGGCGGTGTCCGGGAGGGTGGCCCACACGTCGATGCCGGTGTCGCGGCGGGCGCACCAGGCGCCGCCGGTGGTGGCGACGAGGGCGTCGATGTGGTTGGCGAGGCTGGTCTCCCACACTGTGGGGCACACGGGGGCGGTGCTGGTGGTGCGGGTGGTGTAGGCGACTTGGGGGACGCTGGCCATGAGGCGGGCGAGGCGCTGGCGCCATGTCTCCTCGCCGCCGGAGTCGGGGCGGGCGCCGTAGCGGGTGGTCCCGGCGAGGCGGGCCACTGCGTCGGCGGCGGTGATCTGGATGGTCGCGGGCCCGTTCTTGTGGGGGGTTGTGCGCACGTCGGAGACGGTGCCGGTGAAAATCTCGGTTTGGGTGGGCCAGTGGTAGAGGCGGATGGGTGTGGCGTAGGAGATGCCGAGGGCGCGGGGGTCCAGGCCGGTGGCCTCGATGGTGAGGTGCCCGGCCTGGGCGGTGAGGACGGGGCCCTCGCCCTGGATGCCCCGGCTGGTGGTCAGGCGGGTGGTGGGCCCGAGGATGGGGGTCCACGCCATTGTGAGGGTCTGGTCGTACCAGTAGCGCTTGTCCCATCTGCCGTAGTCCCACACGAGCGTGCCGGGCACGGCGCGGGTGGTCTGCCAGGCGGCGCGGTCCCACCGGTCGCGGTCCCACACGAGGGCGGCGGTGGGGATGGGGCAGTAGGCCTCCAGCGCGAGCACGTCGTGGGGGCGGGCGTCGACCGGGAGTGTGGTGGTGGTGTGGATGCGGACGCGGGCGTCGGCGGCGGTGACGCCGGTGATGTCGATGATGACGGGGCGCGTGGGGTCGAGGGTCTCGCGGATGGTGCCCCACTGCCGGGGGTGGACGGTCCACGAGCGCCCCTGGATGACGACGCTGCCCGTGGCGGAGGGGGTGTCGATCCAGATGTCGAGCGTGAGGAAGAGATCCTTGAGGTCGGGGGGCACGAGGGTTGTGGTCCACCGCAGGCGCTGGTCGGTGCGCATGAGGGTGCCGCTCTGGCTGGTGGCCCCGCTCCACCCGGTGGAGCGCTGGTCGGTGATGATCGTGCTCATACGAACCGCACCCCCCTGTCGCCGTTGACGGCCTGGTGGGCGGCGATGGCCTCGGCGACGAGGCGGCCGGTCTCGGCGGTGGGGGTCAGGGCGTGGACGGTGACGTTGATGACCGTGGGCGCGCCGGTGCGGCCCCGGGCCGCCGCGGCGGGGACGGCCAGGGATCCCATGTCGGCGCCCTCGACCATGCCGGTCAGGGCGCGCAGGGAAGAGCGGACGGCGCCGTAGCGGGATTCGAGGCCCCGGATGAACCCGTCGATGACGAGGCGGCCGGAGGGGGTCAGGATGCGGGCGTCGCGCTCGGGCGGGCCCTTCCAGCTGGTGAGCCAGCTCGTGAGGTTCCCCAGGGTGTCGGCCACGGCGCTGAACATGTTCTTGATGCCGTCGATGAACCCCTGGATGAGGGCTTTGCCAGCGCCGATGAGGGTGGAGCCGATGCCGCCCAGGGCGGACAGGGCGCGGCTGGGGAGCTGGCCGACGAAGGACACTGCGCGGCTGACTCCACTGCTGATGGCGCTGGTGATGCCGCTCCACGCGCCGGACACGAAGCCGCTGATGGCGCTCCAGGCGCCGCTCCAGGCCCCGGAGATGGCCCCCAGGGCGGCGCTGATGATGCCGCGCACGGCGCCGATGGCGCCGCTGATGACGCCCTTGATGCCGTTCCAGATGCTGGACGCGATGGACTGTATCCCGCTCCACGCGGCGCCCCAGTCGCCGGTGATGACGGCGGTGACGGTCTGGATGATGCCGGAGATGACGCCCAGGGCGGTCGTGATGACCGTGGAGACGACTTGCCAGGCTCCGGCGACCGTGGCCTGTACGCCGCTCCAGATGGCGTCCCAGTTCGCGGCGACGCCCTGGAAGACGCTGATGATGAGGTCGGCGATGGGCTGGCCGACGGCGGCCCAGATCTGCTGGAGGGCGCCCCACACGGCCGCCCACGCGGCGGTGAGGGCGTCCCACACGCCGGTCAGGGCGGGCAGGAGGGTGGTCTGGAACCATTCGGCCACCACGCTGGCGGCCGCCTGTATCTGCGCCCACGCGGCGTCCACGGCGGCGCGGAACGTCTCGCAGTTCTGGTAGAGGGCGACGAAGGCGGCCACGAGGGCGGCGACGGCGGCGACGACCAGGAATATGGGGTTGGCGGCCAGGGTGGCGTTGAGGGCTGTGAACGCGGTCTGGGCGGCCCCGATGATGGCTTTGACCTGGTTGAACGCCCGGAGGGCGGCGATGAAGCCCGCGATGACGCTGGCGGCGGAGGCCAGGGCGGGCCCGAAGCGCTGGAAGAACCCGAGGAAGGCCTCGATGGCGGGGGGCGCTGTGGTCTTGATCCAGTCGATGAACTCGCGCAGGCGGGGAAGGATCGTTGTTTGGAACACGGCGGCGGCCGCGGCGGCGCGGGGGGCCACTTCGTCGCGGAACAGGGCCGCCAGGCGGCGCAGCGCGGGGATGAGGTGGGTCTGGGTCCAGTCGCGCAGCTGGCCCAGGGCGGGGACGAGGTGGGTGATCGCGGCGTCGGCGACGCGGGTGACGGCGGGCAGGACGAGGGCGCCCATCTGGGCGGCGAAGTCCCCGAAGTGGGCTTTGAGGACCTGGGTCTTGTGGGCGAGGGTGTCGCCCTCGCGGGCGAACGCGCCGTGGGCGTCGGCGGTCTGCTCCATGATGAGGGCGAGGGTCGCGGCCTGCTGCGCCTCGTTGGAGAACGCGCCGCCGACCTTGGTGAAGCCGAGTTCGGCGGCCTTGGCGTCGATCGACGTCTGCTTGAGGCTCACGCCGTACCGCTCGATGGGGTCGCGCTCGCCCTTGAGGGCGGAGGACAGGGCCCCCACGGCGTCGGCGGTGGAGCCGCCGAACTGGGCGGCGAGGTCGGCGGCGACGCCGATGAGGTCGTTGGTCTTCCCGGCGAGCTGGTCGATGGAGGTCCCGCCGTTCTTGAGCTGGGCGCCCAGGAGGGTGCCAAGCTCCTGGTACTCGTTCTTGGTCAGGCCCACCGAGGTGGCGGCGGTGTCGGCGAACGCCTTCATCTGGTCGGCGCCCTCCTTGAAGACGGCCTCGATGCTCCCGGTGGACTGCTCCATGTCGGCGGCCGCCGCGACGAACTTGCCGCCCGCCGCCGCGATGGCCGCCGTCGAGGCGGCGGCGGCCGCCGCGAGGGTCTTGACGGCGGTCTTCCCGGCGGACACGAGGCCGGTCAGGCCGGTCTCCTTGGCGAGGCCCTGGAACGCGCGGCTGAACTTCTTGGTGTCGGCGACGACGGACACCTTGACTACGTGGCCGGCCACGGGGTCATCCTTTCTGCGCTTCGGTGCGGGCGTTGAGGAGGTCGAGGATCGCGGTGGCGTCCGCGACGGTGAGGCGCTCGCGCGCCTCCCAGGGGGCGATGTGCGCGTCCACGGCGAGGACGGCGATCAGGGCCCCGAGGGAGTCGCGCGAGCCCGTCATTCCCCCGCGTCGTCGGGGGCGGTGGCGGTGGGGTTGATGAGGCGGGTCGCCTCCTCCATCGTGAGGTCGGAGGCGGCGGCGTAGGCGTCGTCCCGGGTGGGGTGGGCGCCGGAGCGGTAGAGCATGAGCGCGCACATGGTGATCATGGGGCGCGCGAGGGCGGTGCCCTCGGCGTCGAAGGCGGTGATGGGCTGGCCGGTCTTGTTCTCGTAGTACTCGAGGTCCCCGAGGGTGAGGCCGTCGAGGGCGGGGGCGGTGGTCATCATTGTTCCTTTACCAGTTGTTTACCAGTTGTGTTTGTCGAGTAGTTCCTTGATGCCCTCGCCGAAGGCGGCGAAGGTGCGGGGCCGTAGCGTCTCTTCTGCCCGGGACAGCCAGCGGGGCCCTGAGCGGGAGTCGGGGCCCCAGTGGCGCACGCCCGCGTAGGGGAGGCGGGTCTTGGAGCCGACCCTGACCATGACCTTGCGCTTGGAGCGCGAGGGCTTGATCCCGGCGGCGAGGCGGCCGGTGCGGTGGGGGGCGAGGGTGCGGGCGAGGGAGGCGATGGGGGTGGCGAGGCGGTGGGTGAGGTCCTTGAGGTCGGTCGCGGCGACGCCCACCGCCTCGGCGTCGCGCAGCAGGGCCTTGACGCCCTGGACCTCCACGGCCCCGCCGTCGAGGGAGACGCGCCCGTCGGCGATCCCCGTCATGTCATTCGTCTTCCATGTTGCCCGTGCCCAGGGTGGAGGTCTCGGTCACGCGCTCGGGCTCGCCCTCGCACGCCCACTCGAACTCGAAGGTAGAGCCCTTCTCGTCCCCGGCCTCGCTGGAGATGGAGGGTTTGACGCCGATCTTGGCCCTCACCTTGAAGTGGGGCTGCTTGACGGTGGCGGTCTTGTTGCCGAAGGGGGCGACGAGCACGTCGAGGGACTTGCCCGCCTGCTGCCACACCATGTCCCAGAAGCTGCCGGTGTCGAAGGACACGATGGCCTTGCCCTTGAGCTTCCAGGATGCGGTCGAACCGGACTGGGCGTCGGCGAAGGTCACCACGTCCTTGTCGCTGGTCTCGGGCGAGAGGTCGTAGGAGGAGATGTCGGACCAGTAGTCCCGGCCGTTGATGGAGAAGCCGAGGCGGTTGCCGAGGATCCTCGTGTTGCGCGTGATGGTCATCGTGTTAGTCCTTCTCGATGGTGTAGGTGGCGTGTGTGGTGATCTGGGCGGCGAGGTAGGCCTGGGAGTCGGCGCTGGTGACGCTCGTGTAGGCGTCGACGGCGACCGGGCCCCAGTCGCGCACGAGGCCGACGACGATGGTGTCCACCGCCTCGTCGAGGCGGGAGACGGCCAGGGCGTTGGTCGTGGGCGCGACGACGACGGTGAGCGCCAGGCGGACCTCTACGGCCCCGACCGTGGTGTCGTCGGCGGCCAGGAGCGGGGCGGCCTCGGTGATGACCACGCACGGCGGGGCGAGGCGCTCGGGGACGTTGGAGACGACGGGAAGGGGGGTGATGCGGGTGAGGGCGGCGGCGAGGTCGGCGCGCGCCTGGGCGATGGGTCCGGTCATGAGATGGCCAGGGGCAGGTAGGGGGCCAGGAGGGGGCGGGCGGCGACGAGGGCGTCGCGGGCGACGCGGATGGCGGTCGCCCCGTCCAGGCCGTCGGCGAAGGATTTGATGCCGTTGGGGGCGCTGCGCCGGTGGAACAGCTCGGCGGCGACCTCCAGGGCGGCGCGGTCCCTGATCGCGTCGGGGACGCCAGCGCCCCCGATCTGGTCGGCCACCAGGCGCTCGGCCTGCTCGCAGCACGCGCGCAGGAACTCGTCGACGCTCACGCCGCCCACGTAGGCGGCCACCCGCTCGGCCAGGCCCACCTCACGCCCCCAGTTTCAGGGGCACGAGGCCCGTGGGGTACTCGGTGGCGACGGCCCCGTAGCGGTAGACCGAGAAGTCCTTGGAAAGGTTCACGATGTTCTCGTCCTGGAGCTGGGCCAGGGGCGTCTCGTAGATGCGCATGGCCTCCGAGTTGTAGAACACTCCGACGATCTTCTCGCCCATTGCGCCGGGGGTGGCGCGCAGATCGCAGGTGATCGGGACATCCAGGAGGACGCCCGTGAGGGCCCGTGCGTTGGCGGTGCCGATCGTGTTGGTGGGGTTCTCGGCGACCCTCATGAGGGGGCGGCCGTCTGTGCCGGTGAGCCCCATAAGGGCCTTGAACGTCGCCTTGTCGACGATGAGGCCGTCGAGGGTGAGGGCCTGGTCGGCGAACTGGGCCGCCGCGTCGACGAACAGGCTGGAGATATCGGCCCAGGTGAGGTCGGTCGCGGCCTTGCTGACGGCGAGCTTGTTGGCGTCCTGGGCGACGACGGCTGCATTGAGCTGGGCGGCGAAGTACGCGGCCTTGGCCTGTCCGGCTGCCAGCGCCATGCCGCGCAGGTGAACGTCGAGGAGGTTGATCCGGGTGCGCTCGATGGCCTGGCGGCTGAGCTGCGTGTAGCCGCCGAAGGTCTTGATGGGTGTCGCACGATCCTTCGTGGTGACCTTGCCCATGGGCAGGTCATCGCCCTCGTTCGCCTGTACTTCGACCTTGAGGGTGTTGGTGTCCAGCTCGGTGAAGTCGAGGTTCATGCCCTCGGCGGGAAGGGGGCCGGTGGCGAACAGGCCCGCGACGACGTTGGGCTTATCGACAAGGCGGGTGAGGTCCTTGACCCATTCGGGGTGGACCAACGTACCGTCGGCGCTGGAGACAGTGCCGTTGAAGGCGCGCGAGGCGAGGGCGTCGTAGGACGCCCGGTACTCGGGGTCCGTGACGATGGCCTTGAGGGCGGCCCCGGCGCTGCGGGCGTCCACCGCGGGCACAGCGGGGGCGGCCTGGGCGAGGGCGAGGCGCTGGGCGAGGTCGGTGATGTCGGCGCGCACCTCGTCGAGGTCGGCGGGGGTCGCGTACTGGGGGGCGGGCATGGGGGGCTCCTTCGGGGTGTGGGTGTTCCTGACCTCGGTGACCCGCGCCGTGTCGTAGGCGGGCCATGGCACGAGCGAGACCTCGCGCAGGTCGAGGCTGGTGATGGTGGTGTGGGTGCCGTCCTCCTCCTCGCGCACGTCGCTGGCGAGGGGCACGAAGCCGATGGAGAGGCGGTCGATGACTCCGTCGCGGACGAGCTGGTAGGCGTCGCGCGCGGCCGCCGTGTCGGAGAACCGGGCGGCGATCTCGATGCCGGCGTCGGTCTCGGAGACCTCGGTGACCAGGCCGATGGGCTCGTCGTGCCGCCACACGAGCTTGAGGCTGGTGGCGTCCTGGGCGCGGGGCGCCAGGGCCGAGGGGGCGACCTGCTCGAAGTAGCCGTCGAAGAGCTCGATCTCGACTCCGTAGGGCACGGCGAGGCCGCGCACGGTGCGGGCCTGGTCGGAGTCGTCGGCGCGGACGGGGAACGCGCGGATCTGCAATTCACTCTTGGGCATTTGTCGCTCCTTCTGCGGTGGGGTCGGTGATGCCCTCGATCTTGCGGGCGTAGGCGGGCGTGTACACGCCCGCCTGGATGGCGGTGGCGTGGGTGGCCATGCGCTGGGCGGGGGTGGCGCGCAGGATCGCGTCGAGGTTGAAGCGCACGGTGGTGCCCCTGGGGACGACGGCGGTGAGGGCGTCCTCGATCTCGCGCAGGTAGGCCATGAGCGTCCACCTGATGAAGTCAGTCGAGGCGTCGTTGATGTTCTGGTAGGTCATCGACGAGCCGGTGAGGGAGGCGAGGAGCATGTGTGCGGGGATGCCGAACATGCGGCCCACGGCGAGCACGTCGAAGGCCCGGGATTCGAGGAACTGTATCTCGCTGGGCTTGAGGTGGAGGGGCGCGTAGTGCAGGCCGTTGCCGATCACGGCGACGCCCCCGCCCTGGCTGTTCGACTCGTTCCACCTGGCCTTCGCCTCGGAGGCCTGGGCGGCGGTGATGGGCTGGTCGGTGGACAGCACGCCGGTGGGCACCCCGGCGCCCGTGGTCCACGCACTCGCGTACTCCGACATCGCCGCCGCCCCTCCCAGGGCGCGCGCGCACGCCTGGATCGGCCCCAGGCCCTCGGCCTCGCCGGGCAGGTACACCAGGCGCAGATGCCGGAGCGCGTCCGGCTCCCAGGTCCTGCCCCTCCACTGCGTGCGCCGCGCCCCACTGGCGCGGTCCACGACCGGCACGCACTCCAGCGGGTCCAGGACACGCAGCGCGTTCGCCCGCCCGTCGCCCGTGCGGCCCACGAGCCAGTAGGCGTTCCCCCGCAGCGCGAGGGACGCGATGGTCTCGGCGACCAGGGCGGACACCGACAGATCAGGGCCGGGGGCGGCGACGACGACGGGCAGGTCCTTGCCCTCCAGCTGGTCGGCGCCCCTCCAGGCGTCCAGCCCCAGCTGCTTGCCCGCCGTCTGGATCACGGACACCGCCCGGTACACCGAGTCCAGGGCCATCGCGGCCCTCGGCGACCCGACGCCAGCGTGCGGGCGCCGGGCGGGGGGCACCACCCCGGCGGGCGCGCCGCCCTCGGCGCGGGCGGACACGCCCAAGAACTTCGCGATCCGAGTGAGCATAGGACGATGGTGGCCCCGGGGGTATCCGTTCGCCGCCCTACACGGCGTGTCGGGCGCGGTAGTTGTTCAGGGCGCGCAGGGCGTTCTTGTCGCCGGGGTGGGCGCGCAGCTCGTGGGCACGGCCCATCGCCAGAGCGTCGCCACGGGTCGCGGCGGGCAGCCCCCGCCACCCGCACGCGCAGATGGGCAGATAGGTGCAGGCTGAGGCATCGACGGTGATACGCACGGCGCGCTCCTCCTCCTCAGTAGATCTGGATCGCCGCGGGCCGGGGCTGGGACGCCGCCCATGTGGCGACGGCCGCCGCCCGCAGCGCGTCGATGGGGCGGGCGCTGCGGGCCGCGTCGAACGCCGTCGCCCCCGACAACTGCCGCACGGCCGCGCCCCCCAGGGCCTCGCGCAGCTCCGGGTTGGCGTCGTGGGCGAGGCTCCCATCGCGCACCCGGTCCAAGAACAGCTGGCACGCCGTCGCGTACTCGCGGGACGTGAGGGAGGCGATGGGGCGCTCGTCGGCCTCCAGGTCGGCGGCCAGGGTGCGCGTGGGCCCGGCCGGGTCGCACCCGATCCACCCGTACCCGGCGTCCTGCAGGCCCGCGAGGGCGGGCCGCACCCAGCCCACGCCCGGCCCCGACCCGATCACCGCGACGTGGGTGTCGCCGCCGCCGTCGAGCCACGCCGCCGCGATGGTGGCGCCCGAGCGGTCGGCGGCCAGGTCCACCGCGACGCTCACAACGCCCGGGTCCGGGGGCGCAGCCCGCCCCTCCTCGGCCAGCGCGTCCCAGATGCCCATGTCGACCACCGTGGAGTCGGTGGCGGTCTCCAGGTTCAGGATCGACCGGCGCCAGGCGCTCAGGTCGCCCGTGGCCAAGGACCTGATCTTGTCCGCGTCCTGCGTGTGCCCGAGCGCCGGGTGGAAGCTGAGGGTCTCATCGCTGTAGGGGTCGCGGTCGGCGGCCTCCTCGTCGGCGCTCCACTCGAAGAAGCACATGCGCGAGGCCGGGTTGTCCACCTCGGCGCGGCCCCGGCGGATCAACTCGTTGAGGTAGGCCGACTTGTCCGTGCCCTTCGTCGAGACGATCCACAGCTGCGAGTCCCGGATGGTGAGCTGGGTCGGGTTGATCGCGGTCTCCAGGGCCAGGCCCGCGTCGGCGTCGAACGCCCACGCCTCGTCGACCGTGACCAAGTGCAGAGAGTCCCCGTGGATGGACTTGGGCGTCGGCGCGAACGGACTGATGAAGCTACCGCGTTTGAGGTACTCCGTGCGCTCGGATCCCTGGGAGGCGTACACCCGGAAGTAGCCGGGCTTTTTTTCTGCGCCCAACGCGGTGTTGATCTGCTTCCACCGCTTGCGGGCGTCCTTGCCGGTCTGCGCGGTCATCAGCACCTCGTGCCGGTTGTACGCCATCATCCGGTCCACCATCACCGCGCGCAGGAGGAAGCTCTTGCCCGCCTGTCTGGGGACGGTGACCACGACGACCGGGTACCTCCACGCCCCCGGAGTCGACGGATCGAGCTCCAGGGCCACGTCCGCGACCCTGCGCTGCCACGGCATCAGCTCGCCGCCCAGGAACGCAGCCGTCGCCGCGATCCGCGCCCCGAACGTCGGATTGGCCGGATCCCTGCGCGTCCCGTACTTCGGCGCGCTCACTCCCGCCCCCCGCTCAGCGCGTCACTGGTGAGCTGGGCGAGCGCCGCGTCGAAGGCGTCAAGCTCGCGGTCCATGCCCTCAGCCGGGCGGGGCAGGCTGTCAAGGGACTCCAGGACGTTCTTGAGCACATTCGAGGTCGCCACGCTCGGGGACCCGCTGGCAAGGCTGCGGTCCAGGGCCGCGGCCGCCTTGACCAGCGCCGCCCTCTTCGCCCGCTCGATGGGGCCCAGGACCCCCTGGACGTCGAGGTCCGCGAACGCCTCGCGCACGGCTGTCTCGATGTCCCCCGCGGGGACCTGGGGCTCGGGGAAGAGCCCCGGCATCATCTGGGTCATCATGCGTCCTCTCTGGTCTGATCTGGGCGGAACCGGGGCCGTTTGTCCCAGCTCCGGGGGGAAAAGGCAGACGGGGAGGTTTGGCACCTCGATGTCGGCTCG
>ERZ772968.593-NODE-593-length-17998-cov-12.461796_pt1 | contig 17998 bp, 19 predicted proteins | sample MGYA00580674_ERZ772968 | MGnify/ENA primary metagenome ERZ772968 (study PRJEB29015, sample SAMEA2737940) | human oral metagenome | biome: human oral; feature: human-associated habitat; material: dental | place: China | collected 2138 ...
GGAGAAAGCGGGATTTGACGGCGTGACCGTCACCTCCCTGGATCCCAAGCTCAAGCTCGCGCCGCCCGATGATATCGTGCAGGAAAAAACGCGCATCTCCGCCATACAAAACGTGGCGACGGCTTTCCATAGCGTCGAGGAGAACGGCACCTTCGACCCGGCGCCGCTGCAGGGCATTTCGGAGAACATCCTGCAGGACATCATCGCACAGCAGAAGAACCTCGTGCAGCTCACGGACATCCGCCTGCACGACACTTATACCTTCGCCCATTCGGTCAACGTGGCCATCCTCTCGTCTCTCCTCGGCGTGCTTCTGAAGCTTTCCAGGGAGGAGCAGCTAAAGCTCACGCTCGGCGGTCTCCTGCATGACATCGGCAAGATCACCGTACCCTATGAGATTCTCACGAAGGCCGGCCATCTCACAGACGACGAGTGGAGCGTGATGCAGGGACATCCGGAAGCCGGCAGGCAGCGTCTGAAGAAGATGTTTCCCAACGACACGCTGCTCTCCACCATCGCCCTGCAGCACCACGAGCACATCGACGGCTCGGGCTATCCCAACCATCTGAAAGGCGAGCAGATCCACCGCTACGGACGCATCGTCGCCATCGCCGACGTCTACGACGCCCTGACGAGCGTGCGCCCGTACAAGAGAGCCTATACGCCATCCGTCGCACATCGCCTCATGGCTACATGTTCGCCCGGGCATTTCGATCTCGATCTCTTGAAGCTTTTCTTCGACAACGTCGCGATTTACCCCGTCGGCACGATCCTCAAGACACAGGATGGCTACGCCATCGTGAAGAAGGTCGAATTCGGCTATACGCTGACGCCCGTCGTCTGCGTCTTTGCCAACCGTGAGGGCAAACTTCTCGATACCCCCAGCGACCTCGATCTGAAAGAAGCGCCAAAAGGGATGCTTGATGGTGTGATTTCCGACAGCGAGCTGTACCATTTCATCCACAACATCAACGTCGATCCGGCCATCTTCCTCCAAGAAAACACAGAGAAAGAAGACGCGTCACAAGAAAATACTGAATGAACTACGGCGCATTTCAAGGTGTTCCGCCACTGAAACCGGGGTGTTTTCTCCATGATACGCTTGAAATCGAATCAGCTCAAAACCGGCATGGTGACGGCGCAAAGCATCTTCAATGAGAAGGGTGCCGCCTTTCTCGTACGTGGCACGCCGCTGACTGATCGCTACATCTATCGGCTTCGTCAGCTCAGCGTGCCCGAACTTCACGTCACATCGCTTTCTTCTAATTTTCAGCTGCAACCGCCCCCTGACATCATCAAAGAGCACACGCGCGTGCAGGCCGTCGAAAACGTCGCGGAGACCTTCCGCCAGGCAGAAATGCATGGCCAGTTCAACATGAGCCTCATGGAGCGGTGCGCCGATCTCCTCGTGCGCGACATCATGTCGAAAAAGAAAAATCTCGTGCAGATCACAGACATTCGTCTGCACGACTCCTACACGTTTTCCCATTCGGTCAACGTCGCCGTCCTCGCGACGATGCTCGGCAATCTCTGCGGTTACTCCAAAAGCAAGCTGCAGGTCATCACGCTCGGAGGCCTCCTGCACGACATCGGCAAGCTCGCCGTGCCCACATCCATCCTCAACAAGTCTGGCGCCCTGACGGCAGACGAATTCAAGATCATCCGCCGCCACCCAATCGAAGGACGCAGACTCCTCAAGGAATTGAAGTCACCGCTCGCCTCGATCCTCGCCATCATTGCAGTCCAGCACCACGAGCACCTTGACGGCTCAGGCTATCCCTACCATGTGCGCGGCAAGTCCATCCATCCGTACAGCCGCATCACCGCTATCGCCGACGTCTACGACGCGCTGACGAGCGTGCGTCCTTACAAGAGGGCATACAAGCCGAACGTCGTCTATCAGATGATGATGAAGAACTCCCCCGGTCACTTTGACATGGATCGCCTGCGCCTCTTCTTCGACAATGTCGCCATTTACCCCGTTGGTACAGTCATGAAAACACAGCTCGGCTACGCCATCGTCAAGAAGGTCGTCTTCGGCCACACGCTCGCCCCCATCGTCATCGTCTTTGCAGACAAGAACGGTAAGCTTCTCCCAAAACCCTTCGGCGTAAACCTCGCCCACTGCCGCCGCGATGCCATACATTACGTCATGGACGACGTGGAACTCTTGAACTTCATCCGTCATACAGGCATCGACCCCGCCGTATTCCTCGACGACGATCTTCGCGCGATGAAGGACTATCCGCGCATGGGGAAGCATGAAATCTGAGTTGATAAAGGCATACAAAAAGACCCTGCCGCCCGGCAGGGTCTTTTTGTATGCTCTTATGCCTCGCGCAATTCTGCGCGGGCAAGCTTGTACTCCGTCTTGTCGAGAACTGCATGAAGCTCCTCGTCGGAGATCATGCGCTCCATCTTGAGGACAGCGATGTTCTTTCCGAGATCGACCTCGGCGGCCGCGCCGTCGATGCCGTTGAGCATACGCTCGACGGCGTTCTTGCAGTTGTCACAGTGCATGCCCTCGATATGCAGCACCTTCTCGCCGATGACGTCGTGATAGAGCTTCTTCTTCGGGCCGCCCTCGATGCTGCCGCCCCCGCCGCAGCACGCACCGCCGCCGCCGAAGTGGCGCACCATGCCGCGCACAGCGAGGAAAAGCGCCGCCAAGAGAACCGCTCCCAAAATATACGTTGCCATGATTTCTCCTTCTTTCCTTGCCAAAGGGCATTGCCCTTATATACCATGCTATCGCTCTATTTTACCCGCGCTTTATCGACTTGTCAATAGTGATTCTTAGTGTTGGCAATATGCTTTGAGACGAAAACAGCCTCCCCGTCGGGGAGGCTGTAAATCTTGAGAATCACTGAAACTTTCCGTTCAAATTCACGGCAGAGGCACGTTGAAGGCATTCTTGCCCGCGAAGACGGCGTTCTTGCCCAGCTCTTCCTCGATGCGCAGGAGCTGGTTGTACTTCGCGACGCGCTCGCTGCGGTTCGGTGCGCCCGTCTTGATCTGCCCGGCGTTCAGCGCGACGACGAGGTCGGCGATCGTCGTGTCTTCCGTCTCGCCCGAGCGATGCGATACGACGGCCTTGAAGCCCGCGTTGTGCGCCATGGCGACGGCGGCGAGCGTCTCGCTCAGCGTGCCGATCTGGTTGACCTTGATGAGAATGGCGTTCGCGGCCTTCATGTCGATGCCCTTCTTGAGGCGCTTCGTGTTCGTCACGAAGAGGTCGTCGCCGACAATCTGCAGGCGGTCGCCAAGCTCCTTCGTGATGAGCTGCCAGCCCTCCCAATCCTCTTCATCGAGCGGATCTTCGAGAGAGACGATCGGGTACTTGTCGACGAGCTTCTTCCAATGCTCGACAAGCTCTGCCGTCGTGAAGACCTGACCGGACTTGGGCTGCTTGTACTCGCCCTTCTTCGATCCCTTCCATTCGCTGGCGGCCGCGTCCATCGCGAGCACGAAATCCTTGCCGGGCTTGTGGCCTGCCTTCTCAATCGCACGCATGATGTAGTCGATCGCCTCGTCGTCCGACTTGAGGTTCGGTGCGAAGCCGCCCTCGTCGCCGACGCCCGTCGCATGGCCGTCCGCCTTCAAGAGGCTCTGCAGCGCATGGAAGACTTCCGACGACCACTGGATGCACGTGCGGAAATCGGGAGCGCCGACCGGCATGATCATGAATTCCTGCACGTCGATGCTGTTCGCCGCATGGGCGCCGCCGTTCAGGATGTTCATCATCGGCACGGGCAAAAGGCCGCCCTGGCTGCCGCCCAAGAAGCGATAGAGCGGCGTCTCCTCGCTCGCAGCGGCTGCCTTCGCCGCCGCCATGGAAACGGCGAGGATGGCGTTCGCGCCGAGCTTCGACTTGTCTTCCGTGCCGTCCGCTTCGAGCATCGTGCGGTCGACGAGAGCCGTATCCGCAGCGTCGACGCCGACGACCGCCTTGGCGAGCGTCGTGTTGACGTTCTCGACCGCCTTCAGGACGCCCTTGCCGAGGTAGCGAGCCTTGTCGCCGTCACGCAGCTCAAGCGCTTCAAACTGGCCCGTCGATGCGCCCGACGGCGATGCCGCACGACCGAAGCTGCCGTCCTCCAGAACGACGTCGACTTCCACCGTCGGATTGCTGCGCGAGTCAACGATTTCGCGTGCATGGATGCATTTGATCTTGCTGTTCCTCATCGTATCCACTCCTTGTAAATCTAATGAAACACTATACTCTTAGCTTATCACGAAAGCGGCGGATGTCAAGCCTTTTGCTGAAAGCAATTCGCATTTGTCGCCGCTTTCATAAAAAAAAGCGCACGGGCTTCGTCCTGCCCGCACGCTTTTTCCACTTGCCGAAGCCGTACAGGCACAAACATGCCTGTATTCGTATCGGTTTAAGCAAGCTCCAGCATCAGCGCCATCTTGAAATTCTTCACGGCACGCACATAATGTCTGCCGTTCTTCGCGAACTTGAAGTTCTCGCCCGCGTGAACCGTGTACTCCTTGCCCTCGTAGCCGATGACGGCCTCGCCTTCGAGCGCGAAGACGAGAGCCTCGCCCGGCGCCGCGTGCTCGTCAAGCCCCGTGCCCGCGCCGAAGCTCATGAGCACGAACTTGAGGTTCGGGCTCTGCACGAGATCCATGTTGACGATCTTGCCCTCCTGGCACGGCAGAAGCTCTGCCAGCTGAAATACCTTCTTGTCCTCGATTGCCTTGTTCATGGTCTTTCCCTCCTGCAAACTGATCTCAAGATATACGGCGCCGCGCTCAGTCTTGACGCCCACGGGCGTACCGACGGGTACGACGAAGAAATCTCCTGCGGCGAGCGGCGTATTCCCGCTTTCCTCGACCGCTTCCATCGCGCCCGAAGCGACGTACCAGAGGCGGCGGCGCTCGTAGCTCTCCGCGCTGATGTCCGTCGCTTCTGCGAGCGAGAACCAGACGACGTTGTTGCCGCCCGCCGCGCTGATGGCTTCCGACACCGTGCAGCCCGGGACGGGCGCCATTTCCTCCGCAGGGCTGAATACCTTGCCTGCCTGACCTTTCATGGCTGTCATCTCCTCTCTTTCTGTTTCCTAGTTTATCACTAGAGAATGATTTTTTCGGGAACATTTGTTACAGCTTTTGAGAATTTTTCTTGTTTTTGAAATCCAAGAAAGGACGAAACACGATGAAGTCGAGGGGCTGAACATATCCGTGCTTCCCCATGCGCCGCAAGACTTCCTGCGCCAAAAAGCCCGTAGCTGCGCCCGTGACGAGTGCCAGAGCAAAAAGCACGGGCGCATAGTAAAAGACGTCGAGCGTGCCGAGCCAGAAAGCGGCGGCAAGAAGCTGACCCACGTTGTGCGAGAGCGCGCCCGCGACGCCGAGCAGCGCGAGCGGCACGCGCGGGACTGCCCGCAGCAAGAGGACGCCGACCGAGAGCGCCAGAAGCCCGCCCGCAAGGCTGAACGACAGCGCGGGCAGGCTGCCCGCGAAGACCGATCCGAGCACGATGCGCAGGACAAGCAGCAAGAGCGCTTCCCTCGCGCGAAAGAGACGGAGCGCGGCGACGGTCACGATGTTCGCGAGACCGAGCTTGAAGCCCGGCACCGCCGCGACAAGCGGCAGGCGAAGCTCGATGAAGAAGAGCATCAAAGAGAGTGCGAGGCAGATGGAAAGAAGCGTCAGCCGCGCCGCCCCCTGCTGCGCCAGCCCCGCTTCCTGCGCTCCCTCTGCGCATATACGCGTCCGCGCGGATGCGCCCTGCCGAGCGCCGCGCTCTCGCCGTGCGCCCCTCACCTCGCCACCGCGTCGGGCGCATCGGCCTCGACCGCCGCCTCGCCCGCGCTGCCCGCTTTCGCCCAGCGAATCTCCAGGCGATGCGGCAGACAGATGATCGGTGCGCCGTCCCCCTTCAATTCGCCTGTATGCACGCAGATCTGATCGGGACAGTCGGCGCTCTCGATGCGGATCGTGCCGCCGCCCGTCGCGATGACGTTCTCGTGCTCGCCATAGGGCACGCGAATATGGCGCTCTTCCTGCAGTTCCTCCTGCGTGAAGCGATAGATCACCGCGCCGTCCTGCACGACCTCGACCGCGCCCGACTCCGATGCGTCTTCGCCGCGAGAAGCGGCTGCGAAGAGCCACGCGCCCGCCGCGCCGAGCAGGAGCGCGGCGAAAAGAGCGAAGAGACGCGCCTTCTTTCCCCCGTTCATCGAATGACCTCCGCTTCTCCCGTCAGCCCCTCGCCCGCCGAGAAGCGGTCAAGAAGCCCCTCTGTAATCCATACATGCCCGTCCATGCCGACGAGCACCATCTCAAAATCCTGCCGCTCGCGCCAGAAGGCGGCGGCGCGTTCCGCTCCCATGACGAAGAGCGCCGTCGAAAGCGCATCCGCTCTGCCGCCCGATGACGCGACGACAGTGGCGGATGCAAGGCCGCTCGCCGCAGGTGCGCCCGTAGCTGGATCAAGGATGTGCCAATAGCGGTTTCCCGCCTCATCCGTGAAGAAGCGCTGGTCGATCGCCGAGGTCACGACGGCGGCATCCGCGACCTCGACCGTGCCGAGAAGTGCTCCACCGAAAGGATTCCGAAGCCCCACGCGCCACGGTGTGCCGTCCTCGCGCATGCCGACCGCCTCGATGTTGCCGCCGAGATCGAGGAGCGCCGAGCGCACGCCGCGCGACTTGAGCTCCGCCGCGACAAGCTCGCCCGCATAGCCCTTCGCCACCGCGCCGAGTTCGACGCTGCTGCCCTTTTCGAGCCGCGCCGTACCCGCCGCCTCGTCGAGCTTGAGCTTTCCCGCTCCCGTCAAGGCACGCGCCGCCTCGATTTCCTCTGCCGTCGGCACGCGATGCACGCCGCCCGAAAATCCCCAGAGCTTGAGGAGCGGCAGAAGCGTCACGTCGAGTGCGCCCTTCGTCTCCTCGCGCACCTCCTCGGAGAGGCGCAGAAGCCGCATCGTCTCGGGCGCGAGCGCGACGGCCTCGCCCGCGCCGCTGTTCAAGCGCGCGACGTCGCTTCCCTCGCTCGTCGCGCTCCAAAGCGCATCGAGCGCTTGAAGCCGCTCCTTCGCCTCCCGCGCCGCCTCGGGTGCGCCTTCGCCATAGACCTTGACCGTCATCTTCGTATCCATCGCGAAGAACTCCTCACTCGCTTCCTCTGCGGTGCGGGAAGCGTCGTCGGAAGCCGCGCTCTTCATCTGCGCGGGCAAGCATCCCGCCGAAAGAGAAGCGGCAAAAAAAACGAGCAAAAGGCACAGGGCAAGATGCCCTGCGCCTTGAGCTACTAAATTCTGCAAGCGAATCATAGCTACTTCTTCGCTTCATCGAGCGCCTTCGTCGAGGCCTCGATGAACTGCTCGTAGGAGATCGTCGCACCCGAGATGGCATCGACCTTGCCCGGCTGCTGACGCTCGACGAGCTGTGCGCCGTAGGTCGCATTCGCCTTGACGGCATTCTGCGCCTTCTTGTAGTTCTGCGCATCGCTGACCTGGCCGTTCTTCTTGCCGTAGTCCTCGCCCTTCATCGTGCCGTCCTTGTCGATGCCAAAGTACGTCGCGCTCACGATCTTATGATCCTTAATCGTGATGGCGATCTTACCGTGACCGTACTCAGAGTTCTCGCTGCTCTCGCCGTTGTACGTGCCGTCCTTCGCCTGCGAGAGGTCGATGTCGGCAATCTTCTTGACGGCGACGCCCTGCGCCCCGCCGTCTTTCGGCTCGTCCTTCGCCGCATCGTCACCGCAGCCCGCGAAGAGAGCCGTCGCGAAGGCGACGCCCAAGACCAGCGTCAGAGAATTCCTGCCCAAATTCATTGTTTCGCCCCTTCCTTCAGCTTTGCCGCCGCCTGCTCCTCGGCGCTCTTTTCCACCATGCGCCCATGCTCGATGATGACGCAGCGCTCCGCTGCCGCGCCGACCTCGGCGGAGTGCGTGACCGTGAGGATCGTATGACCTTCCGCGTGCAGTTCGCGGAAGATCTTCATGACGAGATTCTGATTGACCTCGTCGAGGTTGCCCGTCGGCTCGTCCGCGAGGATGAGCACGGGGTAGTTGATGAGAGCGCGCGCAATGCAGACGCGCTGCTGCTCGCCGCCCGAAAGCTGGCTCGGCAGATGGTCGGCGCGGTCAGCAAGCCCTACGCGGTCGAGCGCTTCGAGCGCTTCCTTCTTGTCGGGGATGCTGTGATAGTACTGCGCCGCCATGATGTTCTCGATCGCCGTCAAGTACGGGATCATGTGAAACTGCTGGAAGACGATGCCGATCTTGTCGCGGCGCAGGAGCGTCAGCTCGTGGTCGGAGACTTTCGTGATGTCGATGCCGTCCAGAAGCACCGTGCCGCTCGTCGCGTGATCCATGCAGCCGATGATATTCATGAGCGTCGTCTTGCCCGAGCCGGAAGGCCCCATGACGGCGAGCCAATCGCCCTTTTCCACCTTGAGGTTGACGTTGTCGAGCGCCTTGACCTTGCCGCCGTAGGCCATCGTCACGTCTTTCAATTCCAATAGACTCATAAAACCCTCCTACTCTCCCCGCAAGACGATGGCGGGGTCAACGCTCGTCGCGATGCGCACGGGAATGAGGCTCGCGACGCCCGTCACGATGACGGACAAGACGACGGCGAGCACGGCGATGCCCGGAGCAAAGGCGATGCCGCGCGAAAAGACGTTGATGCTGACGCTCTGCGCGAAGAGGTAGCCGAAGCCGCTGCCCAGAAGGCCGCCGACAAGGCCGAGCACGCAGCCCTCGCCGAGAAACTCCATGACGATGTTCGCATTCGAAGCGCCGAGCGCCTTCTTGAGACCGATCTCGCGGCGGCGCTCCGTGACGACCGCCGTCATCGTCGTCGTCACGCAGATGAGCGTCAAAATGAGGACGATGATCGTCACGAGAAGGATCAGAACTTCGAGCTTCTTCAAGACGTTGAACTCCGAATGCGCGATCTGCTGCACCTCCTGCGGCTCGATGCCGATATTCGCGGTGCGAATGGCGTCCTCGACGGACTTCAAGCTGTCGCCGTCGGCGACGACGCTGAGCTGTGCGAGTCCGACGGCGCCGGGCTTCTCGACGATCTTTTGCAGCTCGTCGAGATTCAGGAAAGCGAACTGCTCTTCCTTGCCGCCCGTCGAGACGATGCCCGAGACGGTGAAGGAGAGCATGGCCTTGCCCTCGCCCGCGCTGACCGAGACGGTCTGCCCGATCAGCTTGTCCGTATCACGCGCGATCTTCGAAGCCATCTCGGCGCCCAAAAGGATCTCGCGCTCGCCCGCCTTCGGGTACTCGCCCTTGACCATCCAATAGGGGCTGACCTTCTTGATTTCCTCGAAGTCCGTGCCGCCCGTCAGGACAGGCTGCTTGTTGACCTCAAGGCGCTCGTAGAGAAATGGCGCAAGACCGACGACGTCGCGTCCCGCCAAGGCCTCACGCGCCTTCTGCAAGGCGGCGGAGTCGAAGGTCTTCGCCTCGCCCGCCGGCAAGAGCAGCACGTTCGCGCCGTAGGCGCGGAACTCGCGCCCGAGCTGCGCGGGCACTTCGCGGTAGACCGTGATCATGCCCGAGATGATCGCCGCGCCGACCGCGACCGCCAGGAGCGCGACGAACATGCGCGACTTCTGGCGGAAGAGCGCCCGCACGATCATGCGCAGAAACATTTCCAGTATCTTTATTCTTCCTGCCATATCAAATCACCTGCCATGAAGGACGCTTGCGGGCTGCAAGGAGAGAAGCATGCGGATGGCGGGCAGGCTGCCGATGAGGAGCATCAGAGCCATGAGTCCGCCCACGATGGGGATGACGACGAGGTTGTTCGCAATGCTCGATCCGAAGACCGTCTGCCCGATCGCCTGCGCGAGCGCCAGGCCGCCGAAGTAGCCGAAGAAGCCGCCCAAGGCGCCTGCGATGAAGATCTCGGCGAGCACCATGAGTACGACGGAGAGGTCGGTCGCGCCGAGCGCCTTCATGAGGCCAAACTCGCGGCTTCGCTCCATGATGTTCGCGCTGACGAGGTTCGACACGCCGAGCGCCGCCGACAGAAGCGAAAGCCCTGTGATGAGCAGCATGAGCATCTGCGTCTTTTCGAGAATCTTGCCCTCGGACTCGGCGATCTGCCGCACGGGCTGCGCCGAAGAGCCGGGAATCGCCTCCTCGATCTGGAAGGCGATGGAGCTGACGTAGGCCGTGCAGTACCAGATCTCGCGCTCCTTCTGCGAAAGGCGCTCGGGGTTCTCCGCCGCCTTTCGCGCAAGGTCGTTTTCGGGCGTCGTGACGGCGGAGACCTCGATCTTGTCGATCTTTCCGGCTGCGCCCAGAAGCTCCTGCGCGAGCGCGAGGTTCACGGTCAGAGCATCATCCTCTGCGCCGCCGCCCGTGACGACGCCCGTGATCTTCAGCGTCCTTTCCGCGCCGTCCTTCGTGCGATAGGAAACCGTATCACCGGGCTTCAGCCCCAGAGCGTCCGCGAGCTTCACGCCCGCCAGCGCCTCGTCGGGGCTTTCCGTCGGCCACGCGCCGTCGATCTTCCACCACGACTTCATTTCCTTCTCGCCCGTCTGCATCTTCTCGCCTGTCGGCAGTTCAAGCTCATGGTCGAACCACGTGCCCATGATCGGCACATTCTTGCCGTCCGCGAGAGCGATTTCGCCCGAAAGCTCGGGCGCGAAAGCGACGATGTTGTTCGTCCAGAAGATCGTCTTGATCTTCGCCGCATCCGCCTCGTTCAAGTATTCTTTGCGTCCGCCCTCAAGGCCGTAGACGTCCTGCAGCACGGAAGCCGTCTTCGGCGTGACCGTGATGTTCGCGCCGTAAGCCTTGAGTTCCTGATTGACCTTCTCGCCGATGTCGAACATGACGTTGAGCATGGCGGCGGCCAGCGATACGCCGAGAGCCGCCGTCAGCGCGATGAGGAAGAAGCGCTTCCTCTGGCGAATCAGCGCGCCCTTTACCATCTGCCAAAACATTGTATCCCTCCTTCACGCATCAGCGGAACACGTCGCGCGCCTTGTCCAAGGCGTCCTGCGGCACGCGCAGCTTGCCGTCCGCCACGCTGTATTCGAGCGGAATCGGGTTGCAGCCGCCCTTCGTGCCGATCGTCGCCTTGTTCATCATGACGTCGCACAGGCGGCAGATGACCTGCCCGTCCTTTTCGTAGTAGCCCGTCGGACCGCAGATCTCGCAGGCGTCAAGCCCGACGCCGTAGGAATTGCCGCCCTTTAAGATCACGATGTAGCGCACCATCTGTCCGCTCGCCGTCTGATAGACGAAGCGATGCAGATGTCCGTCGTTGACCACGGAGAGATCCACGTCGACGAAGCCGTCAACCGCCGTCACAGGGACAGCCGGCACGAGTTCTTCCTTGCGGTTCGCATAGCTCGCGCCGAAGCTCGACAAGAAGACCATGCCCGCGAGGAACAGCACCGTCGCCGTACCCCAGCGCCTCTTGTGCATCGCCTGCATGATCATGCGGCGGTACTGGGCGGGATTCGTGCCGGCAGGACGCGCCGGCTTCTTCTGGGAGAAGAGCGTCAGCGGCACGAAGAGCAGCGCGAAGAAGATGATGAAGATGAGCCACGACGAGTGGTCGATGATCGGCGCCATGATGGAAAGCAGCGCCGCGCTGTCGAGGATGTGCCGCGCCATCAGCACCTGCACGAGGAAGATCCCCTGCTGGATGAACATGGCGCCCGCCTGAATGACGAAGACGAAAAAGAGCCGCCTCGGGTTGAGCGCCGCCGCCGCCTTGTAGGCGACGAAGGAGCTGACGACGCCGAAGAACAGCCCTGCGGCAAAGCCCGCGAGCTTCACGGCGACCGTCTGCGTCATGTAGTCGCCCGCCGCCGAGATGATCGTGCCGACGGGGATGAGCCAAAGCTCCATGCCGTGATAGAAGAAGAGCAAGACGCCGATGACGCAGGCGGAAACCTGCAGCGGGCGCGAAAGCTCCTCCTTCTGCCCCGCGCCGCGCGCGAGCATGGCGACGAGCACGACCTCGGCGATCATGGCGACGGCGATCGCGCCGGCTTCGGCGACCTCGCGGCTCACGGCGTTTCGCGTGCCGACGCGAGCTGCCACGATGGCGACGGAAAGCCAGAAGCCCCAATGAATCGCAGTGTTATAATTGCGGCGATACTTTTCGAGCGGCAGCCGCCGCAGGATGGCGAAAAGGATGCCGAGCGGCACAGCAAGCGTCAGCACCTGCTCCATCGCCGGCACAAACTGTTGCAGGAACATCTGCAGCATATTCTGCACCTCACTTTATCTATAGGAAGTCAATATGAAAGGAAAGCCCACCGCCACCCATTGGATGGTGGTGGGCTTATGCCCTTTAGGAAAGACTTGCTTCACGGACTCGTGAGCAACAACAGACTACCAACGGCGAGGCACGTAGTTGAAGACCCAATCCATCGTCACAGGCTCATCCCAGAAGCGGCCCTTGACGCCCGTCTCTTCATCGACGTGCAGACCGTAGTTCTGGCGATACGGGCTTTCGATGGAGAAGTGCATGTCGTAGGTGCCGGCACCCAGGAGCTTGACGTTCGCGCCGTAGTGCGGGCCATCGTCTGCGTTCATCGGCATGAAGACGCCCTCGACGCTCTGGCCCGTCTCACGCTTCGTGAACTTGTAGTGAACCGTCAGATACGGGATCCACTCGCCGACGCCGAAGCCCGTGTCGTTGCCTTCCGTCGCATGGATATCCGTCTCAATGTGCATGTCCGCCTTGTCCGGCGAAAGCATCATGCCTGCAGGCAGCATCTCAATCGGCTGGAAATAGACGAGCGCTACCTTGAAGTGGTTCGCCTCGTTCTCGATCTCGTCGCCGATCGGGTACTCCGTGAAGCCCGCCGCCGACGCAGAGCCGCCGAGCGTGAAGAGCGATGCTGCTACCGCGCAGACCGCCAGAGCCGACTTGAGTTTCTTGAGCTTGAACATTTTCATAAAACACACTCCTCCGAAAAATGATGTAATGAAATTCCTCCTGGACGCCCTTACATAATACGCCCTATATAGATGCGGCAATCCGCTGCACCTGCAAACGGAGCACTTTGCTCCGCCTTTGCCAATGATTCTTGAAGCGACGGTCACGCCGCCTTAGGCTTGCGCCTCTTCGCGTAGATGACCATACCCACGCCGAGAAGCAGCACGAGAAGCTGTGCGCCGAGCGTCTCCGCCGTTGGGAAGATGCCCAGAAGATCGACCGTAGGCCAGCCTTCGAAGCGCGTGATGCCGATGACGCCGCCCTCCTGCAGCTCCTCGATGCCACCGCCGACGAAGGTGACGGCCAACAGGAACATCAGGATGCTCGTAAACAGGAAGAACGGACGCAGGGGAATCTTCAAGATGCCATGCTGCATGCCGTAGAAGATCAAGGCCAGCGTCACGCAGCCCGCGCCGAAGCCCGCCCAAATCATCGTGACGTCGGCAGCCGCGTTGTTGAAGAGCGCTTGATAGAAGAGGATGACCTCCGCGCCCTCGCGGTAGACGGCGAGGAACGCCGCCATGCCCAATGCCCTGGCCGTGCCATGCGTGATGGATTCCTTGACGAGTCCGTCGATGTACTGCTTCCAGTTGTCCTTGTTCGCCTTGCCGCCGAGCCATGCGCTCGTCAAAAGCAGGACGACGACAGCAAAGAGCGCGGTCGCACCTTCGAGCACCTCGCGGCTCATGCCGCCCGTCGTATTGTTCAGCAACGTGTTAAACAGATACGCCGAGATGAAACTCGCGACGACCGCCGCAATTGAGAAGTTGTAGACGGTGCCGAGATGCTTCTCATCCTGCGCGCGCTTCAGATAGGCGATGATCGCGACGAGCACGAGGATCGCTTCCAAGCCCTCGCGAAGGAGAATCAGATAAGCGGGCAGAAATGCCGCCCAGCCTGAACTGCCGTGCGCATTTTCGAGCGCCTTGACATTGTCGTTGACCATCGACTTGAGCTTTTCGGCTTCCTGCTTGACCGTGTCTACGCTCTCGCCGTTTTTCATGCTCTTCTTGACTTTGTAGAACTGATATTCAGTCAGGCTCGTCTCCTTGGCGGAGACAGAACTGCGCATGACGCTCTCCAAACCCTCTTTTTCATAAATGCCGTAGTAAGATGTATTGACGAGGTCGCGTGCACCCTCGTAGTCGCCCGTCTCGTAGACAGAAACGGCCTGATCGACCATCTGAGCAATGCGATCAGCGACCTCCTGCCACTTCGGTGCTGCATCTGCGCGCGGCACGGCGAGAAGCACGAGTGCCATGCAAAGGAATAAGATTTTTTTCAAGACTCTCACCTTCTTTTTGGAAGTTCCGATATGATTTCCCTGCGCCGCCCTCTTACGTCGACGGTGCTTGTCCCCTCGCATGAAGCTCTCGGAGGAACATCTCCTTGTTCACGCGAATGCGCTTGTTCTCATCATCCTCGTAGGCATGACTGCCCGAACCGTCGAACGGGAAGCGCAGGAGGCGCATCGTCTTCATCGGCTGTCCATTCGTATCGAGCGCCGGCTCGAATTTGAAGTTGCGAATGGCATTCAAGACGAGCTGATCGACGACGCGGCGTCCTGAAGTCTGCGTGAAGCGATAGCCCGTGATATGCCCCTGCGCGTCGATGCTCACGAGGATGCCGACCGTGCCGCGAAAGTCCGTGCCGCGCGTATCAGGCGTATTGCCCGCCGTAATGAGCACGCCAACCGCCTGTGAGGGCGGTGCGGGTGGCAGAGCCTTGCCGTCCTCGCCGCTCTTTTTCGCCTCGTCCTCCTGCTTCTGCAACTCTGCCACCGCCTCGTCCAACTCGGCGGCTTCCGTCGGCGACGTCTCCGTCGGAATGACATCCTCAGGCGGCGTCTCAGGCTTCGGCGGTTCGGGCGGCTCCGGTTTCGGCGGATCAGGCTTCTTCTCTTCCATCTCGCCCGAAGAGCCTTCCTCGGGAAGGTCTACGACCTCCATCTCCTGCACCGCCAAGGGATCGCCCTCGAAGTCGAGCAGGGGCAATGCCAGAGCCAGTCCCAGCCAGACGAAGAAGTGCAGGAAGATCGCCGCGACGACCGTCGTGCGCCAGTAGCTCTTGAACCGCATCTCACTGCCTCCCCGCTGTCTCCGTCGCGATGGAGACGTGCTTCGCGCCCGAGCGCTTGAGGAGATCCAAGACGCGCACGACGGCTTCGTAGTCGGTCTTCTTGTCGCCGCGCAGCACGAACACCGTATCGGGATCGCTTGCCAAGGAAGCCTTCATCTTGTCCGCAAGGTCTTCATTCGGCAGTTCGTCCTTGTCGTAGAGCACATCGCCCTTGTCCGTCACCGTGATCGGCACGATGTTCGGGCGCGTCTCCATCTTGCCCGCAGCCGCCTGCGGCAGAGCGACCTGCACCGTGTTCGTCTGCACCATGTAGATCGTGCTGATCATGAAGAACACGAGCAAAAAGAGCATGATGTCGATCATCGGGATGATCATGACGAGCGGTTCTTTCGTAATACGAAAATCACGCCGCATGGCCATCCTCCCCCGTCTTCTTCAACGCGTTCCGCACAGCGGCGGCCGCCTTGTCGAGCATGGCGAGCATCTCGTCAAGCTTCTGCACGAAGTACGTATGCACGATGAGCGAAAAAATCGCCACGCAAAGCCCCGTCGCCGTCGCGATCAGCGCCTCGCCGATGCCGCCCGTGATGGCAAGCGGCTCGCCCGCGCGCACGCTGAAGATGCTGAACGACTCAATCATACCCGAAATCGTACCGAGAAGCCCCAGGAGCGGTGCCATCGTCACGATCATCGACAAGTAGTTGAGCCTCTCCCTCAGGCGCATCGCCATATCGGCGTACGCCGTGTCGAGCGCGAGCGTCAAGTCATCGCCCGCCGCCGCCGCACGCACGCCGATTTCGGCGATGTACGCGGGCGCCGTGTTCTCCGTCTGGCAAAGCTCCGCTGCCTGCTTCAAATCGTGCTCCTTCAGGAAACTCGGCAGTTTCGCGACGAAATCGCTCGCGCCCCTGCCCGCCTGACGGTAGAAACGGAAACGCTCAATGGCGATGACCGCAACAACGATCGAACACACCAAGAGGACGTACATGACAGGGCCGCCCTTTTGAAATAATTCCCAAGTATTCTCCACAAGAACATCTCCTTCAAGGATTTTCTATCTGAACACCACTGATAGCGGTTATTCCTATCACGCTTGTGAGTATAGCACATACCTCGTTAAAGTTCAATATGAAAATGAATTTTGTTCACCTTGGCGTGAAAATCCTAAAGTTTTACAGCAAACACCCAGAAAAAAATCTCCTGCGGCACAAAACCGCAAGAGATTTTTAAGTATGTGAAGATACATTCAGTTCACAGATTTCCCGGCTTTTATCAAATACACGTTCAACCATTTTCCCTCCGACCGTCCGCGGCGTACATCGGCGGTGACCCTTGTTTCGACCTTTTTCATTCCCTCGATTCCAAACAAAATATCCCGCAGACTCTCTTCTGTCAGATCCGTGAAAAATCTGCCATCTCTCTCGCCCGAGAAATTTCCGTATTTGAAAGACATGTAGAAGCAGCCGCCGGGCAGCAGGAATTTCAGGAATTTCTCGATGATGCCGCGAATATCCGCCTGTCTCAGATGAAGCAGCGATGCACATGCCCAAATCCCGTCAAATCGTTCCTGCGGCATATAATCTGCAAAAGTGCTGCAGACACACGCCTGTCCGGTAAGCGCCTCAACTGCCTTGCACATCTCCTGTGAAGCATCTACGAAAGCCACCGTATAGCCGGCAGCCATAAAAGCGCGGCCATCCCTTCCCGAGCCACAGCCCAAGTCAAGAATATGCCCCCCTGCCGGTATGCGGCGGAGAAACGCCTGATGAAGCTCTCGCATGTCTGCATCAATCGTCTCCTCAATGAAATTTCGAGCATTTTTCTTATAATAAGCGAATGTCTTGTTCAAAATGTCGGCTCTCCTATCTGCTCTGCCCTCCAGCGATGAACGAGTCTATGGATCGCCTTTCTGTCCATATCACGCAAAAACGCCTGCCTCGCTTCCTCGTTCTTCCCCGTCTGATTAATGATGGTCTCCCGCAGGGGATGATGGCTGTTGATCAGAAACTCGTTTCTCTTGTGCAGGCGCTCAAGGTACGGAATCGCCGGCACTTGGGCGAATTTGCCGCATTCCCCGCGGTTGCAGCGCCGGCATGTCAGCACCAGATTCCAAACACCGTCGAGGTTCACCTGTGTCATATATGGCTGCAGCACATGCGGATAGAAATGATCGACATCGCACGTATTGCGCTCGTCGTCACTCACAACGATATCGTCATAGCAATAAAAGCATTTGCCCTTCTGATAGCCGTTCAACGCACCTCGCACCGAGGTTATATCCTTCCGCCGAAACGATTCATCGACAAATAGGACTTGGCTCTCAGCGTCATAGGAGATATTCAGCAGACTGCGATTGATGCCAAGCTCCCATGCCGTTTCCACGAGATTCCAGCGCGACTCGACCTCCGGCAGAAAACTCTTCTTCGTCGGCAACTCATTCATTTTGAAAATATCGTCTGTCAATATGATCTGCTTCGCCGAACCGTTATAGTCCTTCTCAAAAAATTTTACGGGAAGCTCTGCGCGATTTACCTTGTGGAAAGCGTCAATGACATTATTGAACCCCAACTTCACCGTCACTGCCAGCAACTGCTCCTGCGTCACCTTTCCCGCATTGTAGTCCATACACGCCTGTAAAAATTTGCTGCTGCCGCTCGTGACCTGCTTGGGCGAGTGCCGCAAATGCTCGCACAGATGCTTCGCGTACGGGGCGGCCAATTCTTCCAAGCGGACGGCAGGTTTTCCCGCAGGTGCGATTTCAAGCAAAGTTTTTGCCAGAGCAAATTTATACGATGCCACATTATTTCCAAAGAGGATGATGGAACGCCAATACGATTCCAAGGACGGATGCTCCTCCTGAAACTTCGCGATCTTGCCGCTCATCAAAACACCTCATCTGCACACTTCGCCTTCGTGTCTTTTCACGCCCGTACCTCGTACGGATAGACCGTGAGTGCGCCTTCCTTGTACTCGCCG
>ERZ772968.597-NODE-597-length-17925-cov-30.282093_pt1 | contig 17925 bp, 11 predicted proteins | sample MGYA00580674_ERZ772968 | MGnify/ENA primary metagenome ERZ772968 (study PRJEB29015, sample SAMEA2737940) | human oral metagenome | biome: human oral; feature: human-associated habitat; material: dental | place: China | collected 2138 ...
CCGGATCGACGCCGGTCGGAGCCACCAGCAAGTCCCCGAAGCGTAAGCTTCGGGGCTTTCGTTTTGCCTGGCGACTACTGTGCGCCACCCGCCGCCTGTGGCGCGGTTGCAACTGCCCAACCAATGCGACAGCGCGGACAACATCGGCGCGGGTGAACATCTAGAGCAGCTCCCTCTCATGTGCACACACCCTCTTCTGCGCACGTTAACCCCCTATTCCGCACGTCGGCCCTCTAATCCGCACGTTAACCCCCTATTCCGCACGTCGGCCCTCTAATCCGCACGTTAACCCGCTAATGCGAGCCTGGGCAGCCCCGCCCACGCCCCAAATAGCTGGTTAGCACTCGCAATAGCGGGCCCACGTGCGAACAAAACCCATGCCAGAACACCATTGCGCCCAAAACGCAGACCACCTCGCCCCCAACACACTATTTTCAAGGTTTTTCGCCGAAGTGGTCTGCGATTTGGGCGCCACACCTCCTCAAACCGTGACCCCATTGCCACCAAACGGGGGGGATTTACGCCATCCAAGGCTCCGACACGCCGACTTCACACCGCCAGAGCGCTTCGCATGGCGCAAAACCCCCAACGCTTACCCCATCGGACGGGCCTGCGAGCCCAATTGCAGTGCCCATGGACGACTGGGCCATGCCGCGATGCCCGCGGGTAGCAGCAGTTACGGTGTGGGAGTCGCCGCAACGCCTACAGAACCCGCCTCAGGGACCACAAGGACCCGCGGATCGAAGCCGCAACCCCCAAGGATGGTCACAGCACCCACCCCAGACAAATTTCGCAGGCAATTCCCCCACGACACGAATTGACACAGCCTCAAAACCCGCGGAATACCAACGATTAAATTGCAGCATCTGAAATTCATTCACAGGAATTGCATGCGAAATTTCTGGCGACCACGAGACCCCGCAGCCCTATGGCGCGACCTCACCACTACCAATCAGGGGGAATTGCACGACACGGGGATCCGACACGCCGATGACACGCCGCCAGAAGGCTTCATGTAGTGAAAACCCCCGACGCTTACCCCGCCAGTGACGCCGACTCCTTCGACTGTACCGACACCATCGGTCACACCGACCCCGTCGGCACCCTCGACGCCGGGCTCGTCCACTCCCCCCGGCCACGCCACCCCCTCCTTCGACTCCCGCACCTTCGGCTCCCGCGCCGAAGCAGCTGGCTCGCACGGGCGCCGACATGGTTGGCATCCTCGCTGACGTCGGCATGCTGAGCCTGCTGGGTGCACTGGCGGTGGCGGCTCGCCGACACGGAGCCTGACCGTCCCAGCCTCCGCGTGAGGGTACGCATCGGACGCACTGAGTCCCGGCCTCGTATTGAACTGCGCTCCGAAACTTAGACGCTTTAAATGGTAGCCGTTATGCGGCTTCCTGTAGGGCTCATCCCCGCTCACACGGGGAAAACCGGGCGTGTGCCCGTCGCGAGCCACAAGCTCGGGGCTCATCTCCGCTCACGCGGGGAAAACGGTGGGGCCGGATCGGATAACGAGTCCGCGGCGGGCTCATCCCCGCTCACGCGGGGAAAACGCTTCGGCAAGACGATCGAAGCCATCCACGCCGGGCTCATCCCCGCTCACGCGGGGAAAACAACCAGCTCCTCCTCGGACTGCAGTCCGACCCGGGCTCATCCCCGCTCACGCGGGGAAAACGCCGCCGAGGAAACCGCCGTTGACATCCACCTGGGCTCATCCCCGCTCACGCGGGGAAAACCCGACCGACGATGCGGCGGTATCCGCAAACGCCGGCTCATCCCCGCTCACGCGGGGAAAACGGGCAGGTCGGGATGTTCCTGAATCCTGCGAAGGGCTCATCCCCGCTCACGCGGGGAAAACCTGATTTGTAGGCATGTGCATAGCATTGCATGGGGCTCATCCCCGCTCACGCGGGGAAAACCAACGCGCGACGCCGACGGGCGCACCGTCCTCGGGCTCATCCCCGCTCACGCGGGGAAAACCCCAGCAGCAGATCACCCGTATCCGCGCACAGAGGCTCATCCCCGCTCACGCGGGGAAAACAGTTTCCTTTGATTTTCTGCGCTTTTCGACCCGGGCTCATCCCCGCTCACGCGGGGAAAACGCCGGGATGCTTCTGGCCTGCTATGAACACAACGGCTCATCCCCGCTCACGCGGGGAAAACAGGATGATTGCGGGCGCGGGAGTCTTAGTACTGGGCTCATCCCCGCTCACGCGGGGAAAACAGGATGATTGCGGGCGCGGGAGTCTTAGTACTGGGCTCATCCCCGCTCACGCGGGGAAAACGAGTGGTTCGAGGATAGCCTTCCCCGCGACGAGGGCTCATCCCCGCTCACGCGGGGAAAACTTGCGGGCGAGGCCACGCAACACGGGGTCATGCGGCTCATCCCCGCTCACGCGGGGAAAACGTGGTTCGTGAGAATCTTTGCCGCAATCCGTCGGGCTCATCCCCGCTCACGCGGGGAAAACGTGGTTCGTGAGAATCTTTGCCGCAATCCGTCGGGCTCATCCCCGCTCACGCGGGGAAAACGAGATCATCATGACTGACACCATCAAACCCACGGGCTCATCCCCGCTCACGCGGGGAAAACGGAGTGCCGCTCGAGTTTTCGAGCGTCGCGAGCGGCTCATCCCCGCTCACGCGGGGAAAACGCCTTGGCAAGGACTTGGGCGGCTTCGGTGGGGGGCTCATCCCCGCTCACGCGGGGAAAACGCGGCGCGATCGACGCCGCCGACGCCGTCCTCGGGCTCATCCCCGCTCACGCGGGGAAAACATAACATCGACGACCTTCCTTCCATCGCCTAGAGGCTCATCCCCGCTCACGCGGGGAAAACTCTGCGCCCGCGAGCGCGATGTTGACGGCAGCGGGCTCATCCCCGCTCACGCGGGGAAAACACGGGGGTGAGCTCGGCGTCGGTCGCGGTCGGGGGCTCATCCCCGCTCACGCGGGGAAAACACGCCCGTGTAGTGGGGTTGGTCGGCGGTCGGGGGCTCATCCCCGCTCACGCGGGGAAAACTTGAATGTGATGTGCGCTACTTGCGCAGATCGGGGCTCATCCCCGCTCACGCGGGGAAAACTTGAATGTGATGTGCGCTACTTGCGCAGATCGGGGCTCATCCCCGCTCACGCGGGGAAAACGCGCAGGCCCTCGAGTCTGATCCCACTCCTGGGGGCTCATCCCCGCTCACGCGGGGAAAACCGGGGATCGTGACTGTACGCCTGGCGCGCTTGGGGCTCATCCCCGCTCACGCGGGGAAAACTAGCCGCAGCATCCGGTCACCCATCGGCCAGGGGGCTCATCCCCGCTCACGCGGGGAAAACCACCCCGCCCCCCGAGGCCCGCGAACCCCTGTGGGCTCATCCCCGCTCACGCGGGGAAAACGACCTGGTCGCCGAGTTCCTCGCAGCCAGGCCGGGCTCATCCCCGCTCACGCGGGGAAAACCTGTCACGGCGCGGGCGGCGTCGTCGAGGGCGGGGCTCATCCCCGCTCACGCGGGGAAAACCCCAGCGCATACCGGGGCAACGCGGCCAATGCCGGCTCATCCCCGCTCACGCGGGGAAAACACGTAGGGCACGCCAATAGCCTTGCGAGCTGCGGGCTCATCCCCGCTCACGCGGGGAAAACCGGCTCCTAGCTCCATCCTCCCCGGTGACCGGGGGCTCATCCCCGCTCACGCGGGGAAAACATCGAGACTTTCGGCGGCGCCTCAAGCCTGTCGGGCTCATCCCCGCTCACGCGGGGAAAACGGGCTCGCAGCATCCGTGTGCGGCGCATCCGGGGGCTCATCCCCGCTCACGCGGGGAAAACCCGTCGATGATCGCCTTCACGGCGGGGGCGGCGGGCTCATCCCCGCTCACGCGGGGAAAACTAGGCCAGCGAGATCTCGTCGATCCCGAAGCCGGGCTCATCCCCGCTCACGCGGGGAAAACTTGGGGGCGTATCCAGCGGCGCTGCGCTGCCCAGGCTCATCCCCGCTCACGCGGGGAAAACACGCCAACCGCCGTACACGGCGACTCGCTTAACGGCTCATCCCCGCTCACGCGGGGAAAACTCTGGATTGCGAGGGCGTGGGCCTCGTACCGGGGGCTCATCCCCGCTCACGCGGGGAAAACATCCAGACGTGCGTGCAGGTCGCCGCCGATCTGGGCTCATCCCCGCTCACGCGGGGAAAACGCCCTCGCACCCGCCGCCGACGCCGCCGCCGCGGGCTCATCCCCGCTCACGCGGGGAAAACGACAGTGCCTTCGCGTTGGTCGTGCCGATCGTGGGCTCATCCCCGCTCACGCGGGGAAAACCTGCGCTGCGAAATAGGCGGCGCTGCGCTGCCCGGCTCATCCCCGCTCACGCGGGGAAAACCCGGCGCAATCGAGGAGCTCGCCAAGGCGGGCGGGCTCATCCCCGCTCACGCGGGGAAAACTTGAAGAAAGCACCGGCGACCTTTTCCCCACGGGGCTCATCCCCGCTCACGCGGGGAAAACTTGAAGAAAGCACCGGCGACCTTTTCCCCACGGGGCTCATCCCCGCTCACGCGGGGAAAACGGGTGAGGGCCGGTCTACGTCGTGGGCGAGTACGGCTCATCCCCGCTCACGCGGGGAAAACGTCACGGTTTCAGAGGGGTGGGAGAAGCTGGAAGGCTCATCCCCGCTCACGCGGGGAAAACGAAGTGGCAGCAGCGAGGGAGGGTGGCCCCGGCGGCTCATCCCCGCTCACGCGGGGAAAACGTCATAGACGCGCCGTCGACGGCGGCGGCGAGCGGCTCATCCCCGCTCACGCGGGGAAAACCCTCCGGTCCGGTCGCCGATTGTGGCCGGTCTGGGCTCATCCCCGCTCACGCGGGGAAAACGTCATAGACGCGCCGTCGACGGCGGCGGCGAGCGGCTCATCCCCGCTCACGCGGGGAAAACCCTCCGGTCCGGTCGCCGATTGTGGCCGGTCTGGGCTCATCCCCGCTCACGCGGGGAAAACCGGCGACGGTGAGGGAGTCGAAGTTCACGTGGGGGCTCATCCCCGCTCACGCGGGGAAAACGCCAACCACCCCGGAGACATGCTCAACGCGCTGGGCTCATCCCCGCTCACGCGGGGAAAACGTGATCGCGGCGCCCTGCGCGACGTTGACGAGCGGCTCATCCCCGCTCACGCGGGGAAAACGTGATGTCGACCTGTGCCTGCGCGGCGCTCACGGGCTCATCCCCGCTCACGCGGGGAAAACCTGCGAGAGAACTAGGACACACAGATGACACCCGGCTCATCCCCGCTCACGCGGGGAAAACCAATCACGATAGCCTCAGTCATTTGTCTCACCCGGCTCATCCCCGCTCACGCGGGGAAAACGGACCTGCGCCGCGCCCTGACTTCCTGTCGCGGGGCTCATCCCCGCTCACGCGGGGAAAACAAAGCCCATGCAATGAGGACGGGCTTGCGAGGCGGCTCATCCCCGCTCACGCGGGGAAAACGGTTATCGGCTTGGTCGCAATGTTACCTACTTGGGCTCATCCCCGCTCACGCGGGGAAAACGACGGTGGGGATCCGCCCAGGCTCACGAAGTACGGCTCATCCCCGCTCACGCGGGGAAAACAAGGCGCGGGTCTGGAGGTCACTCATGGGCGGGGGCTCATCCCCGCTCACGCGGGGAAAACCCGTAGAGGTTGATCAGGAGGAGCGCGGGTCAGGGCTCATCCCCGCTCACGCGGGGAAAACTAGGCCAGCGGGATCTCGTCGATCTTGAAGCCGGACTCATCCCCGCTCACGCGGGGAAAACGGCCCCGGAGCGCGAGCCCCGGGGCCTCAGTGGGGCTCATCCCCGCTCACGCGGGGAAAACGCGCCGTGCGAGCTGCCGCCTAGCTACTCACTGGGCTCATCCCCGCTCACGCGGGGAAAACTCTGCAGGCTCAGCTCGCGCCGCACCTGCCTGGTGGCTCATCCCCGCTCACGCGGGGAAAACGAGCTCGATGGCGTCGTCATCGTCGCGCTCCTCGGCTCATCCCCGCTCACGCGGGGAAAACGAAGGCCCCGACCCCTTGGTGGGGGTCGGGGCCGGCTCATCCCCGCTCACGCGGGGAAAACATGGACGGCGGCACCCAGTCATCGCCGTTGACGGGCTCATCCCCGCTCACGCGGGGAAAACTGAACTGCCCAGAATTTCCGGACAGTTAGGTGGGGCTCATCCCCGCTCACGCGGGGAAAACATCTCCTCGAGGGTGAGGGGGTGATCAGTGCGGGGCTCATCCCCGCTCACGCGGGGAAAACGCACGCCTGTCCTACAGGGATGTGGCGTCGTGGGGCTCATCCCCGCTCACGCGGGGAAAACCGGGTCCTCATAGCCCAAGGGAATGAGGTCCCCGGCTCATCCCCGCTCACGCGGGGAAAACGTTGAGACCGATTGGGCCGGTCCAACGCACGACCGGCTCATCCCCGCTCACGCGGGGAAAACGCCGATTCCGTCAGCGCCTTGATCCCAGCTGACGGCTCATCCCCGCTCACGCGGGGAAAACTAGGTGCATCCGGTTTCAGCTGCGAGGGCTAACGGCTCATCCCCGCTCACGCGGGGAAAACATGCCGTGGCAGCGGCAAGTCGCCGACGTGGCGGGCTCATCCCCGCTCACGCGGGGAAAACTTGAAGTGGGGCTGCTTCGCGGTCGCGGTCTTGGGCTCATCCCCGCTCACGCGGGGAAAACGCCATTGGTTTAGCCTTTCTGCGCGTGGGCGCGGGCTCATCCCCGCTCACGCGGGGAAAACTTCGAGTGGCAGTGCGAAGGCGAGCCCGAGAAGGGCTCATCCCCGCTCACGCGGGGAAAACGACCGAGACGAGGGCGCGACCAGCTTGAAGTTGGGCTCATCCCCGCTCACGCGGGGAAAACACGAGGAACCACAAGCTCGGCCTGCCTGGCAAGGGCTCATCCCCGCTCACGCGGGGAAAACACTTCCTGACCTGCGCTTTTATCGTGCAGATCGGTCAGATCTTGGAAAGCCTTGAGCTTTGCGCCTCTTCTGAAAGTTACTCATTGATGGACGCTTACGCAACTGACGCGCCGCAGGATCGGGTTCGGAGTATTGGCCTCGGCCTTCAGAGTAGTAGGGGCGCATCATGAGCGTCAGCCCATCGAAATCGACGGGCTTCCAGGGATCACCCCACGTCAGAAACTCGAGGCCCTGTTCGTTGCGTGCCCGGTAGACCATGACGGCACGCCCTGTCTTCATGTTTTCGGTGACGATATCCCACAGGCGCTCACGGACCCGCGCGGACAACGTCCCTACGAATACCCCCGGGGAAATTTCCATCAACCATCGAGTCACGTGCCCGCGCAAACCTTCCGGGACAGCAGACAGCACGAGGACGATCACCAGGACCCGCTCTCCTCATACGCCACGCCCGCGGCAACTGTGCCCTCGCGGTCATCCCACAGTCGCAAGTCGTCGACGATCAGGTCCTCGTCCTCAACATCCAAGGCACCTGACACCGACAGCAGACCCTTGATGTCCGCGACACACCGCTCGAGCAGATGAAACTCTCGCACGGCATCGCGGACGGCCTTACGAGCGGTACTGCCCACGGCCTCGTCAGTCGGAGAAGCCGCGACATCAAAAGCGATCGGAATCGTGAGGTCGGCCTTGTACAGGTCCGCAATGTCGTACACAAATGACCGATAGTTCCCGTTGTGTACAAACCCCAGCCCGGGACTGCATCCCAGCGCGACGATGACCGCGTGGACAATCCCGTAGATCGCCGAATTCGCAGCCGAGAGAGCCTGATTCACAACCGAACCATCCTCATAGTTCTCGGGATCGTACTCGCGTCGATCCCAGGGGACCCCCGTACGCTGCGAGTGCTCACGATACAAGCGACGCACCCGAGCGCCCTCGCGTCCCCTCAGCTGCTGAAGACTCAGCTTCGACACGTCCTCACCCGCAAAGCGCATCAAGTACATGTTGCGCGCAACAGTCAGACGCATCGACGGATCACTCACCGCGCGCGCCTGTGCCTCCAACAACCTCGAGGAACGCGAGGGCGGTGAGCCGTGCGCGTAGTATCGCACCCCGTTCTCACCAACCCACACGATGGTCGATCCACTCTCGGAGAGGACAGACACCGCCGAGTGAGTGATCCGAACCCCGGGCCCCAGCAGCAGCACCGACAGCGCCGCCGCTGGGACGTGGGCGATTCCATGGCCATCAGCCACAGTGATCGCGTTCGAGTCACGATTGATCGTGCACCGCTCGACGTAGAGGAACGTCAACCGGTCCCGAACTCGCACCAGGTCTTTCGGATCTGGGGGCTTCGCCCCGGGGATCGGTCTCATGGCCGAGCCAAGGTCATCAAACCGCAGCCGTAGGCCTTCCCGCGGCCGATTCCGTGAGTGAGGGCTCGGCGTAGAGCCTCAGTGTCCGTCACCTCAAGGACACCCTCGAAGGTAGCGACCCCGAGGGTCACGCGACGCTCCCCACGCTTAAACTCAGCGATACTGCGTTCAACACCGTTGACCAGCAGATTCGCACCGTCGACACGTTGCCCGTCGCTGTCCTCGAGAACCGGCAGGTCACCACCAAGCTCAGCGGAGGTGAGCACCCTGAACCCGCATTTCTCAGCGCGTTCGAGGACCCACCGCGTCTGTTGATCCTGCGTGACGTGAGCGAGAACCTTCTTGCGTCCCCGCGCATTGACCTGGCTGCCCTCCCGGAACGTCGGATTGACGCACAGGCGGAAACCCCACCGCTGCCCAGCCGACAGCCCCTCAAGGAAGGTGCTCATGTCGCGGATGACCACCCCTCCCTCGGTCGCGTAGCCAGCCTCCTCGACGATATGCGAGGGATCCGGAGCAACCGGGCTCGAGATGTAGAGTGTGCACGAGGGGCTCCCCTGACGAGGAGCAGCTCCTCGAACGGCCGGCGGACGGTCCAAGCGCCAGAGAACCCGCGGAGCGCCGGAAACATCCAGCACGCCCGGCGGGAAGCAATTCAGCACAGCCGCGTGCAGCATCTGTCGACTGCGCATGAGCTGCTTCGCCCCACGACGGTGCGGGTTGAGGTAGATGCGTGTCAGATACATCAGAGCACCTCCATCGGATCATGCACGAGGCCGGGGTGGACCTGTGGCTTCGTCTCCACGTACTGCGGATTCTCCAGGTCGATATATGTCTCCTCGACGGTACGCAGGGTGTACTTGCGATTCTCCGAGTCGAAACTGATCGGCATATCCTGAAGCGTCTGCTGGGAGGTTTTCTCCACTTCAGGCGGAATAATCCCCAGATCCGCGACCACTCGCGTCCGAACGACATGATCGTGACGCTGCTTCTTCTGGTAGTAGGCCGAGGCCATCCACGGAGTTTCGCGCACAGCGTCCCACGCGCTGCCCTCGCGAACAGCGAGGCGCAGCGGCAGGGTCGGAGGGCACGAGCGGCGGCCGAGGTAGAGCGGAAACACCGGGCGAACAATTGCCTGCGCGAGTGCATCAATCATGTCGTCGGGTCCCTCGATGAAAGCTCCGAACGCAGCATCCGCCCGGTAGAAACGGTGCGATAGAGGCATCGACGTATCACCCCTATGCGCCGTGTGGAAGTCGTGGAGCAACTGCCCCGGTTGATCAACTCGGACGGCGACGCTCAGCTCAGCCAGGTCCTCGATGGGATCACTGCGCCTGCGCCCCTGCGCCGCACCGAGCAGACCGACCAGCGCACTTTTCGTGGGAAAAGCCTCCGTCGACCTGCGCGTGAATCGGCTGTCCACGCCCCACGATTGCATGGGACCCGCCAGCCTCAAGACGAGCACCGCACTCATCGCGTGCCTCGCACCGCTTCCGCTGCGGTTTCACCGAGGGATGCCAGGCGTACCTGCTTACCGAGCTCCGAGAAGCTCTCGCCACGAGGCGTGGTCCACGACACGAGAGACTCGACCGCCTCCAGACCAGTCAGCTCGCGGAGTCGTGCCTCGAACTCCACGAAGCGTTTAATGGCGGGTTCTGCGAAGCCGCGCTGCCCCGCGACGATCGGCTCCTCGAAAGCGCCACTCATATTGATCGGCTGGTCATCACGAACCTGAACCAGAACGGCATCCGGCAGCGTGCGGTTCGCGAAAGTCGTCACCTTTCCAGTCGGCATCGAGCGCACGAAGCTATCCACGAAGAGTTCGACGGCGCGATCCGCAACCGCATCGTCGCCCAGGTTTTCACGCAGCAGGTCGACATTGATCGTCGCGTAGCGGTACACCGTCGCGGATGCGAACTCGATCGTGCCGATCATTCCCGCACCCTCGTCGGCCTCGTCGTTGCGCTTCTTCTCGTCGTCGACGGCCGTGTAGTAGTCGTACTCGTGCTCGACCGCGCCGACTCCAATCGCGTGGGCAACCTGGCATGCGGCATCGACGTTCAGCGCATTCGGTTCGGCGACCATGCGACCGAACAGAGCGATATCGATCGAGTGATCCGTATCCACAAGGCTGCGCGGCTTCAATTCCTTGAATGCTGCCGCGGAATCGTCCTCGTGAGCGACCGAAATCAGTGCGTCCGCAACATGCTCGATCTGCTTGGCCGACAGGAACACGAGGAATCCGGCTTCCTCTGGCTCCTTGTCGTTCTTATTCTTGTTCGGCTTAACAAGCTTGAAACCGATGGCCTTCAGGCCCATCTCGGCGAGCTTGATCGATTCGGCCTCCAGGTCGGGACGCTTCTCGGTGATCGTGCGTGCGACCAGCTCGACGATCTTCTTCGTACGTACACCGTAATTTCCGTCGGCAATCTTGCCCTCGAAGTCCTGACGCGTCGCACGCTTGATGGCCTGCGACGAAATGCGCATGCGCTGGACTCCACCGAAAGTCGCACTCTTGGGTGCGCCGGTGTCGTCCCTGTTCGGGTTCGAGGGAGGGAGGGTCTGCAGGACGTGGATATCAACGAAGACGGACATTGTCTTTCCTTTCACAAATGAAGCGATTCATTGGGATGCTCCGACGTCACTCGTCGGAGGCGGGATCTGTGTGGGTGGTTTCGGCGGGACGGGCGAACTGACGCCCCCAGTTGCGCATGACGGATGTGCGATGACGCGGTTCCTGCCACGTGAAGAGGTCGGCTGCCAGCTGCGCGTAATCGCAGGGAATTTCGGCGGCTTCGAGCTGAGAGATGAGCGAACGCAGATGCACGAGAAGTCCCTCAAACGTCGGCGCTTGAACGGCCGCTGAAAAGCGCCGATAGATCGGAGTCTCCTCGGCACACTTGTCACCGCTCTGTCCCTGGGCAACGACTCGGATCGCGGACGCGAAGCTGCGCGGGCGCTCCGACGTGTCGTGCATGGGGCGCGTGTTTGATCCCTGGTGGAGAGCCCAGAGAGTGAGAGCCCCATGGACGGCCTTCTCGCCTCGGGTCGGCTCATCACCCAGGTAGCCCGGGCGATCATCGAGCGTCAGGTCCCACAGCTCGGGCACCGCCCCCGCCTCCCGCGAAAGCGCTCCGCGCAGCTGCGCGCGAAGGGCTCGAGCCGACGGAGTCTCCTTCCAGAGCCGATTCGCGATCAAGCCGCCGACGCGTCCGTACACTGCGCGCCGTGTCGACAAACCTTTCGCAGCGCCATCCGGAGGGGTCTCCGGAGCAGCATCATTGCTGGTCATTTCGTTCCTTCCTGATTGGTGTTGTGCACCGGGAGACGCTTGCTGAGCGCCGACCGGAAGTAGTTTTCGGCGATACCGACGTTCATGTATCCCCTGCTGGTATTCCGGCCGATGATTGCCGACGACGAGGCGCCCCTGACGAGTTCGGTCTGGATGCCCGTCGCGTGCTGACGCAACGTACGCTCCCACCGCCGCCCGGCATCCCGCGCGCTTTCGCGCCCATCGACCTGGGTCAGCCAAGCCCTGAAATCGCTGTCAACTGCGGAGAAGAAGAGCTCCTTAGCGCGGTCTCGAGCACCATCACCGGCACCGTCTCCGCTCTCGCCGGCGCCACGCGCGAGGTTCGCCGCCAGAGTTCCCACATCCCTGGCGACCTCTTCTGTCAGGCGAACCTGTCGGTCGATCTCGGCAGACAGATCCTCGCGTTCGACTCGCATGACGGCAACCGACAACGTCAGCTCGTCCGAGTAGATATCCTCGAACGTTGATTCCTGCGGACCGTAGGTGACGCCAACAGCCTGAATCCGCATCACCTTGGGATAGGTGGTCTGGATCGAGGCATTGTCGAGCTGGTAGTGGAAGGACAGCGTCGCGGAGGGGAGGAACTCCTGCTTGGGCTGTTTATCCACACCTTGCACGGTTGTCACGGTGGGCAGGGTGCCGGGAAGGTTACGCCAGAGCGCGCGGCCCGCCTCGAATTTACGAGGCATGTAGACGTCGGTCTTAAACTTCTTGGATTGCGGGGTTGAGTACCTCCACAGGCTCTGAGGCTCATAGAGACGCATTTCCTGCGGGGCGAGTTTGTCGCCCTGCGCCAAGACAACGCCCGTCACGCCGGACGAGTCGCCAACCAGCCTGACGCGACGGGAGTGCCAGGTGAGAAGTCGAGGGATGCTCAGCTCCCTGGGAGTACCTGCGGGGTCGAGGAGGGAGTAGTCGCCACGAACCGAGCTTTCCGGTTCGGAAGCCTCCCAGCTGCACACTCCCCATTCGGTCGAACTATCAACGCCGCGCAACGCGGCCGTGGACGCGGGGATCAGGTTCAGGACGAGCGTCTCGTCAAGGTCCTGGCCCTTGAGCCAGACGAGTCCGAGGTGTCCGCACCAAGCCGGGCCAATGGGATAGCCTTTTCCGCCCTTGACCTGGGAATCACCGACTGCTCCTGAACGGATGCCCGAGGGGTCGTACGCCTGCGCGTGCACCAACCAGCGTGCAGCCTCCGAGGCTGGAATGCAGGCCAGTGCGCGGCCGTGACGGGTCGTGAAAAACTGCTCGCCGTTAGGAACATCAGCAATCAGTTTCTCCAGTCCAGACACAGCATCCTTCGCGGTACGCAAATCCGCCACCTGCATGAACGGGAAGTGACCCCCGAACAGGTAGAAACGATCCCGCCACCGTTCGAGGTACTCGATCATCTGCTCTGTTGGAGCTCCGTCCTCCCACTGCCTGACCCAGTCGCGCGTATCGTGCGGTGTGGCCACTCGATACGCGATTGCCAGGATCAATCGCTGAATTGCGATGCTCTGCGTGGGTAGCTCGCACGCTAGGTCCGCGATGTCGGTCGTGCGCCGGAGTAGCTCCAGCAGGCCGACATCAGCGATGGTCCCATCGACGAGCCGTACGGGTATCCACGGCTCGTCGAGTAGGTTGTACTCAGGGTTCTTCATTGACCCTGCACCTCCATTCCTCTTTCTGTGGAGTATGTGAATGTGTGTCCGCACAGGTCGCGCGTGAGGCGCTCCCCGTCGGGAGTTTTGTACATCGCGAGGATCAGTTCTCCCGCCAGGAACGGGTGCTCGCGACACACCCATTCCGTCGTGATGGGATCATCCCAGATGGCACCTGCAACTGCGTCCACCGCCTCGTCGATGCTCTGCCCGCGAGCGCGCAACGCCCACGGCGGCAGGGAGACGCTCCACGAGCAGATGTCGCCGATACGCCCTCGAGCGTTGTATTCACCGACTGCGAGAGGCGTGTCGTCTTCTGGCGCCCCGCTGATAGGCGGAGCCACTGGTACGTTGCCCAGCTCGGGGTCGAGGGCGACGATGAGGACGGGGATCTGGTCTTCTCCATCGCGCACGGCAGCGCGGGCCACTGCGACTCCCGGCCCCTTTGATTCGTCACCGGTCGCGGCATTGCCGAGGAATTTCTCTTCGAGTTCGAGGGCCTGCCACGAGGGCGTATTTGCTTCGCCGAGGCACCAGGTTGTCGCTTTCGCTTGTGCTTGGGCGCGTGCTTTGTCTCGCTTTTCCAATGCAGCATGAAAGGCCTCGTGCCACTGCGCGGGACCGACCTGCACATCATCGGCATACGCCAGAGTCGTCAATTCCGCGTAGTCCAGCGGTTCACGGACGAGTATTTCGCTGCGATCAGCGACAATCCCCAGGGTCCGCAGGACGGAGTAGCGCGCGTACACGTAGTCGGTTCCGCGTGAGTACGCCCAGGGAACGGTATTCGTATCCTCGACGATCACGAGGCACCTAGCGTCGCGCAGGCCGCGTGGGCGTTCGGCTCTGTCGTGGCGATGGAGTCGCCCGATACGCTGCAGCACAAGGTCCATGGGCGCGGGGTCTGTGAGCATGAGGTCGAAGTCGACGTCGAGGCTTTGCTCAATCACCTGGGTTGCGACGACGACGTGTCTGAAGGGACGCTGCTGACTATCTTTCCCGAAAAGTTCGAGCATCCGGCGGTCACGAGCCGCCCGTTCGGCGGCTAGGAAACGCGAGTGCAGCAGTGTCGACTGCTCATGGCCAAAAACGGATCTCACGGCCTCGTATGTTTCCTGAGCCTCGCGGACCGTATTGCGGATGACGACTGCGCATCCACCGTCGGCGAGCTCGCGGTCCAGAAGCTCCGCGAGCTCCTGCGGCGAGCCGATCGAGGTCGGGATGATCCGTTTGGGGACCTCAGCCTCGCCGGCGATTTCATGAACGCGCACACCTGTGGAGGACACCGTCGAAACTGCCGGATAGCCGATCATTCCATCGACCGACTCAGCACTCACGCCCGACGAACCACGGCCTCGACGATAAGCGTTCAGGAGAGCGAGACGTCTCGCGGGCGGCAGGGTCGCCGACAGCAGCACAACGGGGATCCCGTACATACCAAGCCACGTGAGCGCGGCCTCCAGGTACGTCTCCATGTATTCGTCGGCGGCGTGCACTTCGTCGATGACGACGACCTTGCCCATGAGCCCGAGGTGACGCACCAGCACGTGGCGCGACTTCAGGGCTGCGAGCAGCACCTGGTCGATTGTGCCGACCACAACCGGCGACAGGGTCGATCGCCAGCGCTGGCCCATCCACCGGCTCGCGTGAAGGCCGAGATCCTCCTCGTCGTCATGCACTTCGAGGGGGCTCTTGCCACGCTCGAAGAGCTTCGCGAAGGACTCGTTGAGGCTGTTTTTCCCGTGCGCGAGCTGGATGCCGAGCTTCTGCGGTTCATCGCCCAGAATGCTTGTGAGCCACGCGGTGACGCGCTCGAACATCGCGTTGGTCGTGGCTTGAGTGGGCAGCGCGACAAATACTCCCTGTAGCCCCCGAGCGCGCATCAGCACCTCTGCGGCCGCGAAGGCCAGCTCGGTCTTCCCGGACCCCGGCGGCGCCTCGACGATCATGAGGTCCGGATCTTCGCGCGTCGCAATCTCGACTGCGGCACGCTGGGCCTCGGTCGGACGGTACGAGGCCGGCCACCCATAACGGTGACGGTAGAAGTCTGCGGCCTCACCGGTGTGAGTTGCCGGAATGCGCAGAGGGGATGGGAAGGCCGCTCGCTTCCAAGCACGCCCGACGCGATCGCGCTGCTGGTCCGCGGTGAGCTCGGTGTACCCCTCAATCGACAGCTTTCCAGCCTCATCGGCCGGTCGGGGCCGAAGCGGGAAGTAATCCTCGTTGGAAGCGAGCCAGTCTGCGATCACGAGGGCAGAGGCGTAGGCGGAGGCCACCGCAATGGGCAGCTCGAGCAGGGCGGTGCCAGGCGCAATGAGCGGGAAACCGCTACGCGCCGCCATCCATCGCAGAATTTCCGAGCGCGCCTGACCCCAACGGGGATCATCCTCGCGCGACCCTTCTTGTGTCCTATACTGCTGTCGTGCGACGTACACGGCACCCGCGTCCGGGTATCGACCATGGTGGACACCGACGAGAATGGCCCACTGGAGAGCACGGGATCCATCACCGCCACCCGCAGCTATTTCCTCCTGTAGCGCGAACTGACTGACGAGGCCATGGGGAAGGAACGCACGTTCAGCGTAATCGGCTTTGCGCATGACGACCAGCCCCTCGCTGCGGATCAGCTGAGCCAGATCTTGACGCTGACACGCGAACTGAGGACTCACTTTACCCGCGTCGTGCACCCCTGCGAGGAACACAAACGAGGCCCGCGCCTTGGCGCGATCTCCTCCCCAGACCGAGGCCATGAACCTGCGATGATGCTCGCTCAGGTAGTCGTCGAAGAGGAGCCCCGCAACGTCAGCAGCATCCATCAGGTGCTGGACGACGGAGAGCCAGCAGCCGGAGTCTCCGCTCTTCGCCCAGAAGCTCCTGGCCAATGCGGAGAGATCAGCAGCGCCAAGGCCGGGCTGGGCCGCAGGGAAAACCGGGGGTTCCGCAGTTGCTGGCATCCTCAGCGAAACTCTCTGCTTGTCTTTTCGGGCCATTTCCTCTTCCTTGAGTCGAAACCATCCTCTGAGCACGGCATGCGCGCTAGCATGAACTCATGCGGTTACTCTGAAAATGTTGAGCCCGACAGCACCGACGGAGCTGTCATCACCCCCTCGGAGGTGATGCAGTAACCATAACAGAAGAATTTTTCTAATGCAATACACGTTCCCGATATTGCAGGATAGATTTCATTCACTCGCCCTCAGAGAGAAAAATCCCCGCTTTCGCGGGGAATACGTCCTCCTGATGCACTACACGGGATCATCCCCTGCCGGGGAACACCGCGACCGTGGTCGCATCGAGCGCTCGCAGGACCTCACAAACGTATCACCCCACCCACTTCCGCGTGCCATGGCGACACAAGTGGCACGATCCTGAAACAATGGGGGCATGTCGAATGACCCGCGTGAAAACCTGCACGGTTCGGATGGCCAGGAGCTGGCCGACGTGACGGCCGCCGCCGAGCAAGCTGGCGAGCAAGCCGCCATGCACATGACTACCTCGCAGACACCCGCCCAGTCGATGGCGGACGCGCTCGCCGAGATGTCCACCCCGTCGTTCGAGGAGACACTCAGCGCCCTCGACGAGGTCGGCGCACCCTCCGAGCAGGAAGCAGCGGCCAGCCTCGCCGAGGACGGCGCACTGGACCCGCAGGAAACCCTCGTGTCCGACGCCCCCACCCTCCCGACCGGCACGGCCGAGGCAACCCCCGCCTCGTTCACCACCAACGCACCCCACCAGGCCGAGCCCGAGCAGGCCGCCCAGGAGCTCACGCCCACCAACAGCGCCAACAGCGCGGCAACGAACACCAACACCACCCACAACGACACCGGCAACGACCTCGTCATCGCGGCCCCCGTGCACCTGCCGCCCGCCGAGCCTCGCCCCTGGTACCGCTCGCGCCGTTCCTTCTGCGCGAAGGGCCGCGGCGGCCGCGTCCAGGTCGCCGGCCTGGGCCTGACCTACACGGACCATGTGACCGGCGCGGTCCTCCTCGCCAATATCGACCTGGGCTTCCGCGCGCGCTCGCTCAGCGCGATCCTGGACCCGACGGGCCGCCGAGCCCGCGCCCTCTTCCTGATCCTCGCAGGCCTCGAGGAGCCGCAGGCCGGCCGCATCGTGGCCGCGCCTTCGCGCTCGCTGGCGGCACGCCTCGCGGGCCGCATCGGATCGGTCGCGCTGATCCGCGCGGACTCCCCGCTCGACGAATCCCTGACGATCCGCCAGAACATCCTGGCCCCCCTGTCCGCGACGGGTTCCGTCGCCGACTGGGATAACCTCGTGGGTGCCCTGCAGATCACGGGCCTGGCCCAGCGCGTCGAACTCCACCCCTCCGAGCTTTCCGAGTGGGAGCGCTTCAAGGCCCTCATCGCCCGCGCGATCGTCTCCGGCGCGGAGGTCTTCCTCGTCGAAGACCCGATCACCTTGCCCCCCGCCGCCCGCACGGAACTCGGCCCCCTCCTGCGCGCCCTTGCGGACGCAGGCTGCGCGGTCGTCCTAGCAACCCCGAACCCCGAGGTCGCCGCCTCCTCCGACCGCGCGATCCTGCTGACGAACGGCCGCGTTGCCCTCGACGCGCCCGGCCCCTCCGTCGCGCTCATCAACGCTTCCTTGGAGGCCAACCCCGAGGACCCGAAGGCCCTCCTCGGCCCGATCCCCTCGGCGCT
>ERZ772968.598-NODE-598-length-17918-cov-6.010525_pt1 | contig 17918 bp, 13 predicted proteins | sample MGYA00580674_ERZ772968 | MGnify/ENA primary metagenome ERZ772968 (study PRJEB29015, sample SAMEA2737940) | human oral metagenome | biome: human oral; feature: human-associated habitat; material: dental | place: China | collected 2138 ...
GGCAGCGGCGCGGCTACCCCCACCACCAGATCGACGTCCTGGACGTGCGCGAGGACGCCAGCGTCGCCGCCTACCAGCGCCGCGCGCGCGCCGATCTTGAGAGCATGGAGGCGCGCTGCGCCCGCGCCGTCATCGTCGGCGGCTCGGGGTTGTACGTGCGCGCGGTCACCGATGCCCTGGAGTTCCCCGGCACCGACCCGCTCGTGCGCGACGCCCTGAAGGAGCGCGCTCGCCGCGAGGGCGCGCACCGGCTCTGGGAGGAGCTGAGCGAGGCGGATCCCGCTTCGGCACGGCGGATCGAGCCGACCAACACGCGCAGGATCGTGCGCGCCCTGGAGGTCCTGGCTGTCACCGGTCGGCCCTTCTCCGCGACCCTGCCCCGGTACGAGGATCTCGTGCCGACGCTGCACCTGGCGCTGCGCGTCGATCGCGCCGCCCTGGACGCGCGCATCGATGCGCGCGCCGTCGCCATGTTCGATGCGGGCCTGATGGATGAGACCGAGGAGCTCATGTCGGCGGGCCTGGACCAGGGAACGACCGCACCGCGCGCCATCGGCTACGCCCAGGCCATCGACGTGCTCCGGGGGCGGATCACCGAGGCGGACGCGGTGGAGCTCACGGCCCGGGCGACGCGCCGTCTCGCCTCGCGCCAGCTCAAATGGTTCCGCCGCGACCCGCGGATCCACTGGCTCGATGCGGTCGTCGACTCCGTCGGACGGTGGGAACCCGGGCAGCGCCGGAGCGTGACGCATCAGGCGGTCCGGCTGGTCGCCCAGGCGGACGAAGCGCACGCTCGCGTCGCCTAGGCTTGGGCCCATGACTACTGCCTCGCGTCTCGCGGGCCGCGAGCTCATCAAGGGCCACGGCACGGAGAACGACTTCCTCCTGCTCGTCGACCCCGAGCGGGAGGTCTCCGTGAGCGCCGCCGATATCGCCGCCGTGTGCGATCGGCGCGCCGGATTCGGGGCCGACGGCTTCGTGCGGGTCGTGCGCACTCGGTCGCTGCCCGGCGCTCAGGGCTTCCACGAGGCCGTGCCCGAGGCGGAGTGGTTCATGGACTACTACAACGCCGATGGCTCCGTAGCGGAGATGTGCGGCAACGCCTCACGTCTGTTCGCCGCCGTCCTGGACGCCGAGGGACTGCGCTCGATCGCCGACGGCGACAGCGTCACGATAGGAACCCGCGGGGGCGCGCGCGCCATCACCCGCGTGGGCGACCTGTGGACGGTCGACATGGGGCCGGCCCGCCCGATACGACCCGTCGGCGCCCTGGCCGATACCGAGGAGGATGGCTGGGACACCGTCGTCGTCGTTCCCGGCCTGGAGGGGGAGCGCGCCGCCCTGTCCATCTCCATGCCCAACCCGCACACCGTGGTCGCCCTGGGAGACGAGGACGAGCTTCGTGCCGCCGACTTCGCCGGCTTGACGGACTCGGGGGATCCGATCGTCTACGACCCTGCGCCGATGGCCGGCACCAACCTCGAGCTCGTAGTGCCGATGGGTGGGGACGCGGACTCCGCCACCGGTGACCGGGTGGGCCGGGCGAGTGTCCGAGTGCTGGAGCGCGGTGTGGGGGAGACCCGCTCATGCGGGACCGGCTGCTGCGCCGTGGCCGTGGCCCTGCACGTGTGGGAGGGCGACGACGCGCCCGAGGACTACCTGCTCCAGGTGCTCGGGGGCGAGATCGGGGTCCACGTGGGCGCGGACCCGTTCGCCGAGGGCTCCACCGTGCTCTTGACCGGCCCCGCCGCGATCACCGGACGCGCGACCGTCTCTTGATCCCGCCACCTGCGAGCATCTTCCTTGAACGACGACCCTGCCCGAGCCCGGACCGAGGACGGAGCACCATGAACCAATCAGCACGAACCGATCAGGCCGCCACCGGTCGCATCGGGATGACCATCGTCACCGGCCTCATGCTGTTCGCCCTGTTCTTCGGCGCGGGCAACCTCATCTTCCCGCCGGTGCTCGGCGCCTCGGCGGGCGACCGTCTCCCCGAGGTCATGGCGGGATTCCTCATCACGGGAGTGCTCCTGCCGCTGACCGCCGTCATCGCCGTATCCACCTCTGGTGAGGGCATCCTCGGGCTCGCGCGCCGTGTGGGCAGGCGCTTCGGCATGGTCGCGCCCGCGGCCGTGTACCTGTCGATCGGGCCGCTCTACGCGATACCGCGAGTGGTGACCGTCGCCTACGAGCTCGCGACCCGCCCCGTGCTGGAGCTGCTCGGCCTGGACCCGAGCCGGTGGGTGCTTCCAGTGCACGCCGCGGTATTCCTGGCCGTCTCCGTGCTCATCGCCCTGCGCCCCAGCCGCATGGCCGACCGCATCGGGCGCTGGCTCACTCCGGCGCTGCTGGTGCTCATCGCCGTGCTGTGCATCGCAACCGTGGCGAAGGTGGATGCCGTCAGCCACGTCGACCGCGTCGCCACGGGCCCGTACGCGGTCTCCCCCTTCAGCACCGGACTGACTCAGGGATACCTGACCATGGACGTCCTGGCGGCGACGGTGTTCGGCATCGTCGTCATCCAGACGCTGCGCTCCCGCGGGATCAGCTCGACCGGCCGGATCGTGCGCAACACCGCCGGCGCCGGCATCATCGCGGCGGCCTGCCTGGCCGCGGTGTACATCGGTCTGGCGATGATCGGGGCGAGGACCGACGGCGCCGCGGACGACGGCACGGCGCTGCTCCGGACGGCGGCCATGAACGCCCTGGGGTCGACGGGCGTCGTCGTCTTCGCGGCGATCGTGGTCCTGGCCTGCCTGACGACGAGCATCGGGCTCCTGTCCGCCTGGGCGGGCTACGCCTACGCGACCTTTCCCAGAGCGACCTTCTCGCGCCACCTCGTGGCCGGGGCCGGGTGCTCCTTCATCTTGTCCAATCTGGGCCTGGCGGTCATCATCATGATTGTCTCGCCCCTGACGCTGCTGCTCTACCCCATCACCATCACGCTCGTGGCGGCGACGATCGTCGACGTCGTCGCGCCGGGCCGCCTGCGAACCGCCTACACGTGGCCCGTGGCCGTGGCCAGCGCCCTCGGCCTCGTCTCGGCCCTGTCCGAGGCGGGCTGGGGCGCCCCGAGCGCGCTGCTGGCGCGGACCGGGGTGTGGAACGACTCGACGGGATGGATCGCCCCGACCCTGCTCGCCCTCGCCCTCGGAGCCGCCCTGGACGTGCGCGCGGGCCGCTGGGCGACGCCCGCCAGCGACCTGTCCGACGCCGCCGAGGACGTCGAGCGGGCCGTCACCGGTGTGGAGCCGGCTCGCCGGGACTGAGACCGGTCTCGGGCCGGGGACGGGGGACGGGGAGCCGGGCCGCGAGCTGCGGAATCGATGTCCCGCGGCTCGGGCCCTTCCCGTCGCCCATCGAGCACCGGTTCCGCGAGCGCTTCGAGTGCCCGCGCGGGGTCGGCGCCCCGATCGGTCGTGGGGGACCTGATGAGGACCCGGGACCGGGCGTAGCCTGCTGACGTGGCCCCCTACGACGACGTCCTGCTGGCTGCCGCCAGACAGGTGTTCCCCGACTCCGAGATCACCGTCGCCGATGCCATCCGCCTGCGCCTGAGGCACCACGACGGCGGCAGGGCCGAGTACTGGTGCTCCATCCCCGAGCAGGAGAGCCGGGGCCTGCCCTTCGAGGAGCGCGTGCGCATGACGGTGGACTACCTGCGGGCCTTCACCATCGAGCACGAGAGGCTCGAGGAGGCACCCTGGGAACGACTCATGCCTCTGGTCAGGCCCGCCGGCTTCCTCCGGTCGCCGTTGGTCGCCGGCGGGTCGATCAACGGTCTCGTGGTCGCCAGACCATTGGTCGACCACCTGGTCGAGATCGTCGGTGTCGACTACCCCGACGTGACGAGCCCGGTGACCACGACTCGGGCCGAGGCGTGGAGGGCCCCGGTCGATCGTCTGCACGTGGCCGCCAGGAACAACCTGCTGCTGAGCGGTCTTCAGACCGAGATCCTGGCGATCGGCGCCACGGGCGAGGGTGCCGTCCATATCGTCGGCCCGCGCGGCTACGAGACGTCCTGGCTGGCCTTCCCGGAGGTCTTCGCCCGGCCGATCGGGGCGGTCGCCAACCCGGTCCCGGGCGAGTCCCGCCAACTCGTGTTCCCCGTGGCCCGCAACGAGATGTTCGTCCTCCCCGAGGCCGATGAGGCGGCCATCGCCGCCGCACTGGGGTACTCCGGCTCCCGTTATTTCAATGACCGGCGGGCCATGGCGCCCTTCGCCCTCGTCCACGAGGGCGGCGCACTGGTGCCGTGGCGGCGGTCCGGCAGCCCTCTGGCCAGGGGATCGTGGCTGCAGCGGCGCCGCTTCGTGCGCGACCAGTACGCCGCCCAGGTCGATCGTCCGGCGGAGGCCCGGCGACTCCAGGACGATGCCTCCGGAAGAGCGGCGGCGCCCCTTCCCGTGGCCGGGCACGGCATCCTGCCGACGAGCACCGTCGTCGCTGTCGGGCTTCGCGGCCGTCGCGGTGCCGGCGGGGATTCCGACGGCGGCGTGCGCGGCGGTGGTCCGCTGCTGCCGCAGGTGGAGTACCTGGACCTGCGCTCGGAGCGCGGCAGGGTCGTCGTCCCGTGGCAGCAGGCCGTCTACGTGCTCCGCCTGCGGCTCGTGCGGGGGCGGATACCCGTGCAGTGGGCCATGCGCGCATGGACCGTTCACCGTGACGTGTGGGAGCGGCTGCGCCTGGCCGCGGTGGACCCGGAGGTTCTCGAGCGGGAGTGAGGGAGACGGAGGGGCCGAGTGCCCGGACGGCGGCGGAACCGCCTCCATGGGGTGGAGTCATCCGGGGCTGTTCGCTCGCCGATCGTCGGTCGGTCGCCGTCGCCCCTGGACCCGCAGGACGCGGAAGCCCTTGGCGGAGGCCGTCCGTGTCACGGCGCGGCCCGTGCCCTGCAGCCACGCCGCCAGCGAGTCCGCGCCCAGGTTCTTGCCGACGACGAACCACGCCTCGCCGCCGGGTGCCAGCAGTCCCAACCAGGACGCCAGCAGTGCGTGCAGGGCCTTCTTGCCGACGCGCACCGGAGGATTGGACCAGATGAGGTCCAGCCGCGTACCTTCGCGCTCCAGCTGCGCTCGCAGCGCAGCGGCCTCGATGGCATGCACATTCGCGCACCCGGCGGCTGCCGCGTTGCGGGCCGTCAATCCCAGGGCGCGCTCGTTGACGTCGGTGGCGAGCACGCGCGCACGCGGAGAGGCGTCGGCGAGAGCCAGGGTGATCGGCCCCCAGCCGCAGCCCAGGTCGAGGAGCGTGCCGCGCCCGGGCGGGTCGGGGACGTGATCGAGCAGGACTCGCGTGCCCCTGTCGAGGCGGTCGGGGGAGAACACGCCCGACGCCGTCATCACCGCGTGCTCGCGGCCGCGGATGAGGAAGGAGCGGGAGCGCTCCTGCGCGGCGACAGCGGGGGAGGGGGTGAAGTAGTGCTCGCTCACGTCCCGAGGCTAACCGGTTCGCCCGGCCCGGGGCCTCTCAGGCAGCGCGACGGGCCATGAGCGGCGCCAGGCCCAGCATGACGGTCAGCACCACGACGACGGGAACCACGAGGACCTCCTCGACCCCGGCCGACGTCGGCGCCACCAGGGTCGTCACCAGGGTGCCCAGGGCAGCCCCGCCCACGTTGACCGCCACCGTCACCGCGGTGGCCGATCGGGTCTCCGAGATCCCGTCCGCCGCCCTCCCCAGCTCGACCGGATCGGTCACGCAGCGGATGAGCGTGTCCTGGTGGGTCAGGCCCATGCCGAGTCCCGCCAGTCCCCAGCCCGCGTGCAGACCCCACCAGGGCGCCTCACCGGTGAGGGTCACCGCGACGAGGCCGCCGCCGACCGCGAAGAGCAGCCCGGCCAGGCCCGTCCGCACCAGGTACTCCCGCTGCTGTCGCGCGGGGTGGGCTCCGCACCACATGGCCACCGCGCTCCACAGGACCCCGGCGGTGGTCAGGGCCCAGCCGATCGCGATCGGTCCCAGGCCGAGGACGTCATGGCCAGCGGGGGAGATGAGGAAGTCGAGGGCGAAGTAGCAGGCGCACACCCACGTCAGCACGGCCAGGGCCGCACGGCGACCGGGCGCCAACCGCAGCACACCGGCGGGGAAGACTCGCGAGCAGGCCCAGACCACGCCCGCCAGGCCGAGAGCCGAGGCCGGCCAGAACCACGGTGACGCCGCCGGCACGAGCCCGATGAGGGCCACCCCGCCGGCCAAAAGCGAGGCCGCCGCGAGCGGGGCGCCGGAGCGGTCGCCCGCGTCGTCGTCGGGTACCCGCAGACCCCGGATCTGCCGGGCCATCACCAGCCGCGCCGCCACCAGCACGGGCGCGTAGGCCACCAGCGCCCACCGCCAGCCCCAGCTCGAGCCGACGGCCGCGGCGTAGGCCGGTCCGATCAAGGAGGCGACCACCCACACGGCTGAGCTCGCCGCCAGGAACGCGCGTCGCCACGCCTCGGGAAGCCCTGCGACCATCGCCCCCGTGGTGACCGTCGCCAGGGCCCCCGCGGCCAGTCCGCGCACGATCTCCCCCAGGACGTAGACGCCCACATCCGGCGCCAGTGCTCCGGCTCCGGCTCCGGCGACGAGCACCGCCGTCAGGGAGGTCATGAGGCGGTCGGCGCGCCACCGGGAGAGCATCGCCCCGCCCAGCGGCATGGTGAGGAACGTCGGCACCGTCGCCGCTGCCGTCACCAGGCCGTAGCGAGCTCGTGCCGCCAGGTCCACGGCGACCAGCGGCAGTACCGTCTGGTTGATGTAGACCTGCATGCCCGCCAGGAGCTCGACCACCAGCATCGCCAGGGTCAGGCGCCCGATCGAAGTGGTGAGCACGGCGCGCGCCGAGACGGGCGGAGCGGCCCGGTCTGGAGTCCGGGGGCTCTGGGGGCTCGGGCTGGTCACAGTGGGAGAGTAGCCGCGTTCGTCATGATTCCGGACTGCCCGGGACGATGCGCGCGGGGTCGGCCCGCGTGCCGGGGACCGGATCCGGGGCCCGCCGGCGGCCCGGACGGGCGGGCTCCCTGGTCCGGGGTGCCCGACGGCGCTACGATGCCGCCATGTGGATTCCTCGTATGCGCTGAGCCGTTGACGGCTCCGCGTCGTCCCCAATGCGCCCCTCGCCCGCGCCCGGCACACCGGGCGGGTCCGTCGAGTCTCCGCTCCGGGCCGCCTTCTCGCATACGAATAGGATTCCTCGTGACTCATCGCTCGTCCCGCCATGACCCCACCATCGACGCGTCCGACGACTCGCCGGATGCCGCCCGCACCGCGGATGCCGCGCGCCCGGTCGCCTCTCACGCCGCGGGCTCGGATCGGCCCACCGCCGAGGACGTCGTCAGCCGTGTCCTCTCGCGCGCCGGGACGGCACTGGCCTCCACCGCGGGCGGATATCCCGGCCGTGAGTCCGATGACGACGGCGCCCTGGAACGGGAGGCGCGCGCCGGTATCCGCCGTGTCGCCGGCCTCAGTACCGAGCTCGAGGACGTTGGCGAGGTCGAGTACCGCCGGATCCGCTTGGAGCGGGTCGTGCTCGTCGGCCTGGACCTGTCCAGCGGCACTGCGCCCGGATCCGGCTCCCGGGCGCTTAGCGCCGCCCAGGACGCGGAGACCTCGCTGTCCGAGCTCGCAGCACTCGCCGAGACCGCCGGCTCCCAGGTCCTGGACGCCCTCATCCAGAAGCGCGATCACCCCGATCCGGCCACTTATCTCGGGTCCGGCAAGGCCGCGGAGCTGGCCGAGATCGTCGTCACCGCGGGCGCCGACACGGTCATCGTCGACGGCGAGCTCGCCCCCTCCCAGCGTCGTGCGCTCGAGGACGTCGTCGGCGTCAAGGTCGTCGACCGCACCGCCGTGATCCTCGATATCTTCGCCCAGCACGCCAAGTCGCGCGAGGGCAAGGCCCAGGTCGAGCTCGCTCAGCTGGAGTACCTGCTGCCGCGCCTGCGCGGCTGGGGCGAGTCCATGTCCCGCCAGGCCGGAGGACGGGTCGTCGGAGGCCAGGGCATCGGCTCGCGCGGCCCCGGCGAGACCAAGATCGAGCTCGACCGACGCCGCATCCGCCGCCGGATGGCCAAGCTCCGCCGCGATATCAGGGCCATGGCCCCTTCACGGGAGGTCAAGCGCGGCTCGCGCCACCGCGGTCCCATCCCCTCGGTCGCGATCGCCGGCTACACCAACGCCGGCAAGTCCTCGCTCATGAACCGGCTCACCGATGCGGGCCTCATGGTTCAGGACGCTCTCTTCGCCACCCTCGACCCGACCGTGCGCCGAGCCGAGACCTCCGACGGGCGCGTCTACACCCTCACCGACACGGTCGGCTTCGTTCGCAACCTCCCCCACGAGCTCATCGAGGCCTTTCGATCCACCTTGGAGGAGGTGGCGGGCGCGGACCTCGTCCTCCACGTCGTTGACGCCGCCCATCCCGATCCCCTCGGCCAGGTGACGGCGGTGCGGGCGGTGATCGCCGAGATTCCCGGGGCGCTCGATGTCCCCGAGCTCATCGTCCTCAACAAGACCGACCTCGCCGACGCCGTCACCCTTGTGACTCTGCGCACGCGCCTGCCCGGCGCGATCCAGGTCTCCGCCCGCACCGGCGACGGGATCGACGAGCTGCGGGCGCGCATCGCGGCCATGCTGCCGCGCCCGGATGCGCACGTCGATGTCGTCATCCCCTATTCGCGGGGCGATCTGGTCTCCAGGGTGCACGCCGACGGTGAGATCGACACGATCGACTACGCACCCGACGGCACCCGCATCGTCGCCAGGGTCGACGCCGCCCTCGCCGCTGAGCTGCAGGCCGCCGCCCTGCGCGACGCCGCTGCGGGCCCGATGCCGGACTCCCCGTGAGCCCGGCCGACGACACGGTCTCCGCCGACTCGGCCGACGGGGACGGGCGCGTCCTCACCTCTCTCGACGAGGCCGTGCGTCGCCTCCGGGGCGCCCCGCGCCCCGGGCAGGTCGAGATGGCCGCCCGCGTGGCCGATGCGCTGGAGACCCGAACGCACCTGCTGGTGCAGGCCGGCACGGGCACCGGCAAGTCCCTGGGCTACCTCGTGCCCGTCATGGTTCGCGCCGTCGATGCCGGGGAACGGGCCGTCGTCTCCACGGCGACGCTGGCCCTCCAGCGGCAGATCCTGACCCGGGACGCCCCCCTGGCCGCGGACGCCGTCGAGGTCGTCACCGGGTCGCGGCCGGGCGTCGCGCTGCTCAAGGGCTGGCAGAACTACGTGTGCCGTCATCGTCTGGAGGGCGGTTACCCCGACGACGAGGGAGCCCTCTTCTCCGCCGGGGAGGCGACCACGGCGGGGCGCATCGGGGAGGCGGGCCGGCGCAGCGTCGGGGAGCAGGTCGTCCGGTTGCGCGAGTGGGCGGCGGACACCACCACCGGCGACCGTGATGATCTCGTCCCGGGCGTCTCGGACCGAGCCTGGGCGCAGGTGTCGGTGTCCAGGGCCGAGTGCCTGGGCCCCTCCTGCCCGCTGCGCGAGGAGTGCTTCCCCGAGCTCGCCCGCGCCGCTGCGGCCGAGGCCGATGTCGTCGTGACCAACCACGCCATGCTCGGCATCGCCGCGGCGGGAAACCCCGGAGTACTGCCCGAGCACCGGGTCCTGGTGGTCGACGAGGCTCATGAGCTCGTCGAACGGGTCCGCTCCCAGAGCACCGTGAGCCTGTCCGCGGCCGCCGTCATGCGCGTAGCCGCCACCGCGCGGCGGGGGGCCTCGGTCCTCGTCACCGAGTTGGAGTCCGCCGGTCGGCGGCTCCAGCTCTCCCTGGCCGATCTGCCCGACGGACGACTGCGCGACGGCCCTCCTCCAGTCCTGCATGAGGCGCTCGTCGTGCTGGATGCCGCGGCGCGCCAGGTCCTCGCGGACGTGCGCGAGGCCGCCAAGGCCGGGAGGAAGGGCGCGGACGCCGGCGGGGCCGGGGGCGTGGCGCTGGCCCGCACCGCCGTGTCGGACCTGGTGGGGGCCATTGAGCGCATGACCTCGGACTCGGTGCGCGAGCATCGTGACGTCGCCTGGGTCGAGCGGCCTCGTATGGGGACCGAGCCCCCGCGGCTCACGCTGGCGCCCGTCGATGTCGCCGCCTCCGTGGCCGACTCCCTGCTGGGCGACCGCGCCGCCGTTCTGACCTCGGCCACACTGGCCCTGGGAGGCGGCTTCGAGCCGATGGCCCGCGCTCTGGGGCTCACGCTGGCCGCCGGTCAGTGGGACGGCGCGGACGTGGGCACGCCGTTCGACTACGCCCGCCAGGGCATCCTCTACACTCCCACCCACCTGCCCAGGCCGGGCAGGGGCATCTCCGAGGCGGTGCTCGACGAGATCCTCGCCCTGACCGAGGCGAGCGGTGGCGGCATGCTGGGCCTGTTCTCCTCACGCCGCGCCGCCGAGGAGGCCGCCGGGGTCCTGCGCGGCGCCACGGCCCTGACCGTCTACGCCCAGGGCGATGACCAGCTGCCGACCCTGGTGGAGGCCTTCGCCGCGGAGGAGGACTCCTGCCTGGTGGGAACCCTGTCCCTGTGGCAGGGCGTGGACGTGCCCGGGCGCGCCTGCCGCCTGGTCATCATCGATCGCATCCCCTTCCCCCGTCCGGACGACCCCGTGGCCCAGGCCCGCAGCGAGGCCGTCGCGGCCGGAGGCGGAAACGGCTTCATGAGCGTGTCCGCCGCCCACGCGGCCCTCCTGCTCGCCCAGGGGGCGGGGCGGCTCATCCGCCGTTCCGAGGACCGCGGCGTCGTCGCCGTCCTCGACCCGCGCCTGCGCACGGCCCGGTACGGCGCTTTCCTGGCCCGTTCCATGCCGGGGCTGTGGCCGACTCGCGACCGCGATGTGGTCCTCGGCGCGCTTGCGCGGCTGGCCGCGACGAGTTGACGGCGCTCAGCGCGGCGACGCGCGCCGCAGTGTGTGAGAATCGGCCGAGGCGGAAGGGGAAGAGATGCGCAGGGACATGGTCGGCCGGGTTGTCGATGACATTCTCAACCGGATCGCCGACGGCCGGTACTCCCAGGACCGGACCCTGCCGAGCGAGGTCGACCTCGCCACTGAGCTCGACGTCTCGAGGCTGACGGTCCGCGAAGCCGTCAAGGTGCTGCGGGAGCGGGGGATCCTGCGGGTGGTCCAGGGTCGTGGCACCTACCTCACTCCGCGATCGGCGTGGACGGACCTGCCGACCCTCATCTCGATGACGCTGAGGACCACTCCGGAGCGCGAGGTCGGCCTCAGACTCATCGAGGTGCGCAGGATGATCGAGGTCGGGGCCGCCGGGCTCGCCGCCGTCCACCGCTGCGAGGCGGACGTCCGAGTGCTGGAGGAGTGCATCGAGCGGATCGACGAGGCCGGTGACGGGCAGGACGTGCCAGCGGTGGTGGAGGCCGACATGGCCTTCCACTCCTCGATCATGGAGGCGAGCGGCAACCCCTTCGTGCCGACGATCATGATCCCCCTGTCCCAGGCCTTCAAGGCCTCGCGGGCCATCACCTCGGCCGATCCCGAGGTGCGCCGGCGCGCCCAGTGGCACCATCGCGAGATCCTGCGGGCGATCCGCAGCGGGGACGAGCAGGGCGCGAAGGACGCCATGCGCTCGCACATGACGCAGACTCGGGCGGACCTGCTGGCCCGCATCTCCGCCTCCGACCGGAACTGAGCGCCCGACCGACCGCGCTTGCGCGGGCACGGGTGGAAGATTATGCTGTGCGCGGTCCTCAGACGTCTGAGGGTATATAGGTGTTTGGTCCGGGTGTTCGCAAAGGGGCGACGCGCCTTCCGCGCCGATCTTCTGCGCCAGCACCGTACGGGTCTCCGCCTCCGGTCCCACCGACTGGGCGATGACGCCCGGAAAGGACGCGATATCAGATATGACTCGCATCGACTCCCTGCTTCCGCCCGGCTGGCGGCTCCAGCGCCTCTTCACCGGCGGCTCCTGGCTCGAGGGCCCCTGCTGGCTCCCGCGGGAGCGCCGTCTGCGATTCTCCGACGTCATCGGCGACAGGGTGTGGGACCTCGACCCCCTGACCGGTGAGGCCGCCGTCCACCTGGAGACGCCCGACCACGTCAACGGACGCACCATCGACCTCGACGGCTCCGTCCTCCAGTGCTCCCACGGGGGCCGGCGGGTCGAGAGGGACCGGGACGGAGTCGTCACGACGGTCGTCGACCACTGGCAGGACCACCGCTTCAACTCGCCCAACGACATCGTCGTCACCTCCGACGGATCGATCTGGTTCACCGACCCCGCCTACGGCATCATCTACCCGCAGGAGGGCCACCCGGGCTCCCGGGAGTACTGCGACCACTGGGTCTTCCGCATCACCCCGCGGGGACGCCTCACCGTCGTCGCCACCGATGTCGTCGAGCCCAACGGCATCGCCTTCTCCCCGGACGAGACCCTCTGCTACATCGCCGACTCCGCTGCCCTCAACCGCGACGGCGTTCTCGCCCGCCACCACATCCGCAGATACCTCGTCGATGACTGGCGGCTCAAGGCGGGGCAGGACCTCGCCGAGGTCTCCCCCGGGGTGCCCGACGGCATCAAGGTCGACGAGCACGGCAACATCTGGTCCTCGTGCCTGGACGGCGTCGTCGTCCTCACCCCCGAGGGGGAGGAGATCGGCCGTCTCCCGGTGCCCGAGAAGGTCGGGAACCTGTGCTTCGGCGGCGAGGACGGCACCGATCTCTTCATAGCCGCCAGCACCTCCATCTACACGATTCCCACCCTCACCCGCGACTGCCGCCGCGCCCATGGCAGGGCGTGACATCCGCCGAGAAACGAGCACGACGATGACCACTCCGGCTACTCCGGCCACCCCCTCCTCCCATTCCCCCCGCGGCGCATCCCAGCGGGCCCTGTGGGCCGCTCTTGCCCTCCTGCTCCTCGTCTCACTGGCCGGTGCGGGCCTGTCCGCAGCCGCCGACCGGGGATTCGGACGCGTCGAGGTCCAGAAGATCGAGTTCATGACCGACCTCGGCGTGCCGATGACGGCGAAGGTTTACAAGCCCGCCTGGGTGAACGCGGACGACCCCGCCCCGGGGCTCCTCGCCCTTCACGGCTACCAGTCCGACAAGGAGGCGACGACGACCTTCGGGACCATCGAGCTCGCCAGACGCGGGTTCGTCGTGCTCAGCATCGACCAGTTCGGGCACGGCTACTCCACTCAGCACCCCGTGGACACGGCGATCATGTCCGGTGCGGGCTATGGCCTGGACTACCTCAAGTCGCTGTCCTTCGTCGACGGCACGCGCATCGGCACCTTCGGGCACTCGACGGGCTCCATCTACGCCGTCAAGCTGGCCGCGGAGGATCCGGCGGTCGGAGCCGTGGTCGCCCTGTCGGGCAACGGGGGCTCTCCCGACATCCCGTCGGTGCGGAACTATCTGCTCGTGCAGGGCAGCAACGAGGAGATCGGGGGCTACCGGGAGAAGACCTTCCCCGTGTCCTCGTTGACCACCCATCCGGCGCGGCTGGAGGCGTTCGGACTGCCCGCGGACGGCTCCCTGGAGTGGAACCGCACCTACGGATCCTTCGCGGACGGCACGGCCCGCCGCGCCGAGCTGGTCTCGGGGACGCACCTCGGAGTGATGACCGGCGGCGCGTCGAACACCGCGACCGTCTCCTGGTTCAACGATGCGCTGCGCGCGGGCGAGCAGGATGAGCACTGGATCGATCCGTCCTCCCATGTCTACCAGTGGAAGGAGATCGGGGGAGCCATCGCCCTGTTCGCGCTCGTCGCCTCGCTCGTCCCGATGCTCGGCCTGCTCCTGCGCGTCCCCCTCCTCAGACGGGCGGTGGGCTCGGAGGGGGCCTACCGGGGCGGCCGCCGGACGGGGCTCGCCGTATCCGCGGCCGTGAGCGTCGCTCTCACGGTCGTCATGTACCCGCTGCTCACCCAGAAGGGGGGCGGCGAGGACCCGGTCTCCGCCGCCGTCCCGTTCCTGCCTCTCCAGATGGGCAACGGCATCGCCGCCTGGCTGCTGGGGACCACCCTCGTCACGCTGTGCCTCTTCCTGCTGTGGCGGCGCTTCGGCGCAGGGCGCGATACGTCCTGGACGGACCTGGGAGTGGTCGCTGCGGAGCATCCCGTCGGGCACATCGCGGCGGCGGTCGCGGTCTCGGCGGTCCTGATCGGGTGGCTGGCGCTGGTCGTGGAGGCGGTGGCGTTCTTCCGGGGCCCGGAGCTGCGCGTCCTGTGGCCGATGCTCAAGACCCTCACCCCCGAGCGGGTGGCGGTGCTCGTCCCCTACTTCGTCGTCATCTGGGGGTTCTTCTTCGTCGTCAACGGGCTCAGTCTCAACGTCATGGCCAGAATCCCGTCCGGGCCCGGCCAACGGCCGCTCGTCCTGTGGGCCAAGCGCTTCTCCTTCGCCTGGGTGGCGGCCATCGGGGGCCTGTGCCTGCTGTGGCTCTTCCACTTCGTTCCCGGGTACATGGGCATCGGTCCTGGAATGGATGTGATCGGCCAGCCGACGCTCGGAGGACGGTGGATGATGATGCTCAACGTCATCATCCCGCAGTTCACGGCCCTGGTCGCGCTCAACGTGTGGGTGCAGGTTCGCTCCGCCTCGATCTGGCTGGCCTCGACCGTCGGGGCCGCGCTCTTCACATGGATGATGGTCGGCGGTCAGGTCGGAGTCTTCTGAGTCCTCCGACGGCGGCGGGTGCTCGGGCCGTCCTCCGGGACCTCCCGGAGGACGGCCCTCGATCCGCTCGCCGATGGGAGCCGATGCTGACGTACCTCGTCCTGGTGGACGCGAACCGCGTACTCTGGGCATTGGCCGGCTCGCCTGCCGTGCCATCACCCGATTCGGAGGAAGACCGTGTCCGAGGCCACCATCACCAACAGTGCACAAGGTTCCTACCCAACGACCCCGGGGGGTCGCCCGTCCAAGGTCGCGATCATCGGCGCAGGTGCCGTGGGCTCGACGCTCGCCTACGCCTGCGTGACGAAGGGCGTCGCCCGCGAGGTCGTGCTGCAGGACATCGCCAAGGAGAAGGTCGAGGCGGAGGCCCTCGACATCGCCCAGGGGATCCAGTTCACCTCCGCCGGTTCCGTCTCCGGCTCCGACGACCCCGAGATCTGCCGTGATGCCGACGTCATCGCCATTACCGCGGGCGCCAAGCAGAAGCCGGGCCAGTCCCGCCTCGAGCTCGCCGGGGCCACCGTGGGCATCATGGAGAAGATTCTGCCGAAGCTGGTCGAGGTCGCTCCCAACGCGATCTTCCTGCCGGTGGCCAACCCGGTGGACGTCGTGACCTACTGCGCCAAGAAGATCACCGGCCTGCCCGAGAACCAGGTCTTCGGCTCCGGCACGGTGCTGGACACCGCCCGGATGCGGTACCTCATCTCCCTGGAGACCGGTACGGCCGTCCAGAACATTCACGGCTACATCGCCGGTGAGCACGGCGACTCCGAGGTGCCCCTGTGGTCCTCCACCGAGATCGGCGGCGTGCCGATCACCCAGTGGGGCACCACCCTCGACGGCGGCGTGTTCGACGAGGCCAAGCGCGAGCGCATCGCCCACGACGTCGTCCGCTCCGCCTACCGCATCATCGAGGGCAAGGGCGCGACCAACTACGCGGTCGGCCTGGCCGTCCAGCGCATCATCGGCGCCGTCCTCAACGACGAGCAGCGGGTGCTCACCATCTCCCCGCTGCTGGACAACTGGCACGGCATCTCCGACGTGTGCATGGCCGTCCCCACGATCGTGGGCCGCGAGGGCGCCGGGCGCCGTCTCGAGCTGCCCCTGACCGGGAACGAGAAGGAGCGCCTGACCGCCTCCGCCGACCACCTGCGCGAGGTTGCTCGCGGTCTGGGCTACTGAGCCGCTGATCCGAGTCGCCGAAGGCCCGCCCCGGTCACCGGGGCGGGCCTTCAGTCATAGGGCTGCGAGCCCGGCTCGTCTTGAGCGGTCCTCTCAATCAGCTGAGAGCGGCTATAGGGAACGCAGTACCGTGACCACCTTGCCCATGATCGTGGCGTGGTCGCCATCGATCGGGGCGTAGCTGGAGTTGCGGGGGAGTAGCCACTGGTGACCGTCGCGACGGGAGAGCACCTTGACCGTCGCCGAGGCGCCGTCGACGTCCTCGACCATAGCCGCCACGATCTCGCCATTAGCCGCGTCGGGCTGAGAACGAACCACCACCCAGTCGCCGTCGCAGATGGCGGCCTCGATCATCGAGTCCCCGTGCACCTCCAGCATGAAGAGCTCGCCCTCGCCGGTCAGGCGGCGGGGCAGGGCCAGGACATCGGTGATGTCCTGCTCCGCCAGGATCGGGGCCCCGGCGGCGATCCGCCCCACCAGCGGGACGGCGACCGCGTCCCCGTCCTCGATGCCGGGGACACCGGGGGAGTCGAGCGAGGAGACGTGAGCGGCGCCGCCGGAGGCGGCCGCACGGCCACTGGGACCGCTGTCGGCGGAGACGACCTCCATCGCCCGAGGACGGTTGGGGTCTCGACGCACCAGACCCAGGCGCTCGAGCTTGTCCAGCTGGTGCTTGACGGAGGAGGGGCTGGTCAGGCCCACCTGCTCACCGATCTCACGCAGCGAGGGAGGGTACCCGTGGGTGGCGATGGCCTCGCGGACGGCCTCATAGACAGCGCGGGCGCGCTTGTCGAGGCCGCTGACAGCCTCAGTGACCGCTGCTGCGCTGGTCGAATCAGAACCGTCGGCTGCGACGTGCGGGTGTGGAGCCGACGAGGCGCCCTGGTCTGCTGTGGTGCTCATGGTTCTGGCCCTCCCTGCCGGACAGCCCTCAGGCCCGAGGGCGTCAAGGGCGCGGAATAGATGTCGGTGGTCCGTGATCGTCTTGGACATGACAAGCCTACCGGCGGGACAAGCACGATTCAAACACATGTTCGAAGAAGTGCTGGACGTGCCGCCCTGTGGGCACTAATGTATCGAACAAGCGTTCGTCGAACATGTGTTCAGGAGGTTGCTGTGAGCGCCATCGCCATTCCGTTCCCGTCCCGTCGGACTTCTCGGGCTCGGACTGATGGGTCCGCTACTGGGGTGACCGACGGTCGGGGTGCCGAGCAGTCCTCCCGTCGACCTCGGCTGAGGCTGGTGACCGACGACTTCATCCCCGAGGTTCCCGTGCGACGCAGTGTCGACGACACGCGGAGCCCCGTGACCGCGTCCGTCCGCGTCCCGGCGCTGCCGGCAGTGTCGGCCATGCGACGCCCCGCAGTGCCCGCGGCTCTGCGTGGCCGTTACTCGGAGTTGGAGAGGTTGGCTCCGCAGCACCCAGCGGTGCGGGCCGCGGGACTGCGACGTAGTCGCCAGCAGGAGGAGGGGCGGCGGGGCAACGCCGCCCAGGGGTCTGCCAGGGTGGAAACCGTCTCTTCCCGTCCGCGGGAGGCGGCGGAGGGGTCGGTGCGCTCTCGAGCGAGGCTGCGACTTCTTCGCGGTGGCTTGGCAGTCATCGTCGCGGCCTTCGTGCTCAGCTGCTGCGGACTGACCGTTGGGGTTCTGGCGGGCATGGTCTCGCCGGCTCCCGCCACGGCCGTTGCTCAGGTATCGACGGACACGACCACCACAGTCGTTCGTCCTGGGCAGTCCTTGTGGGACATCGCTGAGGCGAGCGGGACCTCGGACATCCCGGGGATGGTGGCCCGGATCGTCGAGCTCAACGAACTCCAGGGAACCAACGTCCGCGCCGGGCAGACGCTCGAGGTTCCCGCGGCGTGAGAACTGGTGCGCGGGTCGCGCTTTGGGGTGGGCTTGCGGGGCGGCCCACCGGGCGTTTACCCTCCGATGGACTGACACGTAGTCCAGTGAGATCGGAGGTCGCAGGCGTGCACTGCCCCTTCTGCCGTCATGACGGCTCGCGCGTTGTCGACTCCCGGACCGCTGAGGACGGCACCTCGATCCGTCGTCGTCGTGAGTGTCAGCAGTGCGGGCGCCGCTTCACCACCCTGGAGACCGCCAGCCTGTCGGTCCGCA
>ERZ772968.600-NODE-600-length-17904-cov-3.169141_pt1 | contig 17904 bp, 7 predicted proteins | sample MGYA00580674_ERZ772968 | MGnify/ENA primary metagenome ERZ772968 (study PRJEB29015, sample SAMEA2737940) | human oral metagenome | biome: human oral; feature: human-associated habitat; material: dental | place: China | collected 2138 ...
CGTACCTCCTTCCACAGCTTCCGCGGTCCGGGGCTTGAAAAGGGCGTTGCGATGCTCGGCAAGATTAAGGAAGAGCTCGGTGTTCCCATTGTGACGGACATTCATGAGACCACACAGGCAAAGCCTGTGGCACAGGTCGCGGATATCCTGCAGATTCCGGCATTCCTCTGCCGCCAGACAGATCTCCTTCATGCGGCTGCACAGACGAGGCGCGTTGTCAATGTCAAGAAGGGGCAGTTCCTTGCCCCGGAAGATATGCGAAACGTTGTCGACAAGCTTCACGAATGCGGCTGCGAGGATATGCTCCTTACGGAGCGCGGCGCATCCTTCGGCTATCACAATCTCGTCGTTGATATGCGCAGCTTTCCCATTATGCGCAGCTTCGGCTGTCCTGTTGTCTTCGACGGTACGCACAGCGTTCAGCTGCCGGGCGGCGGCGGTACGGTATCCTCGGGCAACCGCGAGTATGTCCCGTACCTCGTGCGTGCGGCCGTGGGTGCCGGCTGTGATGCACTCTTCCTCGAAGTTCACGACAACCCGGAAGAAGCGCTTTCCGACGGTGCCAACATGGTCTATCTCGACAAGCTTGAAGAGCTGCTGACAGAAGCGCTTGCCATCTACAACATTGTGACGAGGAAGAAATGACCTATGACGAACGATAGAAACGGTACCGACCGTCCGGCGGATGCAGAAAAATCAGCAGAACTCTGTGCGCGCGCAAGGAAAGTCGAACTGATTATCTTGGATGTCGACGGTGTGCTGACGGATGGAACGGTCACGGTGGACAGCGAAAAGGAATGTCAAAAATCCTTTAACTGCCGCGATGGTCTCGGTATTACGACGTGGCATCGCCTGGGTAAAAGGACAGCGATCATCACGGGGCGTAATTCGCCGCCCGTCGTTTACCGCGCGAAGGAGCTGCATATCTCAGAGGTCTATCTCGGTACGCTCGACAAGCGCGAGGCATACAAAGACCTAAAGGCGAAATTCGATTTGACCGATGGTGCGATCTGCTATATCGGCGACGACCTCATCGACTTGCCGATTCTTCGTCAGGCCGGCTTCCCGGCGGCTGTCGGCGATGCCGTGGACGAGGTGAAGGCAGCTGCGGCACTCGTGGCTGAAAAGCCGGGCGGGCGTGGTGCAGTGCGCGAAATCATCGAGTTCATACTGAAAGCACAGGGGCGCTGGCAGGATGTCCTTGCGTATTTTGACATCGAGCCCAAAGGGTCGATCAGAGGGATTTCGCAGTAAATCGGCTGCAAGTGAAGAGAAAGGGAGGATTTCGATGCACTACAAGATGGTCATGGCACTGAGCTTTCTTGCCTGCCATACGCCATATCGGCTGCTGATGGCGGCGGGCTGGCTTCTCGGGAACCTCTATTATCTTCTGATCAAGCGCCAGAGAGAGCTGGCGATCGCGCAGATCATGTCCGCGCTTCATATGACGGAGACAGAAGCGAAGAAGACCGTTCGCGCCTCCTTTATCAACCTCGCGCGAAATGTGCTCGAAATCCTCTACATGCCGCATCTGAACAGAAAGAATTTCAGAAAGTATATCGAAATCGATCACTTAGAGCGCATGGAGGAGGCGCTTGCCGAGGGGCGGGGGGTTGTTGTTCTTACAGGGCATATCGGCTGTTGGGAGTGGCTTTCGGCAGCATTCACGCTGAACGGCATGCCTGTCAGCGCCATTGCAAAACCGCAGCCCAACATCCAGTATACACGTGTCCTTGATGACCTGCGCGCGACCATCCACGTCGAGATCTTCTCGCGCGGCACCAGTGAGCTTTTGGCTGCTGCACGCGCCTTAAAGAGCGGACGTATCCTGGGGTTTCTCGCCGACCAGGACGGAGGGCCTGGCGGGGCATTTATCGACTTCTTTGGGCGTCCTGCCGCAACGCCGCTCGGTCCTGCGGTATTCTCGCGAAAATTTAAATCACCGGTTCTTCCGGCGTTCATTCTGCGTCAGCCCGGCGGCAAGCACAAAGTCGTCATTGGGGAGATCATGCGCTGTCCAAAGACGGGCGATACCGATCGCGATCTCTATGAATTTACCGTGCAGATGACGGCCATCGTTGAGCGCATCATCCGTGAGAACCCCACACAGTGGATTTGGTTCCAACGGCGTTGGAACACTGCGCCCGAACAGCAAAAGACAGGCAAGCACCATACGGCCATCGCGCAGGAGGAGAGGGACTGATGGATCGAAAAAAAATGGCCTATGCCGGAGCAGCCGCGCTCCTTGCCGCCCTCATCCTATGGGCAATTTACACTGTGCCGCAAATCCCAACGGATAGCAAGAATCAGGAGGGGCCGCGCACCATGTCCTATCAGGGCAACGTCATCACCGAGGAGAAGGACGGACGTGTGATTTGGCAGCTCACCTCGGACAGTATAGAGGTGGATGTTGATACGCAGGATACAAGCATGCACCCCGTGCAGGGCATCTTTTACAGTGATGATGGAAGAACACTTGAACTCACAGCCGATGAGGGGCGTATGGAGCGTGCGAGCGGCGATATTATCCTCTCGGGCAGCGTGCGTGTTACGATGAGTGACGGCGGCAGTCTCACGAGCAGCAAACTCCTATGGAACGCAAAGGAGAGCGAGCTTGCCGCTGAGGAGGATGTTACACTCACGCGGGCAGACATTCTAGCAACAGGCGACCGTATCTCCACCAAAGATGAATTTCAGCAGTTCCGCATCGCGGGGCATGCGCATATCGAAAAGGGGCGAGAGTAAATGATGACAAAAAAAATAAGCCGCAGCCTCCTCGCGCTCCTCATTGCGGGTGCTGTCTCGGCGGCAGCATCGGCAGAGCAGAGTGGACAGCCGACGAGTCTCGATGCGGACACGCTTACCTATGACACGCGGACAGGCGTCGTGACGGCTGAGACCAATGTCGTTATGGTACAGGGCAATGCACGTGTCGCGGGGCAGCGCGCCACCTACAATACCAAGACCGAGGAGGGAACCATCGAGGGCGGGGTCGTCGCCACACGCGAGGACATGCGTCTTACCTGTGACCGTCTTTTTGCTGAGAGCAGGCAGCACTGGCAGGCGAGCGGAAACGTCAATATGTCACAGGCAGGGCGTACCTTTACAGGCGCAAAGGCAGATTATTTCCCGGAACAAAACGGCTATATTCTTGCGGAGGCAGGCGGGACGATTACAAGCCCTGACGGCACACTTTTTGCGGATCGTCTCGAAGGATGGCTCAAAGAGGAACACTATATCGGTACGGGGAATGCCCACATCCTCAGCCCGCCCCGCGACATGGAGGGCGGCGGCGACCGTATGGACTACTTTGGTGGGGAGCCGCGCAGGCGCGTCGTCCTCACTGGGCATGCGTGGGTACTGCAGGGGAACAACATGGCGCGCGGCAACCGGATGACCGTTTATCTGGCGGACGACGGCACGCCCGCGACGGAGTGAGGGAGGCCTTATCTTGCAGCTCGAATCCCGCAGCCTTGTCAAGAAATTCGGCAGCCGCATTGTCGTTGACCACATCTCTGTCCGCGTTAAAAAAGGTGAGATCGTAGGTCTCCTTGGGCCTAACGGTGCAGGCAAAACAACGACATTCTATATGATCGTCGGTCTTGAGCAGCCGACCCACGGTGATGTTTACCTGTCCGACATACGCATCACGGACTATCCCATGTACCGCCGCGCAGAGCTTGGCATCAGCTATCTTACACAGGAGCCATCCATCTTTCGCAAACTCACCGTAACAGAAAATATCGCAGCCATCCTCGAGACGACGAAACTCTCCAAAGGAGAGCAGCGCCATAAACTGGACGGACTCCTGGAGGAGTTTCACATCGGACATGTGCGCGACCGCCGCGGTACAGAACTGTCGGGCGGGGAGCGCCGCCGCGTCGAGATTGCCCGCTGTCTTGCGCTCGAACCGCAGTTCATTCTGCTCGATGAGCCGTTTGCGGGTGTTGACCCGCTTGCCGTTGCGGACATCCAGGAAATCATCCAGTACCTCAGGCAGCGCGGTATGGGCATCCTCATCACCGACCACAACGTTCGTGAGACGCTGCATATTGTCGATCGCGTGTATCTCCTCAGCGAAGGGAAACTCCTCATTGAAGGCAGCAGCAAAACGATCGCCGAAAGTCCTCTCGCACGGAAATTTTATCTTGGAGAGAATTTCAGTCTTTAATCTTGGATGTTCCATTGTAAAAAAACAGTTGAAGCATTTGCCTAATATTAGGGAAAATATATTTTCTGCTGAAAATATATTAGGTGATAATTTAAGTTATTGATTCATTTTGACGATATATTTTTCAAAGCAGTGAAAACCGCTGTGTTAGGGCGGTCAATTACGCAAAAAAATTATAGAATTTTAGGGAGGCATCTTTATGGCGATGGTGGTTAAAAACAATATGGAGGCGGTGAACACCCTCAACACGCTCAACCGGAATCAGAGTGCGCTGGCGCAAAGCCTTCAGAAAGTTTCTTCCGGCATGAAGATCAACCACGCCGGGGATGATCCGTCGGGCCTTGCGATCTCAGAGCGTATGCGTGTTCAGATGCGTTCGCTTGACCAGGATCACGAAAATACGGTCAATGGCAATGCGATGATGCGCACCGCGGAGGGTGCCGTACAGTCGACGATTGAAGTATTGCGGACACTCAAGGAAAAAGCCATCAACGCGGCCAATGATACGAACACGGATGAGGATCGTGCCATCATTCAGAAGGAAGTCGATCGTCTGATCGATCAGATTGACGAGAACGCGCTTACGACGTATAATGGCAAGTATTTGGTGGATGGGTCGCATAATACACGAGTGACTGGGCCAATGCCAACTCCTCCTACCCCTCCGGAAGGGACTTATACAAGCCTGACCAACTATAAACTCTCAACAGATACCACACTGACAGCGCGCTATACGAATCTTCAAGATCGTAATGGGCAGAGCCTAGGCATTCAACCGACCGATACGCTCACGATTTCGTGGACGCGCAATGGGGTCACTTATACAGGTGAGTTTTCACCGCTTGGTAATATAAACATCACCAACTCGATTGGTGCTGCTACCGACAATATGATTGGTGCGTATAGCGCAGATCGCGAAATCGGTGTCGATGCGAGCGGTACGACAGTTTATACAGTCAATGGAGAACGAGCTCTTACCATGAAGGCGAGTCGGCCGGGGGTAGATGGTCAGATCGCCGGAATGACCTTCTCGATTACAGACAAATCGGGAAAACCACGCCTTTCAGCAAATGCGGTGCTTGATTCGTTTAGGGAGAGCGTGCGTGCGCAGAATCCATCTCCTGATAATGGTCTTGTACTCCACACCGGTACGCGCGCGAATCAGTCCGTCAAGGTCGGTCTTACCGATATGCGTGCGGCGGCACTTGGATTGCAATCTTCGGATGGCAATGGATGGGATCATTCTGCAATAACGCAGCATCCACCGGCAGTAACAAGTGTTGTCGGTGGAGGACCGAAACTTTCGGTGCTGACACAGGCGTCTGCCAATGCTGCCATCAATGTCATTGAGAGCGCACTGCAAAAGGCGACGGATCAGATTGTGGCTATTGGTGCAGTACAGACCCGTCTGCACTACACGGGCAACAACCTCACAACGGCGTCCGAGAATGTACAGGCATCGGAGTCGACCATCCGTGATGCGGATATGGCGAAGGAGATGACCTCATATACCAAGCACAATGTGCTGACACAGGCGGCGCAGTCGATGCTCGCGCAGGCGAATCAGAACTCCAGTATGGTTCTGAGCCTGCTTCAGTAAGGGAAACGGATTTCCCCAACGGTCGTGCGGCTGTTGGGGTTTTCTTGTCTTTATGTGTTACTTATGCTATGATACGACGTAAAAGATTTGATATATCCATGCGAATGTATGATAAAGAGGAGAGAAAAGTATGAGTCAGTATCGAACACGCAGCTTGGCGAGGCAGGTGCGCTATGCACTCGTGGCAGGGCTTGCCGGTGCATTTTTAATTCCTCAGGCGGTCTATGCAGGTCCCGTCGGGGAAACGGTCGTACAGGGCGGCGCAAGCGTTGGACGCCCTACGTCAACGAATACAACTATTATTTCATCGACCCCAAATAATGTTATTACGTGGCGCGATTACTCCGTCAATGCCGGAGAATCCGTCAACTATGATACGAAGAATTATCTGAATCTCGTGACGGGGGGGAATACGTCCGCCATCAATGGTTCGATTTCCGGTGGAGGCAATATCTACCTCGTTAATCCCAACGGCGTTATCTTTGGCAAGACGGCCTCAGTCAACGTCGGAAATCTCTATGTTTCCACACAGGATACATCGACGGTGAACCAGGCAGCGTTTATGGGAGGCGCATCGCCTCTTAGTACGAGTGCTGTCGGAAAAGCTGATGTCGTCAATATGGGCGACATCACGGCGAATAAAGTGGAAGTAACAGGAAAAAGCATCCGCTTCCTCAATGCGGCCAATGTGCATACCCCTAATCCCGTGATTATGAATACGGATACGGCAAATGGTGGTACAGCACATATCGGTTACCGCGGCGCGGCACCTGCAACAACTGCCTACAAAATCAATGGTGCTTCGGCAACAGCGGCGGATAACTACTATCAACTGGTCGGAAACCGGACAGAACTGCAAAATATCAACAACAACCTTTCGGGCAACTATATGCTCGAGAATAATATTGACTTCGCTGGGAATGCACTGACCCCGATTGGTGGAAACACATATTCTGCTTTTAGCGGAAAATTCGACGGGAATTTCTTTCAAGTGCAGAATTTTTCTGTTACAGGGTTCGGTCGCGCGGGTCTCTTCGGCACGACAAGCAGTGCACGGATTGAGAACATCGGTGTAACGGGAGCAACCGTTATGGGGACTTCCGCACTGCCTGACTATGCTGGTGGTCTTATTGGATACGATACAAATTCCACAATTCAAAATGCATATGTCAAGGGTGTTACAGTAGATGGAACACAGGATGGACAGCATGGCGGTCTTATCGGTGGTACACAAGGAACGCGAATCGACAGCGTATATAGTAAGGCGACGATCGGTGAAGGAGGCGGTATCGTTGGGTACTCCAGAACCGGTACGGTGATTTCAAACGCCTATAGCGACGCAGAGGTGAACGGATTACCTGGTGGAGCCCACTTTATCTATGTCATGGATCCAGGAAGCGGGACGACTGTATCGAAATCCTATTCTGCGTCGACACAGCCATTCACATGGTCCCCTTTGGGTTCTAATATCACCGATACATATCAATATAACCCTGTAACAGGAAAAGCGAATATTGTCGGATCTACGACCCTCAAAGACGGGCGCTCGGCAGCGACCTATGCCAACTGGGATATCAATAATACTGGTGCACCTGGTGCGAAGTGGCGCATCTATGAGGGACGTACGGCGCCTCTTTTGACTGCATTTATGAGCGGTACATCAACAGTAACGTACAACTACCGCTACTTTAAGGCAGATGGCACGGTGGTCCCGACAGGCAATTCCGTCAAATCCAACAACGGTGCAGATGTGACGGGGCTGAAATACAACAGCCAATATGTAAAGATCGTAGGGACGCCGCAAACGAGTGTTGGCACGAAGGCAAATGTTCGCTTTGAGCCGAATGTAAACACCAGTAAAGTTCATGATTATGTAAATACGGGATCAAAGGATTTTGATAGGACGAACGGCATCCGCAATGCCGGCACGAAGGCGATGCTCTGGTCGGATCAGGATGGACCGAATCTGCGTGGGGTCAATGTCACCATTGACAAGCGTAAGGTCAGCCTCAATGATGCTACGCTTAAGGTTACACGTATGTATAACGGTAAGACATCTGTGACCAAAGCCTTTACCGATGCACTCACATCCGGCGGTATCACATCCTCTGGCTTTACGGCGGAGGATGTTGCTGAGGGGTCTGTGCATCTTGACTTTACCACGGGCAACTTCCAGGCAAACATGGCGAATAAGAATGTTGGGACCAATAAGCCTGTTACCTTCTCCGGATCCATCGGCTTTACTGGAACAGATGCCGGAAACTATGAGTTTGATGGTACATCTCTCAGTAATATCAAGGGCAAAATAACCATCACCAAGGCTCCTCTCTATCTCCTCATTACAAAGAAGGTAGCGGCGGACAAGATCTACGATGGCACCAATGCTGTTGTAGACAACCAGATGAAGCAAACCGTTTCGCCCGGGAATATTAGGCTGGATAATACGAAGGTTGCGCCGACAACACCGCCCGGTGGCCCCATTCCTGATGGCGCCATCATGCGCGATGATCTAGATAAGATAGACAATGTCGGTCTTAAGACCATTGCTGATCCAACCTATACGAACAGTGCAGGTGTCTCCCAGATCCATGTTGGCAACCATAAGCTCCAGTATACGAATGTAGGTCTTACAGGGGCGGATGCAGGGAACTATCAGCTCTACTACACGCCGAATGGTGGAGTTAAGACAGCCGTTACAAATGAAAAACTCTATTTGGATGGAAAAATCGTTCCGCGCGCGATTCCAAGCAATGCGTTCAAGGTCTATAACAAGGCGACCAATGCTGAGGTCACGGCGCAGAAGGTGTATGACCGTACGGATAACTATACACCCGGCGCCAATCTCTATCTCTCCTCAAATGCAGGGGCGAGCGGAAATACGGGCATTGTTGCACGTGACCAGGGGCATATCACGTTCCAGCTTACAGGTGCCGGTGCACACTTTACGAAAAGTGACGGTACAACACGTACGAAGAACGTCGCAGAGGCGACAAAGGTCGCCTACAATGTGAAAGCGCACAGTGACAACCCGTCCCTTTATCAGCTTGGCGACTATTATGTGCTGAATCCGGACAGCTCACGTACCCCGTTGACAAATGCATTCAATGCGCTCGGGGCAGGTAAGATCACGCCAAAGACACTCACGGCGACGGTGAAGAACAGCACCATCACAAAGGTCTACGATGCCATGCGTGAGCATACGGACGGCAATCGTCACGTCATCACTGGAGATAACCTCGTTACCATTGGGGGCGTCATCTCGGGTGACCATGTAACGAATGTGTCGACCGCGCAGTATGCCTCGAAGAATGTCGCTTACGCCGGCAGTACACCGACGACGCAAAACGTGACTTATACGGCAAAGTTCCAGATTGCGAATGCTGCTGAAGCGCAGAACTATACCTTTGCCGCTCAGCCGGCATCTACCCCTGTGACAACGACCAAGACGCTCACAGGACTTGGCAAGATTACACCGCGTCCCGTCACCATCGGATTTGGTACACCGAGCAAGATCTATGATGGTACGGCGACAAATAACAATATCACGGTAAACTCCCTCAACGACAATCTCTCTGGTGCGGTCTTTAATGCAGACGGCATCACGGCTGCGGGTTTCCCGACAACGGGTATCACAAGCCGCTATGGTGATGGAAATACGGCGCCTACATTCAGAGCAAATGCGAATGCGGGCAATCGCACAGTGGAGTATGCCGGCATCAGCAATGCGCTCGGCGGCAACTATTCCGTTGCCAATAAGCAGTACGGCACAGGCACAATTATACGCCGCCGCATCGATCCGTCTGGGTTCCAGGTATATAAGGCAGATGGTACCGTTGCAAATGCAACAAAGGTCTATGACGGCAACAACCGCTATACACTTGCACCCGGTGCCTACCTGACAAGTTCTCCTCCGGCACCGGGCAATACAGGTATCGTGGCAAAGGACTACGGCAAGGTGACATTTGCGCTCAAGAGCGGCACGCAGGGCAAGTTCTCGAGCGATGCAGCCGGTGCACATATGACCTCGCATGTATCGGAGGCACGCTATGTTGCCTACGACATCGTGGCACGTACGAGCGATCCGACGAATAACCCGCTGTCGAACTATACGTTTGGCCCTTCTGGGGGACCTACGCGCAATCTCGAAGGTGTCAATAATGCCAACCCCGCCCATGTGACGGCACAGGGGGCTATTACACCTGCAAAGCTTCAGGCAACGACCAAGACCATCTCAAAGATTTATGATGGGCTTGCACAGCATACGGACGGCAACCGCAACATCAAACGCGGCGATACAGTGGTCGGTCTTACGACCATGATTACGGATGAAACGCCGGGGCATACGCCGGTCAACACTTCGACGGCAAGCTACTCCGATAAGAATGTCGCACGCAACGGCGCGGGTGCGGTCATTCGGAAGAATGTGAACTATACGGCGCAGCTTACCGGGAAATATGCGGATGACTACCAGATTGTGAACGGTTCCGGTACAGTCATCAGCACAACAAGCGGCTCAGGTGCGAATAAGACTGTGACTGCGAATCTTGGTATAAAGGCAAATGCGGGTATGATCACGTCGCGCAAGCTCAGTGTTCAAATGGGCGATGTGTCTAAGACCTATGATGGCACAGCGACGAATACGACGAGCAGTGTCACCCGGATTACGGATACGCCGACGACGTCGGTAATCGGTACCATTCTCTCCGGGGATGGAATCTCGGCAGGTTCGCTCAATACAGGATGGCAGAATGCACGTACAGCCGGGCAGGCAGCCAGCCAGTATGGACGCGGTACGGGCGGTTCCTTTACAGCGAACGCAAACGCGAGCAACGGCGTTAAGCACGATGTTCGCTATACGGGGATGGACAAAGCGTTCAAAAATCAGTTTGGTGCGCAGGCGGCAAGCAACTATACCGTTGATGCAACAGTATATGGCAAGGGAACCATCAATCGCCGTGCCATCAATCCGAACGATTTCAAAGTTCTTGATGCCCATGGAAATGTGTCGAATGCGACAAAGGTCTATGATGGTACGAGCAACTACAATGTTCCTGCGGGTTCACGCCTCATCGCTCCGAGCGGATCCGGCATGGGGATCATTGGGCAGGATCAGAATAAGATCAACTTTGCTCTGAGTAATACGGCGAAGTTTACAAATAACGGAGGAACCGCGACGCCGAATACGTTCGAGGCAACACGTGTTGCTTACAATGTGCGTGCGACCACGACACCCGGCTATGAGTACTTGCTGAAGAACTACACGCTCAATGGACAGAATCTCGAGAGTGGGAATGCCAATGTGACGGGTGCTGGTTCTATCACGCGCCGTGTGCTTGCACTCGGTCTCGTGCAGAACGCCGGCATCAACAAGGTATATAACGGCAACGCAAACCTTACCGATACCGCGACGAAGAAGTGGAATACGCTCCGTGATGTCGACAGCAAGGGCAATGTCGCCTATGCCAGCGGGTCGCTGAAACTCGCCAATGACGGCAGCCGTCTCAACATCACTTCGAGTTATATGAACGATGCCGGAACCGCTCCAGATAAGAATGTCAAGCGTGTCGGCGGTGCTGTAGCGAATAAAAATATCCGCTATAACATTACGATCTCAGGCGCGGATGCACGGAACTATGCGTTCAAGAATGGCGGCGTGACAACCAATGCTGAAAGCGGGCTGCGTCTCGCTGCAACCGGAAAAATCACACCAAGGGATCTTTCCGGCTCCTTCAAGAAGATTACAAAAGTCTACGACGGCACGACGTATGTCAACCCGGCGCAGGTCGGCTTTACACCGGGGGCACTTGTCAGCGGCGACAGTGTGGCGCTGGGCAGTCATACGGAAGCATTCCAGAGCAAGAATGTCTATGGCGACGGCTCGACGTGGACGCCGGCGGGCGGTACGCAGCAGCGTAACTGGGTGAACTACTCCGGTCTTACACTCACGGGCAGCGATGCGGCGAACTATACACTCGGGGCGACGGCGCGCGGTCTTGGTGAAATCACCCCGCGTCAGATCAACCCGAATACCGACTTCAATGTACATTATGATGGGCATCTTATTGCCAAGACCTATAACGGGAACAATGCGGCGGATCGCTCGCATGTCGCCTCCGTGACGTTCACGGGGGTTCCGGGTGACACCTTTACCCATAAGGTGACGAATGCGGTCTACGACTCTGCACATCGCGGCGGCCGTGACAATCACAATGTCACCTATACCATCGCCATCAAGCCGAATGCCGGGGTCGATCTGCGCAACTATGATCTCTCGAAGCTCGGTGCAGCGACGCCGGATGGGCGAACGTTTACCAATACGAATACGACAGATGGGCGCATCTATGCACGTAATGTCTACGTAACGGTCAAGGGAACACCGACCAAAACCTATGACGGCACGACCACGCTGATGAATAAGGCGGTGGATGGTTCTGGCGCGATCATTCGCAATGCAGACCAGCTTGTGAAGCTCTCCACGGGAACAGCATCCACGACCTCCGGACTTTTGGGAACGGACGGCACGAGGAATGCAACGACGGCGGTCTATACCGATAAGAATGTTTCGCGCAACGGCAGCGGCGCTGTGCAGAACAAGGTAAACGGTGTCACATACAATCTCGCGCTTACCGGCGGTGATCCGACAGACTACCGCATTACGACGGGGGCAGGATATGCGACGGTGACGACGGGGCCAAGCGGCCGGCCGCAGACAACGGGCAATGGACGCATCAATCCGCTGAAGGTCAATGTGACATTTGGCAATGTGCAGAAGACCTATGACGGAACGGCGACCAACCGGCAGATCAACGCGAACTTTGGCACAGCAGCATCTGTTCTTGCCGCAGACGGCGTTGCGCCCTCCGGGCTTACGAATGCGAATATTACGAGCCGTTACGGCGCGGGACATACAGATGCATCGTTCCGTCAGAATCCGAACGTCGTACGCGATGCACATAACAATGTCATCACCAACGGCAAAGATGTTCAGTACAGCGGCGTAAGAAATGCACTGGGCAGCCTTCTTACTGCGCACGGCAATACAATCAACAACTATGATGTTGCAAATAATGCGTATGGCAAGGGAACGATCAATCCCTTCCATGCCAGCTTGAGCAACCTCAGCTTTACGACGAACCGGGCGATAAAGATCTACGATGGTACGCGCACAGTCAAGTATCATGAGTCGGCAGCGCCTGCAAATGTTAAGAACTACATCACCAGTGCAAAGGTCAATATTGGCGGTACGCAGGTAAATATCCTCGACGGCATTAAGGTCAATAGTGCAAACTATAATACGACAGCGAATGTCAATGGGGGAAGCACCCAGGGTGTTACCTATAACCTCAGCTATACAGGCGGCAATATTGAGCTGCCTGGAGGCGCACCCATTCGGGCAAATGGGACAGGCGTTATCACGCGCAAAAATGTCACAGCGACGATTAAGAGCCCGCTGACAAAGACCTATGATGGGACGACAACGGCGATGGGTGTGGCACGCGACCGGAATGGCCGTGTGGTGACGAATGCGAATGATCTTGTAACACTGACGGGGCTTACCGGCAACGATGGTGCACAGAACATTACAACGGCAGCCTACACCAATAAGAATGCGGGTACAGGCAATCGTCCGGTCAGCTATAACATTGGTATTGATGCGGCACATGCGGACAACTATCGTCTCGTAAATGCTTCAGGCACTGCCATCACAGGGCCGGTACAGACAACGAACAATACCATCAACAAGCGGCAGGTAAAGCTGAACTTCGCCGATGTGTCCAAGTATTATGACGGCACAGCGACGAATACTGCCATTCATCCGTCGGTTTCCAGTGCAGATGCGCAGGTGCTGCGGCGTGACAACAGTACGCTTGTGAGTGGTACGAATCTCAACGGACTTATGGGCATCACCAGCCGCTATGGTACGGGGAGAACGGATGCAACATTCCGCGCGGATCCCAATACGGGGACAAAGTCTGTCCAGTATAGCGGGATTCAGTCTGCGATGGGTATGGCACTTGGTGCGGATGCGGCGAACTATAGCTTTGCCAACAATGAATACGGCAATGGAACGATTCGACGTGCCCGGGTTCGTGCAAGTGATTTCAATTTCAATATCAGCAATGCGACCAAGATGTACGACGGCACGAAGGATGTCGTATGGACAGATCCTTCAACCCGCAAAGGCCATACCGATATGGCACATGTCAAGCGCTACTTCCAGTCAAGCACAGTCAACCTCGGCGGGCATACAGTTCCCATCAATCTGGCGGACATCACGCTTCGGAGTGCGCAGTACAATGATGCAAATGTAGCGAACGCCAACAGCGTAGACTATGGCATTACCATCAATACGCGCAACTTCGATGTCATCGGCAGCCGCGACAGCAATATACATCACACAGGGGATCGGATTACCCCGCGCGACCTTGCGACGCTTCTTCCAAAGCATATCGTGAAGGAATATGACGGAAAGACATCGTTCACAGAGACCAATCGGGATTTCGCCAACGCAATGGCAAGAGAGCGTCTTACGACGATCGTTCCCAAAGATATTGGCAAGGTAAACCTCAGTGTAACAGGCACCTACGACAGCAAGAATGCGACGACGAATACACAGGCAGAAGCGCTTGCGCGGACGCCTGCAAACGCTGGACGTACGGTAAACTATGCGCTGACGCTTTCAGGTGATCCGACAACACTTGCGAACTATACCATCGGAGGCCACCCGACTTCAGGCACGGCGACCGGGAAGGGAGATATTTACAGAAAGGCTCTGACCGTAGACTTTGTGCGCAAAGTCAAGGACTATGATGGAACAGACCACGTGAATCTGCGTGCAGGCGATGTTGTGTTCGGCGGTATGGTGCATGGCGAAACGCTTTCTCTCGATCAGACGGCTGCGGATAAGGTACGCGGCGCATACTCCGATTCCAATGTCAGCCGTGATGCGAACGGCCGCGTCATGGATAAGGCTGTGTCGTATCGCAATCTGAACGGTGCACTTGCCGACCTTGCGACGCGCAATGCCACAGCGGGGAACTATGTTGTCGAGAACGATGGTACGAAGGCCTACACGGTGGGCGATGCGAAGGGACGCATCAATCCGCGCAGAATCAATGCAAGCGAGGTAACAGCGAATTTTGCCGACGCGACAAAGGTCTATGACGGCAATACCTCGGTTAAGTACCGTGGCAGTGATGCACCGAGCGCAGTGAAGAACTATCTTACGAGCGCTACTGTGCGGATCGGCAGCAATACGGTCAACATCACAAATGATGTGAAGGTTGACCGTGCCCACACTTCCTATGACAACAAAAATGTCATGGGTGGTGCACCGCATACGGTTACCTATGGCCTTAACTATACGGGCGGCAACTTCGAGTTCAATGGAACGTTGTCCAAGACGGGACGAGGCTATATCACACGCAAGAACATCACAGCAACGGTCAACGGTCCTTTGACAAAGGTTTATGATGCTTCGCGTGATGTCTACGATCCGACGGATCGCAGCATCCGGACGTATCGTACAGATACGGGGCGTCTCGTCCAAAATGGGAGCGATCTCGTGACCATTCATGGACTTGTCGCTGGAGACGGCGCGACGAACGCAACAACGGCAGCCTATGCGACGAAGGATGTCGGCACCAAAAAGCGTGTCGATTATACAGTGCGCGTCGATCCCGCGAATGCGGATAACTATAACCTTGTCGATGCTGAAGGAAACGCGCTTGGTACGCTTTCTACGAATAACAATACCATCACGCCGCGCAAAGTGCAGCTGCGCTTTGACGATGTGCACAAGACGTATGATACAACGGCCATCAACAGGGATGTGACGGCGCGTGCGACGAACGACAATGATGCCCGCGTGTTTGCACGCGACGGCATGGTTGTCGGATCTGGGCGGCAGCTTCTGGATCTCAATGGAACCAATATTGACAGCAAGTATGGAAACTACAGCGCATCGGGAACGTTTACACCGGATCCAAATGCCGGTACGAAGGATGTTCAGTACAAGGGCATCAATCGTACCATGCGCAACTGGCTCAGTGAAGGCGGCAAGGATAACTATATCATTGACGATGAGGCACGTGGCGTAGGTGTCATTGACAAGGCAGATGTGACACGGGCGGACTTTGATCTCAGACTGCGCCCGGCGGTGAAGGAGTACGATGGAACGAAGCAGCTCAAAGGGCTGAACGGTTCCTCTGATCCGCGTACACTGCTCAATACAGATGCTACGAAGCCAGGACACAGCACCGTTACACTGAATGGCCGTACCTATGCCCTGCCGAGTACAGATGTGGAATCCGTCACGGGCTCCTACCGCGATCCGAACGCCGGTGTGAACCGCCCGGCAGACTACCGCATCAAGCTGAATGTAGACAACTATCGCTTTACAGACGACACAACGGGTGTTGTTGATATGACTGGTGCCGGTATGATCACGCCGCGCAAGCTTCTTGCAGATACGGCGTCGATCAACCCGACCAAGACCTATGATGGAACCAACACCATCGTAGGCAAGGCGCGGGATCGCAACGGCAACCTCATCACATCTGCCAATGGGCTTGTCACCTATCGTCACTATAACAAGAATGATGCACGCGGCTATGATAATACCGAGGGCATCATCAGCAGTGACCGTGCGCGTATCACGAATAAATCTACGGCAGTCTATGCTGATAAGAATGTGGACTGGACTCCGAACGGCAATACAGATCCGAATGCCTCGTGGCAGGACCGCAACAACGTTGCGAACAAGAATGTGAACTATGAGCATACGCTCTCTGGTGCACCGATGTCCAACTACGAGTTCGTTGATAAAAACGGCAATGTCGTTGCGCGCACCAGACCGAACAGCTCCGGCACACCGACGCTTACGCGTGCTGTGACTGAGGCTACCGGACGTATCAATCCGTATGAGATTAGACTGAAGGCTGATCCAAAGAGCATTCGTGTCAACGACGGTATGCCGGATCACTTTACGGGAACTCCGATGGGAAGAAATTACCGTACGGGGGTTGGCAGTGAAGTGCTTCCTGGTGAGATCTATTATAGTTCCAATGCGCCGCTGGCATGGGGCAATCATCCCATCAACGGATATTACCAGCCGGCAACCCCAACCGAATCGGTTTACAAGAACTACCGCTTTGTGCAGGATCCGGCAAATGCGACGGCGCTGCATATTGCTCCCTATACGCCGGATGCAAACTACTACAACATCTTGGCACAGAATAAGATGATACCGGATGAGTATGCTTATGAGAACGCATCGATGGATCACACGGGGAACTTTGGCTATAAGCCGGAGGTAAGTCTTGTACATACGGTGCCGAACGTCAATGCAATACGTCGTGGAACCGATGTCCGCACACCGGATATTTATGCGACAGATGATTCGGTCTTTGCGTTGATGGGCGATATATTTGGCAATCTCGGCTCTGTAGATGACGATGCAAACTTCGATCTGCGTCCGGGACATGCTTCCATCACCTATGAGGGCGAGTAAGTCTAAAAAGAATAAGAATCGATCATAGGATATGAATGCACCCATGAGTGGAATGGTTTTCCCATCTGCTCGTGGGTGTATTTTTTAGGGGATTGTATCTCATGAGTGGAGGTACGGTGTAAGAAAAATGAATTGACATTCTTTTTCGTATGCTAAAAAGCACGCAGAGGTATCTCTGCGTGCTTTTTAGAGATCGTGAACAGAAAAAGGAGCTATTTTCTTGGGCAGTAAATGCGGCATCTGCCCATATGTGCAGGTCATTTTGCAGTGCGGCTTCTGTGGTGTGGGGGGATGACATCTGACGTTATATGGAGCTGGCGGCCAGTTTTATAGAAAATCTCAATGTCATAGGCAGGATATTCTGCTTCTGGCTGTACTCTTAAAGAAAGAGGTTTCTCCATCGTCATTTCAACAAGATGATGTGCTTCGACGATGGATTACAGCTGAACGGAAAATGCATCTTTCCATGAGATCCTGCGCTCAGAGATTATTTCGTAGTCACTGCCATGTTTTTTCCAATACGTTCTATGAGGCAGAAGCGTAGGTTATTCAAATCTGCATTTTCAATAATACCTCGAATAAAGTGATTTTGTGGTGTCAAAGTTTCTCTCACTCGCTCTG
>ERZ772968.601-NODE-601-length-17903-cov-12.996470_pt1 | contig 17903 bp, 21 predicted proteins | sample MGYA00580674_ERZ772968 | MGnify/ENA primary metagenome ERZ772968 (study PRJEB29015, sample SAMEA2737940) | human oral metagenome | biome: human oral; feature: human-associated habitat; material: dental | place: China | collected 2138 ...
ATACCTATGTATCGCAAAAAAGAGAGATAATCTTAAGCATTTTCTAAGTTTCTCCGGAAACTTTTCTTGTTCCACTGCTTGCAACATCGTCAGCGCATACGGCGCACGCGCCGATAGACGGAAAAGATGGCGAGCGGGAATCCCACGAGGATTCCCGCAAAGATTCCCTTGTGTCCCAAAGCGAAGGCCTCATCAGCCAGACTTCCCGCGTACATGCAAATGCCGAGAACGGCGCAGAAGAAAATACCGATGCCGCTCAAAAAGAGGTAGGCGTCGAGCGCTTGACGGAGCGCCCCTTTCTCCTTCGGCGATGTTTGCCGTTCCATCAGCAAGCAGAGAAGATGTCGGGCTTTTCATGGGAAAGACCCGCATGGTAGAGAATCGCCTGAATGATACGGCGCGCGGCCTCACCGTCTCCGTAAGGATTGCAGGCGCCGCTCATGCGTTGGTAAGCAGCGTCGTCGGTCAGAAGTTCCTTCGCTTCCCTGTAGACGCGCTCCTTATCCGTGCCGACGAGGCGCACCGTCCCCGCTTCCACGGCTTCGGGCCGCTCCGTCGTATTGCGCAGCACGAGCACTGGCTTGCCGAGCGCCGGCGCCTCCTCCTGCACCCCCCCTGAATCCGTAAGAATGAGGTGCGACCGCGCCATAAGGTTTGCGAACGGCTCGTAGTCCAATGGATCGATGAGGTGGACGCGATCGAGGCCGCCGAGCTCTTCCCGTGCGACTTCGCGCACCTTAGGATTCTTGTGCATAGGGAATACCGCTTCAATGTCGGAAAATTCCTCGACAAGCTCCTTGAGCGCCTTATAGACGTGGCGCATCGGCTCGCCGAGATTCTCACGCCGATGCGTCGTCACGAGCACGACGCGACGCCCTCCGCCGCCGAGGCCATCGAGCAGCGCATCGTCGAAGGAAAAATCCTCACGCACCGTCTGCTGCAGGGCGTCGATGACCGTATTGCCCGTGACGAAGATGCGGCTTTCATTCACGCCCTCGCGCAGAAGGTTCGCCTTTGCCGTCATCGTCGGCGCAAAATGGAGGTCGGCGATCGCTCCCGTGAGCTTGCGGTTCATCTCCTCAGGAAACGGCGAATACTTGTCCTGCGTGCGAAGCCCCGCCTCCACATGGCCGACTGCCGTCTGATGATAGTAAGAAGCCAAAGCACCTGCAAACGTCGTCGTCGTGTCGCCATGCACGAGTACGATGTCGGGCTTCTCCTTCGTGAGAACGCCATCGAGTCCAAGGAGAGCCTTCGACGTGATGTCGAAGAGCGTCTGTCCCTGCGCCATGATGTCGAGATCGTAGTCGGGCGTGATGGAAAAGAGCGAAAGCACCTGATCGAGCATCTCGCGGTGCTGCGCCGTCACAGCGACGAGCGGCGTTATCTCTGCCTCATGCTTCTTGAGTTCGAGCACGATCGGCGCCATCTTGATCGCCTCGGGGCGCGTGCCGAAAACCGTCATGACCTTGATCTTCTTCATAGGTTTGTTCTCCTTTTCCCTCACTGGAACGAACGCGTGGAAAGTATGGCAAAAACTCCGCCCCGCATCAATGCGTCTGGGCGGAATCGTTCATGCGGAAGATGCCGAGCTTCTTCGCGCCGAAGAGCACGGAGACGACGACGCCGGCGAAGATGAGGAGCGCGATGCCGCCCGAAACCTCCGTCAAAGCGACGGCACTGAGACCCAAGAGGGCGCTGATGATGTACATCAAGAGCACCGCCTGGCGCTGCGTGAAGCCGAGGTCGAGCAGGCGGTGATGCAGGTGTCCCTTGTCCGGCTTGAAGATCGGCACGCCGCCGCGATAGCGGCGCACGATGGCGAATGTCGTATCCATGATAGGAAGCCCGAGCGCGAGGATCGGCACGATGAGAGCGATCGTCGCCGCGCTCTTGACGGCACCGATGACGGAGATGCCCGCGAGCATGAAGCCGAGGAACATGCTGCCCGTGTCCCCCATGAAGATCTTCGCCGGATTGAAGTTGTAGAAAAGGAAGCCGATGGCAGCTCCCGCAAGCGCCGCCGTCAGCACGGCGACGAGCGCATAGCCCTGCTGCAGGGCGACGAGACAGATGGTCACAGACGCGATGGTGGCGACGCCCGCCGCCAAGCCGTCGAGGCCGTCGATGAGGTTCACGGTATTCGTCAGACCGACGATCCAGAAGATCGTCGCGGGTATGGCAAGATACTCAAGGTAAAGATAATCGCCGAACGGATCGGTGATGAAGTCAATGCGCACATCGAAAGCGACGAGCACGCAGGCACAGACGATCTGCCCGAGGAGCTTGACCTTCGCGGGCAGATTCTTGTAGTCGTCGATGAGTCCCAGAAGCACGATGAGAGAGCCGCCCGTCATGAGTCCTGCCAGTTCAGTCAAAACCTCATCCGAAAGCTCCCCGTAGACCATAAAGCCGAGCATCGCGGCCATAAAGGCGATGTAGATGCCGACGCCGCCGATGCGCGGCACAGGCTTCTTATGCACCTTGCGCGCGTCCGGCGCATCGAGCGCCCCCGTTTTTTCCGCAAAAAAAATGACCGCCGGCGTCACGGCAACCGCGACAACCATGGCGACGAGGAACGCCAAAACGTGATTCGGCATGGAAAACAGCACCCCTTTTATATACCCGTAGGACGCATCCAAAAGCGTCACCGTTTCTTTTCAACAGCCACTCCACTTTTTCATGAACCATTGTATCATGAAAGCCCAAGAAGTCAAGCCCGCAGGGCGCAGGCTGATTGAAAAGCCCGCCGGCGCGAAGCACCGGCGGGCAGTCAAACACAGAACTTAATTTCCCGGCTCGATCAAGGCGTACTTGCCGTCCGTGCGGCGATAAACGACGTTGATCTCCTCCGACTCAGCGTTGCGGAACACGAAGAAGTTGTGGTTCAAGAGGTTCATCTGCATGATTGCCTCCTGCACATCCATGGGCTTCACGACGAAGCGCTTCGTCTTCACGAGCGGGAACTCGCCTTCCTCCTCCTGTACGGGAATCGCACCCATCTGCTGCACGGCCTCTTCTTTGAAGCCGCCGCCGCGGAAACGCTTGGCAAGGCGCGTCTTCTGCTTGCGGATCTGACGCTCAAGCTTCTCGACGACGAGGTCGATGGAGGTGTACATATCCATCGTGGCCTCCTCGCCCCGGAGCAGAACACCACCCGGGATGGGCACAGTGACTTCGACAATATGGCGTCCTTTGGAAACCGTGAGGAGCACCGAGATTTCGCCCACCTCGTCGAAATACTTCGTGATCTTGCCGACACGCTTCTCGACATAATCCTTGAGCGACGGGGTGATCTCAATGTTTTTCCCTCGTACCGTGAATGTGGCCATAGTGACATGTCCCCTTTCCTGTATCTTCTGCTGTATATATTCTCCCTCCGCTCGCAAAACCCTTCTTTTGGAAAAGAATGTTTCTGAAAATTTTCACGAGGGTCATCCAATGCGTTTTCACTGGCTGCCCCTCCGCTCCATGTGCCGGCCTTCGATTTCTCTTTCAGCGACTCGTTCCCCTCGTTTGAAAACAAAAGAACCGACTCCAAACGGAGCCGGTCTTTGCCAAACTTCAGAAAACGCGTGGTTCAATCAACGTTCTCTGAGGGAGCACGACATGCTTTCGCGCAGCTTACGCCGTCTTCACGACATTGGAAGCCTGCGGGCCGCGTGCGCCTTCGACGATCTCGAATTCTACGCCCTGACCCTCAGCCAACGTCTTGAATCCATCGCCCTGGATTGCAGAGAAATGGACAAAAACATCATCGCCGTCTTCCCTCTCGATGAAACCATAGCCCTTTTCTGCGCTGAACCATTTGACCTTACCAACCATAGTAATTCCTCCTGTTTCTTGGTGTGTTGCAGAACCGCGCCTGATACTCACGCAATTTCATTATAGACCCTGCCGTCTAATCTGTCAATCAAATAGGAGGAAATGATTACGAGGCCGCCATATTTTTTCTAAGGGAGCGCTGATAAAATGAGGTCGCCCAGATTTGCACAGATGCGCTGTATCTGTCGAGGAGACAAACCGCAGGCGTAGCGGTGCTACGTCGAGGATTTGTCGACGACGAGAGGACAGCGCAGATGTGTGAAGATGGGCGGCTGAATTTATCAACGCTCCCTAAAATCTCAAGCAACGCGCCATCGCCGTGCGCACGATGCTCTCTGGCACATCGTCTCGCACGCAGACCTTGCCGATGCCTTCCATGAGCACCCAGTTGACCTTGCCGTCGACCGTCTTCTTGTCGTGGAAGATCGCCGCATAGAGGCCTTCGACCGTGCAGCCTTCGGCGAACAGTGGCAGTCCCAGACGCTCTGTCAGGCGGCGCACGCGCAGGACGTCGGCATCATCGATCATGCCGAGCGCCTCACTGATGTATGCCGCGCCCAAAGAACCGATGGCGACGGCCTCGCCGTGATTGTAGCGCGCATAGCCCGTTTCCTTCTCGATGGCGTGGGCAATGGTGTGCCCATAGTTCAAAATGCGGCGCAGGCCGCCTTCCTTCTCGTCCTTGGCGACAACCTCCGCCTTGATTTCGCACGAGCGCTCGACCATGAAGAGCGCCGCATCATGCGAAAGGCGCAGTGCGTCTGCCGCATGATCTTCGAGAGCAGAAAAAAAGTCTGCGTCAAAGATGATGCCATACTTAATGATCTCGCCGAGTCCCGTGCGGATCTCGCGCTCGGGCAGAGTGGCGAATGTCGCGAGATCGGCGAAAACGGCAGCGGGCTGGTAGAAAGCGCCGATGAGATTCTTGCCGAGGCGATGGTTGACGGCGACCTTGCCGCCGACGCTTGAATCGACCTGCGCGAGAAGGCTCGTCGGCAGCTGGACGAAGGGAACGCCGCGCATGTACGCCGCAGCGATGAATCCCGCGAGGTCGCCGACGACGCCGCCGCCCAAGGCGAATACGGGCGAGCGGCGGTCAAGTCCCAGCTCGATGGCGTGCGTGAAGATGTCGTCGGCAACGGCAAGCGACTTCGAGGCTTCGCCTGCGGGCACGAGATGGAGCGCAGGTTCCAATCCCGCCTCGCGCAAGGCTGCCAATGTCCTCTCGCCATAAATCTTCCCGACATTCTCATCGGAGATGACGAGCGCCTTGTGCGAGAAATTCTGCGCCCTTACGAAATCGGAGATTTCCGGCAGAAGATCCTCGCCGATAAAGATGTCGTAACTCGCTGCGCCAAGTTCCACGCGCACCTTGTGCATCTCACGCACGAAAAACACCTTCCCTCTTCAAATAGCCGGCGATGTCGTCGACGACCTGCAGCGGCGAAAGATCGCTCGTGTCAACGCTGTAATCCGCGACATCATAAAGCTCCCTGCGCTCCGCCATGAGGTCTGCCACCGCCTGCCGGCGATCTCCTGCATCCTTTGCGTCGAGCACGGGACGATCGCCCACATGAGCCGTGCGCGCGAGCACGACGTCGACAGAGGCCGTCAAGCAGATGATCGCACCGTTCTCCTTGAGCAGCGCCACATTCGCCGCGTCCTTGACCGTGCCGCCGCCCGTCGAAATCACGAGAGCACGGCGCTTGGCCGTGCGCCTGACCGCCTCCCTTTCCAAAGCGCGGAAAGCCGCCTCACCCTCAGAGGCGAAGATCTCGGGAATCGAACGCCCCGCCTCTTCCTCGATCATGCGGTCGAGATCGACGAAGGCGCGGCCGAGACGCTGTGCAAGCGCACGTCCCGTGCTCGTCTTGCCCGTGCCCATGAAGCCGATCAATACGACGTTCTTCATCTCACGCCTCCTCCGTGCGCTTCTTGTACGCTTCGACATCCGCTTTCATGTCGCGCATATTGTCGCTGTCAAACTTCTCGATGAAGGCTTCGGCGAGCACGAAGGCCGCCATTGCCTCGCCGACGACAGAGGCGGCGGGCACGGCGCAGACGTCGCTGCGCTCCTTCGAAGCGAGCACGGGCGCTTTTTTTTCGATGTCAACGGAATGAAGCGGCTTCATCAGCGTCGGAATCGGCTTCATGACGGCACGAATGACGATATCCTCGCCGTTCGTCATGCCGCCCTCAAGGCCGCCCGCGCGGTTCGTCCTGCGCACGACGGAGTCGTTCTCGCCCAAGAACATCTCGTCGTGCGCCTCGCTGCCGGGGAGCGCTGCATAGCCGAAGCCTGCGCCGATCTCGACGCCCTTGATGGCCTGGATCGACATCATGGCGGCGGCAAACCGCGCGTCGAGACGCCTGTCCCACTGGATGTGGCTGCCGAGTCCGAGCGGCGCACCCGCGATTCGCACCTCGAAGATGCCGCCGAGCGTATCGCCCGCCTCTTTCGCCGCGCGAATCTTCTCTTTCATGCGCTCTTCAGCCTCAGCATCAAAGCAGTTGAGTTCCGATGCCGCCTTATGCGCCGCGCCCGTCTCGCGCTTGGCTGCATCGGCGGCGACGCCGCCGATGTCGAGCACGGCGGATTCGACCGTGACGCCGAGTGCGAAGAGCAGCTCCTTCGCCACAGCGCCGACGGCGACGCGCATCGCCGTCTCTCTCGCGCTCGCCCGCTCCAAGATGTCGCGGATGTCTTCACGCGCGTACTTCCGAACGCCCGTGAGGTCGGCGTGGCCGGGACGCGCCGCCGTCACCTTCTCGCCGTGCGCCTCGCCAAACGCCGCCATGCGCTCCTGCCAGTTCTGCCAATCGCGGTTCTCGACCGAGAGCGTAATAGGAGAGCCGAGCGTCTCGCCGAAGCGCACGCCCGAGAGAATTCGCACCGTATCCGTTTCGATCTTCATGCGTCCGCCGCGCCCGTAGCCCTGCTGGCGACGCGCCAGGTCACGGTTGATGTTTTCCAATTTCAGCGAAAGCCCCGCCGGAATGCCCTCCAAGATGGCTGTCAAAGACGGGCCGTGCGATTCGCCCGCCGTCAAAAAACGCAATGTGCTCAATATGATTTCCCACTTTCAAAAATACAACCTTCCAACTTTATTTAGTCTACTATGAAAGTCCAAGAAGTCAAGCCCAAAGGGCGCAGACTGATTGGATAACTTTCGTTAAGGGCGGCGCACAATAGGAAGCATTCCCTGTGCAACCCCTAAAATATCTGCTGAGGGGACGTTCATTCCTTCTCGGCAAAAATCGAAAGCCGCATCTTCACATGAAGCCTGCCGTCCTCGCTCTTGATCTCCGTGCTCTCCATGCGGACGAAGCGCTCGCTCTTTTCCAAATCCTTCAAAAAAGCAAGAAGATGAAAGTAGTCGCCGTCGAGCTCCACATCGAGCGGCAGGCGCGAAACGCCGCCCTCCTCTTCGATCTGCCCGGGTGCGACGGCGGCGAGCATCAGTTTCTCATGCTGCGCTTCGCGCTCCAAGAGCGCGAGGAAATCGCCCTGTCCCATGCGAGCGGGCAGGCGCTTTTCCAACGCGGCGCTGCGTGCGGCACGCGCTTTTGCGCGTTCCGCCCCGTCGCCGTGCGCGTTCATGAAGTTCTGCACGGCGACGAGCGCTTCTTGTTCCTTCGCCGCTTCCTCCTCCAGCCTCGCGATTTCCGCACGCTGCGGCAAAAAGCACAGTTGGAAGAATGCCGCGCAGAGAAGCAGCGTCAGCGCAAAGATTGCCGAGAGAAGCATCTTCGACCGCATTTCTTCCCCCCTCTCAGAGAATTACGGATAAATCCAGCGATTCTTCATATCTTCAATTCCAACGAAAAATAAATGAGCGAGCCTCCCGCCGCTTCCTGCTTGCGCTCCGACTTCTTCAGCACGGGAGCCGCCCGGAAGAAGCCCTTGTCCTCCTCCAACACGCGCACGAAATCCGCCAGAGCGTCGTAACTCGTCGCCGCGCCCTCAAGCTCGACCGCATGACCGTCGACAACGCGCAGTCCGCGAATCCAAGCGCCTTCGACCGTGCGCGTGCCGAAGTGTACCAAGAGGCTGCGGCACGGCAGAGCGCCTTTCGACAAGGAAATGAGCTGGCGTTCCTTTTGCGCGGCACGTCCATCCTCCTGCGCCTCTTGCTCCATGCGTGCCCTCTCAGCGGAAAGGAGCGTCATCTCGTGCGCGGTTTTCTGCACCACTCCCTGCAGCTCATGAATGCGCCAAGCGTTCCAGCCATAAATCGACGCCATGCAGAAGAAGAAAATGCCCGCAAGCAGGGCGGCCAGCCTGCCGAATGCCCAATCTGCCGGACGCATCGACTCGGGCAGCAGTTCCAAGTGATTTTTCTCTCGCGAAAGAAGTTCCTGCGCCGCCAGAAAAGCAGCCCCATCCTCTTCCTGCGGCAAATCGTCCGCCGCCAAATTCATTCCATCTGCGGCAAAAGTACCCGGCACTTGCCGCCCTGCTCCTGTCGGCAAGAAGCACAGGGACGCAAGGCAGAGTCCCGCATGCGAGAAAGCGCGATGAATTTCCCGCACCTTTTCGCGCGGCAAGGCCGCCAGAACGACCTCCCTCTCGCCCACGCGCCGAAAATCCAGCGAGTACGCCGCCTCCTCACGGGCATCCGGCAGACTCGCGAGCAAGTCCCAACGCGCAGCCTCGCGCATCTCCCGCTCGGACAAAGGAGGAAACTCCCTGCTGTAGGAAAAGACCTCGTCTTCCGTCAAACAGACGGCGATGCGGCTCTTCTCCCAGCCGCGCTTGGCAAGGGCGACTTGGATGACGCCCGCCGCCTCCTGCCAAAGCGATTCCTTTGCCTCTGTCGGCGGCAAGGGAAGATGCAGCGTCTCCTCCCTGCGTTGAAATTCTTCCGTCCCTGCAAGACAGGCGAGACAGATTCCGCCATCCGTCAAAGAGACGCCCACTGCCCCGCGCTGCGGCTCACGCAGCAGCGCACGCATCTTTCTCAGCACGTTTCGCAAAGCATCGCCTCCTCACCTCTCCCAGCGCACGAATGAGAGCCGCGTCCCCTCAAGGCGGTAGAGCGCCGCCGCATACGCACGCTTGCCGGAAATCTCCGCTGCCGCCTGCCGCTCACTCCCCGCCCTCGGCCAGCTTGCCGCCGTCAGCAAATATGCCGCGCCGTCTGGCGTATCTTCTGTCGGCAAACGCTTGGCCGTCACGCGATAGAAGGCGTCATTTGTCTCCAAAAGACCGGACGCCGCCTCCACCTCAGCCGCTCCCTCCTCCAACTGCCGCCGAAGAGCCGCCTCCTCTTCCAACTGCGCCGCGCCCAGCCGCACACCGCTCCGCGCGGCTTCCAGAAGGCGCGTCGTCTGCACGGCCTCCCGCGCGGCGAGACGGTTGTGCCCGGAGAGCACGAGCAGCGCCGCCGTGCCCGCGAGCAGAAGCAGGACGGCGGCGAGGGCGAAGGCGGACGCCATGCCGCATTCATCAAGTCTTGCCACCTTGCGCCTCCTTCTTATCTTTCTCTTTCGGCGGCAAGCAGACAGTGGTCGAAAATGTCACGCGCTTCTTCGTGCGCCGATTCTCCCCCGTGAGAATCAGGTGCAAAAGCCCTTTCTCCGGCTTGCATTGAAAATCGACGACGGCCAGATTGCCGAAGATGTTGCTGCCGCCCGTCATGGGCTGCGGCGCGTAGTAGCCATGGTCTTCGCCCGATACCTTCTTGCTGATGTACGGCGGCTGTCCCTTCCTGCCCTCGCGCAGCACATAGTCCGTCGTCGATTTCTTCCCGTTGACATACCGCTCGACGTGAAGTGCATGCAGATCGCTGCACTCGATGTGCGTCGCCATCGACGCATCCTGCGCGATGCGCTCAAGCGTCAGGCGCATCTCCTGCTGCAGTTCCCAGTCGCCCAGGAGCACGACATAGCTCTTGAGAAAGAACAGCCATACCGCAAAAAGGCTGACGAGCAGCACGATGTAAACGGGAAAGCTCGTCAAAAACTCCAGCAGCACGTAGCCGCCCTCCTCCTTCAAGGAGGAAGCGCGGCTCTCCCGGCACGTCCCGCACGATTTCTCCCGCACGGTTCGCCCCCTATCGTCCGCCACCGAGATGCACCGTCCTTTCAAGGGAAAGTTCCTGCACTTCCCCTTTTTCGAGCCATGTCACGCGCACGCTCGCCTGACAAACGGAAGGACTCACCCCCGGCGCAGAAAACTTCGGCGTCAAAGTGAAATTTCTGCCATTCGCCTCGGCTTCATGCGGCTGCCGTTCGCCCAACGACGCGCCGCTTCCCTGCGCCCTCGCCTGCTGCTCCATCCTTGCCAGCTCGCCTTCTGCCAAGAACATCGCGCTCGTTTCCGCCTCGCTGTGCGCCAAGAGGGCGGCAGAGCGCTCCAAAGCTGCGAGCGACGCCACGGCAAAAAGCAGCAGGAAGGCGAGCACGGCGACCTCTGCGGCGAGAAAGCCGCCCTCGTCCAGCCTCTTCATGGCAATCGCCTGCTTTCCGTGCGCACGCGCCCCGCCTCATCGATGATGACGTCGAGCGAATAGTGCGGCGACTGCAGCTCGATCGTGTGTCCCAAGGCGCTCGTCCCGCTCGGATCGCCCGACGAATCAAACGAATACGTCGCCGCAGACTGCGCACTCGAACCGCTCGGCACGGCGTAGACGTCTTCGGGAAAGGAATGCGTCAGAACCTCGCCCGCCGCCCACGGCAGAAGGAAATAATAGCGATGCGCCTCCACGACGAGTTTCGGGCGCAGCCTCCATTCGCCCTTGCCGTCCGCCGTGCGCTCCGTGCGCGAAATCTCCTGCAGATAGCGAAAATCGCTTGCCAGAAGCGCCGCCTCGCGCTCCAAGCGCATGCGCTCCGTCACGCGTACGACGGGCACGGAAAGCGCCGCAAGAAGCGCGAGGATGAGGCAGACGACGAGCAATTCCAAAAGGGTGAAGCCTTCCTCCTTCATCACAGAAGCCCTCCATAAAAGGCAAGAAGATCGTCGGCAAAAAGCAGGGAAAGAACCGCGCCCAAGGCAAGAAACGGCGCGAAGGCGATGCGCCGCCCGCGCTTTTCACGCCCGAAGAGCAGCAGGCAGAAGGCTGCGAGTCCGCCGCTGAAAAAGGCGAGGAAGAGCGCGAGCGCGACGCCCTCCAAGCCAAGCCAAAGTCCGAGCGCGAAGCCGAGCTTCACATCGCCGCCGCCCATGCCGCCGCGAGAAACAAGGCGCAGGAGGTAAAGGAAGCCGCCAGCGAGAAAAGCGGCGAACACGAAGTTTTCCGGCGGCAGAGCGCCTGAAAACAGCGAGAACGCAATGCCGATGACGCCGAACGGCAAAACGAGGCGGTCAAAAACGAGGCCGTGCCGCCAGTCGAGCAGGGAGATGCGCCAGAGAAATGCGAAGAAAAGCCAGCGCTGGAAGAACACCATGCCGAAACCGTCCATGCGCCAGAGAAACAACGCCGCACAGAGCGTCCCGCCGACAAATGCCGCCTCGCCGCAAAAGGGCAGCGGCTTCACGCGCTGAAAACCGTGCATCGTCAAGTGCCCGACGCTTCTTTCTTTTCCGCCCTGCCGAAATCCTGTACGCGGTGCTCGTCCAATGTCGCCTGCGTCTCACCGTCCGAGCCTTTCGTCAGCGCGTAGCTTGTGCCAGCTTTTTCCTCCGTCTTTCCATCGCGCAGGAAGTAACTTCCCGACGGCGGTTTCAGCGCATCGAGATTGACGATGTAATCCTTCAACTGCTTCAATTCCGTCGGATCGACGCCCTTTTCCGCACGATAAAGCCCCACCGCCGTGTTGAGCGTGCTGAGGTCGGCCTGAATCTTCGACGTGTTCGCGAGCGTCATCGACTGCGAGAACTTCGGCACGGCGACGGCGGCGAGCACGCCGATGATGCAGATGACGAGGAGCATTTCAAGGAGCGTGAAGCCCTCCTCGCCTAAGGGGCAGCGCCTCTTTCGTCCGCTCCTGCATCGGCTCTCGTCCCGCGCCTCGAATGCGCCGGCCATCGCCCCCTGCCGCCCATTTTCCTTCTGCCGCATTTTCTTTTTGAACAGCATACATCCGTACATACGACATCCCTCCCATCCCAAAATCTTCAACCGTCATACGATGCAATCCTTTTCAATAGCCGTAAGAGCCAATCATCTCCAACAATGGCAGAGCGACCGCAAGGACGACCGTTCCGACGATCGCTCCCAGAAAGAGCACGAGCAGAGGCTCCAACATCGCCTCCATGCGCTCGGCGCGCATCTCGCCCGCAAAGCGGCAGAAATCCGCCGCCTTTTCGAGCATCGCCGCAAGCTCGCCCGTATGCTCGCCCGCACGCACAAGCTCCCAGACGAGCGGCGGCACGACGCTGCCCGCCAAGGCGGCGGCCAGCGTGCCGCCGCGCTCGACCTCGCGCCTCGCCCTCGAAAAGAGCGCGGCGAGGAAGCGGTTCTGCACGACGCCTTCGGAAGCGGCCAGCGCCTCGTGGAGCGCACTGCCGCTCTCCATGAGGACGGCGAGCGTGTCGAAGAGCGTCATAAGCTCCAAGTCGAGACGCAGCCTGCCGAAAAGCGGCAGGCGCAAAAGAAGGCGGTCAGCGAGGAAATGCAGCCGCCTCTCGCGATAGAGAAGCCGAAGCGCCAAGGGGAAAACGAAAAGAGCCGCAAGGACTGCGACGCCGTGCCGCTCGAAGAGACTGCCGATTCCGAGCACGAGCCGCGTCGGCAGGGGCAGCTCCACGGCAAGACCGTCGAGCATGTGGACGAAGTTCGGCAGCACGAAGAGGAAGATGAACGTCACGGCGAACACCGCCGCCAATGCGAGCAGCGCAGGATAAACGAGCGCCGTCTGCAATTTCTCCCGCACGCGCCAGCTCTTTTCCTCCTTGTCGGCGAGACGCTTCAACAGAGGCTCCAAACTGCCGCCCGCCTCCCCCGCGCGGACGAGGGAGGAAATCGTCGGCGGGAACACCTCGCCGTGCTGCGCCATCGCCTCGGCGAGCGTCGAGCCATGCGCCATGCGCCGCGCCATATCCGAAAGCATCGCCCGCCTCTTTTGCGGCGCATCCGCCGCGAGGAGCTGCAGGCTCTCGTTCGCGGCAAGTCCCGCCGCAAGCATCAGCGCCAACTCGCGGCAGAACACCATCGCGTACTTGCGATCTGCCGCGCGGCGGCGGGCGAGATGCAGCGCAGACTTTCGCCGCAGAGCCACGGCGAAGAGTCCGTGCGCCTGAATGAGCCGCGCCGCCTCCGTGCGCGTGGCGGCTTCCACCTCGCCTCGCCGCAAGTCTCCCGCTTCCGTGCGTGCCGTATAAGAAAAGGACGCCAAATCGCCGCCTCCCTTCGCGCAAGTCCCCTGTACTAGCGCCCCTCGCCAAAGGCGTCGCCGTCGGCAAGCGCCGCCTCTGCCGCTTCGCGCGTAATCTTGCCCGCGCGAAGCAGTCCCTCGACGGACTGCGCCATCGTCTGCATGCCCTGCGCCCCGCCCGAGAGGATGGCGCCTCGGAGCTGCGCGACCCTGCCCGTGCGGATGAGGTTTCGCACGGCGGGCACGGCGACGAGCGCTTCGGCCGCCAGCACGCGCCCGCCGCCCGCCTGCGGCAGAAGCCGCTGTGAGAAAATGGCGCGAAGCACGAGCGCGAGCTGATGGCGCATCTGCTGCTCCTCGCCCGCGAACATCCCCTCGATGCGAAGAACCGCCTCCGCCGCATCCCTCGTGTGAAGCGTCGCCAGAACGAGGCAGCCCGACTCCGCCGCCTGCAGCGCGATGCGCACCGTTTCGCGCTCGCGCATCTCTCCGATGAGGATCACGTCGGGATCTTCTCGCAAAGCATCCCGAAGCCCCGCCGGGAACGACGGAAAATCCCTGCCGAGCGTGCGCTGGCTGATGAAGCAGCGCTTCGGCACGAAAGCGTACTCGACGGGATCTTCCAGCGTGATGATGTGCGCGGCGCGGCTTTTGTTCATCTCCTCGATAAATGCCGCAAGCGTCGTCGACTTGCCCGCTCCCGTGCGCCCGCCGACGAGAATCAGCCCGTCTCGCGCCCGAAGAAGCGAAAAAAGCACGGGCGGCACGCCGAGGCTCGAAAGCGCCGGAATCTCTCGCGGCAGGAGGCGCACGGCAATCGCCCAAGAACCGCCCATGCCGTACACATGCGCACGACAGTGCCTCTCTTCGAGCGCGAGGGAAAGATCCAGACTCTTCTCCTGCCGCAGACGCTCATGCTCCGCCTCGGTCAGAATATGCGCGAGAAAATCCTGCAGCTCCGTCTGCGTCAAAGAATCCTCCGATAGCGGCGTCATCTCGCCGTCGAGCCGCAGAAACGGGCGCTGCCCCGCCGCGAGATGCACGTCCGACGCCCCTCGCGCAAAGCCTTCGGCGAAGATGCCCGCCATCCTAGATGTCGCCATCGTCAGCCCCTCCGCAATCTTCTCTCGCCGCTCCCGAAAAAGTTCCGGAAAAATCCGCTGCGTCCGCCTCGCCGTAGAGCACGCGCACCACCTCCGAAAGCGTCGTCCGGCCTTGCAGCGCCTTTTCTATGCCGTCCTCCGCCAGCGTCCTCATGCCCTGCCGCCCGGCAAGCTCGCGCATCTCCTCAAGCCCCGCTCTATGCACGATCGCCTGCTGCAGAGCCGCGTCGACAACGAGCAGTTCCTGCAGCGCGAGCCGCCCCGAAAAGCCCGTGCCGCCGCAAGCCGCGCAGCCTGCCGCTCGCCACAGCCGTCCGGTCGACGACGCCCCCTCGGCCCATGCGGGAAGCGCCTCCTCGGACGGCTCGCGGCAGTGCGGGCACAAGCGGCGCACGAGACGCTGCGCGACGACGCCCGTCAGAGCCGCCGCGAGAAGATACGCGGGCACGCCCATGTCGAGCAGACGGAAGACCGCGCCGAGCGCGTCCTTCGTATGCAGCGTCGAAAAGAGCAGATGACCCGTCAGCGCAGCACGCACCGCCATCTCCGCCGTCTCCGCATCGCGGATCTCGCCGAGCACGATCTCGTCGATGTCCGAGCGCAGCATGGCGCGAAGCCCTGCGGCATACGTCATGCCCGTCTTCTTGTTCACCTGGATCTGATTGACGCCCTCGATGCGGTACTCGGGCGGATCCTCGATCGTCATGATGTTGCGCTCGGGCGTATTGATCTCAGAGAGAGCCGCATAGAGCGTCGTCGTCTTGCCCGAATTGACCGGCCCCGTGATCAGAACCATGCCGCCGGGCTGATGGCACAAGCGGCGGAAAATCATCTCATTCTGCACGGAAAATCCGAGATTCCCGACGGAAAGAAGCGCGTGCGAGCGGTTCAAGATGCGAAGAACCGCCTTCTCCCCCGCGAGGAGCGGCAAGGTCGCCAGACGAAGATCGACGGCTTCGCCGCCCTCAGGCGGCACGTACGATATGCGCCCGTCCTGCGCCACGCGGCGCTCCACGCTTTCAAGATGTGCCATGACCTTCAATCGCGCAAGCAAAAACGCATGCACCTCCCGGGGGATCGGTGCATGCGTTTCCAATAAACTTCCATCAACACGGTAACGGATGCGGACGGCGCCCTCGAAAGGCTCTATGTGGATATCGCTCGCCCGCAGGCGCAGAGCCTCCGCGATCATGCGATCGACAAACTCCACGACGGGCACGCGTCCCGGCTCTCCCTGCCTCGGCAGAGCACGGCTTGCACTTCCCGTGCGCACGCTCTGTACGAGGCGATGGAGCAGCCTCTGATACGAATCCTCTTCTGTCCTCTGCATCTTCGAGCCTCCAAAAGACTGCGGAATCACGGATAAATTCAGTCACCCGTCTTCACACATTCGGGCGACTTCATTGATCCGCGCTTCCTTATCCATGAACATCTTGCTTCGGCTTTCGTGCTGACTTTCTTTATTTTGCTTCTTTGTTTTGTTTCTTTGCGTTACTTCCTTTTTCCTTCCAGCGCCTCGCGCAGGGCGTGCGTCATCACGGCAAAATCCGCCTCTTGCCCCGTCCACAGGCGAAACGCCGCCGCCCCCTGACCCACGAGCATCGCCTCGCCGTTCAGCGTCGGGCAGCCCAGCGACTCCGCACGCTGCAGGAACTGCGTCTTCGCGGGCGTATAGATGATGTCGTAGAAAAACATCCGTTCATGCACCGCCTGCCAAGGAACGGGCGGCATCGCCTGCGTCTGCGGCGCCATGCCGAGCGGCGTCGTATTGACGACGAGAGCCGCCTTTCTGACAGCTTCCTCGAACGCCGCCTCGTTCCAGTCGAGAGCGCAAACCTCGCCGTACTGCGCGAACTCCTCAGCCAAGGGACGCGCCTTCGGGGCATTTCGCACGCCGAGCGTGACCTCCGCCGCGCCCGAGCGCAGCAAACCGTAGAGCGCCGCGCGTGCCGCGCCGCCCGCGCCCAAGAGCACGACGCGCTTTCCCTCGACGGAAAAACCGCGCGCCGCCAGCGCGCCGAGGAATCCCTCCACATCGGTGTTGAAGCCCTTGAGACGCCCTGCCTCGCACACGACCGTATTGACCGCCCCGATGGCACGCGCCGCCTCATCTGCCTCATCCAACAGCGGCAAGATCGCCGACTTGTGCGGAATCGTCACATTGAAGCCGCGAAACCCCAGCGCACGAAGGCCGCGCACGCCGTCTTCCAGCCTCTCGGGCAGGACGGGCAAGGCGACATAGGCATAGTCCAGTCCCGCCGCCCGAATCGCCGCATTCTGCATCGCCGGCGAAAGCGAATGCTCGATCGGCGAGCCGATGACGGCAAGATTTTTTGTCTTCCCTGTAAACATCATTGTACTCTCCTTTATTGTAGCAAGCAGCACTTTCTTCCACAATAGGGGATTTATCCTAGAACTTTTAAAATTTTCCTACTATCTGCTTGTCTGCCACTTTTTTGTTCATCGTAATCGTAGCAAGGAAACATCTTTTTGTAAAGAGCGCCTTCCTACGCATCGCCCTTTGTTGCAAAAAACCTACCGCCATAGTATACTAAATGACATTCAACCCTGCCGTGCCAAAATGCAGGGACATGTCCAACAGAAAAGGAGCGCTATGCCATGATAAAAGAAGCCATCCAAAAGATCGTCAGCAAGCACGATCTGACCTACGAAGAAGCTTACTGCGTAATGAACGAAATCATGAGCGGCAAGACGAGTCCGACTGAGAACGCCGCCTACCTCGCCGCACTCTCGACGAAGAGCGCCAAGGCTGAGACGACAGCAGAAATCGCCGGCTCTGCCGCCGCCATGCGCGAGCATGCGCTCGCCGTCGAACATCCTGGCATCGAAGTGCTTGAAATCGTCGGTACGGGCGGCGATCATGCGGGCAGCATCAATATATCGACGACGGCCTCCTTCATCATCGCCGCCGCCGGCATCGCCGTCGCCAAGCACGGCAACCGCGCAGCGTCATCGAAAAGCGGCGCCGCCGACTGCCTCGAAGCCCTCGGCGTCAACATCGACCTCGCGCCCGAAACATGCACAAAGCTTCTCAAGAGCATCGGCCTGTGCTTCATGTTCGCGCAGAAGTATCACACTTCGATGAAATACGTCGGCGCCATCCGCAAGGAACTGGGCATCCGCACCGTATTCAACATTCTCGGCCCCTTGACGAATCCCGCGCGTCCCGAGCGCATGATCCTCGGCGTCTACGATGAATATCTGCTGGAGCCGCTGACCCGCGTGCTCATCGACCTCGGCGTTCAGCGCGGCATGGTCATCTACGGCACGGACTGCCTCGATGAGATCTCCATCAGCGCCCCGACGAAGGTCTCCGAGTTCAAGGACGGCTGGTACAAGACGTACACGATCGCTCCAGAAGACTTTGGTCTTGAGCGTGCCGAGAAGACGGCGATCGTCGGCGGCATGGCGAAAGAAAACGCCGCTGTGACGCGTGCTATCCTCACGGGAGCGCAAGGCGCGAAGACCGACATCGTGCTTTTGAATGCCGGCGCCGCCATCTACATCGGCGGCAAGGCCGACTCCATCAAGGAAGGCGTCGAAAAAGCCCGCACGCTCATTGAGAGCGGCGCGGCAGAGAAGAAACTGCAGGAATTCATCGAACAGTCGAATGCCTGAGGACAGCCCCCCAAGCCGCAGTCTTGGGGGGCTTTTTCACACCTTTCCTACCGCCATTTATATCAGTATAAATTA
>ERZ772968.604-NODE-604-length-17882-cov-10.917429_pt1 | contig 17882 bp, 20 predicted proteins | sample MGYA00580674_ERZ772968 | MGnify/ENA primary metagenome ERZ772968 (study PRJEB29015, sample SAMEA2737940) | human oral metagenome | biome: human oral; feature: human-associated habitat; material: dental | place: China | collected 2138 ...
GCTCGGAGCTGGATCGCTATCAGCGCGAAAAGGTCGCCCGACAGCGTGACGCCGCCCGCGAGGCTTCCTCGGCCCGCGCCATCACCTACGCCGAATACTGCCAACTGAAAGCTGCCGACGCCATCCGCCGGCAAGCTGAAGCCCAAACCGCATAACCCACAACCCCGAAATGAGAATCTACATCAGCGGCCGGATCACCGGCCTGCCTTACCCTATCGCCGTCAAACGCTTCGCCGTGGCTGCCCGCCGACTCTCTGAGCTCGGACACCATCCTGTGAATCCGATCTACAACGGATTGCCTCGAGACGCCACGTGGGCGGAGCATATACGCGCCGATCTGGCCACTCTCAGACGCTGTGACGGCGTTTGCATGCTCCGCGGGTGGGAACGGTCACGCGGCGCGCAGATCGAGCGACACGCAGCCTTAAAACGCGGCATGCCCATCTATACCTTTTCGGAGGATCGCCAGCTGATCCCCCTCACCGACGTCTCCAGATACAAACCCCATAACCACAAACCACAGATGAAAGTAAAAATCGTCAACACCTCGCGCCACCCGCTACCGAAGTACGCCACGCCGCTATCGGCTGGGGTAGACGTCCACGCCTCTTTAGAGGTTCCTGTGACGCTCGCACCCATGCAGCGGGCACTGGTCCCCACCGGACTCCGCATCGAGCTACCAGCCGGCTATGAGGCGCAAGTACGCCCACGCAGCGGGCTGACCATCAAGCACGGCATCACCGTCCTGAACACGCCCGGCACGATCGACGCCGACTACCGCGGAGAGATCCGTGTCATCCTCGCCAACCTCTCCGACACGCCCTTCACGGTCTACGATGGCGGCCGTATCGCGCAGCTCGTCGTGACGCGCTGTGAGCACGTGGAATGGCAGCCCGTGGACGCCTTCGACGAGACGGCGCGCGGCTACGGCGGCTTTGACCACACGGGCGTGTAAGCAAGTATCTATCAAACCCCGATAACCACCCTACGAATGGAATCCATCCAACCAAAAACGAAGCGCTGCTCGCATTGCGGCGCCGTGAAGCCCGTGAGCGAGTTTTACCGCAACACCAACAATGCAGACAACCTGCAGGGCACCTGCAAGGCGTGCTGTAAGGTCTATTATCACCTCCGACGCGACAAGGAACGCCGCCTCCGCGACAGCAAACGTCGGCTGAAAGACGCCCGCCAAACCTTCGAGGACGCGCTGGACGAAGCCTCGGCCGAACACCTCGGCGTCGTCATGCAGCGCCCCGACGTGCCCCTCAATCCGGATCTGAAGGCCTTCACGCCCCGCCAGCTGATGCGAGAGCTATACGCCCGCGGATACGAAGGCAGCCTGACCTATTCTGAGCAGGTTATTCACCGCATAAACATAGCCGCCTGCAAGCGGTGAAGGCACCTCCGGGAAGCCGGGTTTCACGCCAAAAATCGATTTGGAGTCCGAAACCCGCCGGGAATTGGGCCAAAAACGGAATTTAAGCCCGCGGCGACCCTCATTTTGGGCTAAAAACTGATTTGGAGTCCAAAACGAGCCTCGGATTGGACCAAAAACAGGATTTAAGCCCGCGGCGAGGGTCATTTCACGCCAAAAACAGGATTTAGGTCCCGGGCGACCCTCATTTCACCTCCCAACGCCTAAACAGATAAACAAACCAACACCCCACCCCCTCAACCCCTAAACAGATAAACAATCCAACAGGGGCTTCAGCCCCCTCAACCCCCAACATTATTCAACCCCTATATGCTACAAATCGAAGTCATTGGCAACCTCGGAAAGGATGCCGAAGTGAAAGAATTTTCAGGCAAGAAGTACGTCTGCTTCAGCGTGGCGCACACCGAAAACGTACGCGCACAGAAGCCCGGCGAGCCCCCCACGCAACGCACCACGTGGCTGTCCATCTATTGGTACGGCGAGGGCGGCGCCGTGTTGCCCTACCTCAAGCGAGGCGCAAAGGTCTTCGTCCGCGGTACGATGCGCAACAACCTCTACACCGACCGCACTGGCCAGACGCGCGTAGACATCAACGTCAACGCCCGCGAGGTCTACCTCTGCGGCAGCAGCCCCGCGCAACCGGCCGCACAGGGATCCACGCAAGCCACACAGCCCACCGCAACCCAGCACGTAGCGGGTCAAACTTCGCCAGCCGGCGCACCGGCACCCATTGGAGGCGAAGACGATCTACCCTTCTAAACGCGCACACGGAGTGGAAACAAACAACGAAACGAAAGCCCCCAGCCGGCACGAAAGGATCACGGCGGAATACCGCGCGGCCGTGGCCAACCCTGACAACCAAATAGACGTGGTGCGGTTCTCCCGCGACGTCATGGAGGCCACCGTGACCTTTCGGATCCGGTTCGGGTACGGCGTCATAACCCCGAATGATTTTACAGATGATGAATGAAAATACAGAGAAACAGATCGTAGCCGCTGTGGCCGAATGCCGGGCGGTGTTTGCCGCCAAACTGACAGATTACGGTGCGGCATGGAGAGTAATGCGTCCGGCTTCGGTGACGGACCAGCTCCTTATAAAGGTCAAACGAATCCGAACCTTGGAGATGATCGGAGAGGACAGCGCACTCGTCAACGAAGGGATCCGCCCAGAGCTGATCGGCATCGTGAATTACGGTGCGGTCGCGCTCAATCAGTGCTTTCATGGTATAGCCGACGAGCCAGACATAGACGCCGACGTGGCGCTTCAGATCTTCGACAATGTCCTCGCGAACGCCGTCGAAGTGATACGCGAAAAGAACCACGACTACGGGGAGGCATGGCGCCTAATGCGGCCCACGTCCTACACGGATCTTATTCTGACGAAGCTCAATCGGATCCGAAATATTGAAGATCACCACTATCTGGTAGAGGTGTCTGAGAATGTCGAGTCGCACTATTACGACTGCATAAACTACGCCCTCTTTGGGCTTATCAGGATGACAGAGAGGGAGGGTGCACAGCGATGAATAACCCCCTGCCGGGTACCCGGCCTGCCTTCTCTGCCCCAGCAGGGGCCGCCCCCGGTCAAACTTCCCTGCCTCGGCAGAGGCCGCTGGGGCCCGCAGGCCCCCGCCATATCATCGCCATCGACCCCGACGTGGATCGGTCGGGCGTAGCCTTCCTGCACCTCCCCAGCCGGGAGCTGCGGTGCGAGGCGCGCTCGTTCCCCGAACTGATCGACGACCTGCACGCCATCAAGCAGGCCACGGACGCCCTCGGAGAATCCCTCACCGTTGTCGTCGAGGCCGGCTGGCTCAACCGCTCCAACTGGCACGTACAGGCCGGAGACAGTCGCCGCAAGGCCGCCGCCATCGGACGCGCGGCCGGACGCAACCACGAGGTGGGTCGTAAGATCGTCGAGATGGCCCGCCACATGGGCATCGAGGTCGTCGAGCAGCGGCCCTTGCAGAAGTGCTGGCGGGGCCCGGACGGCAAGATCACCGCCGCCGAGCTGGCCCAGTTCACGGGCTACACCCGGCGCACCTCGCAGGACATGCGCGACGCCGCCCTCCTGGCTTGGGTCTACGCCGGGCTGCCCATACGGCTGAACACTTGACCGCACCGCGTGGGGCGTACTCCTTGACTTTACTCCTTGACTTTATCGCGAGGGGGCTACCGTAAGAGTCAAGGAGTACACGCCCAACACCTCAACAAACCAACAGGGCCTCAGCCCCCAACACCTCAATCACCCCTAATGACCATTACCTCCTACGAAATAGCCCAACAGACCGGCCTCACCCACACCGAGGTCGGGCATATCATTACCCGCTTCGAAGCGCGCCGAATAGCCGCCGGCGGGCAGCCCCTCGAGCAACGCCAAACGAAAGGCCGGCGCAACGGCCGGCCGATGACGGTCAGCGTGCTCACCGACGCCGATATGCGTTTCCTTTCCGCCTGCACCCATAGCCGGCTCTGGGTGCGCCTCTACGCTGATCATCCGGAATGGCGCCCCGAGACGCTCTCGCCGGCCGACATGAAGGAACGCAAGGCCCAGGCACGCGCCAAGACCGCCTCACGGGAGAAGGCTTACAGACGCGTCCTGGCACAGTCACGCGCCGAGACACGCGCCGCCCGTCTGGCCCGCGAAAAAGCCGATCGGGAAGCCGAGCGCACCCGCCGCCAAGCCGAACGAGAGGCGGAAAAGCGCACCCCCGAATGGCAGGCGCGAGAGGCCGAACGGCGGCGCATCGCCCTGCGCAACCTCGAGCTGTCGAACGAGCGACGCCGCCGTGAGAAACGCGAATACGAGCGTGCCCGTGAGGCCGCCCGCGAGGAGTCGGAGCTCGAGGCCGAGGGGCTCTATACGTTCAGCATGGCCGCTCAGCGGATCGGCCTCCCCGCTGGGGTGTCGCTCTCTACGCTGCTCCGCGAGCGACGTATCATCTGGAGCAGTGGTGGTGGTGACACCCACCTTCTCCCCCCTTACGCTGGGCGCGGCTACGACGCCCGGGCCACGATCTGGATCGGCCGCCGGTGGGTGCCTACCCCTGTCTCCGTCATGGTCTGGACGGAGGCCGGGCTGCGCTTCCTCAAGTCGTTGCTTTGTGAGGGGCTGGGGGGCTAAGCCCCGTTGGGTTGTTTATCTGTTGTTCGTTGGCTTGACAAGCAGTTCAACATTTCAACACCTAAACGCCTAAACGGGCCGCCAGGCCCTTACGCCCGACCCTGCGCCCGGAGGGGATCGGAGGCGGATTGCCGCATCAGGCGGTCGTGGATGGCCTTCAGGTAACGCGTGTTTTCGGCCGTCTCCGCCGTGTGGCGGTCGATACCGGCCAGATGGAAGAGGATGCGCGTGATCTGCGCAGCCGTCTCTTTCTGCACCATACGCATGGCGTTGAGTTGCCCGCCTATCAGCGACGCCGTCTGCTCCGTGACGCCCTTCACGGCGCCCGTGAGGGTCTTGTTGTCATCGGGGGCTACCTTGAAGAGCTTATCGAACGTTTTCAGCTTTTCCGAATAGTTCTCAGCGATACCCTCCAGCTGCGCTTTGGTCGCTTCGATCATCTCATCTGTCGGTGTGCCTCCTTTGTCCATGAAGGAGGCCAGCCCATCCAGCACACCGCTGACTTGCTTCTCGAGGTAGCGCTTCTTGAGCATATTCTTGACCATGTTTTGCATCATGGTGTCCACCGTCTTCTCGAAGGCCTTAGCCGAGCTTTCTCCCTTCCCAAAGGCCTCCACAAGGGCGTCGCCCAGCTCATCGGCAAAACTTTTGGCGTCGGTCTGAAGCAGGTCTTCCTTCATGTTGTCCATGATGTCCTGAATCTCTCGCTCCGCCTGCTTGTATTGCTCCTTGTACTCCTCGATCTTCTTGTCGTCGCGCTTCTTGCGGCTCTTCGACTCCTCCAGCTCCCACATCTTTTTGAGGTGCTGTTGCTGCTGCTTCAGGTTTTCGATGGCCTCCTTCTGCTTGGTGTAAGTATCCGTGCCGAGCGCCTTCGAGATGGCATGTTGCAGGCCGTTGTAGGCGTTCTTCAGCTTGTCCACGGCCTCGTTGTGCCGCTTGATCTCCTGCTCGATCTTCTTATTCTTGCTACTGATGATCGAGCCAATGACGCTGGCAACAGCTTGAACAACAGCGAGTGCTATCTTTATGATATTGAGTACAACACTCGCACTTTCCGCTGCGTTAACAGCGGCAGCCACAGCTACGGCTACACCAGCAACGGATTGCAGCATCGTCATGGCCGTCTCCCCTACCTCACCGAGGGCGTCTTTGAGTATGGCGGAAGAGTCGACGGCGTCCCTTACGAACTGGAAACTCTTTTCGGTGGCCTTGCCCAGCTTCTTCCAGTTGCGCTTGATCTTTTCGGCCGACTCTGCCGAATCGTCGCCCGCAGAATTGAAGATCTCCCGGATCGCCTCGCCCATCTGCTTGAAGGGGTTGTCTTTTGTTAGCACGTCGCGCGCCTCGTTGAGCTTTTCGCGGATCTTAGCCAGGTCGACGGGGTCGAAGATGCCGGACAGCTCCTTGAATCGGCTCTCGATCTGCTGGATCAGCACCTCGATTTGCGATGTGGCCATCTCGTCGAGGTTGCCGAACAGCTGCGCCCACATGTCCGAGCCGGTCAGCTCCTTGCTCGCCAGATCGGAGAGGGCTTTGGCGGCCAGCTTATCAAGCGAGGCCGCCAGCTCTTCATTGCCATGCTCCAGCGCGCGTCTGCGGCGCTCGTCATACTCATCAATGATGACCTGTTTGCGTTGCTCGAAAGAGCCGTAATCCTTCAGCATGCGGGCATACTCATCGTCGCCGCCCGTCTTCTTGTCCTTTTCGTATTTCTCTGTGCGGATCTGTTTGGCGCGCTCGATCTGTTCACGCTCTGCCTCGGTGGTGGCGGCCAGACGGCGGCGATCGAGCAGGGCGATGTCGTCGCTGTACTTCAGGTCGAGGGCGATCTTCCGATCATAGTAGGAGATGTAGGATTGCAGCAGTGCCTCTTCCTGCCGGCGTGCCTCTTTCGTAGCGTCGTACTGTTTATCGTCGAGGAACTTCAGCTTTTCCTTGCCGAGGTCTGACTTGTCGTCTTTCAGCTTCTGGCGGCGGTCTTCGATCGTCTTCAAGACGTCGAGGATGGTGCGCGCACGGTCCAGCTCGCGCGTGATGTCCGTCTTGAACGCCTCCAGCGCCTCCCGATCAGCATTCTCTTTGTCTTTGTCCCCATTGCCACGGCCTTTGCCGCCGCCTCCACCCCTTCCGGATGGGGAGATTAGCCCTTGCAGCCGGGTGAGTTCCTTCTGCGCCGCCGTCCACTCCTTCGATCCGGGCACCATGTCTTTCAGCCTGTCCTGAATGACGGATATAGACTTCTCGATGGCGCCCACGGTGCCGGCCTTGAACTGGTTGACGCCACGGATGCCGGCGGCGGTCAACAGGGTGGAGGAGATAGCCATCTGCCCGACGGCCTTATTCGTGTAGCCCTCGATGTTCTTAGTCAGCTCTTGATTCTCCTTGATCAGATCCTGCTTCTCTTTGTTTACCCGTGTGACGAACATGCCGCCACCCATACCGCCGCCCATCAGCACGCGCTCTTTGTCCGGCAGGGAGTTGATCTTCTCCTGATTCTCGATAAACTTCTTGGTGTCCTCTTCCACCTTGGCACGATAGGCCGAAGCCTTCGCTTTTGCCATCTCGGAGGCCACGAAAAGCTGCGTGTTATTGATAAGCAGATTCTCGGCATCACGCACCGAAGTAACGGATACTCCCAGCTCTCGGAAGGCGTCCCTATTGTCATCGATAAAGCGCTTTTTGGCCTCCATGTCATTGCCGAGAGCGAGGTAAGACTGACGCAGGCCGTTGACGGACGAGACAGATTTTGCGGCGCCGTCAGCCACGGCTTTGGCCATCTCTTCCTGCGCCCGGCGAGCCTCTTTAGACTTCTCGATGAGGTGAGCAAAGACAGCTACCAGCGCCGTAACACCTGCGATGACCCACCCCACGCCGGGGAGAGAGGCAATAGCAGCACCCACGGCTCGGAAAGAGGCAGCCAGCGTCCAGTTGGCAGCCGCACTCGCTCCTGCCGTGGCCGCCTGCGTGGTGTTAGCCGCCGAATCGGCCGCTTTTGCCGCCACATTCTCGGTCGTAGCGGCAGCCTCAGCCTCATGGGCAGCCGCGTTTGCAGCCGTGGCCACGGCCTCGGCCTTCCTTACGGCGGTCGCCTTTTCGGTGATCTCCGCCCACCACTTTTTGAGTTTATTCAGCGTGACAAGCTGGAAGGCGCTGTCTTTGTTGAGTGTCTGTGCCACCTGCTGCGTGCCGATGGCAATAGCCATAGCCGCCTGCACTTTGGCCATAACGCGTTGCAGCTGGTCGTTCTCCCCCGTAAAGAGGGACATCGCACCCGTGGCGGCTGACAGCGCACCGCCCAAACCGGAGACGCCCGCGATGATGCCCTGAAAGCCGGCCTCGTCATTTGATAGGATCTGTCCCTGCTTCTTGATATCACCTTGAATATCTTTCAAACGCCCAAGCTCTTCGGCCAGCGCGCGGTAAGCCGCCGATTGCTGGTCGATGCCAGGATCGGCAAGTTTATACATCTCTGCCTCCAGTTCATGTATGCGAGCGCGCAGCGTGTTGTGTGCGGCGGCGTTTCGCTCCACCTGCTCCTTGTGTTTGATGAACTTTCTTTCCGCCTCGGCCAGTGCATCAGCCTCTTTTTCCAGCGCGGACACAAGTGCCTCGCGCTCTTTGACCTCTTTGCGGATGGCTCTTTGCCGTTCGGTGGAGTACCCGCTATCGCCTAAAAACTTCGGAGCGCGAACATTTGTGCGCCCTATCTCCTCGTACTCCTTCCTGAGTGCCGCTATATGCTCCTTGTGGATGTTCACGGCGCCGTCAATCTTGGAGAATCGCAGATTGATCTCCGCCGCCATCTGCGAGAAGCTGGCATCCATCGCCGCACCGCCCTTAACGGTGGCGTCCGAGAGGCCGTTGATGCGCCGAATGGTTTCTTCTATCGCTCCGAGGAGCTTCCTGTTGTCGAGCGACGCCTCGAAGTGCATCGCTCCGTCTGTAGTTTCTGCCATGAGCTTTCTTTGGTTTGTTCGTTGATTTGAGGGGGGGGCATTACCCCATTGCATTGATTCGGCGGATCACTTCGTCCACGTTATCGCCCGTAAGGGTGATGTCTCCATCCGGGTCGCCCGGGCGACTGTCGCTATAATCGTAGTCGGGCTGATCGATCATCATGCGCTGCACCATAGGCCACGCGATGCCCTCGTGTAGGTAGTGCCATGTCCAGCCGAAATGCGCGCAGATGGCGCCACGTCGGCCGTGCGGGCTTTTTAGTCCGCGCTGTCTGCCTCTATCCGAGTCGGCACGGTTGTCCGGGCGGCGGACATCAATCGAATAGAGTGAATAAAATCCCCGAGGTTGCACATGGCGTTGATCGTCATGGTCAGCCGGAAGAGTTCGGAGGGTTTGATAGAGTGGAAAAAGAGGTCGGTCAGATCGTCCAGCGCGCGCCGGTCTTCCTCATAGTGCACCGTGCCACCCCTGCCGGGCGTGGGCTTCAGGATGTTTGAACCGAGCACAGCCAGCGCCACAATGCGTGCCATACGCCGGGCATGCCGGGCAGCCATCGTGCGTGCCTCTTCGATGGCCTCTGTGCCCTTCAGGCGCTCTTCATCGATAGCCAGCTCGATCCATTCGGCCGAGAGGCGATCGAGGGTGCCCAGCGTGGGCTCCGAGATGCGATACTTCTGCCGCGCCTTTACCGCACGCCGTCTGCGCGGCAATAGGTAGCCCCAAAGACCTCGCCGGGGGGCGAGCTCGGTGCGGTATCCCTCCACTTCAAACTCCCAGCCGTGATTGATGAGCGCGTTCAGCTCCGAGCGCTCCTGCTCCAGTTTCTCTATGATCGTTTTATCCATGATGCGTTTCTAAATAATCGGGGATGAGTAAACAAAAGGAGCCCCCAGTGGAGGCGCCCCGCATCGGCGGCGCACTCCTCCCCAGGGGCTCTCTCAACTAAAAGACATGACACGAAAAAAGCAGTCGCTTTGTCTCCTCTCTGTCTCTTCTTTCTTAGTCCTTCTTCTTGGCCCGGATCGCTCCGCCAGCATCGACGGCCAGCGGCGTGACGGTAAAGTCAACGAGGAAGATACCCTTCGAAGACATGTCCGAATTGATCACCGCCTCGACGGACGCATTCGGGATTTGGAAGATCATTCCCTGCTCAGGGATGATCTCGAGCGCCACGTTTGCCGTCAGCTCGTTGCCGTTAAACTCCCACGTGCCGGAGTTCACCGTACCGCCGACGTATTTGGCCAGCATATCCGGATCGACGTCGCACAGTTGGAAGGTGCTCTTCGGGATCTTCTTCGTGCGCTTGCTGTACACCGGAGCTGCGTGCCCTTCCTCGAAGTGCTCCGTCACCTCCGAGGCTTCCTGATTGATCTTACAGGAGTCTTTATAGACTTTGCCGATTTTGGTCATGCCCGTAGGCATTACGCCATTGGAGGCAGCCGCCCCCACTTTGATCTCGGCCAGTCCGACAGTGATTAAACCCATAGCTTTTCGTTTTTGCGTTGATTGATAGTTTCTTCTTTTTGATGGTGCGTCAGCCTTGGATGTTCCAGCTGACTCTGATGTTCGTGAAATGCTGCCTGACCCCATCGGCCGGCAGCACGGTCTGCGCCTCTACGATGATGGCCAGCCCCGTGACGTGCGCCTCGCGCAGCGCTCGTACGGCTATATCGGTGAGCATCTTCAGGCGCACCCGGTCGGCCACGAGCTGCTCTTTGGCCCCGATGCGTACGGCCTTATCGGAGACGTAGACGTTCACGTTCGATACGCCTTGCTGCGGGTGATACTCCTGCGTCAGCGTGATGGTGTTGATCACCACGTCTTCGGCCATCGAGTCGGCCGGGCGGTCGTCGCCTACGTAGATGCCACCGCTCAGCGCCGCTTTCAAGGGTGAGCGAGAGAGTATGCCATACAGTATGGCGTCCGTGTCAAACGATGTCTTCAGATCCATAGCCGTGCGTGCAATTGTCCTGCGTCAAACTTCAAGACCTCACCCCGGATACGCACCTCGGAGCCGGCGGCATCATTGGTTATAACCACGTGCGTGCCATCGGCCACCCGCTGCGTGCCGCGCGGCAACTGAATGAGCGACGTAAAGCGACGATAGACGCCGCCCGCCGTCTCTATCTCTTGCCCGCGTCCGTCGGTCTCTTCGCGACAGGGCCCATGCAGGCGGAGGGCATTCGGGGTCACGACCCAGTTGCCACTCTCATCCTGCCGGGATTCGCCGCTTTCGGTGACGAACAAGTAGTGAGGGTATTGTTTGACGCGAATCATCTTTTCATGTGGGAGACACTTACCAGAGGTTTGAACGATCGCGCACCCGCGGACGCGTCGAAAGCACGTCAGGCGCTCCCAGCTCGTTGCACAGGGCGCGATAGAACAGTTTCACAGCTTCCATATTCCACGATACGGAATACCCGCCCTCGGTTACATTCATCATCGTGGCCTGCAATACAACCGACATGCGGTTATACACGGCGCGATCGCAGGCCGACACATCGACCGGCGCATCCGCCTCGATGCCGCCCTTGACAAGGATCAGCTCGACGTCATCGTCCGTCAGTCCCAAGCTGCCCAGCGACCGGGTCAGGTATTCCTTATTCGTCATCACTCCCCGCGGCTTGGTTAGTTCTTATCCCACGCCGTGGCGTTCGTCTGCATCAGCAGCGAGCGGCGAGCCAAGTTCCACGCAGGGAAGGCGTTGGCAATGCCCTCCGTGACCTCCCTCACGGGCGACTCTTCGGAGTACTTCTTAATCAGCGTATGCCCGTGCATCGCCTTCAGCGCCACGCTGCCCGGCATATCCCTCGCGTCAATGGGGCGCTTCCAGAATGTGTTGCCCAGCACTTTCGATTCGGAGAACAGGATCACATCGTCCTCGAACGGGTTGCCCGTCGTGCGCGTACCGTCCGCCCGCTCGATCGTGATGTCCTGATCGATCACCACGATCTGCAAGCCCTTGTATTTCTCCTTCTGCTTCGACAGGAAGGCGTTCACCGTAGCCGCATCGGGTGCGTCTTTGATGTCCGTCAAGCTCTGCACAAGCGTCGAGGTGCGCTTGATCGTCTCCTCCTGCGTGGCCAGCTTTGTAAACGTGTCCACGTTCATAAAGGCGTACTTATACGTCACGCCCATCTTCTTACCGATGGCCAAAGCCTTGGGGAAGTCGTTCGTGAACGGGGTGCCATTCGTGGCACCGGCATACGACGTGGCCACACCGATCTTTTGTGTCGATGGGATCATATAATCCGCGTCGAACTCCGAGACGACAGCGGCGTTATTCATGCCGTTCAGGCTTACCTTGCCCAGCGAGATTTCACGCAGGGCTGTCCACTCCAAGCGGGCGGCAACAGCGTTCCAGCAGAACTTCGTATCCTCCGCCCAGAACTCGACGATCTCTGTTAGATCCGAACTGTTTCCAGCCATCGCCAACAGCACGTCATACTCCGTCAGCTCGTCTTCCAGTTTCTCACGCGCTACGCCGATTTTGGGCATGTTGCCATGAAAGCGTTCGATGGCTTCGCGCGTCTTCTTCTGGATCGTCGCCCCGCGGGCTACGATGTCGGCAGCAATCTTCAGCCCGGCCTGCGCCTCAAGCGTCTTCCAGGTCAGGAGGTTCGTCTCCTTCAGCGGAAAGAGGGTCGGGTAGTAGTAAGGTTTCAGGTCGTACGTCCGGATCACGGCTTGCATGTCCTTCTCGTTCAGACCTTCCATGAGTGTCTTTTGCATCTTAGTTTCCTTCTTGCTTTAAGCGTTATACATACGTTACGCACCGCAGCGCGTCTTTGATCTTGTCCGTCACGGCTGGGGCGTTTTCCTCACGAATTACGGCGTGCACCCACGCATTTTCGTAGAGGTTGTTGCCAGCCTTTACGTCCAAGTTATCCCCAGCGATGGCCACAGGGACAACCTTCAGTGTCTTGTTCGCACCGGCGGATTCAAAGGCGCATGTGCCAGCCTTCACCTCCACACCCAGCGTGGCACTGAGGGTGATCACGTCCTTTTCCTCTCTCGAGCGATCGATGCTCGCAATCGTCTGACCATTGGCGCCATCCGTAGCAAAGCGGTCGCCCACGTTGAAGTGACTCCCTTTGTTCACGTCGTACGTCGTAGACGTAGCATTAGCCGTATTCAGCACACGTGCCGTCTTGCACACCACGTACATTCCATTCGTGCCACGCCCCAGCGGGGTGCCCTCTACAACAGCGCTGCCTCCCAGCCCGGCCACGGATACCGTGACACCGCCCGGGATGTCGGCCACGCGGTGCAGAATACACTTTACCACGCGGCGGTCTTTCATTCCTTCAATAGTTACCATTTTCGCTTTTTCTGTTTTTCGTTTGCCTACAATTCTTTACCTCCGAGCGACGCGTCGCTGCCCTTCGTTTGCGCATTGATGTAGCGAGCTACGCTGGCCGTCACCCCGGATTCATCCTTCTGCGAGAACATCGGCCGACCCATTCCGGCCAGTTTGGCGTCTGCCATGCGCTTGTTGGCGTCTGCTACATCCGTCTCCGTGTCGGTCAAGTATTCGTTGAAAGCCTCCTCCGTGTCGAACGTCATGCGGCCGAAATCCTTCAGTGCTTTGGCGCGAAAGCTCTCATCCTTGCATGCGTTCAATCGGTCGGTGAGCGCCTGAAGCCTCGACTGATTCACGTTTCCACGCTCGTACCGTTCCAGCTGCTCCTTGAGCGGCTTCACGGCGTTGGCGACAGCGTTAGCAACGACCGCTTGGAGATCCGTCTCAGCGTCTGCTCCCTCTCTTTTCTTCGGTGAGGGGTCAGCCTTTGGCTTCGCCTCATCGGCGCGAGGCTCGGACTGCTTTTCCACAAGGTCAAATTTGCGCCGGAGATTCTCTTCAAACGTGCGTGTGCCGTCGGATACTTCCTTATCCACATCCGAGCGAAAGTCTCGTACAAAAGCATCCACCCCGTCCCGGGTCAGGCGCTCCACCGCGGCCTTTGCCTCATCCTCGGTCTCCGTCTGTAACGCCATCAAGCGCGCCAGCATATTCAGACCGTCCTTCCGCACGCCTGGGAACTTTGCCACCAGTAGTGCGAGAATCATCTTCATCTTATCCATGTTGAAATCTGTTGGTTGTTTTGTTTCGGCGGCAAAAGTAGATGGGGCACTTCGTCGCGACCTGCGACTTTCTGCCCAAAAAAGATCTCGATCAGAGCGTTACCGCCACTTTGCAGCCTAAAACAGTTCGCCGCCCATGTTGGTCGAGGAGTTACGGAGCCGTTCGGGATGACTCCGGGCGGCTCTTACTTTCTTTATTTGCGCGCAGAGTGATCGAAGCGGCTTTCGGATGTTCTCAGATGCTCTTTTTCAGGCGATTTCTTATTTGCAGACTAACTCCCGGGCTATCATTCAGAGGGAGTCCTCGAGATGATGTGCCCCAACCCGTGACGGATTGTCACGAGTTGAAGTAGGTCCACTTCTTAAACGTACAATTCCAGTGAGTTTCACAAGGTGAGGGCGAAAAAACAGCAATGTGCAAAAATTGCACATTGCCTCAGGGAACTCGTTGTGCCATTATATCCAATGCAGGCGCACGGCTATTATGGCTAAACAAACCGCGGCGGCAATCAGATCGAGTATGATAATCAAGACAAATTTCCAGTCCACCGCGCCCTCTCGCTGCCGGTGGTCCTTGCAGAGGGAACGATCGCCGTGCAAATAGAGCCTGCCATTGGTGCTCAGCTTTGCGGCGACGACGTCTCCGCCTTCCTCTTCATGGCATACAGCGAGCCCCTCGTATTTGAGGGCTAAGGCTCCGAGCGAAAACTCTTCTCGATCCATGCCTGCCGGGCACTCCGTTACGCCCTCGGCCAGTAATCGAAGCACGCGTTTTGCCCGCTTGGATAATCTAATTCGTTTCATTTCCATGTGTGATTTTGATTGATTACTTGCAGCAAAGGTCTGCCGGGCGGCTCGTGGGCGTCATTGACCGAAGACTGTGGAAGATGACTATCTTTGCAATGTCAACGCACCGATACAGTCGGGTCGTTGGTAGGTGGATGTCCGGCTTCGGCCGCACTTCTACCCCCACGCTGGGGGCGGGTCTTACGATTCGCCCCCCATTGTTTACTTTTGCACCGGGGTTTCCCCACCAGCGACCTTAACGCATTGACGAGTGGTAAGTATCTTGCTTATAGCTTTGGTCGAAGTCGCAATAGTAACCTGAAATGGTTTTGAGCGCAAAACGTACGAGGGTTTCTTTCAAAGGAATCCTCGTATTTTGTTTATGTACCTCCCTGTTTTGATATCTTTCTGAGAAAGATCAAGTGTCTTGCCGTACTTGTTTATGATTTTCATCCCATTGTACCCATTCCCGTTTCTCTTCACGTATTCAATAGCCGAACGCAACTGCCCCCTATCCATTTTTGTTACTTTCAGCACGATGTTTCCTGCCTGAGAGAATCCATCTATCAACTCCTTACTCAACGTGTTGACGTTTGTGCTTGAACAGTGTTTGAAGTCAGCAATGCAATACCGCCCGTTTATCTGAGTAATAGCGTCTGCGCTTATAGCCTCTTTGTATTCTGGCAAAAAAGCTACGTCGGCACCGGCTCTATTCACATCTTCTGCCATCTCCAAGGTGGTTGCTCTCGATCCGCCCCACTTGTGCCCGGGGTGAGATACCGTTCGATATTCTCCCGTCCGCGAAAGTTCAGTAAAGGCTTTGTCGTCGATTATGGCTTTCAAGAGCTTCTGGCGCTCCCTTCTTGAGATTAACTCTGAGAGTTTCCGTACAATGATGGGAGAAAAAGGTTCAAACGCAACAAATGCAGGCGCACCCGTTGGTGTTTGCAACTTCGACAGCATGCCTTGAACCCTTTCACGGCCCTCTTTATCGAATCGCGGATCCTCAAAGTCTAAGAAGCCCGGCGGCAGTTCCACCGGCCGCGGTTTTGGCCGCCCGTATTCGCCTACGATGTAGGCCGGATTGTCCGTGATGAAGCGTGGGAGGGTGCGCCAACCACGGGCACGCGCTCGATTCTTCTCTACCCAGTCCGTGAACACCTGCGGCACCTCTTCCACCGCCCGCGGAGACCACGAGGCGTGCTCTTTGGCGTCTCCCTTGAAGATGCGGCGATACAACTCTTTCCGATCCGACGGGCGGGCAATGATGGGCAGCATCTCGCAGCGACAATGTGGATGCCAGCCCCGGAACCGGAAAGCCTTGGGGTACACGCCCTGCAACTCGTCGCACATGTCATGGAAGGGGCACGGCTTACCGTTGCGCAGCGTCGTATGATTGTTGCTCAGGCGGATCTCCCAGCCCACAATGAGCGGGTTCGACTGTGCCGACTGCCACGCCGCCTCACATTGTGCCGCCTTCAGCTCCGTACGCGCCATTCGGAGCGCGTTTTTGTAGGAAGAGCGATACACACCCTGCCCCGGATGGTACGCCTTGGCCGCTGCGCTCAGCTCCAGTGCGCCCGTCTCTTTGTTTCTCACCCGCCGGAAGAGCTTATTCGGCTCGATAAGGAAGCGGCGCAGGTCCTTCGCGATCTCCGTCCCACGGCGGCCCTCTTTGATGGCGTTTTGCAGGATCACCTCAATCTCTTTTTTTGCATTCCCCGCCAGATTCCACACGCGGCCGGAAAGATTCAGCCCGTCACGCTGCTTTTCGCGCACAAAGGCATCGGCAGACCGTATGCGGCTGCTCTGGGTGGCATCGATTCGGAGACGGTCGCGCAGCATCCTGTCTCGAGTGGACGGATCCAGCTGCGCCTCCACCCGCGCATCGAGTACCTCCTTGCTGAACTCCCACTCCCGCCGGATGCCATTCAAGAGGAGCCCGTTCAGGCGGTCGGCCATCACACCCAGCACGCGCTCCACCTGACGGTTGGCCGTGTGGTTATTTTCGAAAAAGAAATCATCCTTTTTCTGCTCGATGGCACGGCGCACGGCAGGCAGGGAGAGCGCCTGTAGATAGGCCGTGTAGATCAGTTGCTCGATGGCGCGAAAGAGCTGTTCCCGGCGGCGCTCTTCCTCTTCCCGACGGCGGTCTTCTTCCTTCATAGGGGACTGTTATAGAGGCAGTCGCCTCCGATATATCCGAAAGCCAAACTTTACGACCATGAAAGCCAGTGCACCAATACATGCCCAAAAGGCTCCGGTGCCAAAGCCTTGAACAAACCGCTCCCAGCGGGTAGTCTTTCGCTCCACCTCTCGCACAACCTCACGCACCACATCTCGATTGATAAAGACGCTGTCAGCCTTTGCCCACACGGTGTCATGCCGGACAACGGTCTCGACCTGCAGCTCCCCGAGGCTATCCAATAGGAAAGCCAGTCGGGCGTTGCGGGTGGTCTCGATCGACAGGCGCTCCATCGCCACGCGCCCCTCTGCATTGCAACGCAGCAAGGCACGAAGGAGAGACGTATCCGACGGCACCGGGATAGGCACGAGCCGTTGCACGAAGACCGAATCCACGTGCGACTGCCGTGTGGGTTGCGTGTGTTTGAGCGGTAGGCAGGCCGTAAGTAGCAAGGCAGCGATGAGCAGCAGAATGTGTCTGAGCATCTTCTGCTTGCCGCCGTAATAGGTGATCAGGAATTTCATTTGCGTTGCGTGTGTATGAAAAGAAGAAAGGGCAGGCCGGATGACCTGCCCCTCTCTCGGAATGTGCTGCGATTGGTTAGGAGATGGCGGCGATCTGGTTCAGCTCCACCCAATACGGATGCCCGTTTTTGTGGTGGCTGATCTGCCGTTTGGCAAAGTCGACGGCCGTCACGGTGACTTTTTGCCCATTCATCAGACGTGCCTCGGAGCGGCGTGTGAAGGCCAGCGCGTCGAACGCTTCCTCGGTGAGGGGGAGCGGACCTTGTTTCAAATCTGGCTGGGGGCCTACGGGCCCCGGCGAAGTTTGGCCGGGTACCTGTGGGCGTGGAGGCGGCGCGACTGCACCGGGTACGACCGGGCGAATCGGGGGCACCACAGGCGGCTCGATCGGCGTGGGGTTCTGCGGCGGGATGGGACGGGCTTTACGCTCGAAGTCGGGCGTGTAGGTCACGTTCGGATCGCCGCCGGCCATGTAAAGGGCTACCTGCCGGCCGATGGCGGTCATCTTTTCGCAGTAATACTTCTTGCGGGCGCTATGGATGTCGGTGATCCCGAGGGCACGGTAACGCTTCACGATGGCCTTCTCATAGTCGAGCTTCAAATCATCGATGCCCCGGCCCGTCTCCAGTGCACGCTGTGCGGCGGGGCTGAAGAGGGTGCCCCAAACAATGGGCGTGCCCTCGATTTTGTCGATCACCTCCGAGGGGGTGTCCGTCTTGAGGTTCACACCCCAGCGGGGGTGCTGAATGAGCTGCAATTTGGCCCGGGCAAAGTCTACGTGGT
>ERZ772968.605-NODE-605-length-17875-cov-4.969978_pt1 | contig 17875 bp, 13 predicted proteins | sample MGYA00580674_ERZ772968 | MGnify/ENA primary metagenome ERZ772968 (study PRJEB29015, sample SAMEA2737940) | human oral metagenome | biome: human oral; feature: human-associated habitat; material: dental | place: China | collected 2138 ...
CCGCCCACCACGATGCGTTCGGGGTTGAAGACGTTGGCCATGTCGACGCACATGCTTGCAAGCGCGGCGGCCGCGGCGTCGAGCGCCCTGATCGCGTGAGGGTCGCCCGCGGCGGCGCATTCGTCCACGTCCTTGCCGGTGAGCGGGCGGCCGCTTCGAAGGCGCTCGGCGAGGGGCGAGGACGTTTGCGACGAAAACGATGATGCTTGCGAACAAATCGACGATGTTTGCGACGAAAACGATGATGCTTGCGAAGAGATCGGTGTGGTGGTAACTTCACCGGCTTGAGCGGCGACGTTGGCAGCAGCCGGGCCCTCGTCGGATTTCGTGGCGGCGCGGGTTTGCGCGAAACCTTCAGCAGCGCGGAACTCGGCGCCCTCAACGGCACGGAACTCGGTACCCTCAGCCGCGCGGAGCTCCGCCTCGGCACGGCGGGCGATCGACGGGCCGGACGCGATGGCCTCGACGCAGCCTCGGCGGCCGCAGCCGCACTGAGGGCCGCCGCGCTCCACGCAGATGTGCCCGATCTCCCCGGCGACGCCGTCGGCCCCGCGAATTAGGCGGCCGTCAAGCATAACGGCGCCGCCCACGCCCGTGGACACCGTGATGAAAACGAAATTTGCCATGCCGCGCGCGCTGCCGCAACGGTGTTCGCCGAGTGCTGCCGCGTTCGTGTCGCGGTCCACGCGCACCTCGAGGCAGGCCGCCCGCGAGAGGGCCTCGCCCAGCTCGAGCCCGGCGAGGATCGTCCCCGTGTTCGGCGGTGTGAAAAGTTTGCCCGTGCGCGGGTCGACTGGCCCGGTCACGCTCACCCCGATCCTTTCAAGCGCGTGGCAGTCCGCTTGCATTTGTGCTTCGCCGAGGGCGTCGAGGCACGTGTCGACGACGGCGTGGCTCTCCTCCTGAGGCATCGGGCGGCGGCTTCGGGAGAGGATGGCGCCGTCAAGCGTCACGACGGCCGAGCGAATCCACGTGCCTCCAATGTCCAAGGTGCCGATCTGACCGGTGTCCAAAGTGCCGGTGTGCTTGGCGGGCAAAGGTGTGGCGGACGCCGTGCTGATGTGGTTGCCGGCCGAGGCGCCGGCGTGCTTGATATCCGATGCGTCGGTGACTTGCTCAAAGGCATTGACATAGCATCTTCGCTTAACCATACTTGAGTATAACATTATAATGAATCAGGCGATCCGAATAGGAGCGGTGCGATGGCTCAGGAAACCCTAGAATCTCGGGTGTCCGACGGCGAAACGCATGACGGCTCTTCGGCGGATCGCGTTTCAGGCGTCACTGCGCCTGCTTCTCCCGCGAATTCGGGTCCGGCATCGGGAAATGCTCTCGACACTGCGCCCGGAGCAACCCTCGTCAGAGGGCCTGTTCCCCTCTACCACCAGGTTTATAGCGCCCTGCGTCGCGAAATCGAGGCGGGGCGGTGGACCACCGAAGATCGTCTCCCCACCGAACGGGAGCTCGGAAAGTTCTACGGGTGCAGCCTCGTCACCGTCCGGCGCGCGCTTGACGAACTCGTGCGTGAAGGCCAGATCTATCGCGTTCGGGGCCGCGGCACTTTTGTCAGCGAAAGCCCGGTTGAACGCCAGCTTGCCGAGTTGACCAGCTTCACGGCAGAAATGGCCGTGCGGGGTTTGGAACCGCGCACGATCGTTTTGACTCAAGAAGTCATTGAATCGACGCCGTCTACGGCCGAACGGCTGGGCATCGCGTCGGGGCTTCCGGTCTACTCGATTGAACGCTTGCGAATCGCCGGAGACGAACCACTGCTCCTCGAACACGTCCTCCTTCCAGAACACCTTTTCCCTGGGCTTCTTTCGCTTGACCTGGGAACCTCCTCCCTGTACACACATCTTTCCCAACGATTCGGCGTCGACCTCGTCAGTGGGCATCAAACGATTCAGCCCGCTTTGCCGACCCCGAGGGAAGCCACGCTCCTCAAACAAGAGCGCAGCGAACCCGTGCTCCTCATCAAACTCGTCTCGCGCAGCGCCGATGGGCGCCCGATCGAATACTGTCGCACAGTCGTGAAGGGCAGTCGGGCGAAATACCACATTGACGTTGCCAGGCCGCGAAGCGTGTGAACTGAAACGTCGCCCGTCAGGCGCAATCCCGAAATCCTCATCACGAAGCCGATTGCGCAGCTCCGGAGCCGACGTCGAAGTGCATGATCGACGCCTGACTAGCCCTTCCTCTCTTCAAGCCACATCAGTCAGCTGGAGCCAACATGAGGAAACACAGCAAAGTGGCGATCGCAATGGCGATGATCGCCGCGTGCGCAATGATGACGGCCAGCCTCACCTCCTGCTCGAATGGCGGCTCGTCCAATGAGAACACTCTCGTGGTCTGGGATTACTACGGGTCGGCGACGCCCGTCAAGCCTGCCGTTGAGGCTTACAAGAAAAAGCATCCGGGGGTCGAAGTCGACTACCAGGTCTACGATTACGATACCTTCCAGGAGAAGTTGTCGACGGCGATGTCGTCGAACTCGGCGCCCGATCTGGCGACGATCGACATGACGTGGGTTCCGACCTACGCTTCCCAAGACCTGCTCTCTGATCTTTCCAAAATCTCCGGGGAGAAACTCAATGGCAAACCCATTGACGGCCAGTATTCTCAAGGCGCCGTCAAGGCGATGACCTATCGGGGCCATAAAATCGCCTTGGCCTATGATTTCGATGCCTACGCCCTCTATTACAGGCGCGACGTCCTCGAAGCTAAAGGATTGAAGGTTCCCACCACGTGGGACGAGCTCGTCCACGTTTCCAAAGCCATGGCGGAAGATTCCAACGGCGACGGGAAACCGGACAAGTATCAGACCCAGGTGCGACCGGACACTTTTCAGTACTCCCAGTTCCTTTTTCAAAACGGAGGGTCGATCGTCGACGAGACCGGGAAAGAAGCCGCCTTCGCATCCCCCAAGGCAGTCAAAGCCCTGGACTACATGAAGAAATTGCTTGGCAACGGTGGCTTGCTATGGGATGACTCGCAAGGCGACTCGACCGGTATTCCGGGGATTGCGGATGAGCGCATAGGGATGCTCATCAACGGCCCCTACATGATGGGCGTGCTTAAGGACGGCGTCCCGGACCAGGCCGGAAAATGGGCTGTTGCGCAGGCGCCCTACGTTCGAAGACCCGGATCTTACCTCGGCGGGACGGGTTTAGTGGTCCCTACAAATGCCAAGAATCCTAAGAAAGCCTGGAGTCTCGCGCAGTTCATGCTCATGCCCGAGCAACAGGAAATGGTCTATTCTAAGGCTGGAGCGGCTCCCGCCATAAAGGCCGCGCTCCAATCGCCGAAGCTTTCCCGGCCCGACTCTTTCTTTGCCGGTCAAAAGCCATTCGAGGTGTTTGAAAAGGCGATGGAGACGGCGACTCCATTCCCGTATGTTGCGGGATGGCCGGATATAGACCAGGAGATCACCAAGGTGGTGACCTCCGCCATCCAAGGCAAGAAATCGCCGAAGAAGGCACTCGAAGAAGCAGCGGAGAAGTCCGATGGCGCTCTTCGCGAATGACCCGGGAGGCGGCGCGGCGCAGCGATCACGTGCAGTTACGATCGCGCCGCCGCCTGCGGATGCCGGCGCCGATATGGAAAAGCCACAAGCTGCGGCTCGAGGTCGTTCCTCCATGCGAAGGCGCCAGTGCCGTGCGGGGTATGCATTTGTCGCTCCGGCGCTCGTTCTCACCGCCATTTTCTTCTTCCTCCCGATGGCCTTCTCGTTGTGGTGGAGTTTCACGAAGTACAACGGCGTGACCGAACCGAAGTACGTGGGTTTCAACAATTACGCCGATCTCTTTGCCGACGATCGTTTCCGAACGGCGGTTGGAAACACTGCGATCTTCGCGCTCGTGACGATGACGATCGGTCCGATCTTGGGTCTCGTTTCGGCGCTGTTGCTCAATCGGGCGCGCGCGTGCCAGTCGCTTTTTCGTGCCGCTTTCTTCCTTCCCGTGACGATGTCCCTGGTGGTCGTCTCGACGATGTGGAAGATGCTCTTGAACGACGACGGGCTGATCAACCGCGTCATTGAGTTCTTCGGCGGGGAAGGTCAGAAATGGCTTTCCGACCCGGATACGGCCTTGCTAGCTGTATGCGCTGCGAGCGTATGGCAGGGATTCGGCTTCGAAACGGTCATCTTCCTCGCCGCGCTACAGGGAATTCCTCGTGAGAGATACGAGGCGGCTGCGGTCGACGGTGCGGGGCCGTGGCGAACGTTTCGCGCCGTCACGTTGCCTGCGCTGCGGCCGGCGCTTCTGTTCGTCTACGTCGTCGGGATCATCGGCGCCTTCCAGGTGTACGACCAAATCTACGTCATGACCAGGGGCGGGCCCGTCGATTCGACGATGACCGTGGTCTACTACCTTGTCGAGAAATTTCATCGACTTGACCTTGGGCACGCTTCGGCTGCGGCATACCTCCTGGTCGTCTTCCTGGCCATTGTGTCGGCGATCCAGATGCGGATTGAAAGGAGGGCATCATGACGGACAACGTCGTAATGGAGGGCGCTGGCGGCTCCGAAACGCGAGATTCCATAACGGGAGGCCCGAAGATGCCAGATTCCATGGTGGGAGGCCCGAAGATGCCAGGTTTCATGGCGGGCGGCTCTAAGGCGCCAGGTTCCATGGTGGGAGGCCCTAGGTCAGAAGGCTCAGGAAGCAAGCCCGTTGAGAGGAAGCGTGCCTCGTTTCGGGCCAAACGTCTTCGCCTGATGACTAGGCAACGTCTTCGCCCGACGACGAGGCGGCGCACCCTCACCTACGTATGCCTGAGCGTTTTCAGCGTGCTCATGACCATTCCGTGGCTGTGGGCTCTCTCCACTTCTTTTAAACGGAGTCAAGACGTTTTCGCCCCGGGCACGGGCATCGTTCCCGATCCGGCCTCAACCAAGGCCTACGAGCGGATCTTCAGGGAATCTTCGTTTTCGCGGTATTTCCTCAACTCGGTGATTGTGGCTGTCACGGTGGTGATTCTCAACGTCGCCTTCGACTCTCTCGCGGCGTACGCTTTCGCCAAGCTTCCATTCCCGGGCAGGTCTTTCCTATTCGGCATGCTCATGGTGACCATGATGATTCCCATGCAAGTCAACCTCATTCCCCTCTACAGAATGATGGTGTGGATCCACGATTGGGTTCCTTTCCTCGGAATTGACACGCTTTCGGGAATCATCGCGCCGGGAGCCGTTCAGGTATTCGGCATCTTTCTCATGCGGCAATTTTTCGCTTCTATTCCCGACTCCATCCTGGAGGCGGGGCGCCTTGATGGAGCGTCGGAATTCCAGATTTTTCGCCGCATCGTTCTTCCTCTGGCTGCCCCGGCGATTGCAACGTTGACGATCTTCACTTTCCTCGGGGCGTGGAATGACTTCTTGTGGCCGCTTCTCGTCTCGAATTCCGAATCAACGCGGACGCTTCCCGTTGGTTTGGCGCTCCTTGCCCGAAAGAATACCGTCGACTGGCCGGGAACCATGGCCGGTGCGGTGGTCACCGCCATCCCCATGATCGTCATTTTCATCATGGCTCAACGCAAGTTCATCGACGGCCTGACGGCCGGTTCTGCAAAAGGATAGTACATGGCTAACACTAATGATTCCCCTGGCCGCAACGATCATGCCGGCATCGGCGCTTCCGGTATCGTCGATCCCGTGGGCAGAGACCTTTTCCTCACGGAAATCTGCGAAAGCCCGAGCGCACTGGAGAGTACGGCGTGGACCCTTGGTGAGCAGGAGGAGAAATTTGCGCGCCTACGCGAGCTGCTCGGGGGGCGCCGGGTAATCCTCACGGGAATGGGAAGTTCGGCCGACGCTGTAACGGCACTGGCCAGCGTGCTCGGGCGCCGGGGTGTCGACGCCAATACCATCCACACGGCTGAACTCTTGCACTACCGCATGAACGCCTTGGCCTCGGATTCGGCCGTCGTGGCGGTGAGCCAGTCAGGGGAAAGCATCGAGGCGGTGCTCATGGCTGCCGAGCTTCGGAAGAAAGAAGGAATTCCACTCGTCGCGGTGACGAATGGACCGGAAAGCCCGCTCGCGCACGAGGCATTCGTATCCGTCGATATCGGTGCCGGCGAAGAATACGGGCCGTCAAGCAAAACATACGTTTCGACCATGCTGGCCATGCATGTTCTCGCCGAGGTCATGACCGGCAGCGATCCGGTTGCTTCGATCCTTTCGTCTGCGCAGAAAATCGCGGAAAAGGCAGCAGCGGGTCTTCGTGAGTGGGCCGACGAGGCCGAAGTGATCGGGCGTAGGCTCGCCGACGTTATTGACGAATCTCCGCATGCTCTCATGATCCTTGGACGAGGTGTGGCCATCGCGCCCGCGGAGCTCAACGCGCTTGTTCTCAAGGAATCGGCGCATGTTCCCGCCCATTCCATGGATGCGGCAGAATTTCGGCACGGTCCCCTCGAATTGGCCGCACCCGGGCTCGGCGTGGTGCTCGTCAGTCTCGAACCATCGCAGGCAGTGCTGGATGCGCGTTTACGTGATGAACTTCTGGCTAAAGGTGCGTCCGTGACCGTGGTGGGGACCGATGCCGTCGAAGCTCTAGGTTTACCCGTCGATTACCTCTTTACAAGCACAGCGCCACTGCTTGATGCCGGATGTGCGGCCATCCCGCTTTTGCTTGCGGCATGGGCTAAAGCTTCGCGGAGTTCAGCCACGCCGGGTGTGTTCAACGTGGGAGCGAAGGTGACCACATGCGAGTGAGCCGTGGCGGGCCGAGCGGCCAAGAGCTAGGTCCGGATAGCCGAACGCTAGGTCCGGGTGGCCGAGCATTGGGGTCGAGTAGCCGAGAAGTGAGACGGAGTGGCCAAGCATCGCGTAGTGCGTCGTCGGGAGGCGGCGGACCGCGAATCGAATCGGACTTGGACTCTCAGAGGGCCGACCAGGAGCCGAACGCAGCGCAAGCCGATCGGGAGCCGAACGCAGCGCAAGCCGATCGGGATTTGGCCGCGCAGGGGTCTGCCGGCTTCCCCGTCTTCTCGATGGGCAGGCATTTCATGTACGCCCGAGGAAAGCCGCATATCCCGGTGGGTGCGCATGTTGTCCCCTCATCAGGTCCAGACTGGCCGTGGCGCGAAGGCCCCGAGGCATTCGATCGAGCCTTCGCACAGATGGCCGAACGCGGATTGACGAGCGCACGGATTGACCTGTTGTGGGCGGCCGTCGAACCCGAACGTGGGCGCCTCAACGAGGCTCACCTCGATGTTCTCGATCGCATCTTCGATGCTGCAAAAACCCACGGGATCACGCTTCATCCCGCCCTTTTCGTCGGGGGCGAGGTGGGGGACGCCTACTGGGATCTGCCGTGGGCGAGCGGCCTCAACCCACACTCCGATCCCGATCTTCTGCGCCTGCAGGCCACACACGTCGCCTGCTTGGCGCGCCGGTGGGCCGGCCGCGCCGAACTCATCGCCTGGGATCTCACCGACGAACCCCCGTTCTGGATACACGGCGAGAGCACCGACGACGAGCATGCCGCTGCATGGACCGCGGCCCTCACCGATGCTATACGCACAAACGACCCCGGCCGCCCGATCACGATTGGCACAGCCTCTCAAGAAGTTGACGGTGGCCCGTTCCGGGCCGACGTCGTCGCCGGGGCCCTCGACTTTACGTGCGTTCACCCCTACCCGATCTATTCACCGGAACTGTACGCCGACCGTTTGCGCTCACGCCGCATGAGCATGGCGGGGGCTTTCGAAACGGCTCTGGCGCGCGGCGCCGGAAAGCCGGTGATGGTCCACGAATTCGGAGCGTCCAGCACTCAATTCGCGCCGGAAGCCGTCGCCGATTATGACCGGCTTGTGTGTTGGTCATCCTTCGGGGCGGGGGCGATTGGTTTTTACGCATGGTGTTGGATCGACGCCGAACCTGCCGCCTACCGCCGTGCGCCGTACGTGCGCATGCCTCACGAGACGCAATTCGGCCTGCTCGACGCCGAAGGCAAGGCTCGCCCGCGTGCTCGCGTCCTCAGCGAACTCTCGCGGGTGACCCAGGCTCTCGACCTCGAGGGCTTGGCCGGCGACGGCCCATGGACTCCGGCTTCGATTCCCGTGCCCCATGAGTACGTCAAGCCCTATGACCGAGCCTCCTACGGTCTGGACGACGCGCCCGCCGGGCCATACGTCCCGGCCGAAAAAGCGTGGGAGCCAGAGCGGGACGTCAAGCCGCTGGTGCGCGGGTGGCTCAATTCCTATGTTTTCGCCTCCCGCGCCGGGCTGCCGTGCCAGTTTCCCCGCGAGAAACTCGACGATTCGTGGCCCGCGACGCCCATCACGCTGCTTCCCGCGCCGCTGACGTCCACCACGTCCTCCCTTCTGCACATGCGCACGTCCTTCTGGCAGGGCGCGCTTGACTACGTCGAAGCCGGTGGGATCGTCTACCTTTCCTGCTCCGCGGATACAGCCATCCCCGAGCTCGCGGAATTCGCGGGCGTGCGCATAGCCGATCGCGCCCTCGCAACGGACCGCCTCGAGCTGACCGCCGTTGAACCTTTCGCGGGCCTAGAAGCGGGCGATGTTGTCTCAGTCGAGCTGCCGGCCGCCGCGAGGGCGGCAGGCGCGGCCAATAATCTGCATTTGCGCGGCGTGGAGCTGGACGTGATCGACGCGAAGGCGGTGGCCACGGACGCCGCCGGCCTGCCCGCGGTGACGGTGGCCCGCCGCGGCAGGGGAGCCGTGATCGTATGTGCCTATCCGATTGAGCTTCTTGCCGCCGAAATCCCCGACGCCCACGGCGACGCCGATGGCCTGTGGCGCGTCTACAGGCTGGTGCGCGAGGTCGCCGGTGTCGAGCCCCCGGTTGAACTTGATTCGCCGCAGCTGACGCGCGGCGTCCTGCGCGGTCCGCGCGGTGGAATCCTCGTCGCCACCAACCACGGGCGCGAAGATGTAAGCGTGCCAGTGAAAATCAGCGGCTCCGTAAAAACGGTTGAGTCCGTGACGGCAATTGGCGTAAGGGCCGAGGCGGGCGGCAATGTTTTAATAGGCAGCTACAATGCGGTGAGCAACGGCGTGGCAGGCGGCAATAGCGCAGCAGGCGGCAATGCGGCAGACAGCAATGTTGCAGGCAACAGCAACGTGACTGGGGGTGCGGTGCTTCGTAGCGGCAGGCGGATCGAGTCCGGCGAGGTGGTCTACGTTCCCGCCGGAGAGGCGGCAATAATCTCCTGGGGTGCTAGTGTGCATAGTTAAAGTGGATCCCTATGACGATTCGGGTTTCAAAAAGCTGGATCCGAAAGGGCCTGGCACGAAGGTGACTGGCCATTCCGGGTACTTCGTCAACAATAGCTACGCGCAACAGCAGCTGGCATCGATCATCGTTGGAAAGGCTCACTGACATGAGGGCGGTCAGGCGGGCGGTAGCCGCGGCAGTTGCATGCTGTGCTTTGTGTGCATGCGGGTCCGATCGCGTGTGGCCCGGCTCAAGCTCGCCGATATCGTCAGGAAAGGGGGAGAGCTCGGTGGATCAGACACCGTCTCCGTACTACGAGGGGCGCAAGCCTTTCGCCGAGCGTGTGGACGTTATAACCGCTCGCAGTCAGCTTATGGAGGCTTTGGCCAAAGTGCGTTCTAAGGTCGACGCCGAGTTCGGGACCAGGCAGTGGACGTGGCTGGATAAAGATCCGAACAAACTTTTCGATCCGTGCGACGATCTGCATGAAGGGGGCTATCTTGATCATGCTCGGCAGGGGATCGCCTCCGGTTTTTCCAGTAATGCGTGGCCGCGTCTGTTGGCTATCGTCAAGGAGGAAATCGCCCCGTATGGTTTTACGAAGATCGTTGATGTTTCCAATGATCGTGACCATATAGTGTATATCTACAATACTCAGGATGGCGGATATATAGATACTTCGTTGACTGGCGAAAACTACTTCGGTATGCGTTATACGACGGGTTGTCGCCCCGCACCGCCGGGGCACAAGCCCAGGGTGGCCGGCGATCCGCCTGAAGGCATGTCACCGACCGCGTCTGCCTCGCCTTCGATTGGTGGAAAATGATGGATGCTTTCGACGTTCAACCGTTTCCGGTAAGAGCTATCTTGCCGTTTCGGTGAGGGATGAGTGTATCGGCCAAAGTCAAGCCTCGCGCATGGCCTTCGTCAGTGCAGGCCACCCCTCCTTGTGGAGCCTTCCAAAAGGACGGGCGCCAAGGAAAGCCGCGGCGCGCCCGATCGTCGGATCGACCCACAGAAACGACCCCGATTGTCCAAAGTGACCGTACGCCGAAGGCGGGAACGAGGCATCCATCCAATGCGGCGCCTTCGAATCGCGAATCTCCACGCCCAGCCCCCAGGCATTGTCGGCCTGTCGCCCATACCCGGGCAGCACTCCCGAGATCCCCGGAAACTGGGGTGTCGTGGCCTCGCCCCATAGCTCGGCCGAAATGAGCGTGGGTGCAAGCATTTCGCGGCCGAACGCCAAAAGGTCGGCCACCGAGCCGCGGCCCGAGTAGGCGGGCGAACCCTCGCATTCCGTTGCGCTCATGCCCAGCGGAATAAGTACCGTTTCCTCCAGCCATTCGGGAAAAGATACACTGGTGGCCTCTTCGATGACATCCCCCAGCACGTCGAAGCCCCGATTCGAATACATGCGCCGATGGCCAGGCGCCCCGAGGGTCGCCCCCTCCTCGAACGGCAGGCCGGAGGCGTGCGCTAGAAGATGGCGAACCGTTGAACCCTCCGGTCCTGCAGGTGCGTCCAAACGCAGCAGTTTCCGATCGACGGCCACGAGAGCCGCATACCCGGCCAGCGGCTTCGTCACCGAGGCGAAAGGGAAAATCGCGTCGACGTCGCCAAAGCTCGCGATCGGCCCCGCAAGATCCGTCACGCCGAATGAACACGGAAAATTGAAATGCGCGGCTGCGGCGCGAGCGGCGGCGTCGAAAGAAGTCACCCGGCCAGTTTGCCACGGGCAGCCGCCAGACGCCACGGCAAGATAGCTGGCAGAAGTGGTTGGGCACCATAAACGATGGGCAGTGGTTAGGCACCATAAACGAATAGCCGCCAGATGCCGCGAACGAATAGCCGGTGGCTGCCACAGGAAGATAGCCGCCCGGCACCACGGACGAATGAGCGCAAGGCAATCCAGTTGCCATGAACTCAACGGCTGAGGCCGCCCTGAAGTTTGAGACGGCCCTGAAGTTTGAGACGGCCCTGAAGTTTGAGACGGCCTTGAAGATTTGAGACGGCCCTGAAGTTTATAGTTTGCTGTTCGCGTGGCCGCCTTTGCGAGCCTGCCGCCTTCAGGCGGGTGGCCTTCTCGTCCTCGAGAACTTGAAACCCTCCGCCTTTGAGATCATTCGAATCCTGGACGTTCGGTGTGAACTGTGCCCGGTTAAGCCCGCGGCGGGCCACTCAGCGGCCTAGACTTGAAGCATGGTTGATATTGCGAACTGGCTGACGGACATGGACGGCGTGCTCATTCACGAAGAGCACGCTTTGCCAGGGGCATCCGAGTTTCTCAACACTTTGCGCGAGCGCGAGATCCCCTTCCTCGTTTTGACGAATAACTCGATCTTCACCCGTCGCGACCTCTCGGCGCGGCTGGCCTCATCCGGCCTTGACGTTCCTGAGCAGAACATCTGGACATCGGCCACCGCCACGGCAACCTTCCTTGCCACGCAGTCCGATTCGCGCCGCGCCTACGTGGTGGGAGAGGCGGGGCTTACCACCGCCCTGTATGAGAACGGCTTTGTCATGACCAACGACAATCCGGACTTCGTGGTTCTCGGCGAGACCCGCACGTACAGCGTGCAGGCGCTCACGCAGGCGATTCGCCTCATCTGCGAAGGGGCGCGTTTCATCGCCACCAATCCCGACGTCACAGGTCCATCCTCCGAAGGCCCGATACCGGCCACCGGCGCTGTTGCCGCCATGATCACCGCGGCAACGGGCAAAACCCCGTATTACGTGGGCAAGCCGAACCCGGTCATGCTGCGCATGGGCCTCAACCTCATCGATGCCCACTCGGAGCAAACCGCCCTCGTGGGCGATCGCATGGACACCGATATTTTGGCGGGCATGGAAGCCGGTTTGCAGACTCATCTCGTCTTGACCGGGTCCACAACCCGCGAGAACATCCGTGAATTCGCCTTCCGTCCGCAATTCGTTCACACGAGCATCGCCGACGTCGTCGAATATGTGGAGAAAAGCGCTCCGCTTCGGCGCTGACGCGGCCTTACGTTCCATTTCGCGCATGCCGAAGCTCCGTGTTTTGTATGCTTGAAGAAGCCTTTGTTTGTGGGACGCCGAATGGTTTGTACATTCAGCGTTCGCATCGAGAAGGCATTCGTACGCGCACCGTTCCAGGAGGCTCCGATGGGAGATCTTCTTCCAGCTTTGTCAAGCGTCGTAGATTCCGCGACGGCGGACGGCGGGGTCGGGCGCCCGCGTGATCCCGGGATTGAGGAGCGCGCCTTGGTCGCAGCCCTCGAGGTCTACATGGAAGTGGGATGGTCCGGTTTCACGCTCGGAAAGGTCGCTAAACACGCACACATGGGCAAGTCGGCGCTCTACCTGCGGTGGCCTACGAAAGAAGCGATGCTGGCTGATGCCTTCACGGCCTCCGACGTGTTCTTCGAATACCGCGACCACGTGCGCCCGGAGGTGCCCTTTGTCGAATACATCCAGATGTTGGTGGAAGACAGGCTTACCCGCTATTACACGCCCACGGGTTTGGCCGTCATACGCCTTATTCTGGAAAATCACACAGATAATGAGGAATTAGGGGCAATTTGGCAAAATTCCGTGGGAAAATCCGTGATTCACACAAGGAATATCATTCGCGACGCCATGCGCACCGGTGATTTGCGGCCGGAAACGCAGCGCGTTCAACTTGGCGACGCCCTCGAAGGGGGGATGGCCATGCACGTCATGGCCACACCGCACCATTTGCTGGCTGTCGGGCGGCAGAAGATCTACCGGTTCACCAACGAGTTGGTGGCCGGCGTCGTCGGGCCGTGGGCGACTGACCAGGCGCTAGCGGATCTGCGAGAGAACGGTTCGGAGCGGGCTCAGAGCCTCCTCCCGCTCATCGCGCGGGCGAGAGGCGACGAGGCGGAAGAGGAGGCGCAGGGCGGCGGCTTGCAAAACGATGTGCGGGTAGATGGAACGCAAAGTGGTGATGCGTTGGAAGATGAGACGCAAAGTGGTGATACGCGGGAAGATGGAACGCAGTGACGCGCCCTGACAGTAGGTATCACCCGTCAATATCTGACCGGCGCCTCACTTATATGCGTACCAGCGCGGGCCAGGGTCGTGATGGTGTGCGGCGATCTCCACGAGTGCCTGGCGGTCTGGTTTGCCGGTCGATCCCAGCGGGATGCCCTCGATTTCTATCATTGTGCGCGGCACCTTGTACTTCGCCAAGCGAGTGGCGGCGAAGGCCCGCAGATCCTCGACAGCCAGCTCGGCTCCGTCTTCGACGACGACGAAGGCCGCCGGAAGCTCACCCCACCGATTGTCCGGCATGCCGACAACCACGGCGTCGGCGACGCAGGGATGCTCGCGTAGCACGGTTTCGATCTCGGCAGGGAAAATATTTTCTCCGCCCGAAATGATGAGATCCTTGACGCGCCCCTCGATGGTATAGAAGCCTTCGGCGTCGACGGAGACGAGATCGCCCGTGCGAAACCACCCATCGCCCGAGAAACCGCAGCCCTGGCCTTCCGGTTTTCCCCAATATCCGGGCGAAACGGACGGGCCGCAGACCGACAGCTCGCCGACTTCGCCCACCGACGCTGCCGATCCGTCCTCGCGCGTCACGCGCATCGTCATGCCCGGCGCCGCCTTACCGACCTGCGCGCAATGCTTGGCCATGTCCTGCGGTGGCGTAAGCGTGCCGCCGCCCGCGGTCTCGGTCATGCCCCAGGAATTGGCCAAAGGCACGCCCCGCGCCGCGAAGACGTCGAAGAGATCTCTGGGGCAAACAGCGCCGCCGACGATGGCGGTTTTCAAGCTCGAAAGATCGCGGGAGCTAAAATCGGGGTGGCGCGCCATGGCGTCGTACATCGTTGGTACGCCAAAGGTACGGGTGACGCGATAGTGCTCAATTTTCGCCAGGGCATCGCCGACGTCCCATTTGCGCTGGACGACGACCAGGCCTCCGGCCAGGAGCGTGGCGAAAGTGAATGTGTTGAGGCCACCCACGTGTCCGAACGGTGCGATTGCGAGGGCGACGTCGTCGGGGCCCGTGCCGAGCACGGAAGAGAAAGCCGACCAGGAAGCAAAAATGTTACCGTAAGTTAATTTTACGCCCTTAGGCTTGCCCGTCGAACCGGAAGTGTAGAGGAGGAGGGCGAGAGTGTCGCTGTCGATCGGCAGGGCGTCTGGAACTAGGCCCTCGCCCGCGCGATACAGCTCCGAGAGCCGCAGCCAGATGAAGTGCAGAGAATCGTCCTCGGGAGGCTCGATCGAAGGGTCGATGTCATCAACGATCCAAAGAATTTCTCGCGAAAGATTGAGCTCTTCGTCGAATTGCCGCGCGAATCTCGGGCCGCACAGAACGGCGGCGCAGCCGGCGTCGTCGATAATCGTCTGGCATTCGGCCGAGGACAGGCGAAAATTGAGCGGAAGCAGCACCGCGCCGATGCGGCTTGCGGCCAGGAGGGCGATCATGTGGATCGGCGCGTTTCGCCGGACGATCGCGATTCTATCGCCCTTGCCTATGCCGTAGGCCGTGAGTCCGGCCGCGAGTGCGTCGGCCGCTTCGAGTATGTGCACCCGGGTGTAACTGAAGGAGTCGACAACGACGCATGTTTTCGACGGTTCCGAACGCGCGAGAGCATCGAACCGCAGGATCGGCGAAACGAGCTCGCCCGAGCCAGGTTGTTGCCCTAAGCCCTTCATTTCTGGCTCGGAAGGCTAGGGGCCGATGCGGCGGCTGCCGCGTTGTCGGCGCGTTCCGCGGCGATGATCGCGTTTTGCGAGGTGGCGTTGGCAGGTTCTGCGGTGGCGTTGGCACGCACCTCGGCAGCGCTGCCGCTTTCTACAGCGACGGCCGCGTCGATATGAGCCTTGAGGCCGCCCCACTTTTCGCGGAAGATGCCGGGGTCCATGTCGCGCAGATCGTCGGCGATCGCCGGCTTAAAGTCCATGTGGTCGAGGATGTCGCGCTGGAGGTCGGCCCACGGCGCCTTCTCGATGAGCGTCAGGCGGCCCTCGCGCAACTCGAATACCGCGCGCTCGGTCACGTAGAGGACCGACTGGCCCGTGCGGGATGCCTGCGCGCCGGAAAAGGTGATCTGTTCGACGTCGCCCACGAATTTGTGGACCTTGCCCTCGGTGGCGATTGTGCAACCTCCCTCGGTGAACTGGATATCCAGCCCGCCGGCGGTGAACGCCCCGGCGAATACCACGTGTTTGGCGGTGGCGGTGATGTTGATGAAGCCGCCGCATCCGGCCACTTTGCCGTTGAATTTCGAGACGTTGATGTCCCCGTGCGCGTCAGCTTGCGCCAGGCCGAGGATCGTCAAGTCCAGGCCGCCGCCGTCATAGTAGTCGAATTGCTCGTGCATACCGATTTGGGCGAGCACGTTGTAGGAATGGCCGAAGTTCTTGTCGTCGGCGGGAGTCCCGCCGACAGCACCGGCCTCGGTGGTCAGCAGGGCATACTCAGAAACTCCTTCTTCGGCCAGGACGATCCCGACGTCGGCAGGCACGCCCACCCCGAGGTTCATGACCTGACCCGGACGGATCTCCATGGCCGCGCGGCGGGCCATCACCTTGCGGATCGTCAGCGGCAGCGGCTCGACATTCGAGACGGGAACCTTGACCTGACCGGAAAATGCCGGGTTGTACTGGGTGTACTCGGTTTGCATGTGGTTGTCTGGCTCGGAGACCACGATGTAATCGATGAGATTGCCGGGAACGCGCACCAGGTTCGGGTCGAGCGAGCCCGTTTTCACCACGGCTTTGGCCTGGGCGATGACGATCCCGCCCGAATTATGTACGGCTTGGGCGATGGGGAGGATCTCCATTTTCAGACCTTCGTGTTCCATCGTCAGATTGCCCATTTCGTCCGCGTACGTACCCCGAATGAGGCCGACGTCGATGGGGAAGCCGCGGTAATACAGGTACTCTTCGCCGTCCAACTCGATGAGTGAGACGAGATCTTCCGTGGTGACTGCGTTGACTTTCGCACCTTCGATGCGCGGGTCGACGAAGGTGCCGAGCCCCACTTTTGTCACGACGCCGGGGCGGTGTGCCGCAATCTCGCGGTATAGGGCCGTTATGACGCCCTGCGGCAGGTTGTAGCATTCGAGCTTGCCGTCGGCCGCGAGTTGGCCTAGGGCGGGGGAGGCGGACATGATTCCGCCGATCCAACGCTTGACGAGACCCTCGTATGAGAGTTTGCCGAGGCCTTCACGTTTGCCGCGCGCGCCCACCGCGGAAGAGTTGACGATCGTCAGGCCGTGCGGGCCCTCGCCGGCCAGCCACCTTTCTTCTAGGGCTGCGATGACCTCCTGGTTGACGCAGGCTAAACCGAAACCGGAAAACGCGACGGTGTCTCCGTCCCTGATGAGTGCGGCCGCTTGGCTCGCGCTGATTACCTTGGTCATCGTCGCTCCTTCGGAATCGTTTGGCGGAAGATCGGGGTGCTTCGGCGTCGAGCCCGGTGCTCCGTATGAGGCCCGGGTGCTTCGGCGTCGAGCCGTTCACCCTTGTTCCGTTGCGGAACGAGTGCCGTAACGGCCCCTGACCGCCCGCGGAATAGAACATTATCGAGCCTACTCCCGTAAATCGGACTACTTTGGTCCTATATCTGAGGAGTGGGGGCTTTTTACTCTTGTTCTGTGAAGCGCGGCACGGGCTCGCGGGCTTCGACGACGTCGTCGAGTCCCGGGAACGTCGCCCGTCCCGAATAGAGAAAGGTGCGATGAAGAATGGACTTCAGCCTCAGCGAAGAGCAGCAACTCCTGTTGGAGAGCCTCGATGAAATCCTCGACCAGTATGCGTCCCCCGCTTACGTGGCCGAAGTGGACCGAGAGCATCGCCAGCCCGTCGAATTCAAGAGGGCGTTGCAGGAGGCGGGCTTCCTCTCTCTTGGCATACCCGAAGAATACGGCGGAACGCCGGTGGACATGGTGACGATGTGCCTCATCGGTGAGAGGGTCGCCTCGCGCGGCCTCAACCTGGGATACGCTACCGAAATCCTCCAGGTTCTTGACATCCTCGAATTTGGTTCGCCCGAGCAGCGTGAATCGGTTCTTGGCATTTTGCAGGACGGCGGTGTCCCCTTTGCCCTCGCCTTCACCGAACCGCAGGCCGGATCGGATTCCTCGGCAATGAAGATGACGGCCGAGCATCGTGACGGAAAAGTACATTTCAATGGCACGAAAACCCTCATCACCAACGCCGTCGATACGAAATACCTTCTGACGATGGCTGTCAATCCTGACGCCGAGGATCCGCGCCGCGCCATCTCCATGTACCTCGTTCCCACCGACTCTCCCGGCATCGAGATCTCCCCGATTGTCAAAATGTGCTGGCATACCGCTGATTCTTCCGAGATCTACTACAACGACGTCGAGGTGGATGAGTCGTGCCTTGTCGGCGTCAAGGGCGAGGGTCAGTGGGTAGTCGCCGCGGGTTTCGGCTTTGCCGTCGAGGGTCGCTTTGCCTTTGTCGCTGTCGAGGGTGCCTTGCAGGGTGAGGCGGCTGTCGCGGTAGTCGGCGTCGAGCGCGGCGTGGTGGATGTGGATGAGCGGTTGGTCGTTTTGTTGCAGGGCGATGTTGTCGAGGGTGATGTTGTGCAGCGCGAGGGCGACGGGCAGGTCGATGGTCGGCAGTGCGCCGGGCGGGGTGCTGTCGCGCGGCGGTTCGGCAGTATCGCTCGCGGGCGGCAGGGTGATTTGCGCGTCTTTG
>ERZ772968.609-NODE-609-length-17808-cov-4.871627_pt1 | contig 17808 bp, 14 predicted proteins | sample MGYA00580674_ERZ772968 | MGnify/ENA primary metagenome ERZ772968 (study PRJEB29015, sample SAMEA2737940) | human oral metagenome | biome: human oral; feature: human-associated habitat; material: dental | place: China | collected 2138 ...
TGTTGTCAGGTGGTCTTTGAGGCGTCCGGTGTGGATGAGGCTGCGGATGGTGTAGCTGGTGAGGTTTGTGAATCCCAAGGCGATGCCGCCCAGGTGCTCGAGGCGTCCGCCCGCCGCTTCGGTGGGGCCGTTGGAGGTACGGGGGCGGTCGATAGTGGGCCAGGACGTCCTGGCTGCGGCTGATCAGGGTCTTAGCCAGGGTCGTGATCTCCTCCAGCCCGTCGGGGATGGCCTGCTTCAAGGAGTCGATGAGCCGTTGCATCAGGTACTTTCCAGGCCCGGGTCGTCGGCCCTGTAGGCCTGGATCAGGCGCTGGTAGACGCCCCAGGCGGCATGGGCCGGAGCGTGGCGCTCGTCGGCGAACAGCGCCTCGAGACGCCTGGCCCGGACGTCGGTGAGCAGGCTGGCCCCGGTGCGTAGGGTGCGCCTGGCCCGGTAGAGCGGGTCCCCCGCCCGGCCTCGGCGTCCCGTGGTCTGCCTCTGGATGCGGCGGCGGCACTCGTCGAGCTTGCTGACAGCCAGGGAGACGACATGGAAGGGGCCCATGACCGCCCGGGCCTGTGGGAGCTCCTGGCCGGCGGCGCTCTTGAATCCGCTGAAACCGTCCATGGCCACCACCTCAACCTGCTCACGCCAGGCCTGGTCACATTGGGCGAGCCAGGTCTTGAGGACCTTCTTGGACCGGCCCGGGGCCACGTCCAGCAGCCGGGCTGGACCACTCCGGTCGCGTACGGGGATCAGGTCGATGACCACGGTGACGTAACGGTCGCCCCGCTTGGTGCGGCGCCAGACGTGCTCGTCGACGCCGAGGACCTCTACGCCGTCGAAGCGGTGGGGGTCGTCGAGCAGCGCGGACTGTGCATGGGTCAGGATCGCGCTGTTGGCGGTGCGTCAGGAGATCCCCGGGGCCTGCGCGACACGGGAGATCGACATGGACTCAAGACCAAGGGCCCGCAGCCCCCACTCGACTGCCGAGTGGGTCAGACGCGCCCGCGGCTCGGCGAGGGCCCAGGTGTCCTGCCTCCACACTCGGCGGCAGTGGGTGCAGGCGAAGCGCCGCACGCGCACCAGCAGCTGCGTGGGCCCCCACCCCACCGGCACGTGGGCCAGGCGCCAGACCACCGTCCCACACGCCACCCCCCGAGTCCCGCAGTACCGGCAGAACGAGTCCTCAAACCCAACAGGCATACGACACTCCACAATGGCCCTTGTAGGGGTTGAGGAGCTGGCCCACCGTGGTCAGCCCCGGGACGTCCAGGCCCAGGAAGGTCATCAGATCAGGACCGGCGAAGGTAGCCTCAGGCACGTCGATCTATCAGACCGGTTTCTCTTACGCGATCCTCAGGTCCCCAACGGCGAAGGTCCACTAATTGAGAAAACACACCCTTAAATTTACCCAAGCCCCACTCGAACTTGGCCTTAGGCCCCTTTTTCCAATGGTCAAAGAATGAGACCATCTGATCGACAGCCCTGGCATTGGACGTCACTAGATACAGTGAGTGTTCGACTGACTTTTTTGAACGCTTTTTCCCACGATCCTGGATGTAGAAGTCATCATCGGGATCGGTCGTATCTCCCGCCATCTCTGCGAGGAACTCGAGACCCTCGACTTTATTCACTGCCTTGTAAAATTCTTCGACGCTGCCTGCCAGGTCCAGCACGATCACCAGCGACGGATCTGCCTCAATCGGCGTTCCCTCTCCCAGCTCTGCACGCTTTGCCTCGAAGGCTTCGGTAAGCTCTTTGAATCGAGGACTCAGGCGCTCACCCTGCCTTCTACCGCCCGGACCGACCACTTTCGGAGGACGTCCTCCCGACTTTACCCGTTCTCCCACGGAAGGTGAATCGAACGCAAGCAGCGGCCGAGCGTCGTCGCTCATGAGTGAGCCACGCCTGTCCAGTGTTCAAGTCGCTCTTTGACGATCCGACGCATATTGGCGTCCGGTAGCTCAAGAATAGTGCGGCGTCGGACATCTATGGCGAACTCCTCCAACTCCGCGAAACTGGATCCCGCAAGGCGATCCGCCAGCGTCCTCGGAGCGTAACCAAGATCGCCACCGAAGCGTTGTGCAAGTCGTTCCAGGAAGCGGGTAGCCTGCGCCCTCGTTGGAGGATTCAGCTCGGTACGGATCTGGAAGCGCCGCCATGCCGCTCGATCCAGCAACTCGTCATGATTCGTTGCACCAACCAGGATGACATGTGGAGGGAGCCGATCTATCTGGAGCAGAAGTGTGGAGACAACACGCTTGATCTCCCCGGTCTCATGTTCGTCAGCGCGCTCTTTAGCGACAGTGTCGAACTCATCGAAGAAGAGGACGCATCGGCGGGTTCGCACGAACTCAAAGGCATGATCCAAACGTGACGCCGTTTCCCCGAGGAAGCTCGACACCACGCCTTCGTAACGAATCACGTAAAGAGGAAGCATGAGTTCTGCCGCGATCGACTCGGCAACACTGGTTTTGCCATTACCAGGAGGTCCGGCGAGCAGGAGACGGTGGCGGGGTTCTATCCCGTAACTTCGTAGGAGGTCGGCGCGCTGTTGCTCCTCGATGAGCTCAGAGACAACACGCTGCGCCACCGAATCCAGCTCAAGCTCATCCAACCGGCGCTGAGGAATCACTTCCTGGACCAGATCGCGAACAGATGCTGCTTGATCGTCTCTGGGCAGCCCTTGCCCACTTGTCATGATGATCTCGGAAAGGCGGTCAGCAAGAAGATGATGCTGGTTGGCGCGCTCTTCGGCGATCATCCCTTCAACGACGACTCGGAAGCGGTCACGATCGCCACGACGCTCAGCTTCAACCAAGTCGAGAAGCAGGTCTCCGCGTGCCACTAGTGTGCTCCCAACGATCAGGTCCCAGGAGGCGGCTCACGCCGCCTCCGACTCAAGGGTAACGGCAGATACCGACTTCTATTTCCATCTGGACGTTGACACTCCGCACGCTGCTCCCGCCTCAGACCACCAGGCCTCCATCCTCAGCCGGCGCTCCTCGGCTGCCCCAGGCCACCCACCACGCGCCACACAATGAAATCGACGACGCCCCCGAGCGCACCCCGTCGTAGGACTGGGCGGGCTCGGGGGCGTATCCCCTGTGAGAGGTGAGGACTACCGCCCGTCTCAGGCGCGGCGGCGGCTCACCAGCAGGGCGCCTCCCATCACGACGAGGATGGCGAAAGCCAGCGGCAGGCCGACCTTGACACCGGTGCTGGCCAGCGGGCCCCCGGAGGGAACACTGGGCACTCCGGACGCCGAGCCGGGCACCGGCGGGTCGCTGGGCCCGACCTGCGGAGGCTGGCTCGGCGAGGACGGGTCACCGGGAGTAGCGGGATCGCTCGGATTCGGCGACGCGGACGTACTCGGCGTCGGGTCCTGCGAGGGGGACTCGCTCGGGTCCAGGGTCTCACTGGGCGACGGAGACTCGCTCGCCGACGGAGACGGCGAGGCCGACTCGCTGGGCGACGCGGACGGCGTCGGCGACGGCGACTCACTGGGCTCCGGTGTCGCGGTCTCGCTGGGAGTCGGCGAGGCGCTCGGCGTCGGCTCAGGAGTGTAGGTATTCGTGAAGGTCACGAGCACCGCCTGCTCCTTCTCTCTCATGGTCACCGTCTGGGCGGCGGGCACCTCCAGGGTGTATCCCTGGACCACGGCGGACTGAGCGTCCTCCTCGATGGTGCACGTGGTGCCCACGGGCAGCTCGGGTCCGGAGACCACCAATCCGTCGGCCTTGACCTTCACAGTGCCCCTCACGTTGTTGTCACAGGTGTAGGAGAAGGTGAACTCATTGTCCACCGACTCGAGACCGGTAATGGCCTTGGTCACCGAGAAGGTACCCATGTCGCGGGCGTAGGTGTTGGTCATCGTCACCGCGGCTGTCTGGTCCTTGATGATCTCCACGGTCTGCGCGGCCGGGGCGGTCAGCGTGTATCCGTTCTGACCGGCCTTGGCGCTGTCCTCGGTGACGGTGCAGGTCGAACCCGCCTTGATCTTCTTGGACTTCTCCGAGGTCGCGGCTCCCGTCACCGTCAGCGACCCCTCGGTGCCGTCGGTGCAGGTGTAGGCGAACTCGAAGGTGGACTTGCTGAAGTCGCCGTCGCCGGCCAGGGCCTTGGTGACCGTGAAGTCACCTTTCTCCGCAGGGGCAGGGTCGGCGGAGTTGCGAAGTGTCACGGCCGTGGACTTCTGGTCCTCGATGGTCAGGCTGTTGGTGATCTGACCCGCCACCGTGAAGGTGTGGCGCCCCCAGGCGACGCCAGCGGGAGTGCTCGAGGCCGACGTCGTGTCCTCATTGAGGGACAGAACCGTCCCCGCCGGGAAGGTGCCGTTGTACACGGCCTTCTCCCCCGCGGTGACTGTCATGGACGTGTCACCGCCGGTGCGGTCCGCGCGGACGGTCCCCGGAGCGTTCCACCCCGGGTAGGTGTCCACGGTAGCGCCGCCGGGCAGGGCATAGGTGATCTGGACCTCGAAGGTGGTGCCGGCCGGCACCTTACCGGTCTCGGATCCGGTGAGGAGCTTGGTGATGTCCAGCCCGCCGAATCCCGGTTCCATGGTGACGTTGATGGTGAAGGACCTGGAGTAGTAGACCGAGTAGGAGTGCTCCAGATCGGTCCCCACCGCGGAGGCCTTGTTCGTGTACTCCACACCGGCCTGGACGACACCGTCGGCCGTGGTGGGGGTCGAAGCGTAGTAGATGTGGTAGTTGGTCTGCGGCGCGAAGGGACCGGTCACCTTGAGGGTGGCGGTGTTGCCCTGGACCTCGACGTCGAGGTCGAAGTCTCCCTGGCTGGTGTCCTGGTCGGTGCCGCTGGCGTCCGTGACCTGGCCGTAAAGCTTGTCCCGGCCCTGGGCAGTGCCGATGTTCAGCTTCCACTCGCTCTTGGTCGGGACATAGGCCTGTCCGGGACCGAGCTGGTCGGTGAAGGTGATGGTCGATCGGGTCTTCCCGTCGACCGTCAGAGAGCCGCCGTTCCTCTCAAGGGCCGCCTTGACCTGGTCAGGTCCGAAAGTCAGCTCCCAGTCCACCGTCTTAGAGGTGCTGGTGACGTCGAAGGCCCACTTTCTCAGCGACTGCGGCGTGTAGTCGGGGCCGACGTTCTCAGAGATCTTGCCGCCGGGCACAGGCACCTCGGTCTGCCTACCGTTGGCATTGATCGTCACGTTGGCCGCATCAGTGGTCGCAGCAGCCACCACCAGTGCCGAACCGTCGCCCCGCAGACCGGTGAAGCCCTGAGCAACGATGGTGTCAAGGTCGGCGTTGAAGGTGCAGGTAATGGTGCGGTCGTCCATCACGCACTCACCGATCGTGTGTTCCTCCCCTTGGTGGATGACCTTCATCGGCTCGGACAGGCGCTCCCGGTTGCGGAACTGCTCGGGAAGCCCGATCTGGAAGGAGTCCCCACTCTTGGCATTGGCGTTGCGAGCGTCCCAGGAGAACTTCAGCTTGAGGATGTCATCGACCTTGACCGAGGTGTTGTCCGGCTCCTCGACGCCGTTGGCGTTGGAGACCACGAGTGACAGGCCGGAGACGGCGATCGACGGGTTGTTGGCGGCTCGGGCCTGCATGGACAGGACAGTCAGGAGCGTGGCGACGAGCGCAGCAAGTGCGACGAGCGCACCCACCGCACGCGCAGGAGTGCCAAGCGCTCTGGGAATGGGGATGGTGGACACAGTCGACCCTTCGAGAAAAATACGAGGTTAATCTGAGAGTTCCCTGAATCTAGAGATCACCTTGACAGACAATCCATGATGCGCGTCTCATACTCGGTCACGAAACTGCGGCCATTAGGTCTCCACCCCGTTAAGGCGCATCAGGACGCTCGGAACCCCGAGTCGTCACCGAGAGCTTCACCCCGGCACCTACCTCGGTTCGACGGCTCGACGACAAACGCGACCGCCCATAACCAGCCTGAGCGGGGCCGACTGCGAGCCGGCGGCCTCCCACGCCCATTTCCCTGCGTCGCCGTGCCCGCTCCCCGGCGCCCGGCCATCAAGGCATCACAATAGATACGGATGCCGCATGTGAGCCTGCGCCACTTAGTTGACTGAGATCATACTTCTATGAGCCCCGCGGTGCGGGTGGACGAGATCGCCACCCCCGTCACGGCCAGGGACAGAACCGTGAACAGGCCATAACGCACACCCCGCCAATCACCAGGATCGGTCACATCCCTGAGAACCCGGACCAGGCGCCAGCGCGACAAGGCGATCACGACGGCCTTGACCTCAGAAAATGTCCGAATCTGCCACAAAGGCCCGGATCTCGTCGGAGGGCGCACAATGAATCGTTGATATTCCGGGCTTTTTTCCGTCGCTGATTCCGCCTTGCAGCGCCTTTGTGGCAGATTTGGTCACGTCCTCGCCCGAATGAGTCCCGTGATGTCTCAGGAGTCCCACGCGCCCCACCATGAGGGCACGACCTCCTCTCGCGCTCTGCTCTCCGCTGCCGCGTACCACGAGCAACCGCGGAGAGTCCGGCAGGCGGAAGACGAAGAGCCCATGGACGAGGGCGGGCAGCCCTTCGGCGATGCGGACCGGTACGCCGGAGGCCGCCGTCGCCTCACCGCCGGGCGGCGTCCAGGGCCCGCTGCGCGGCCTCGGGGTCCGTCGTCTCCCTCGTGTTCTCGTCTGCGGACTCCTCGGCGACCGCAAGCCATCCGTCTCGGCAGTCGTACTCCAGGCGCGCAGCGTCATTGCCATACTGCTGGCCAGTGCTCAACTCCGTTCCAGTACTGACGTCGCATCGATCAATAGCCGCCAGGAGCGGCGGAGCCACCGCCTCGATGTCCGAGCCGCTCCTGGCGTCTGAGACGCGGAAAGAGCGCCAGATGCCGGAGTCCGAGGCTCTCAGCTGCACGTCGGTGAAACCGGCGTCCTTCGCGGCAGTCACCCAGCCTGCGATATCCGTCTCAATCAGACTCCGGGCCCCCGGTTCGGTCTCAATCCGCACCTGAACGCGATCCACCCAGGCGGTCTGGGAGTACATGATGGCATCGCCCGCCGGATTCCGCTCCTGGCCGGGCCGGGCCGCCGAGAGGCCGGCGGCCTCGGCCTCGCCCCAGTCGACCTCGACTGCCTTCGGAGAGTTCCTCATCGCCACGTTGGCGCGCTCAGCGCCGGCCTGTACCGCGGCGAGCGCCGTCGTGAGCCCGGTTCGAAGCGTGCCGGTGGAGGTACCGCTGAGGCCGACCTCCACACCCATCCGTTTTCCTCCGACAGTCCACGCAAGGCTCAGGCGGCCTTTATCCCCCATACTCACGTCCGCCTGCTCGACGGTCGCCTCGACACCATCGAAGATCGTGAGGACCTCCTCCAGCCCCGTGTCGTCGGGCAACGTCGCACTGAGCTCGTAGTCGCCCGAGCCGGCGGGATTCTCTCTCACACTAGGGCCGATGAGCAGTGTCTGCTCCTGCCCCGCCTGCTCAAGAGCCGCCTGCAAGCGTCCGGCAGCAGCGATGTCCTCGGGATCGGGATCGGTGCGCCCGCTGAACCAGGCGTCGACCAGGGTGAGGGTCGCCCCCGAGCCGACGGCGAAACCGATGACGACCCCGAGGACGACGAGGAGGATGGAGCGTGCACGCGGTCGGACCATGACCCGACTCTAGGATCGGGCGCCCTGCGGGGGAAGGAATGGGATCGGCCCCTTGCGGGGAGGGGAGCGGGCAGGCGCAGACCCTCCCGCCCCCCGAGCCGGATCCGTCGCTACCCTGGCGCCATGACGTCCTCGCAGACCCGCACCGTCACTCGCCACCAGATCTTCCAGACCAGTCTCATCGCATCCCTGGCCCAAGGCGTCTACGAGGACGAGATGACCCTGGCCGAGCTGCTCGGGCACGGCTCCTTCGGGATCGGCACCTTCAACGGGCTCGACGGGGAGATGGTGATCCTGGGCGGCACCTGCTATCGGTTGCGCGGCGACGGGTCGGTGAGCGTGCCCGACCTGAGCGAGCGCACCCCGTACGCCGTCGTCACCAATTTCGTGCCCGGAATCCGCCAGGAGGTGGGCGGGGCCGGCGGGGCGCTCAGCCGCAGGGAGTTCTCCGAGGTCATCGACGCCCTCGTGCCGAGCTCGAACTACATGTACGCGCTGCGGGTCACGGGGCATTTCGCGTGGGCGAGCGCGCGCACCGTGGTCAAGCAGGAGAGGCCCTACCGGCCCATGGTCGAGGCCACCGACGGCGAGGAGATCGTGCGGCGCGAGGACTTCGAGGGGACGGTGGCCGGCTTCCGCACGCCGCTGTACGAGCAGGGGATCTCGGTGGCCGGCTGCCACGCCCACGTCATCGACGACGAGCGCACCTGGGGCGGCCACCTCGTGGACTTCGAGCTGACCAGGGGCGTTGTGGAGCTCTGCCTCGGCACCGACTTCCGGTTGAGGCTGCCCCTGACCGAGGAGTTCGGGGCTGCCGACCTGAGCGAGGACATGAGCGAGGAGATCCGCCGGGTCGAGCACCACTGAGTCGAGCACCACTGAGCGCGCGAGCACGGCACCACTGAGCCCCTGAGCCGCCGAGCCGAGCCGCGCGTTCCTGGACGACTCGGGTCACGGCGCCCCTGGGCCGCCGGGGCGCCGAGCCAATGAGCCCCTGGGCTGGGCCCCGCGTCCGGTTCCGTCGGTCACCGCCCCCAGGACCAATGGACGGCGCCTCCCGCCGCTGGAACGGGCTTGCCGAGCGCCTGCCAGCCGGGAACCGTCGTCGTGGTGCGCTCACCCGCCTCGACTCGGTCCTGGACCCGCCACCGCCCCGGCAGCCCGACCGCGGCCCGGGCGCGGTGCGCACTCGCCGCCAGGAGGGCGAACCTGATCATGCTGATGAGCCATGTCAGCGCCGGCAGGGCCAGGACGAACAGCGCGAGCGTTTCGGTCGCGGCGGGCACGGCGCCCGATGGGGCGAGCAGCCACCACAGGGCGGAGGTCTCCCCCATGACGACGAAGAAGGACGCCGGCCTGGCCTTCCCGTCGATATCCCACCAGGTCGCGATCGCGCCTCCACCGCTCTCACCGCCCGGCCCGTCGACCCCCGGCCAGGCCCAGGGGCCGCGAGCCTCCCGCGCCCAGGCCAGGAGAGAGCGCCGCACCCGGGCGTCGAGGATGACGTCCCGCAGGAAGGAGACCACTCCGCTGACCACCATGAGCCCTCCCAGTGCCGCCACGAGGACGCCGAGAATCCAGCCCCGCCCGGCACCGAGCCGGACAATGGCCAGGACGAGCGCCAGCAGGCCGACATGAAGGGGGAGCCACCCGCCCCGGGAGTCGCGGCGACGGTTCGCCGCCAGGCGACTGAGCCGCTCGACCGCCACCCCGCACTCCCACGGCGCGGCGACTCCCGACGACATGGCAGACACGTCCGAGGCCCACGCCCCCGGCCCCTCCACGAGGGCCTCGTCGGGGATCCCCAGCACGGCCGCCGAGCCCCGCCCCGTCCCCGCCGCGTGGACGGACGTCGATGAGGCCTCATCGACGACGACGTCGCCGTTGATGCTGATGCGCGCCAGGCCGTCGCTCAGGAGAGTCTCCTCCAGCCGCCGGACCTCGCGCCCCCATCGAAGGCACCCGACCACGGGGAGCGCCCAGACCCCCAGCCCGACCGCGCACAGGGCGCCGAGCTCGATCTCCCCCAGCCCCCAGGACCGCAGGGTCTCGATGCGCAGGGAGGCGACGGAGCGGCTCAGGCTCGCGGGAGTCTCCCCCGCCGTCCAGCCCACGGCGAGGACGCCGACGACCAGGAGGATGAGCACCCACAGCCCCAGCCCCCGCCGAGTCATACGAGCCGGTCGGCGTCGGAGGTTCCATCGACCGTCACGCATCCACGCCGGCTCCGCCCAGCCGGACGCCGCGTGAAGGCGGCAGGAGGCGGCCCAGTCCCGCAGCGCTCGCAGGTGGAACTGCTCGGTGGTGGCATCGGCGACCACGCTGTTCACCTCGGTGCCGATCATGGCGACGCCCAGGAGCGTGGCCCCGGCGCTGAGGATCACAGGCGTGATGGTGCGCCAGGCGAGGACGTCGCCGGTGGCCCAGGGTCGAGCACCGAGGTAGAGCAGGAGGACGAATGTGAGCAGATAACCGGCCTGGAAGACGCGGTGGCCGTGATCGGTCACAGCGCGCGCCGAGGCCAGCAGGTCCGCCAGGGCCCGTCTGGCCCGCGCCACGTCCCTCCGGGGGCCCACTGCGGGATCCGCCCCGAGGCCGCCCGGACGCGACTCCGCCCACGGGGCTCCGGGACCGGCGACGTCGTCGGCGGCCTGCCGGAGGACGGCCATCTGAGCGTCCAGGACCGTGACCTCGACGAGCCTGGACTGATCGGGGAGCGAGTTGATGCCGGCGAGTCGGGCGCACACCGTGCCGCGGCGCGGGACCACCGCCTCCTCCTCCGGCAGCGCGAGGGGGTCGTCGGTGAAGCGCTGGGCGAGGGTCCAGGCGCCGGTTTCCAGCCCCGTCAGCCCGACGGCGGACCGTGCCCGCCCGAGCCGAGCCGACAGCACGAGGTTGTCGATCAGGCCGCCGAGAACAACGCCGAGGACGAGCGCCGTCCCCGCCAGACGAGTGGTCTCCTGGAAGGGGGCCGGGGCGTAGGCGCGCGCGAGGGTCGTCACGATCGGGGGAGCCAGGGCCGCCCAGATGAGGCCGGGCAGCCGGCGGGGCAGCGTGATCCGCAGCCACTGGCCGACGGCGGGCAGGACTCCGGGGCGGACGACGTCGTCGGACCCCGGCGCGGCGGCTCCGCCCGGGGAGGCGCCCGGCCCCCCGTCGTGCCCCCAGGACCGTCGCGGCGCCGGGGCGCTGCGGGCCCAGGCGATGGCGGCGCGCACGTGGGCGTGGCTGGATACCCACTGCATGCGGCTGACGTAGAGGGCGATGACGGCGGCGGGGACCAGGACGGCGAGAAGGGGAAGGGAACCGGTGGCCGGGTCGTCGTCCACCACGGCCGAGACCTGGATGCCCGTGACGAGAAGGATCAGCGGCACGAGCACCTCTCGTACGAACGGTGTGGCGGAACCGCGGCGGAGGAAGGCGGTCGAGAGCATCTCGACGGCGGCCTCGGCCCGCCAGGGGGCGCGCTCGGCCCGCTGGGTCGAGGTGGGGCCGTCGAGGTAGGGAGTGCTCAGAGCGGTTCCCCTGGGGTGGATCGAACCATTGCCGTTGGTCGCGACGGTGGGCCGATCGGCATGGACGCGAGGGATATCGCCGGCAGCGGGGTTGGTCATGGCCTCACGTTACTGTTCCGGCACGATTCGCGATCCAGCCGCCGCCCGGATCCGAGCGCAGGCGACCGGGGAGGGCAGCCCTGCCCCTGCGATATTCGCAGACGAGTATCGAGTATGTTGGATGAACAATACGAGATCTGCGGGCGCGAGTACCGCGTCGCTCCGTCCTGATCGCCGCCTCCGCCGGAGCCGCGGCCCTCGGAGTCACCGCCTGCTCCAACGGCTCCTCGCCGAGCAGCGGCGGCGGAACCGTGCAGGACGACGGCGCCACCGCCACTGCCTCCTCCAATTCCGCGTCATCCGCTCCCGCGGCCGGCCAAGCAGATGCCCCCACCCTGGAGAGCCTCACCGCGGAAGTGGGAGGCGCATTCACTCAGGAGACGTACCACGACTCGGACACCAGCAAGGAACTCGCCTTCAACATATTCCTTCCCGAGGGGTACTCCAGCACCGGCTCCTATCCCCTGGTGCACTCCGATGCCAGCTGCGTGTCGGAGGATCCCACCACTTTGCTGTCGCAGTACGGCGCCCTCATCCAGGCGAGCAGCGTCACGCAGGCGAGCGAATCCGTGCATCGTCGTCGTGCCCTCCTACACCGAGACGGTCCTGGACGACCACGACGGGTACACCACGACCGACTGGCTCGACGTCACCGCCCGCTTCATCCCCTGGCTCCAGATCACGTACCTCGTGGCCCCCGCTCGCGTCTACGGCACCGGGCAGTCCATGGGCTGCATGATCCATCTCGTGCTGGCGGGACGGCAGCGGCTCCCCCACGCACCGCCCAGGCCCAGGCTGCATGATCCATCTCGTGCTGGCGGGACGGCAGCCGGAGCTGTTCACCGTCCTCATGCTCGTCGACGGGCAGTGGGACACCGCCGAGCTCCCCGGTCTTGAAAGCTCCACATTCGTCTACCACGTCGCGGGCGAGGACGACAGGGCTCCGACCGGCCAGACCGAGGTCAAGAACATGCTCGCCCAAGCGGGCGCCGACGAGGAGTGGGACGCCACGGCTGATCCTTCCGTCCTCCGCCGGCAGAAGCAGGCCCTGCTCGACAAGGGGGAGCCGCGGAACTTCTCCACCTTCGCCGCGGGCACGGTGCTCCGGGCCGATCCGAACAAGCAGATGGAGCACATGGCCTCCTTCGAGCCCGCCTACAAGCTCACGGGCCTGCGCACCTGGCTGCTGTCCCGGCGCAGGGAGTGAGCGGATTCCAAGACACGCGGGCGAGGGCCGAGCGGTTCGAGGCTCTTTCGGCCATCAACAGAGGCGCCTCGTGCTATACTTGCCCGTGACTGATTCCCAGTAAGCCTCGCCATGTTTGCGAGGTTGAATGCTCCGCCGGTTCGCCGGTCTGACTGCCCGATCTCGTAGCGAGATCGGGCAGTTTTCTCGCTATGGTCTCAGATTCTCCTGACTGTGGTATATATCTCTCATGCCTACTCGCCGCATTCGTGTGGGGATCGACGTCGGCACCCACTCCGTCGGGCTCGCAACGCTACGGGTCGACGACCAGGGGACCCCCATCGAACTCCTCTCAGCACTGTCCCTCATCCACGACTCCGGAATCGGAGAGGATGGGAAGAAAACAGCGTCTACTCGCAAGGAGATCTCAGGTGTCGCCCGACGCGCCCGGCGCCTGCTGCGGCGTCGGCGCAAGCGGCTCCAGCAGCTCGACAGGGTGCTGCTCGACCTGGGGTTCCCGATCCCCGAACCGGGCGAGTTCCTCGACCTGGGCGGACAGACCGACCCGTACCTGGTGTGGAAGGTGCGTGCTCGACTAGTTGAGGAGACGCTGCCCGAGGAGCTGCGCGGGTCGGCCATCTCCATGGCTGTACGCCACATTGCGCGGCACCGCGGGTGGCGCAACCCGTACTCGAAGGTCGAATCGCTTCTGTCCCCCGCAGAGGACTCCCCCTTCATGGAGGCGTTGCGCGAACGCATCATGACGGGCACGGGTGTCCTTCTCGACGACGACATCACCCCCGGTCAGGCGATGGCCCAGGTGGCGCTGACGCAGCGCATCACCATGCGCGGCCCCGACAGTATTCTCGGCAAGCTGCATCAGAGCGACAACGCCAACGAGATCCGGAAGATCTGCGCCCGCCAGGGCATCTCTCCTGATGTCTGCAAACAACTGCTACTGGCGGTTTTCAAGGCCGAGTCTCCACGTGGCTCAGCCGTCTCCCGCGTGGCTCCCGACCCTCTTCCCGGTCGGGGCGCCTTCCGACGCGCGCCGAAGTGCGACCCGGAGTTCCAGCGCTTCCGGATCATCTCCATCGTTGCCAATCTCCGTATCAGCGAGACTGGAGGCAAGGACAGGCCACTGACTGCGGACGAGCGCCGTCGAGTGGTCACCTTCCTTCTGGAAGAGCCGCGAGATGATCTGAGCTGGGTCGATGTGGCCGAGAAGCTTGGAATCTCCCGTCAGACTCTGCGGGGTACTGCGGCACTCACGGTGGATGGCGAACGGGCAGCCGCACAGCCTCCCGTCGATGTCACCGACCAGATCATGCGCAAGACCAAGATCAGGTCGCTGCGGACATGGTGGAAACAGGCCGACGCCGAACGGCGCGGCGCCATGACTCGCTATCTCTACGAGGGACTTGAGGACTCGGAGTGCGCCGAGGTCATTGCTGACCTGCCTGAGGAGGATCAGGCCAAACTCGATTCTCTTCATCTCCCAGCTGGCCGCGCGGCATACTCGCAGGAGTCGTTGGCCGCCCTGAGCGACCATATGCTGGCGACGACCGATGATCTTCACGAGGCGCGCAAGCAGGTCTTCGATGTGGACGACTCATGGTCTCCTCCGGCGGAACCTGTAGGGGCTCCGGTTGGCAACCCGTCAGTCGACCGGACTCTCAAGGTTGTCGCCCGGTACCTCGCTGCAGTCGAGAATGTGTGGGGCGCACCTGAGGCGATTCAGGTGGAGCACGTTCGAGACGGGTTCGCCAGCGAGCGTGCGGCACGGGAACGAGACCGGGCGAACAACCACCGCTACCAGGTGAATCAACGCGCAGTGAAGGAGATCCAGCAGTCCTTCGGTGTTGAGGGACATGTGCGATCAGGCGACGTCATGCGTTATCACGCCATCTCACTGCAGGACTGCGTCTGTCTGTACTGCGGTGACACGATCAGCTACCGCACCTCCCAACTGGATCACATCGTCCCTCAGGCCGGAACAGGGTCGAACAATCATCGTGAGAATCTTGTAGCCGTCTGCGAGCGCTGCAACAGGTCGAAGTCGAACACCCCGTTCGCGGTGTGGGCGGAGACCTGCGGGATCCATGGTGTCGGGGTCGAGGAGGCCATTGACCGCGTACGCGCCTGGCGCAACCGCCCGGTAGGAATGTCACCACGCGACCTGGGCCGCCTCAAGAAGGAGGTCATCTCTCGCCTTCGCCGTACTCAAGAGGATCCGGAGATCGATGCGCGCAGCATGGAGTCTGTGGCATGGATGGCCAACGAGCTCCGCCACCGCATTGCCGCCGCCTACCCCGACACCGACGTCATGGTCTACCGCGGCACGGTCACCGCTGCCGCCCGCAAGGCTGCCGGCATCGACTCCCGGATCAACCTGATCGGCGAGAAAGGACACAAGGACCGCATCGACCGCCGGCACCACGCCGTCGACGCCAGCGTCGTCGCCCTCATGGAGCGGGGTGTAGCCAAGACCCTGGCGGAACGGTCGAATCTCCGCTGGGCACAGCGCTTGACCGGCCAGGAGGAGACCTGGAAGCAGTACACGGGCCTGACCGTAGGAGCGCGAGAGCACTTTGAAACGTGGCACGGCCACATGCTTCGCCTCACGGAGCTGTTCAACGAGCATCTAGCCGACGATGAGGTGCACGTCGTCGAGAACCTTCGCCTGCGGCTCGGTAGCGGTAACGCTCACGATGACACGATCCGAAAGTACGCCACTCCCCGGCTGGGCGATAGCTTGACGGTCAACCAGATCGACCGGGCCTGCTCCCCCGCATTATGGTGTGCGCTCACCCGGGAGGCGGACTTCGATGAGAAGAACGGTCTGCCAGCGAGCGAAGATCGTTTTATTAGAGTTCACGGGCAAGAGCTGACCTCCAACGATCATATCCAGATCTTCACCAAGAAGCCCGGCAATGACACCAAGGAGAAGCCTTTCGGAGCAATCGCAGTGCGTGGAGGATACGCGGAGATCGGGTCGACAATTCACCACGCCCGCATTTACCGCATCGAGGGGAAGAAACCTGCCTACGCGATGCTCCGCGTCTTCACTCACGACCTGCTTAGCCAGCGACATAGCGATCTCTTCTCGGCCGTGGTTCCACCTCAGTCCATCAGCATGAGGTGCGCAGAGCCAAAACTCCGGCAAGCCATCGTGCTGGGAAGCGCCACCTATCTGGGATGGATAGTCGTCGGAGACGAGGTGAATATTATCGTCGATCCATTCAAGAAGAATACCGTCGGAGAGTTTCTCAAAGAGTATCCAAATACCATTCGTTGGCGCGTGTGCGGCTACGACACCAACAGCAAATTAACACTAAAACCAAGGATTCTTGCAGCTGAAGGATTGCAGAATCCAAGTGATGCCGTGAAAGAAATCGTGGAAGGTAAAGGATGGCGTGTCGCCATTAACACACTAGCCAGCACAAAACCCACGATTGTTCGCCGAGATGCTCTGGGACGCCCTCGCCGCACCAGCAGATCGGGCCTCCCGACGTCGTGGACCATCGAGTGAGGGACACTGGTGGATACGGCGTGGCGTATCATCGACTGCTCGTCGTTGGAGGGACGCATCACCTCGGTTCGAGGGGCGATCTGCGTCCATCAGGACGACGGCGGTGAGCGCCGGATCCCAACCGCCGATGTGGCGGTAGTTCTCATGGGACCCCATGTGAGCTTCTCAACGGCTGTCATTCATCGTCTGCTGGGAGCGGACATCGTCGTACTGTTCTGCGATTGGCGGGGCGTGCCTGAAGGCGCTGCGTACCCATGGCACGAGCACGGACGTGTTGGCGCCAGACAACGAGCGCAGTCGCAACTCTCGGAGCCGCGGAGGAAGAACGCGTGGGGCCGGCTGGTGAAGGCCAAGGTGCTGGGGCAGGCAACCGTCCTCCATCAAAGGGACCGTCTTGCCTCCAATCGACTCAAGGACATGGCCCGTTCAGTACGCTCCGGCGATCCGGAGAATATCGAGGCCCACGCGGCCCGCCTGTACTGGTCTCGATTGTTCGCTACCGAGGGTGATTTCGTCCGTCGTCCGGAAGCGGAGGACCACCGCAATAGTTGCTTGAACTATGGATACGCCGTGCTGCGTGCCCATGGGATCAGGGCGGTGGTGGGCGCGGGGCTCAGCCCGACGCTCGGCCTGTTCCATCATGGGCGCAGCAACATGTTCAATCTGGTGGACGACATCATTGAGCCGTTTCGTCCCGCGGTGGATGCCACCGTGCTGTGCCTGGATCCCGAGGCAAGCCCGGCCGAGCAACAGGTCAAACAGCTCCTTGTCGCTGCGGTGCAACAGCCGTTCCGCAGCGACGGAGCAACACTCCCCACGGTCTTGGAAGAGTTGGCGCAGCACCTGGGTCAGTACTGCGAGGGAGATCGGGCGCGCTTGGACGTCCCGTCCTGGACCGGGCCGAGGCGCGAGTCCTGATGGCGGACGATCCGGTGTGGTGCGTGGTCATGTTCGATCTGCCGGTAGCAACCAAGAGGCAACGGAAGGAGGCGACTCGCTTCCGTCATCTCCTCTTGGATGAGGGGTTCTGGATGGCGCAGTACAGTGTCTACGTCCGCTACTCCCCGACGGTCGCCGGGGAGCCCCGCAGAGCGAGCACGATTCGGAACAACCTGCCGCGCGGCGGCGAGGTGAGGCTCCTCTATGTCACCGACCGCGAGTGGTCTCACGCACTCTGTTTCCGCAACGAAGAGCCCGTCGAGGCCGAGCCGGAGCCCCAGCAGCTCATGATCTTCTGACCTCCGACAGGGAGTTTGCGCTGGAAAGACGCCCCTGACAGACGTCTCTGAAGTCTATCAGGGGGTCTGGTGACTGATTCCCAGCCCGTCCGTGCTCGGGGCCTGCTCGGGGAGAAGTCTATCAGGGGGTCTGGTGACTGATTCCCAGCGCCGTGGGAAGTTATGATGAAGCGAGGGGAAGTCTATCAGGGGGTCTGGTGACTGATTCCCAGCTTCCGTCGCGTCCATGCAGAATGTCAGCGAAGTCTATCAGGGGGTCTGGTGACTGATTCCCAGCACGACGCATTGCGGGGCCCGCCAGGCCTGAAGTCTATCAGGGGGTCTGGTGACTGATTCCCAGCCGGCGAGGATGCTCATGAGTCTTTCCTTGAAGTCTATCAGGGGGTCTGGTGACTGATTCCCAGCATGACGTTGTCGTCACGATGAATGTTAAGAAGTCTATCAGGGGGTCTGGTGACTGATTCCCAGCCCGCGGCGATGATGTTCCACGCCGCCTGGAAGTCTATCAGGGGGTCTGGTGACTGATTCCCAGCACCTGGGTGTGGGGGAACATCCGGGAGGGAAGTCTATCAGGGGGTCTGGTGACTGATTCCCAGCTCTCACGATGACATGCAAGATTCCGATCGAAGTCTATCAGGGGGTCTGGTGA
>ERZ772968.617-NODE-617-length-17668-cov-13.551922_pt1 | contig 17668 bp, 17 predicted proteins | sample MGYA00580674_ERZ772968 | MGnify/ENA primary metagenome ERZ772968 (study PRJEB29015, sample SAMEA2737940) | human oral metagenome | biome: human oral; feature: human-associated habitat; material: dental | place: China | collected 2138 ...
CCGACGTCATGGACCTGCTCGCCCCGCTGGGGCCCGTCTACCAGGCGGGCACGCTCTCCGGCAATCCGCTGGCGACTGCGGCGGGAATCGCGACGCTCACCCTGGCCGATGACGCCGTCTACGCGACTGTCGCGCGGCGCGCCCGGGAGATCGGGGAGGTTGTGAGTACGGCGCTGGACGCCGAAGGGGTGGCGCACCGGGTGCAGCGCTCGGGTTCGCTGTTCTCGATCATGTTCGGTCCCGATGCCGCCGCGCGCGGGGTGCGCGACTACGACGAGGCGCGCGCCCAGGAATGCTGGAGATTCGGGCCCTTCTTCCATGCGTTCCTGGAGGCGGGGGTGGCGCTGCCTCCGAGCGTTTTCGAGGCCTGGTTCGTCTCGGCCGCGCACGGCGACGCCGAGCTGGATCGCATCGCCCGGGCAGCGCCGTCGGCGGCGCGGGCCGCGGCCACGGCGCAGCCCCCGACGGCTGAGCCCTCGGTCTGACTCGCCCTTCGTCTGACCCGCGCCCGCCCACCCCTTTCGCCGAGATCGGTCGTACTCCGCACCGAAATCGGTCCACTTCCGCCTCGAAATCGGTCGTACCCCGCACCGAGATCGGTCCACTTCCGCCTCGAGATCGGTCCGGACGCTCCGTCCGCGGCGCATCGAAACCAACCAGGGAGGTTTCAGGGGACTCCCGGATACCGGCCGGGGCCGGAGTACGACACGATTGACCCATGACGCAGCACTACCCGTCCGACCCGCACCTGTCCGCCCGTACCGAGAGCTGGCGCTCCACTCTCCCCCGACGCTCGCGCAACCATCTGCTGGTGGGCGTGTGCGGCGGCCTGGCCGAGTACTGGGGCGTGAGCCCCACGATCGTGCGCCTTGGCTGCCTCGCCCTGGCCCTGCTGCCGGGCCCGATGTGGGTCGCCTACGTCCTGGCCTGGATTCTCATGCCCGGACCCGACGAAGTCCTCTGACCCTCCGCCGTCCGGGCCTCATCAACCGTGGCCCGCTGCCCGCCGCCCACGGCCCGCCCGACCGTGATCAGCTCCCGTGCTCCATCACGAGCACCGGCTCTCCCGGCGCCTCCACCTCCACCCGCGGTACCGGGTCGAGGCTGAGACGCACCCGGATGCGCCGCCCCTCACCCCCGACGGCGTCGTACTCCATGAACCGGTTCTCCAGGGCCATGCGCTCGGTGCGGGCGCCCGCGAGCCACGGGTGACGACGCCGCAGCCCGATAAGAGCCTGGTGCCACCGGTAGAGCCAGTCGCCGAGGGGCGAGAGGCCCTCGGGCCCGGGAGGCAGCACCGGGCGGACCTCGTCGTCGCCTCCCGGGCGATCCGTTTTCACGCCGCGGAAGGCCTGTTCATCGCCGTAATAGATGGAGGGGATCCCCCCGACGGTCAGCAGGATCGTGACGGCGAGCGCGGCCTTGGCGTCGCCGATGCGGCTGGCGAGGCGGGTGACGTCGTGATTCCCGACGAAGGTCAACGGCACGAAGGCATCCAGGAACGCGTTGTGGCGGTTCAAGCACCAATCGAGCTCGAAGAAGTTCTCGTCGAGCAGGCAGCTCCATATCGCCTTCCACAGCTCGTACTGGGTCAGTGAATCCATGGAGGAACGCTCGACAATGCCGCGATAATCCCCGTGAATGACCTCTCCGACGAACCAGGCATCGGGGAACTCGCTGCGAACCCGCGGCAGGACCCGGGCCCAGAAGGACGGCGGAACCGCATACGCCGCGTCGAGCCTCCAGGCGGAGGCGCCCCGCCCCAGCCAATGAGACAGGACGGATACGGCGAGATCGGCGACCTCGTCGCTGTCATGGTTGAGCACCGCCAGCCCCTCATGCCCTTCGAAGACGGCGTACCCGGGCGAGCCTGTTGGGGAGCCGGAATCACCCGGGCCGTCGAAACGGAAGAGACGGCGCTCGCCGCCGCCGGCGACAGCGGCCCGGAACAGCGGGTGGGCCGTGCCCACGTGATTGAGGACGCCGTCGAGCATGAGCGCCACGCCCCGGTCCCGGCAGGCCTCTGCGAGGCGGTCGAAGACGGCGTCGTCGCCGAGTCTCGGATCGATGCGGAAGTGGTCGGTGGTGTCGTACCCGTGGGTGCTCGCCTCGAAGATCGGCCCGAGTGCCAGACCGCTGGCGCCCAGGTCGACGAGGTAGTCGAGCCATGCGACGAGGCTCTCGAGACGGGGTGCGGGCGCCCCGTCGGCTGGGCCGGCCGGCCGGATCGGGGCTCCGGTGGCGCCCAGGGGATAGACGTGCCACCAGATGCCGTGCTCGACCCATGCTGGGAGGCCCCGATCGCCCGCTTCAGTTATTCCAGTATCCTCACTACTCATGCTAGTGAGGGTACTCACTAGCATGAGTAGAATGCAACCATGCCGACCAGATCCGACCGCCGTCCTCGTCTGCGCATGGACCCCGACGAGCGCCGGCAGCTCATCCTGGACGCCGCCAGGCGGGCCTTCGCCACGCAGTCCTACGAGGAGGTGTCCCTGTCCACGATCGCGAGGGAGGCCAAGGCCTCGGAGGCTCTCGTCCACAAGTACTTCTCGACCAAGGGCCGGCTCTACGGCCGGGTGCTCGCCCTGGACGCCGAGGACCTGGCCGAGCGCACACAGCAGGCTGCCGATGCCATGGCGGACAGCAGCACCGCCCGCGACCGCATCCGCACCTCGATCGGCGTCTACCTCGACTTCATCGCCGAACGAGCCCCCGGGTGGGCCGCATATCAGATGCTCGCAGGCCACGAGCCGAGTGAGGCCGCCGAGGTCCGCAGGCGTGCGCGCGAGGCTTCGGTCGACGCACTGCGCACCCTGATCGGGGGCGCCGACGACGCGCGCACCACCTTCGCACTGTGGGGATATCTGGGCTTCCTCGACACCGTCTGCCTGGAGTGGACCTCACGAGGCTGCCTCGCGAGCGACCGACCCGCACTGACCGACGCCGCCCTGGGCTGCCTCGAGGGAGCGCTCGGGGCGACGGGCTTCGGCTGCTGAGGGCAGCGGTCGGCCCGGTTCACCGGCCCGAAAGCGGTCCACGATGCCGGCCCGGCGGCCCGCCGAGCGCAGCTGCGCCCGGCGAAGTGGTCACCCCGCACACCTTCAGCCCTCCGGGCGACCCGATCAATCCGGCCTCGGCGCCTCAAGATCACCCCGCACACCTTCAGCCCTCCGCGCTGCCCGGACCGCACAGCAGAACCTCGGAATCACACTGACCTCCACCATGCCCGAGGCCATCAGCCGACTTAAAAGTGCGCGGGATGATCACTTCTCCCACCCCGGGACCGGTCAGTCATCGGGATGACCGACCCTGGACCGGCAGGCACAGCCACCAGGCATGACGGGCCGGCCCCGCACCGGAACGTCAACGTACCTTCTCAACATGAACGTACTTTTCTCCCATCCTTCTGGGAGTAAAGCTCAGAAGGATGGGAGAAAAGTACGTTCGCGCGACAAAGATACGTTCACATCGAGCCGCTTGCTCCACCCGGCACGGCTCAGCAGACGTCGCCGGCGGACAGGTCAAGCTCGACCGGGAAGCAAAGCACGGCAGAGTCATGGGACACCGCCCACCGCCAGCCCGGAATCACTCACCTAGGGCGACCGCACATCACCGCGTTCCGCTCGCACTCAACTCGCAAACCCGCACACCAAGCCTGGTTGCACATGGGAGAAAGGCAGCCTTATGAAGCAAGGGCTACTTTTCCTTGAAATTCCATCACTTCCTCTAGTCCATCAAGGTCAGTTGACGGTCTCCCATGTGCGCGGAGGGGGCCTGCGCACATGGGAGCGGCTCCTCCTCGACGGACGACATAGCAATTCCGCATGATTCCGCGGTTCATAATGCGACGTGCCACGCATGAATGTGCAACTCTACCGGCCCGGCACCTGCGGAACCCTCCACGGCCGCGTCGCCGCAGGCCGAACCTCTGGCCAGTGACCACGAGACGCCGGGGTCTCTCACGGGACGCTCAGCGTCTGCGGTAGCGGTATGGGCGCAGGGCCTTCTCGTAGGCGTCCACATCCTCCTGCGAGAAGGCGCAGATGACGATGCGCGGCCCGGCCTCGGGGTGCGCCTCCAACCACCGGTCAATGACCGAGAGCACGAGCGGCGCAGCCTCCTCCTTGGGGTAGCCGAAGGCGCCCGTGGACACCGAGCACAGGCCGACCGAGTCCAGCCCGGCCTCGGCGGCGAGATCCAGGACAGACCGGTAGGAGCTCGCCAGAAGCATGCGGTGCTTCTCAGTCACCTCGCCCTCGACGATCGGCCCCACCGTGTGGATGACGTGCTCGGCCGGCAGGTGGTATCCGTTGGTCAGCAGCGCACGGCCGGTCTCCTCCGGGTGACCCGCGCGCCCCTCCATGTATGCGGCGCATTCGGCCCGCAACCCCGGTCCGGCCACCGCATGGATGACGTTGTCGATGCAGGTATGGCCGGGCACCCAGCATCCGAGCATCTCGGCATTGGCGGCGTTGACGATGGCGCCCGCCCGCAACGTGGTGAGGTCGCCCCGCCATAGGGCGACCCTCTCCCCCATCTGCCCGCCGACACCGTGCGTGACGAACAGGTTCGACACGGCCAGCGCAGCGGGGACGCCGGCGTCGAGAACGCGCTGGGCGACCTCGGCGGCGAGCATCTCGTCAAGATCCTCGCGAACGTCGTCGTCGGTGATGGGCCGGGGAGGGCGAACCGTGAGCAGGCCGTCGAGAAGGCGGCGCAGTTCCACCGGCGGGAGCTCGGCGAGCGCGGCGGGCGGCGGGAACGCAGCGACATCGCCCGCCTGGACGGCCTCGGTGGCGAAGTGCTGCGTGAGGCGGATCAGACGTGCGACGTCGGCACGTGCGGTGAGCGGCATGCACTCAGGTTAACGGGCGATTGACGGGGATGCGCCGATACCGGGCCGACTCGACTCATATCGGAATGGGTCGCAGCACTCATTCGCACAATCCGGGAAACGCGAGGTTCCGCCCCGGGATCAACCGATCTCGAGGCGGAACCGGACCGATCTCGACGCGGATTGCGACCGATCTCGGCGAAAAGGGGCGGACGGAGCCGCGCGGAGCGCTCAGGCGCTGTAGTTCTGCGCGGACAGGAACCAGCTCTGCTGCTCCAAACGCTGGGTGTAGTCCTCCAGGATGCCGGAGGAGGAGGGGTCGGCCTCGTCGACCGAGTCGTGGATGTCGCGCAGGGTCGTGGTGACCGCGTTGATGGCGGACACGATGTAGTCGACGGCGTCGGAGGTGATGACACCGCCCTCGGGGGCCTGGGGCACCGAGGTCTGGGCGGCGACCGTCGAGGGACGGGCGTCGGGGTAGACGTTGATGGCGCGCATGCGCTCGGCGAGCTCGTCAGAGCCCTCGCGCGCGATGTCGACGACCTCGTCGAGGTTGAGGTGGAGGTCGCGGAAGTTCGGGCCGACGACGTTCCAGTGGATCTGCTTGCCGACCAGGCTCAGGGCGGTGATGTCGACCAGCGCGCGCTGAAGGTCGGCGCGCAGCTCCGCATTGGCCGTGAAGGCGGGGGCGACGGGCGGGTTCTTGACAGTCTTAGAGCTCATGAAGACAACCTTACAATCCACAGCACTCAATGGTCGTATCTTATCGCTCTCAGGGAACAGAGCGAAGGCTCGCCTATTGGAGCCCGAGTACCTAGCGCCGGGCGCCGGGCGCCGACGGGCATCGAAGAGCCCGAAGCCCCTTGACGCCTCTGCCGGCCCAGCATCCCCGACCCCGACCCGCGGAGCCCCGTCGGAAGCCGGCCCTCAGCCCTGCTCATTCGCCTTCTCCTCGGCGATCTTCTTCTTGAGCTCGACCATGTCGAGCTCGCGGACCTGGTCGATGAGGGCGTCCAGCGCCTTGGGCGGCAGGGCACCGGCCTCGTGGTAGACGAGGACGTCGTCACGGAAGGCCATGAGGGTCGGAATGGAGGAGATGCCCAGTGCGCGCGCCAGCCCCTGCTCGGCATCGGTGTCGACCTTGGCGAAGGTGATGTCGGGGTTGGCCTCGGAGGCCCGCTCGTAGACCGGGCCGAACTGCATGCACGGCCCGCACCAGGACGCCCAGAAATCGACGAGGGTGATGCCCTCGCCGCGGACCGTGCTGTTGAACTCCTCGCCGGTGATGTTCGTGGTGGCCATGTGATTCCCTCCGGATAGCGCGCTCGACGGCGCATGCGTTCGGTTCATTCGATCGTTCAGCAGGCCCAACACCCGCGAGTGCGGCACCTATTCCACGCCTCCCCAGCCTTCCCCGCCTTCCGGTTCCGCAGCCCTCCCCGCAGCCTTCCGGAACCACGACGACCGCGCCCGCAGCACCAGGGCACTGCGCAGGATCCCGTCCCGCACCCGCCATGCCCCCTGGATACGTTCCCGATGAGCCTCAGGGATCAGAAGGCGAGCCCGAAAAACCCCCTCCGCATCGATCTCGACCTCCGCATCATGAAATCCGAGCCATGTTCTTTTCGCGGGGAACCAGGCTTTATATATGCTTTCCTTGATACTGAAGAGAAGCCGATCGAAGGCGACGTCGGGGCATTTCTCGCACATGGCCCGTACATGCTCCGCCTCACGACTCGACGCCACCATGGCGAGAACATCTCGGGGCAGCGGAGCATTGGGCTCCGCATCAATCCCCACCGCGGCCGCGTCTCGCACCAGCGCCACGGCCGCAGCACGGTAGCCCTGACAATGAGTCATACTGCCGACCACACCGTCGGGCCACGCCGGCTCACCATGGCGGCCGGGCACCATGACCGGACGCTCCAATCCCAATTCCCGCAATGCCCGCCCCGCGCAGTAGCGAACCGTGGTGAATTCCGCGCGACGCTTCTCAACAGCAGTGGCGATATACGACTGCTCAGCGGGATACAGCATTGTTGGAATATCGCGCCCGGTTTCCACAAGCGTGACCGACGGCGGCACCAGCGCATGCATTATTGCATCGCCCCCTCAGATTGCGGCCGGCCTTTTAGTCGTGAGTTCTTCGCATCGTGCGACCATCACGCGAAAAGTTCCCGGCGAGTCTACCGTCACGGCAGACCGAGCCTGGCCGCCGGTTGCCGGCCGTCTGCCGTCGGCTGCCTGCACCGGCCGTCTGCCGTCGGCTGCCGTCCCCAGCCATGGCCCAGCGCCGGGCGGGGCGGGCCGAAGCCGGGGCGGGCGGACGTACAGCGGCGGCCGCACATCCACCCAACCCCGCTTCGAGGCCTTGCACCCGAGTAACTTAAGGCCTTAAGTTACTCGCATGGACCTGGCCTTCGAGCTTCACGACCTCGTGCTCACCCTCGACCGGACGGCCGAGAGATTACTGACGCCGCACGGCTTGAGCTACAACCGCTACGTCGCCCTCGTCGTCATCGCCGAGCATCCGGGCGTCACCGGCCGCCTCCTGTCCAATGCGCTGCGCGTCTCCGAAGCCGCCGCGAGCGGCATCGTCCGCTCGCTGCTCGCAGCGGGCCTGATCGACGACGTCGCCCCGGGCGGTGCGGGACATGTGCGGCACCTGCAGATCACCCCTGCGGGATCCGCTCTCGTGGAGCAGTGCTCTCAACTGCTCGGCTCCTCGCTGGACGCTCACGCCCGAGCGATCGGAATCGATCCGCAGTCCCTCGCGCACACCATCCGCGCCTTGCACGACGAGCTGCGCACGGGCGGAAGAACAACCACAACTGAAGAAGATCAAGGAGCATCATCATGCTGACCACCCTTGCCGTCCTCGCCCTCATTCTGGGAGTCGTTCGGCTCGTCATGTTCATCGCTCTCCATGTGGTACCGAGCGAGTACAACATCGTGAACCACGCGGTGAGCGACTATGCGGTGGGGCCGACTCGAAAGCTCGGAACGGCGATGACCTGGACCTCAGCCGTTTTCTGGGCCGTGCTCGCCGGGGCGGTGATCGTCAGCCCTTCCATGACGGAGAAAAGTGTGGCGATCTGGCTCCTCGTACTGACCGTCCTCTTCGTGGCTCTGCCCTTCCTTCCCACCGATATCGAGGGGCAGCCGGCCACCCTGATCGGGCGCCTTCACCTGGTAGCCGCGGTGGCCTGGTTCGCCATCAGCTACTCCTGCATGGGCAACTTCGTCAGAATGCTCCAGCCAGTCGCGCCGCAGGGGCTCGTCTCATTCCTGGTCGGGACCCGTTGGGTGACCATGGTGTCGCTGATCGCCCTGGTCGCGGCACTGGTCATCACCCCGGCGAGGAAATACGCCTTCGGCATTTCGGAGCGAATCTTCCTCCTGGCCGTCAACGCCTTCTATCTCGGCGTCTCCCTGGGACTCGCACTCATCTGATAGCCGTGCCGGCGGGCGGGCTTGAGGGCTTGCCGGGCGCCCGCCGGCACTTGTCAGTGCTTGATGGGAAGGGTCGTGCTTCCCAGGTCTCGCACGGAGGCGAACAAGGAATCCTCTCGAGCCTTCACCTCGACCTGGCAGAGCACCGAGTCGCCCGAAGTCAGCCGACTCACCTTGATATCGCGAGCGTCGGTTCTCGCGTCGCGACGAGCAAAGGCGCTGTACTTCTCATCGCAATTCACGTCCGTGGCACCCTCATAGAAAATCTCCGCACTATGCTCGGCATCGCATGAGGCCGCCTGCCCCTGATAGCTGAGGCACCTGCGGAACTGCCCGCCGTCCTTGTAGCCATTCCGATCGGCATCGATTGTCCACAGATCTTTGAGAGTGGCCGAGGGGAGATCGGAGCCGCTTGCGGCTTTGACGACGCAGAGCGACGCTCCGCTATTGAGCGACCCAACAGTCAGATCCGCATTGAGCACGTCCATTCCGGGAACTCCCCCAAGATACGTCACAAGAGAATCGGAATCGCAGGAATTTCCCGTAGCCGGCGAATAGACCTCTGCGGTGTGCTTGACAGAGCAGGCGACCGCGACGTCATCCCGATAGCACCCCGCAGACATTTCCGGAGCACCTGAGGAACCTGAGGAATCAGCGTAGGACGGCGCCGCGTCGGGGGCAGTCCCGCCGCCCGGTCCGGTTGAGGTCGGAGGCGGAGATGTTTGAGGCCGCTCGGACGAGGACAGACTGCACCAGCCCCAGCCGAGACTGCGGCAGGAGGAAACTGCGCCGGGAAAGCCGACGACAAACGTCACAATCACACTGGTGATGGCGACGAGGGTCGCCAGCGACATAATGGGCCGCCTCTTCCATATGGTGCTGAGCTTACGGAACCGCTCTGCAAGACGTCGCACAGTGCCTACGGCTCCAAACGCATCCCGTAGAGAACCGCCGTGATCTCGTCGCGGCACATGGTGCCCTCCTTGGGCTGGCACGTCAGAACGATCTTGAGTGCATTCACATTCGTTGCATCCACCTCAACAGGGCGGGTCTCATTGAAGGGAACCTCGATGATGCTGTCGTTGGCACCATTCTTATTCACCTCGACATGAAGCGTCTCATCCGAGGACTTCGAGTTATTCGCCTGGCCGACATTGAATGTGAATTTCTCATACCGATTCGCCAGCCTCAGCTCCGCCTCGACCTTCTGACTTCCGGAACCGACGGTCGCACCCACGCCCTTCTGATCGGTGAGCGTTGCCACATTGTACAAACCGTCCTTCAAGACATGATCATCGGGGTCGAAGAAGTCGTTAACCGCCAGATCGCGGTCCTTCGTTTTTTCCGGGGAGATGTCGCCCGGCGTGGCACTCCCACCCCCTGTCGGCATGGCAGATGGCGCCGCAGAATATGCGGGTGAGCCGCCGGCAATGGCCGTCGGCGAAGGAGAGGGTAAAAGTGTGGGAGCATCCGAGGGAGGAACGGGATCCTCGGCAACAATAGGCGACGACGTCGCCGAGGAAGCAGCGCCGGAATTACCGCCCCCACCCGAGCATCCAGTAAATCCGATAATAACGGAGACTGCAAGAGCGGTCGCCTTCCAGGGAATTTCAGGGACATATATGAAGTTCATCTTGCGAGCGTACCAAAGGGCCGCCCCCGCTCACAACGGCGGCCTCACCGGGCCGGCAGGAGACCGGGAGGGGAACCGACCGGCACCCCGGATCCAGAACCGACGCCGGCCACCAGACAGACCGGACTTCTTCGCGGGATTCCAGGCAAGAAGAAGCAGACAATAGGCACCCCGGGATCGTTATTCGATTGTGATTCTCGGTGCTGCGGCGCTCCCGTCGGGGCCGTCCGAGACGCCATGTAGCAGCGTTCTACGACGACGCGAAGGGCCGCCCCGACGGGCTATAGATCTGGCAGCATCAAAGATGCCCGGCCGCCGTTCCAGAGGGTGACCGAGCCACTCGCATCCCTGTTGCCGCAATGCCCGGCGATACAGGCGATCGCCAATTGCAGGCACCACAGCCGCCCCGCCCCCGCAGGCATCAGCAGCACACAGGACACTCGGGCAACGAGCGCATCGCCCTGTCGAGATCGACAGAGTGGGGCGGAACCGAATCGATCTCAGCACGAGAGCGGGATGCTTATTCATAAGCTCTCTTGTGTTTCCGCAGGTTGTGCGTGTTTTGCGGGGAGATGTTGGACAGTCCTCAAGAGTCGTGGGCGGGAGGCGCGGTTGGTCGAGCCCGGGGCGCCTCGCAGTGAAGGCCGGAAGTGGCGGGGGTTCCGTCAACGAAGGCTGCCGCTCTCAACGCTGGCTTCATCCCTGATGATGAGGGCCCCGGCCCGCGTGATCGGCCCCGAAACCGCATTAGTGGCGCAACCCCTCGTCCACGACGATGCTCACGCGACCTCGAGTGCCCCATCCCGGCCCGGCCCGCTCCGGGGCGGCCCTGACTCTGGTGCCGGCACGGCGCAGTGAACGCGCCAAGTGTCCAAAACGGAGGAGATCAGCCCGGGCACCATGCAGCACGACACCGAAAACACACCGGAAACACAACGAAAACACCAGCCCATCGCCTGGTCTCCTGGAGACACCCACGCCACCGAGGCTTTAATCCCCTCCGTTTTGGACACACCCAGCCCAACAACCCCCGACAACCGACCCCACCACCACGCCGGCCCCACCGAAAACAACCGACACCTAGAAACCCACGAATAAGCTCCAGCCCCAGCACCGCAGTTCTCCCCCGCCCCCCGTTCACTTCCGAGTCCGCAGAGAATCCTTCTGATGGCGCTTCACCGAGCATCCATCGCAGCGATAGACTCGAAGCCGCCTGCATCATTGCCGCATTCTTCATACCCGGGAAGACATCATGCCGGTTACCAGACAATCGGGCCTTGACCAGTCGGATCTCCTGCGCACAGCTCCGGCAGTACTCCTAACCATCGGCTTGACCGCCCTCCTGACGGACAGCCTGGGAACAGCAAGCCACCTCTCCCCCGACGATGCCCGCGACCAGCTGGGCATCGTCATCACCACCGCCGTCGTATCCGCCGTGCTCGCCGCAGTGGTGGGCACGAGTGCAGGCACAGCCGCCGTCTGCGCCACCGTCCTCGTCTCATGGGGTGCCGGAGCACATTTCCTCCTCGACATGAACGACGGCGACCGGACCGCGATCAGTTGCATCGCGATGGCCGGGATGCTGTGGGGGTTGAGCATGACCTGCACCGCCGACGAGGCCGTGATCAAGGGCGACCGTGCACTCATCTCCAGGGGTCAGGCCATCCTGCGAGACCCCACTATTCTCATGGCCGCCTTCTTTCTGTCATCTCTGGCGGCGGGCGGCGTCGAGGCGACGCTTGCACTGTATGATAATGATACTTATCATCATGAAACGATAGTCGTCATCTGTTTCCTGGGTCTGGCCGGCGCCGCCCCGCTCGTGTTGGCCCGAGACACTCCACTCGCCCCGGTTTTCTTCGCCTTCACCTTGTCCATCTGGGCGGGGCAGTTCTCTGCGCCAGACTCCACGACAGTGCTGGCGTTCCAGATGGCCGCGATCGCAGTCGCCCTCTCCATTCCCCTGATGATCCGTCCTCGCGTGGGCAGGGCCGCACCTGACTGAGCCGGGGCGGACTGAGCCACGAGCACCGGGCCGTCAGCCACCAATCTGACCGCGCCGAGTCCGGCCATCATCCTGGGACGGCCGAGCCGTTCACGCCCTGTTGTCGCAGTGCCCGGCGGTACAGGCGGTCGTCATTCGACGTCTGCCCGCTCAAGGAGCGATTTCCGAGTACCTGGATGGGCGGCCGCGCGGGGACCGCACATGGGAGAGAGACGGTCGAGACCATCAAGAGCCGCTTTTCATTGGTATATCAAGAATCCTGGCATCTCCCGGAGTCTGGCCGCTGAGCTCCCATGTGCAAGCAGAGGGACCATGCACATGGGAGCTGCCGACGGTCGATTGTCGGAATCCTTTTCCCGCATGATTCCGGGGTTCTGTTCAGCAGAGATCGCAGCTATGTGTGCAACATCCCGATTCGGCGGTCGCGCGACTCCGATCGAGCCCCCGCAGGCATCACGACCATCTCCCCATGGACATCGCCGCGCGGACCACTCCGAAGACCATTCGCCCAGCCCCGGTCAGCCCCACCCGGACGAGGTTGAAGGCCCCACCCACGCGGCCGGCCTTTCGCCTCCACGCGTCAGTACCGACGGGCCGGGGTTGAGAAGGCTCAGCGTTGTCCCCTCAATTGCCCCGTCATTCGCCCCCATCAACGGCTGCGTGACAGCTCAGCCCGGGTGGGGTTGAGCGGGTCCGGCCAGGGATAGCCGGCGAACATGGCCGGCGAACGAGAAGTTTCAGTCCCGCATGAGCGAGGTCGGGCGGAGACCCAGGGTGAACCAGTGCACCAGTCGACGGAAGGCGATGGGATCGAAGTCGCCGTCGGCCATGACCGAGTAGGTCTGCTTGCCCTCGCGAATGCGATACCCGGTCGGAGCGAAGCCGGTCCGCTCATAGAAGGACCGACGACGGCGGCGCTGCTCGATATTGGGGGCGCCGTCATCGAGCGGCTCGATCTCCAAGACGATCGTGCGCCCCTCCGCCTCCTGCCGCAGGTGGCTCAAGATGCGCGACCCATAGCCGCGCGAGCGCACGGCATCGTTGACCGCGAAGTAGAACAGCCAGAGCATGGTCGGGCGACTGACCGTGTACGTGAGTCCCACGAGGGCGCCGTCGTCGAGCCAGGCCCGGAGCCTGACGTCCCGACGCAGCGACATCAGGCGCATGTGCCACAGCGGGATCCGCTCCTCGCTCGGGAAGGCCCGCCGGTACAGGTCGATGACCTCTCGGTACTGGGGCAGCCGTCGCGTCACGTCTCGAGACTCCAGATCAACGGTGCTCCGCGCAGTCATGCCGCCCCCTCACTTCTGCTGGTGCGCAGACTACTCCGCCGACATCCAAACAGACATTTTCGAATGAGGCCGACGGTGGCACCGTCGATCTCATTCGACAATGTCTATCTCGACGTCGGGCAGCATGAGCAGTCGCCCGCGGGGGCCTCAGTCGCGCAGCGAAGCCGTCGCCACTGCCCCTGGTTCGCTATTTCTTTCACACCCCCTTAACTGAGGTACAGGAGGTAGAGGATGATATTAAAGATCACGCCTACTCCCACGATGTATAGGACTGCTTGAAGGATCGAACCCGGGAGGCTGTCGAAGACGCCTGAGCTCGGGTAGATGATCCGGCCAAACCGGCGTTTCTGCTGGCGGTTGGAGAGAACCTGCTTGCGATAGGCGCGCAGCGGGTGGCCCAGGCGGCTCTCGAAAGTAATGCTCGCACCGTCACGCCCTTCGGTCTTGATGGTGATGTCGATCACGACCTCGCTAGGTGAGGTCGGGTAGGTGGTCTGGCCCATGACCTCCTTGATGCAGCCGAGTCTGCGCTCGGTGACCACGGCCCGCCGGCCGCCCATGCTGCCGGTGAGTGTCACGCTCTGATCCTCCTGAAGCCCGACCAGATCAGTCGGGTCAATCTGGTTAGCGAGGCCCACGGAGGGCAGGGGCTCATAGAGGCTGATCTCCCCGGAGTCGTGGTGGACCTCCACCCAGTAGTCATACCGGCCGGGGCCGACCAGCTCCCACTTCTCCCAGTGGGCGAGGAAGGCGTCCTCGTACTCCTCCTCGTCGAAGTCCTGGGCGGGCCCGCCTTCCTCATCCTCCTCGTCGTCCTCCTCGACCTCCTTGAACAGCAGGCACCCCTGGGCGCGCAGCTCCGACTCGGCACCGGTCAGCACGTCGCCGATCGCGAGCTCCGCCTCGGTCTTCGTCTCGATCTCACTCACAGCGACACCCCCGCACCTGCGGCCTTCTGGACGCCATAGACCCGGACGAGCATGCCCGCGACCACCGCCGTCGGGGCACTGAGGCGGACAGCACGCTGGCTCCACCGCCGTGCCGTCTTGGACCTCCCCACGACTCTCGTGTCGTCGCGTAGGTCATTCAGCGCCTGAGGAAGATAAAGCATGGAGCCATGCTATGGAAAGGCGGTCATCATGCTGGGCGAAGCGCATGGGCAGGAGAGTCCATGCTGGTACTGAATGCTGAAGGCTTATTCGTGGGCTCTCTTGTGTTTCTGCACGTTGTGTCTGTTGTGCGGGGGCGGTCTTCAAGGGTCGAGGGCGGGAGGCGCGGTTGGTCGAGCCCGGGACGCCTCGGTAGCGGAGGCCGGGGGTGGCGAGGGTCCCGGTCGTCAACGGGGACTGCTGCCTTCATCAAGGCCGGCTTCGTCCCCGATGACGAGGCCCCGGCCCTCATGATCAGCCTTGAACTCGCGTTGGCGGCGCAAGCCCTCGTCCACGACGATGCTCACGCGTCCTCGAGTGCCCCGCCCTAGCCCGGCCCGCTCCGGGGCGGCCCTGACTCTGGTGCCGGCACGGCGCAGTGAGGGGGCCAGGTGTCCAAAACGGAGGAGATCAGCCCGGGCACCATGCAGCACGACACCGAAAGCACACCGAAAACACACCGGAAACACAACGAAAACACCAGCCCATCGCCTGGTCTCCTGGAGACACCCACGCCACCGAGGCTTTAATCCCCTCCGTTTTGGACACACCCAGCCCAACAACCCCCGACAACCGACCCCACCACCACGCCGGCCCACCAAAAACAACCGCCCCCTCGAGAACGACGCCTAGAAGCCCACGAACAAGCCTCTTAGCCGCGACTGCGACGGGACATCGACGTCGAATACCACTCTTGGTCCGCCTAGGTCTTCTTCGCCGTACGCGGGTTTAGTCCTGCCCCCGCCAGAACCACCCCTCGACCAAGGAAAGCTGCCGGGCCAGGCACATGTTGGGACGCTTCCACTCCAGAGCGGTTGTCAGGACCGATCCGCGCCGCCGCGGGCGGGAGAGCGGGCGTCCCGTGAACAGCAGTCCCCGGGGACCGCTGCCCATCCGCAGCGTTCCTGCTCACCGACCCTCCTGTGCCACACTCATGGTGCTCCGGATCAGCGGAGCAAGCCCTGCCCAGGGGATCTCACTGGGCCCTCACTGATCAAGGACCATCCGATGAGAACCGCTTCCCGAAGACGCTCAACGATCCTCGCGCTCTTCTGCGCCCTCTCCCTCGCCTGCACCTTCAGCGCCTGCTCCTCCTCTTCCAGTTCCACGGCCCCCTCGGCGACCAGCACCGAGGATTCCAATGCCCCTGCCGCTGCGAGCGCCGTCCCGAGCGCCACACCCGCCGCCGCAGACAGCTTCGTCATCACCTGGACGGAGGGCTCCGAGGCCGCCAAGTTCGTCGACTCCGTCGAGGCTTACGGCGTCGACGTCATCAGCTCCCTGCCCCAGAAGGATCAGGACTCGCTCAAGACGGCCGCCGACCAGGCCTCCGTCTCCGTCGAGCAGGCCACCGTCCACGTGGGGGGTCTGACCACCGTCAAACTGAGCGACACGCTCTCCCCTGAGAAGTCGCAGTCCTTCATCAACGCCCTCACCTCCTCCGACTCCGTGGAGACCGCGGAGCCCGAGTTGAAGATGACGGCGCTCAACACCAGCTCGGGCACGCCCAACGACGAGTACTTCAGCTACCAGTGGGGCGTGAGCAATGAGGAGCACAGCATCAACGCCACGAGCGCCTGGTCCCAGTCCACCGGGCAGGACGTGACGGTCGCCGTCGTGGACACCGGCATCCTGCCCGACCACCCGGACATCAGCGGCAAGCTCCTGCCCGGATACGACTTCATCTCCGACCCCTGGATCTCCGGCGACGGCGACGGCCGCGACGCGGACCCCACTGACGCGGGCGACGCCGTCGACGCCGAGGTCTGCGGTCAGGGCTCCGAGGCGAAGGAATCCAGCTGGCACGGCTCGCACGTGTCGGGGATCATCGGCGCCTCGACCGACAACGGCACTGGCATGGCCGGGGTCGCCCCAGACTCCAAGATCCTGCCCGTGCGTGCGCTCGGCCGCTGCGGCGGAGGCGGAACGGACATCCTCGACGCCATGACCTGGGCGGCGGGCGGCAGCGTCAAAGGGGTACCGGACAACGAGAACCCCGCACAGATCGTCAACCTGAGCTTGGCCGGCGTCGGCATCTGCCCCAACTACTACCAGAAGGTCATCGACGACATGGTTGACCGGGGGTCGATCGTCGTCGCCGCCGCCGGAAACGAGGATCAGGACGTGAGTGTCGTGAGCCCCGGCGGCTGCGACAACGTCATCACCGTCGGCGCGTCCAGCGAGAGCGGCGACCGCTCCTACTACTCCAACCACGGCACCAAGGTCGAGGTGTCGGCCCCCGGCGGCGACCCCCAAGCAGATAACGGCATCCTCTCCCTCACCCAGCCCTCGGACCCCAGTTCCCCTCCCTACGCCTTCCAGATGGGCACGAGCCAGGCCACCCCGCACGTGGCCGGCACGATCGCGCTGCTCAAGTACATCGATCCCTCGCTCACAACGGAGAAGGCCACCACACTTCTGCAGAACACCTCCAGATCCATGACCTCCTGCGACCGCGACGCCTGCGGAACCGGCATCATCGACGCGAACGCCGCAGTGACCGAACTGTCGACTCAGAAGGCGCAGGACCCCGGTGACGAGGCCACGCCCAGCGAGCCGGGCGCCGGAGAAGAGCCCGGCGACGGCGGCTCGGACGACGGCGACCTGGGCAAGTCGTTGCGCGACCTGTGGGATCGCGTCCGCAACGGAGAGGAGTGACCGCTCGTCGACAAGGCGTGTCGTTTCCGCTCATCCCTTACTTATGGGGCGTCCTCGCGTCGAGTAAGGGTCGCTGTCGCTCGTCCTCGCATCCAAACAGGCATTGTCGAACGAGGCAGACGGTGACACCGTCTGCCTCGTTCGACAATGCCTGCCTTGATGGTGGGTGTCTCTGTTGAGGTTGTGGGGTGTGTGGTATGTTTCACGTGTTTGTTGTTGGTGTTGGTTTCTGTGAGGGAGGGGTTTGTCGGTGGTGTTGCGGGTTTCTGGTGGGGAGTTGGCTGCGTCTCGTTCGCAGATGGGTCAGTGCGCTGAGGTGTTGAGCGGTGTGCGTCTGGATCGGGGGAGTCAGGCGGTGTTCGGGGTGGCGGTGTTGGCTTCGGCGGCGGCTGGTTTCTGTTCGGATTGCGAGGGGGAGATTCGGTCTGGTGCGGCGAGGGCTGACGGGATTGTTGATGGGTTGAGCTCTGCTATGAGTAATTATGAGGCGGTTGATCAGGAAGCGGCTGCGGGTGCCCGGGCGCTGGGCGGTTCGTTGGGCGCGGGCGCGGCCGTGGGCGCGGCTGCGGGTGTTGCGGGGTCTGGTTGGGAGGGGTTGCGGTGACGGTGATGGCTGGTGGGCTTGGTGGTGTGGTGGTTGGT
>ERZ772968.621-NODE-621-length-17577-cov-13.117909_pt1 | contig 17577 bp, 13 predicted proteins | sample MGYA00580674_ERZ772968 | MGnify/ENA primary metagenome ERZ772968 (study PRJEB29015, sample SAMEA2737940) | human oral metagenome | biome: human oral; feature: human-associated habitat; material: dental | place: China | collected 2138 ...
CGATGGTGCCCACGTTCACGTGCGGCTTGGTCCGTTCAAACTTGCCCTTTGCCATTTTTCAGTTCACTCCTGATTCTTTCAATCGAGATTGTCGTTTGTCGGAAGGCGAAGCACCCCGTCTGGTGTACCACGCCCCCTTCCGGCTTGCACCCGTGATTACTTGGTACGGGCCGCGATGACGGCCTCGGCGACGTTCTTCGGCGCTTCGGCGTATTGCTTGAATTCCATAGTGTAAGTGGCACGCCCCTGGGTCAGCGACCGCAGTGTGGTGGCATAGCCAAACATCTCGGCCAGCGGCACTTCAGCCTTGATCTGCTTGCCGCCACCGACCATGTCTTCCATGCCCTGGATCATGCCGCGCCGCGAAGACAGGTCGCCCATCACGGTACCGGCATACTCCTCCGGCGTTTCCACTTCCACGGCCATCATCGGCTCCAGCAGGACCGGGCTGGCCTTGCGCATGCCTTCCTTGAACGCCATCGAACCCGCCTGCTTGAAGGCATTTTCGTTGGAGTCCACATCGTGGTACGAACCGAAGTGCAGCGTGACCTTCACGTCCACCACCGGGTAGCCGGCCAGCACGCCAGTCGGCAGGGTGTCTTCGATACCCTTCTGGACCGCGGGGATGAACTCGCGAGGCACCACACCGCCCTTGATGGCGTCGACGAACTCGAAGTTCGGGCCGCCCGGCTCCAGCGGTTCCAGCTTGAGCACGACGTGACCGTACTGACCACGACCACCGGACTGCTTGACGAACTTGGCTTCGGCGTTCTCGACCGTCTTGCGGATGGTCTCGCGGTAGGCCACCTGCGGTTTGCCGACGTTGGCTTCCACGTTGAACTCACGCTTCATCCGGTCGACGATGATCTCGAGGTGCAGCTCACCCATGCCGCCGATGATGGTCTGACCCGATTCCTCGTCAGTGTGGACACGGAAGGACGGATCCTCGGCGGCCAAACGCGACAGCGCCAGACCCATCTTCTCCTGGTCGGCCTTCGACTTGGGCTCGATGGCCTGACGGATCACCGGCTCGGGAAAGACCATGCGCTCCAGGATAATCGGCGCGGCCAGGTCGGTCAGCGTCTCGCCGGTGGTGACTTCCTTCAGGCCCACCACGGCGGCGATGTCGCCGGCGCGCACTTCCTTGATCTCTTCACGGTTGTTGGCGTGCATCTGCAGCAGACGGCCGATGCGCTCCTTCTTGCCGCGCGTGGCGTTGAGCACTGTGTCACCGGAATTCAGCACCCCCGAGTACACGCGCACGAAGGTCAGCTGACCGACAAAGGGGTCGGTCATCAGCTTGAATGCCAGCGCAGCGAACTTCTCGTTGTCGTCGGCTTTGCGGGTAACGCGGTTGTGGTCCTCATCCTCGCCCTCGATCGGCGGGATCTCGACCGGCGACGGCAGGAAGTCGATCACGGCGTCCAGCATGCGCTGCACGCCCTTGTTCTTGAAGGCGGTGCCGCACAGCATCGGCTGCAGCTCATTGGCGATGGTGCGCTTGCGCAGGCCGGCCTTGATCTTCTCCTCGGGCAGGTCGCCGTTCTCGAGGTACTCGTTCATCAGGTCCTCGTCGGCCTCGGCCGCGGCCTCGAGCATCTTCTCGCGCCACTCAGCGGCCGATTCCTTCAGGTTGGCCGGGATGTCGCGGTACTCGAACTTCATGCCCTGCGAGGCCTCATCCCAGATGATGGCTTTCATCTTGATGAGGTCGACAACGCCCTCGAACTTGTCCTCGGCACCGATGGGGATGACCACGGGTACGGGATTGGCACGCAGACGCAGCTTCATCTGATCATAGACCTTGAAGAAGTTCGCGCCGGTGCGGTCCATCTTGTTCACGAAGGCCAGACGGGGCACGTGATACTTGTTGGCCTGACGCCAGACGGTCTCGGACTGCGGCTGCACGCCGCCCACTGCGCAGTACACCATGCAGGCACCGTCCAGCACGCGCATCGAACGCTCCACCTCGATGGTGAAGTCGACGTGTCCCGGGGTGTCGATGATGTTGATCCGGTGTTCCGGATAGGAAAGGTCCATGCCCTTCCAGAAGGTGGTCACGGCAGCGGAGGTGATGGTGATGCCACGCTCCTGCTCCTGTTCCATCCAGTCGGTGGTGGCCGCGCCATCATGCACTTCACCCAGCTTGTGGTTCACGCCGGTGTAATACAGGATGCGCTCGGTCGTCGTGGTTTTTCCTGCATCGATGTGGGCCGAAATACCAATATTCCGGTAGCGCTCGATGGGGGTCTTGCGAGCCATGATGGTGAGTCCTTAAATAGCACATTAAGGCACAGGACCGACAGCCACTGACACTGCGGCGGCCGGTCCGGTGCGAAAGGGACGTTTCGTCCTCGTTCCGTCAGAGACGGGTCAGAAGCGGAAGTGCGAGAAGGCGCGGTTGGCCTCAGCCATGCGGTGAACCTCGTCGCGACGCTTGACGGCGCCACCCCGGTTCTCGGCCGCTTCCATCAGTTCATTGGCCAGGCGCTGGCCCATGGATTTCTCGGCACGCTTCTTGGCGGCTTCACGCAGCCAGCGCATGGCCAGCGCGGTACGGCGCACCGGGCGAACTTCAACCGGCACCTGATAGTTGGCACCACCCACACGACGGCTCTTGACCTCGACCATCGGGCGGGAGTTGCTCAGTGCGGTGTTGAAGACTTCGATGGGATCCTTGCCGCTCTTGGAACGGATGATCTCGAAGGCACCGTACAGGATGCGCTCGGCGACAGCTTTCTTGCCGGAAAGCATCAGCACGTTGATGAACTTGGCGACTTCTTCGTTGTGATAGAGCGGATCCGGCAGGATCACGCGCTTCGGTACTTCGCGACGGCGTGGCATTTCTTACCTCAGATTGACATTCAGCTGGCCTTGCACGCGGACCCCAGGCGATTTCCAGCAAAGGGCCGGAAAACACGCCACCCCATCGGATATGAGTGAGATATGTGGAACCGTTGAGCATTGCCATGACCCCGAACCTGTCTCGCAAGCCTGAAAATAGGCGGGATCGCTTACTGGATGGTGGCGCCGCCTGCGCCCATCGCAGGCGATCGGCCCAGCCACCCTTCCAACCGGCCGCCCGGAGGACAGGCGACCGTGATGGGACCGATGATTACTTGGCAGCCTTGGGCCGCTTGGCGCCGTACTTGGAACGGGCCTGTTTCCGGTCCTTGACGCCTTGCAGGTCAAGGGAGCCGCGGACGATGTGGTAACGCACACCCGGAAGGTCTTTCACACGACCGCCGCGAATCAGCACGACCGAGTGTTCCTGCAGGTTGTGGCCTTCACCGCCGATGTAGCTGATGACCTCAAAGCCGTTGGTGAGACGCACCTTAGCCACTTTACGCAGCGCGGAGTTCGGCTTCTTGGGGGTGGTGGTATAGACGCGGGTGCATACACCGCGGCGCTGCGGGCAATCTTCCAGCGCGGGGCTCTTGCTCTTGACGACCGCAGATTTACGCGGCTTGCGTACGAGCTGATTGATGGTTGGCATGGCTGTTGACGCTTGGATTTGGGAGCAGCCACGATGGGCTGCGTCGATCGGAGATCAATCCATGGCAACGCGCGGCGGCGTCTGCCTGAATTCGATTTGCCGGGCCGGAAGAACCCGGCCTTGTGTGTGAGGGGCTGTCTGCTGCCCGATGCCCCTTCGACCGACGCCTTGACCGAACTGCCCATAGCAGACGGCCCCGGTGCTACCCAAAGAGCGCATCTGGCGCGGCACACGGCCGCCCCAGGAACACGGGAGTATAAGAGGAAGGTGCCGGTCAGTCAACGAAGACGAGCCGAGCTGGCCGTCCCGTGGGCCATCCGGCGCACGTTTCAGGATGCGGCGACAGGCTGGGGATGGACCCAGAAGTAGCCCGACTGTGGTGTCGGCGCAACGGCACCCGTCGGTGGCAGCTGGCGCATGGCGTCACGCACGGCTGTCTCGGCCTCTGCAAGACTGTTGCCGATGGCCGTGCAACCAGGAACGTCCGGAACATAGGCCCGGAAGCAGCTGCCTCGCTGTTCGATCACGATTGCATAGGCTGCCATGGTGTTTTCTCCTGACGAGGGGCACCGCGGAGGCGCCTCAACTGACGATTGTCCCGCCAAATCGACCGTCCCGCCGTGAATTCCGGCCGCTTCATCTCTGAACGGCCCTCCGACAGCCAGGGATGCAACATAGCCTGACGGGGCGGACGCAGGATGCTGCAGGTTCTCTTGCAGGGAAAAGATAAGGGGGGTGTCCATTCAGCGTAATCGGGCTATTTGACCCTAAGCAGCTGATCCTGTGATTGCCAGCTGTCGACGAATAGTAATTACCTGTAATAGCGTCGAAATATCGAACACTTGCCTGATTGACTCGGCGGGAGATCGAAATGCCCTGTACGTCAGGTCCTCACGTGTCACACGCCCCGACTTGCCGCAGCCCATACGCCGCGATGGGGTGTCTTCTGGCCGCGGGCTCTGTCCATCCCAGGAAGGTATCGGGAGGCGGCTTCCTGCATCAGGAAGCCGACGCAAGTTGTTGCATGCAGTCTTTTGCGAGGGCACTGAAAAGCGACAGGGCCAGGAACGGTATTCCGTTCCTGGCCCTGTTCTAGTGCTTCCGGCCCGGGACCACCAGGCCCGGGCCGGCCATGGCAGGATCAGCCCTCTTTGCCGGAAGGCTGTGCCGGGGTCTCATCCGCCGAGGTGGACGGTCCGCCGAACAGCGCGCTCAAATCCAGCGCTGCTGCGGTGGCAGCCACCGACGAGGCATTTTCCTCGGCCGTCACCAGTTCGGGCTCGGACGACGCAGGCATGGCGAAGGCTGCTTCGGCTGCTGCCAGCGCGGCGGCCTCCTGAGCCTCGACCGACTCCTTGTCGTGCCGCGCCTTGTGATAGGCCAGGCCCGTACCTGCAGGGATCAGGCGACCGACGATAACGTTCTCCTTCAGGCCACGCAGGTCGTCGCGCTTGCCCATGATCGCCGCCTCGGTCAGCACCCGGGTGGTTTCCTGGAAGGAAGCCGCCGAGATGAACGAGTCGGTGGACAGCGAGGCCTTGGTGATGCCCAGCAGGATGTTGTCGTACGACGGCGGCAGCTTGCCTTCGTCGTTCATCTTGTCGGTGGCATCCAGGATCTCGCTGCGCTCGACCTGCTCACCGACGATGAAATTGGTGCCGCCCGGTGCGGTGACGACCACGCGACGCAGCATCTGGCGAACGATTACCTCGATGTGCTTGTCGTTGATCTTCACGCCCTGCAGTCGGTAGACGTCCTGCACCTCGTCCACGATGTAGCGCGACAGTGCCTCGATGCCCAGCAGGCGCAGGATGTCGTGTGGATCGGCCGGGCCGTCGACGATCATCTCGCCCTTGTTGACCACCTGACCGTCGTGCACCAGCACGTGCTTCTCTTTCGGGATCAGGAACTCGTGCGCGTTGCCGTCCAGGTCGGTGATGACCAGACGCTGCTTGCCCTTGGTGTCCTTGCCGAACGAGACCGTACCGGTGACTTCCGCCAGCATGCCGGCGTCCTTGGGCGAACGGGCCTCGAACAGCTCGGCCACCCGCGGCAGACCCCCGGTAATGTCCCGGTTCTTCTGGGATTCCTGCGGAATACGTGCCAGCACCTCGCCGACGGCCACCTGCTGGCCGTCGCGCACGGTAATCAGCGCGCCCACTGGGAAGCCGATCTGCACCGAGTGATCGGTGCCGGCGATCTTCACTTCCTCGCCAGCCTCGTTGATCAGCTTCATCGTGGGACGGACGTTCTTGGCGCCCGCACCCCGCCGCTTGGCGTCAATGACCACCTGCGTGGACAGACCGGTGACCTCGTCGACCTGCTTGGCCACGGTCACGCCTTCCTCGACGTTCTCGAAGCGCACCGTACCGCCGTACTCACTGATGATCGGGCGGGTCAGCGGATCCCAGCTGGCCAGCTGCGAGCCGGCGGTGAGCGCCTGACCGTCATGGACGTGCAGCGTGGCACCGTAGGGGATCTTGTGGCGCTCGCGCTCGCGGCCGTTGTCATCGGTGATCATCACCTCGCCCGAACGCGAGATGACGATCAACTCGCCCTTGGCGTTGGTGATGTAGCGCATGGTGGCGGTGAAACGCGCCGTACCGTTGGACTTGGTTTCCACCGAGCTGGCGACCGCGGCACGCGAAGCCGCGCCACCGATGTGGAAGGTCCGCATGGTCAGCTGGGTACCCGGCTCACCAATGGACTGGGCGGCGATGATGCCGACCGATTCACCGGTGTTGACCAGCACGCCGCGGCCCAGGTCGCGACCGTAGCACTTGGCGCACAGGCCATAGCGCACGTCGCAGGTCAGCGGGGTACGCACGCGCACCTCGTCGATGCCCAGCTGCTCGATCTTCTCGACCAGGTCCTCGTTCAGCAGTTCGCCGGCCGGGATGGCGGTTTCCTGTGTCTCGGGGTTGATCACGTCCACGGCCGTGACACGACCCAGCACGCGATCGCGCAGCGGCTCGATGACCTCGCCGCCCTCGACCAGCGCACGCATGGCCACACCGTTGCTGGTGCCGCAGTCGTGCTCGGTCACCACTAGATCCTGCGCGACGTCCACCAGACGACGGGTCAGATAACCCGAGTTGGCGGTCTTCAGCGCGGTGTCGGCCAGGCCCTTGCGGGCGCCGTGGGTGGAGATGAAGTACTGCAGAACGTTCAGGCCTTCGCGGAAGTTCGCTGTGATCGGCGTCTCGATGATCGAGCCATCCGGCTTGGCCATCAGGCCCCGCATGCCCGCCAGCTGGCGGATCTGCGTGGCCGAACCACGAGCACCCGAGTCGGCCATCATGTAGATGGCGTTGAACGACTCCTGCTTCTGCACCAGACCTTCGCGGTTGACGACATCCTCGGTCGCCAGCTGGTCCATCATGGCCTTGGCCACCTGGTCACCGGCCTTGGACCAGATGTCCACCACCTTGTTGTAGCGCTCGCCCTGAGTCACCAGACCCGAGGTGTACTGCTGCTCGATCTCCTTGACCTCCTTCTCGGCGGCGGCCAGGATCTGCGGCTTGGACGGCGGCACCAGCATGTCGTCGATGGCGATAGAGATGCCACCGCGCGTGGCCAGCCGGAAGCCGTTCTGCATCAGCTGGTCGGCCAGGATGACCGTGGCCCGCAGGCCGCAGCGACGGAACGAGGCGTTGATCAGGCGCGAGATTTCCTTCTTCTTCAGCGCCCGGTTCATCAGGTCGAACGGCAGGCCCTTGGGCAGGATCTCGGACAGCAGTGCACGGCCGACGGTGGTCTCGAAGCGCTTAAGCACCGGGCGGAACTCGTTGTCGCCGATACGCTCGTACTCATTGAGACGCACGGTGATCTTCGTGCCCAGCTCGACCTCGCCGTTGTCGTAGGCGCGCTGCACTTCCTTGATGTCGGCCAGGTACATGCCCTCGCCCTTACCGTTGACCTTGGCACGGGTGGCGTAGTACAGACCCAGCACGATGTCCTGCGACGGCACGATCGACGGCTCGCCGTTGGACGGGAACAGCACGTTGTTGGAAGCCAGCATCAGGGCGCGGGCTTCCATCTGCGCTTCCAGCGACAGCGGGACGTGCACGGCCATCTGGTCGCCGTCGAAGTCGGCGTTGAAGGCGGCGCAGACCAGCGGGTGCAGCTGGATGGCCTTGCCCTCGATCAGCACCGGCTCGAAGGCCTGGATGCCCAGACGGTGCAGCGTCGGCGCCCGGTTCAGCATGACCGGATGCTCGCGGATGACCTCTTCCAGGATGTCCCAGACGATGGGTTCCTGCGTGTCCACCATCTTCTTGGCCTGCTTGATGGTGGTGGCAGCCGACATCGCCTCCAGCTTGTTGAAGATGAAGGGCTTGAACAGCTCCAGGGCCATCAGTTTGGGCAGACCGCACTGATGCAGCTTGAGCTGCGGGCCCACCACGATGACCGAACGGCCCGAGTAGTCGACGCGCTTGCCCAGCAGGTTCTGACGGAAGCGACCGCCCTTGCCCTTGATCATGTCGGCCAGCGACTTCAGCGCACGCTTGTTGGCGCCCGTCATGGCCTTGCCACGGCGGCCGTTGTCCAGCAGCGAGTCGACCGATTCCTGCAGCATCCGCTTCTCGTTGCGGACGATGATCTCGGGGGCCTTCAGCTCCAGCAGACGCTTGAGGCGGTTGTTCCGGTTGATGACGCGACGATACAGATCGTTCAGGTCGGAGGTGGCGAAGCGGCCACCATCCAGCGGCACCAGCGGACGCAGCTCGGGCGGCAGCACCGGCAGCACTTCCATGACCATCCACTCGGGACGGATGCCCGAACGCTGGAAGCCTTCCAGCACCTTCAGGCGCTTGGCGATCTTCTTGACCTTGGCTTCGGAGCTGGTGACCTGGATTTCCTCGCGCAGGCGATCGACCTCGCGGTCCACGTCGATGGACTTGAGCAGCTCGCGCACGCCCTCGGCACCCATCGCGGCCACGAACTCGTCACCGTACTCCTCGGTCTTGGCCAGGAAGTCGTCCTCGGTGAGCAGCTGGTTGCGCTTGAGCGGGGTCATGCCGGGCTCGACCACGACATAGGCCTCGAAGTACAGCACGCGCTCGATGTCGCGCAGCGTCATGTCCAGCACCATGCCCAGACGCGACGGCAGCGACTTCAGGAACCAGATGTGCGCCACCGGGCTGGCCAGCTCGATGTGGCCCATGCGCTCGCGGCGCACCTTGGCCAGCGTCACTTCCACGCCGCACTTCTCGCAGATCACGCCGCGATGCTTGAGGCGCTTGTACTTGCCGCACAGGCACTCGTAGTCCTTGATGGGCCCGAAGATCTTGGCGCAGAACAGGCCGTCACGCTCGGGCTTGAAGGTCCGGTAGTTGATGGTCTCGGGTTTCTTGACTTCGCCGTAGGACCAGGAGCGAATTTTGTCGGGAGAGGCCAGGCCGATGCGGATGGCATCGAAGTGGTCGCTCTCCTCGACCTGTTTGAAGAGATCCAGCAATGCTTTCATGGGTTCTCCGTTGTGTTCCTCAGCTCAGCCTCAGGCGCGTTCGAGATCGATGTCGATGCCGAGCGAGCGAATTTCCTTGACCAGCACGTTGAAGGATTCCGGCATGCCGGCGTCGATGGCGTGCTCGCCCTTGACCATGTTTTCGTAGACCTTCGCACGACCGGTCACGTCGTCGGACTTGACCGTCAGCATCTCCTGCAGCGTGTAGGAGGCGCCATAGGCTTCCAGCGCCCAGACCTCCATCTCGCCGAAACGCTGGCCACCGAACTGGGCCTTGCCGCCCAGCGGCTGCTGGGTCACCAGGCTGTACGGACCGGTGGAGCGGGCGTGCATCTTGTCATCGACCAGGTGGTGCAGCTTCAGGAAGTGCATGTAGCCCACCGTGACCGGCCGGTCGAACGGATCGCCGGTGCGGCCGTCACGCAGGATGAGCTGCGTCTTGCTGGGCGTGAAGCCCAGTTTCTCGGTCCGCGGGTCATCCGACGGGAAGGCCAGATCCAGTGCAGCGTGGATCTCTTCCTCGGTCGCACCGTCAAACACCGGGGTGGCAAACGGCACGCCGTCCCGCAGGTTGTTGGCCATGGCCAGCAGCTCGTCGTCGGACAGCTCGGACAGGTTGGCCTTCTCGCCACGGTCGTTGTAGACCTTGTCGAGATAGCGGCGCAGCTCGGAGACCTTCACATGACGGTCCAGCATCTCGCCGATGCGCAGGCCCACGCCCTTGGCAGCCCAGCCCAGGTGGGTTTCCAGAATCTGGCCCACGTTCATCCGCGACGGAACGCCCAGCGGGTTCAGCACGATGTCGCACGGGGTGCCATCGGCCATGTAGGGCATGTCCTCGATCGGCACGATGCGCGAGACCACACCCTTGTTACCGTGGCGGCCGGCCATCTTGTCACCAGGCTGCAGGCGGCGCTTGACGGCCAGGTAGACCTTGACCATCTTCAGCACGCCCGGGGGCAGCTCGTCACCCTGGGTGAGCTTCTTGCGCTTCTCTTCGAAGGCCAGGTCGAACTGGTGACGCTTCTGCTCGATGGCGTCTTTCATGCCTTCCAGCCAGCGTGCATCTTCCTCGTTGGCCAGACGCACCTCGAACCAGTGGTAGCGGTCCAGATCCTTCAGGTAGTCGCGGGTGACGACCGTGCCCTTGGCCAGCTTCTTGGGCCCGCCATTGGCTTCCTTGCCGTCCAGGAAACGCTCGATCCGGCTGAAGGCGTCGTTCTCGACGATCCGCAGCTGGTCGTTCAGGTCCAGACGGAAGCGCTTGAGCTCGTCGTCGATGATCGACTGCGCCCGCTTGTCCCGGGTGATGCCCTCGCGGGTGAACACCTGCACGTCGATGACAGTGCCGTTCATGCCCGAGGGCACGCGCAGGCTGGTGTCCTTCACATCGGAGGCCTTCTCGCCGAAGATCGCACGCAGCAGCTTCTCTTCCGGGGTGAGCTGGGTCTCGCCCTTGGGCGTGACCTTGCCCACCAGCGTGTCGCCGGCCGAGACTTCGGCACCGATGTAGACGATGCCGGACTCGTCCAGACGGGCCAGCTGGCTCTCGGACAGGTTGGAGATGTCGCGGGTGATTTCCTCGGGTCCCAGCTTGGTGTCACGCGCCAGCACCGACAGCTCCTCAATGTGAATGGAGGTGTAGCGGTCGTCGGACACCACCTTCTCCGATATCATCACCGAGTCCTCGAAGTTGTAGCCGTTCCAGGGCATGAACGCGATCAGCATGTTCTGCCCCAGAGCCAGCTCGCCGAGGTCGGTCGATGCGCCGTCGGCGATCACGTCGCCGGCAGCCAACCGGTCGCCCTTGGAGACAATCGGACGCTGGTTGATATTGGTGTTCTGGTTGCTGCGGGTGTACTTGACGAGGTTGTAGATGTCCACGCCCACTTCACCCGCCGTGGCTTCCTCGTCGTTGACGCGGATCACCACCCGGTTGGCATCGACGTAGTCGACGATACCGCCGCGCAGCGCAGTGACGACCGTGCCCGAGTCCACCGCACAGGTGCGCTCGATGCCGGTACCAACCAGCGGTTTCTGCGGACGCAGGCAGGGCACGGCCTGACGCTGCATGTTGGCGCCCATCAGCGCGCGGTTTGCGTCGTCGTGCTCAAGGAACGGAATCAGCGAGGCGGCCACCGACACGATCTGCGACGGGGCCACGTCGATGTACTCCACGCGGTCGGCCGAGACCAGCTGGGTCTCGCCGTTGATGCGCACCGACACCAGCTCGCCGGTCAGGCGGCCTTCCTCGTCCAGCTCGGCGTTGGCCTGGGCGATGACGTAGCGACCTTCCTCGATGGCCGACAGGAAGTCGATCTGGTCGGTGAGCTTCTGGTTCTCGACCTTGCGGTACGGGGTCTCCAGGAAGCCGAACTCGTTCAGGCGGGCATAGAGGGCCAGCGAGTTGATCAGACCGATGTTCGGACCTTCCGGCGTCTCGATCGGGCAGACACGGCCGTAGTGGGTCGGGTGCACGTCGCGCACCTCGAAGCCGGCACGCTCACGCGTCAGACCGCCCGGGCCCAGCGCCGAAACACGGCGCTTGTGGGTGATCTCCGACAGCGGGTTGGTCTGATCCATGAACTGCGACAACTGGCTGGAGCCGAAGAACTCGCGAATGGCAGCGCTGATCGGCTTGCTGTTGATCAGGTCATGCGGCAGCAGGTTCTCGGTCTCGGCCTGGCCCAGACGCTCGCGCACGGCGCGCTCGACACGCACCAGACCGGCGCGAAACTGGTTCTCGGCCAGCTCGCCCACGCAGCGCACGCGACGGTTGCCCAGGTGGTCGATGTCGTCGATCTCGCCCTTGCCATTGCGCAGGTCCACCAGCAGCTTGATGACGGCAACGATGTCGTCGTCCTCCAGCGTCATGGGGCCCGTGGGCTCTTCGCGACCGACGCGGCTGTTGAACTTCATCCGGCCCACGCGCGACAGATCGTAGGTGTCCTCGTTGTAAAACAAGCGATTGAACAGCGCCTCGACCGCGTCCTCGGTCGGCGGCTCGCCCGGACGCATCATCCGGTAGATGGCGATGCGGGCCGAGATCTGGTCAGCGGAGTCATCCAGGCGCAGGGTCTGCGAGATGAACGGACCCGCATCCAAGTCGTTGGTGTAGAGCGTGCGGAACTCGTGGATGTTGGCCGCACGCAGGCGGGCCAGGCTGTCCTCGGTCAGCTCGTCGTTGGCACGCATGACGATCTCGCCGGTCTCGGGATCGACGATGTCGGTGGCCACGGCGCGACCCAGCAGGAATTCATCCGGCACGCTGACCAGCTTCAGGCCGGCCTTTTCCATGTCGCGGATGTGCTTGGCGTTGATCCGCTTGTCCTTGGCAACGATGACATTGCCTTCGCGGTCGGTAATGTCGAAACGGGCCGTCTCACCCTTCAGACGCTCGGGCACCAGCTCCATCTTGGCGCCTTCCGACTCCAGCGTGAAGGTGTCGAAGACGAAGAAGTGAGCCAGGATCTGCTCCGGCGTCATGCCGATGGCCTTCAGCAGAATCGTCACCGGCATCTTGCGGCGACGGTCAATACGGAAGTACAGGATGTCCTTGGCGTCGAACTCGAAGTCCAGCCAGGAGCCCCGGTAGGGGATGATCCGTGCCGAGAAGAGCAGCTTGCCGGAGCTGTGGGTCTTGCCGCGGTCATGCTCGAAGAACACGCCGGGCGAACGGTGTAGCTGCGAGACGATGACACGCTCAGTGCCGTTGATGACGAAGGAACCGGTCGGGGTCATGAGCGGAATCTCGCCCATGTAGACCTCCTGCTCCTTCACTTCCTTGACCGTGGGCTTGCTGGCCTCACGGTCCATGATGACCAGACGCACGCGGGCGCGCAGCGGTGCGCAGAAGTTCAGGCCCCGCTGCTGGCACTCCTTCATGTCGAAGGCAGGCTGGCCCAGCGTATAGCCGACGAACTCCAGACGCGCCATGTCGTTGTGCGAAGAGATCGGAAAGATAGACTTCAGTGCCGCCTGTAGCCCCACATCCTTGCGTTGGTCGGCGGGCACGCCTTCCTGCAGGAACTCGGCATAGGATTCAAGCTGCGTGGCCAGCAGGTAAGGCACTTCCTGCACGGCACGGGCACGCCGGTGGCCAAAGCTCTTGCGGATGCGCTTCTTTTCAGTGAACGAGTAGGTCATGGACTCTCCGTGAGACGTCGGGGTCACGATAGGCGAACGGAAGCCGCGCAGCGGAGGGCACCGCAGCTTCTGATTCTGGATCCGGGGCGGGAAGGCAACATGCGGCTGGCCGGGCAGCCTGCAACAAGGCCCTGACAGGGCGAAACGCGCCGTTTCGCGGTGTACTGCATGTATATCCGTGGAAGAAACCCGCTGCAGGACCCGACTCGTTGGCCTTCAGATGCCCGAAAGGGACAATCTGGCCAACGAACAGGGTCTTGAAGCGAGTCTGGAAAGGACTGGAGGCTCCCGGTCTGGTGCAGCCGCCACAACCACCGTGCTGCGACGACAAAGAACCGCGCCAATCAACAGGCTCGAACGCGAGAATCCGGAATCTGGGAAACTGGCCGAACACCAGGGCGAGTGAAAGCGCTTTGGAGACGGCTGCCGGGAAACACCCGCACCCCTGCCCTTCGGCAGGATGATGACGGGGTTCCCCGGTAAGGCAAACCCGCCAGATACACGGCAAACGACCGAGGCCTCCTGACAGCAGACCCCGGTCCCTTGGCCGATACCCGGCAGCAAGTCGATTACTTGACTTCGACCTTGGCGCCAGCGTCTTCCAGCTGTTTCTTCAGCGCGTCGGCGTCGGTCTTCGAGATGCCTTCCTTCACAGGCTTCGGAGCACCGTCAACCAGGTCCTTGGCTTCTTTCAGGCCCAGGCCGGTAGCGGCACGCACGACCTTGATCACCTCGACTTTCTTCTCGCCGGCAGCGGCCAGAACCACGGTGAACTCGGTCTGCTCTTCGGCAGCAGCACCACCAGCGGCGCCACCAGCAGCCGGAGCGGCCACGGCGACGGCAGCGGCAGCAGCCGACACACCGAATTTCTCTTCCATCATCTTGATCAGTTCGGACAGTTCCAGAACCGTCATGCCTGCGACTGCGTCGAGGATCTCTTCTTTGCTCAGTGCCATTTGGAATTACTCCAGTTCGATTGCGTTTGTTTCGTCGGATGAAGCCCGACAGTCAATGTGAGTGCGGGGATGCTCAGGCAGCTTCCTGCTTGTCGCGCACGGCCGCCAGACCGCGAACGAACTTCGTCGGAACCTCGTTGAGGGTACGAACGAAGGTAGCAACCGGTGCCTGCATCGTGCCCAGCAGCTTGGCCAGCAGCTCTTCGCGGCTCGGCATGGTGGCCAGGGCCTGAACCCCGGCGACGTCCATGACCACATTGGGCATGGCACCGCCCTTCACCACGAGCTGGTCGTTGGCTTTTGCAAAGCTGGCGATCAGCTTGGCGGGCGCGACCGGATCAGCGGAAATGCCGTACATCAGCGGACCGACCATCTGGTCAGCCAGCTTCTCGTAAGGCGTATCCTTGACGGCGCGACGCACCAGCGTGTTCTTCAACACGCGCAGATACACACCCGATTCCCGTGCCTGCTTGCGCAGCTGGGTAATCTTCTCGACTGTCAGACCACGGTACTTGGCCAGGACGATCGAGCCAGCCTGTGCCACCTGGGCACTGACTTCCTCGATGACGGCCGCTTTCTCTTCACGATTGAGAGCCACGGTCTTTCCTTACAAATGAGATGGTTGCGCCGAAGCACTTCCATCGTTGACAACACGGCGATCAGGTGTGAAGCCTTCAGCCACAGGCGCTGCATCCTCAAGGGGGAAACCCCATAAAATGCGCCGTCTGCAATCGAACACTTCATTCTTCAGGACCGCCATCTGCGTATGGCGCTGGAAACCGGATGGCGAACCACCCTGCTCCTGCATTCAAGACCGCCCTCGCCGGCAAGCCGGCTTGCTTGGTCCCATACGGTCTTTGACAACACGTACCCGAGGGTACGGCCCAAAGCTTGGTGGGGGAAGGCACTGGAACCACCGGCAGGGCCGATGAATACCTGGTGGGACCTTCGCCCCTAATCACTTCAAGATCACATCAAGCCTTGAAGGCTGCTGCCGGTTGCATGCCCCGGCAGTTGACGCCGGGCGATGCGCCGCGACAAACCTTCGTGGCCGTGGGATCAGGCCCCGCTGCCGGTGACGGAAGCGGTGTCGACCTTGACACCCACACCCATCGTGCTGGAGACCGCAACCTTGCGCAGGTACAGACCCTTGGAGGTGGCGGGCTTAGCACGGACCAGAGCCTCGACCAGGGCTGCCAGGTTCTCCTGCAGTGCGGCCACGTCGAAGGAAGCACGGCCGATGGTGGAGTGGATGATACCGGCCTTGTCGGTACGGTACTGGACCTGACCCGACTTGGCGTTCTTGACGGCCTCGGCAACGTTCGGCGTCACGGTGCCGACCTTCGGGTTCGGCATCAGGCCGCGGGGACCCAGGATCTGACCCAGCGAGCCGACCACGCGCATGGCGTCCGGCGAAGCGATGACCACGTCGAAGTCCAGCTGACCGGCCTTCACTTTCTCGGCCAGGTCTTCCATGCCCACGATGTCGGCGCCGGCGGCCTTGGCTTCTTCAACCTTGGCACCCTGCGTGAACACCGCTACGCGAACCGGCTTGCCGGTACCGCGGGGCAGAACCACCGAACCACGCACCAGCTGGTCAGATTTGCGGGGGTCGATACCCAGCTGCACGGCCACGTCGACAGACTCGTCGAACTTGGCAGTTGCGCATTCCTTGACCAGGGCCAGGGCGTCAGCGGCGGGGTACAGCTTGGTGGCATCGACCTTGGCGCTCAGCGCCTTGGCACGTTTGCTCAGCTTGGCCATTTACACGCCCTCCACGTTGACGCCCATGCTGCGGGCAGAGCCGGCGATGGTACGCACGGCGGCATCCAGGTCGGCAGCGCTCAGGTCAGGCTGCTTGGTCTTGGCGATCTGCTCCAGCTGTTCGCGGGTCAGCGTGCCCACCTTGTCGGTGTGGGGGGTCTTCGAGCCCTTGTCGATCTTGGCTGCTTTCTTGATCAGGATCGACGCCGGCGGCGTCTTCATGATGAAGGTGAAGCTCTTGTCGGCGAAGGCGGTGATGACCACGGGGATCGGCAGACCGGGCTCCATGCCCTGCGTCTGGGCGTTGAACGCCTTGCAGAACTCCATGATGTTCAGACCGCGCTGGCCGAGGGCCGGACCGATCGGGGGCGAGGGGTTGGCTTTGCCTGCAGGAACCTGCAGCTTGATGAAGCCGACGATTTTCTTGGCCATGAATGGCTACTCCTGTGAGTACGACCGCCTGTGCCAGAATGGCGAACCTTTCTGGCACAGGCTCCTCAAAACGCTGTTGCCTCCTTGCGGAAGGCAGCAGCCTGAAACTGTCTTGCTGCGGAAGAAAACGTCTTCCGGGATCAGAGCTTCTCGACCTGCCCGAACTCCAGTTCGACCGGGGTGGCCCGACCAAAGATGGTGACGGATACCGTCAGGCGGCTCTTCTCGTAATTGACTTCCTCGACGTTGCCGTTGAAATCGGCAAACGGACCTTCCTTGACCCGAACCATCTCGCCAATCTCGAAGAGGGTCTTCGGACGCGGCTTCTCCACACCCTCGGCCATCTGGTTCATGATCTTGTCGACTTCAGCCTGGGAAATGGCTGCAGGCCGGTTGCCGCTGCCGCCGACGAACCCGGTGACCTTATTGGTGTTCTTCACCAGGTGCCAGGTGTCATCGTTCATTTCCATCTCGACCAGCACATAGCCGGGAAAGAAACGGCGCTCGGTGATGGAGCGCTGGCCATTCTTCATTTCCACCACTTCTTCAGTGGGAACAAGAATCTGCCCGAAGAGATCCTGCATGCCCGCACGCTCGACGCGCTCACGAATGGCACGGCCGACGCTCTTCTCCATGCCCGAGTAGGCGTGCACCACATACCAACGTTTGCTCATCAGCGACTCCAGCCCAGCACGAGATCGTACAAAACGAACTGCAGCCCAGAATCGACGAGCCACAGGAAGATGGCCATGACGACCACGAACAAGAAGACGTACAGCGTGACCGACCAGGTCTCCTTCTTGGTGGGCCAGACGACCCGCCGGGTTTCCTGCCAGGATTCGCGCAGGAAGGCGAGCAGACGACGCCCCTGTGTCGACGTCCAGGCAATGACCCCCCCCAGCACCAGACCGCCGATGACGGACAGCACTCGGAAGATCAGCGCCTGATCACGCAACAGGTAGAAGCCGACGACGCCAGCCACCACGACCAGAATGGCAAGGATCAGCTTGACTCGGTCGCCGCCGGACGTGACATCTTCGACTTTATGCTGCGCTGCCATGTATCCAGCCTGGAAGTATGCAGTCTACGACTGCCATGAAATGACTCTTGTTCTGACGAAAGCGGGCCTTGTCGGCCCGGCTTTCTTGCTACATCAGGAAAAGTGGCAGGGGCAGAGGGAATCGAACCCCCAACCTTTGGTTTTGGAGACCAACGCTCTGCCAGTTGAGCTATGCCCCTACGTTTCCTTTATCTTGGTATCAGGCGATGATCTTGGCGACCACACCGGCACCGACGGTACGACCCCCTTCACG
>ERZ772968.622-NODE-622-length-17554-cov-15.184753_pt1 | contig 17554 bp, 15 predicted proteins | sample MGYA00580674_ERZ772968 | MGnify/ENA primary metagenome ERZ772968 (study PRJEB29015, sample SAMEA2737940) | human oral metagenome | biome: human oral; feature: human-associated habitat; material: dental | place: China | collected 2138 ...
GACGTCGGGTTGGCCGGGCTGAATCGGACCGATCTCGAGCCGGAAGTGGACCGATCTCGGTGTGGGGCGTGGTGGGTGTGCCTGATGGTGTGAGTGTCTTAGGCGTTGCACATGGGAGACTGGGGTCTCTGCGGGGTGGGGGCTGGTTTTTGTTGGAATTGTGGGCTTTTTTGGTGAGTCTCGCGTGTGGTGGTCGGGCTCCCATGTGCGGTGAGGGGGGCTGTGCACATGGGAGCGGGATCGTGGTCGTTGCTGACGGCGCTGTTCCGCATGATTCCGCGGTTTCTGCTGATGCAGAGTGCACGTGAGTGTGCAACACCCACCACCCCTGGCAGGCGCAGGCATTGGCGGAGCCGGCTCGGGGCTGTCCAGTCCGACTCATACGGCTCCCAGCCCCGAGAATCACCCCACCGGGGACCATCACACCCGAAGCACGCACCTTGTCTCAGATGTTTTGACACCCCACAATCTCGACGCGGACTGTGGCCGATCTCGGCGCGGAGTACGACCGATCTCGAGCCGGAAGCGGACCGATCTCGGCGTGGAGTGCGACCGATCTCGAGCCGGAAGTGGACCGATCTCGGCGCGGAGTACGACCGATCTCGCGGCGGAACCGGACCGATCTCGGTGAGAGTAGGGGAAAGGGTGGCGACGGCGTCTCGGGAAGGCTTCCCCGGGGAACCTGCCCCGGGGATGCGTACCCATCGCTGCAATGACGCGCATTCAGCACACTGGTCTCCGTCATCGACCCTCTCCAAATCGAACGGAATCCCTTATGCGTACCACCGTTAGAATTCTCAGCATTGTCGCCGTCGCAGCCTGCGCTGTTGGACTGTCCGCCTGTGAGGACGAAGTCGCGCAGCCGGGCCCGGGCGCAGGCACGGCGACCGCCGGCGCGACATCCAGCCCATCGGGCCCGGCCTCTGCGGCCGGTGCTCAGGAGATCGAGCCCATCACCTTCACCGATGAGGCCATCGGCCTGACCGAGACCTGCGACCAGCTGATCTCCGACTTCGATGCCCCGCAGTTCAAGGAGCTGTCCTCCAGCGAGAACGAGACGATCTACCTGTTGCACTGCACCCTGGAATTCTCGGGCAACCTTTCATTCAATACCGAGACCGATGACACCCTGAAGCTGAGCGACGATAACGACAAGTATCACGATGCCACCGTCAGGTTCTCGAGCCTCGACGACGACATCAAGCAGGCCGGCCTGGACCCGATCAACATCGATGACTACGGCACCAACCACGTTGATGGATGGTTGCCCTTGAAGCCTGGGAGAAGGGCGGCAAGCCCTACCCCCTGCCCGAGGGCGCCATGACCCTCGTCTACGAACGGGGGCCCTGAGCGAGAAGGGCAGCGGCAAGGTGTATGAGGCGTACTCGAACCGTGCGAAGGTGACGGCCAAGAACGGCTGATACGTCCGAGCCGATTCTCTGACGTCAGGTGCGATGCGCCCCGGTGCCCCCGGAGCACTCCTCGGCGCACCCCCGGAGCAGCCCGGGGGCGCCGAGGGGCACAGAGATGTACCGGGGGCGCCGAGCGCATTCGCATCCAGCACATCGTGCATCTCCTCTCGCCTGCAGCGGTTCACCGCCGGCCGCACGCGAGCGCCGCGCCGGCTGCGGGATGCGCCCCGTAGGCTGCTGCCATGAGCGAGTACTTCGTGGGGAAGCACGACGATGCCAGCACCAGCTCTTCCGGGACGCCGATCCCCGACTCACCTTCGGGAGGCCCGGGAGGCCCGGACACCCGGCGCTCTCGACGCGCCCGGCACGCCCGGCGGGGCAGGCACGCCGCCGCCCCCGCTCGAGGCAGGCACGCGGCTCCCGAGCACGTCCGCTTCGGGATCCCCTTCAACGGAGTCGTCCCCATCTGGCATGACGACGCTGAGATCACCTGGCATCGTGCAACCGACGGCACCGACTTCGCCACGGTGCTCGGCATGGGGGTGGTCGAGACCGAGCCCGGCCCCTCGACCGCTCCCGAGGGCTGGGTCGAGATCGTGGAGACCGGCACTCTGCTGGCGCCCGGCTCCGATCCCGACGACGTCGGGGCCAATGCCGAGCCTGCCGAGTTCGGCCCGATCCTGCGCCTGCGGGCCGAGGCCCCCACGGGTCGGCGCGCCTTCAATGACCCCAGGCGCGGAGCCGCCGTCCCCCTATCGCCGGCGCTGACCGTCGAAGAGGCCATGGGCTCCAGCCCCGCCGACTTCGACATCACCGGCTTCACCGTTCACCTGGCGCGGCTCATGCTGCGCGCCGCCCGCGACAGCGCCATTCTCCTGTTCACCCTGCGCGCCCCGCGCGATCCCGAGCCCCATCATGTGCTCAGCGTGCCCAGCGACGTCGATACCGTCGATGGCGAGCAGGTCATGCACTTCCACTTGGGTACTCTGCTCGAGATGGAGGGCGGCGCCTGGGAGCGCGCCACCCACGCCGATGGCGCCGAGGGCATGGCTCTGCTCGACATCGATGCGCCCTACTCCCGCCTCCTCGCCTCCTCGGGGCCCGACGGCGAGCAGAGCTTCGAGACCGAGGGCCTCATCGAGCTGGCCCAACCGGTCGTGGATGCCGTGCTCAAGCCGGGCTTCCCCTTCGCGCTCGGCAGTTCCTTCATCATGCCGCGGGGCTGAGCGGGCCGTGCGCGCGCCCGAGGCGTCCCGTCCTGCGAGGATGAAGCGCCAGAACCGCGAAAACCTGCGATCCTGGCCTCATGACCGACTATCCCCTCCCTGCCCCCGGTGAGATCACCGGGTGGACCACTCCTCCCACTGATGGCGGTGAGCGCCTTGACGGCCGCTCTACCGTTCTGCTGACCGCCGACCGCCTCATCACGGGGCGCCGTGGCGACGCGCCCGGCACCCTCGAGGTCGTCGGTGATGTCTCCGACGTCGGGCTCGACGGCGAGGGCGCGGGCCCGGCCGAGGCCGCCCGGCGCGCCGGAGGCGGCGGCGCCGTGCTGCTGGACCACAAGCGCATCCTGTTCGTGGGCACCGTCGCCGAGGCGGAGGCGCACCTGTCCTCCCGGACCGACCTGGCCGTTGCCGACATCGGGCGCCTCGACCTGCCCGGCTCCACGCTTATGCCCGGTCTCATCGAGACCCACGACCATCTGCTCACCTCCGGTACCGCCGTCGAATACCCCGACTACGGCCCCCATGAGGTCGCCCGCCTCACCCTCAACGCCGCGCGCTCCGCCCGCGAACTGCTCAGCGTCGGCGTCACCAGTACTCAGAGCCTGGGGGCGCGGCACTACATCGACGTGGCCGTGCGCGAGGCCATAGACAACGGGGATGTGCGCGGGCCTCGGGTGGTCGCCTCCGGGCCGCAGATCACCACCACCGCCGGGCACTCCTACCACGCCGGCGCGGAGGTCGACTCCCTCGACCAGATCCGACATGAGGTGCGCCACCACCACAAGATGGGGGTCGATACGATCAAGGTGATGGCCACCGGCGGCTTCATGACGGGCGGCTCCGCTCCCTGGTTCGCCCAGTTCAGCCAGGGCGAGCTCGACGTGCTCATCGCCGAGGCGCACCGCCTGGGCAAGTGGACGGCCGCCCACGCCCATGGCGTCCAGGGCATTGAGCGGGCCGTGCGCGCGGGTGTCGACTACGTCGCCCACGCCTCCTTCATCACCGCCGATGGTCGCAGCGAGTTCGACCCGGCCCTGGCCGACGAGATGGCCCGCGCCGGCGTGTACGTCGACTGCACCATCACCGCCGACATGCCCCAGATGCTCCAGCGCGACGACTCCTACGCCCCGCCCGCGCGCCAGTTGTGGGAGCACGGAGTGAAGATCGTCGCCGGGCACGACGCCGGGATCCCCGCTGTGCCGCAGCGCGGCTACGTCGCCGGGCTCGAGGCGCTGGAGTGGGTGGGACTGCCGCGTGCCGAGGTGATCCTCGCGGCGACGTCGCGGGCGGCCGCCGCCATCGGATGCGCGGGCATCACCGGAGTGCTGGCCGAGGGATTCGAGGCCGACCTCATCGCAGTGGCGGGGGATCCGCGCGAGGGTCTGGATGCGCTGCGCAACCTCACCCTGGTGGTGACGCGCGGACGCGAGTTCGTGCCCGACCGGCTCGAGGGCGTGCCCGTGCTGCTGGACGACTCCCTGGGCGGGCTGGGGCCGATCGGGCCGGCCGCCACGCTGGGGGTGTGGCGCACTCTCGCCGAGCGGCGTCGGACCCATCCGGAGGTGTGAGGCGCAAGAGCTGTTTGTCGCAAGATTTGTAGCGGCAAAACTATGGGATCGTCCGTGGCGAAACTATGTGATGACTGTAGGCGAATGTGCGGGTTGGGTCGTGGCGTTCCTATGGATGTCGCAGAATAGGGCGATATTGTCGGCTATAGTCGAACTATGGAGGAGCTCCTCGATCGTGGTGTGCTGGGCAGGGCTCGTGAGTATCTGGGCTTCTCTCCCGTGCTCGTCGTCCAGGGCGCCCGTCAGACGGGAAAGTCGACGCTCGCCCGGATGCTCGCCCGGATGCTCGCCCCCGATGGGTCCCGCTCGCTCACATTGGACGACTCGGGCGCTCTGGATGCCGCCCGGGAGGACCCGCGCGGCTTCGTGGAGCAGGCGGGTGATGGTCTGCTCGTCATTGATGAGGTGCAGCGCCTTCCTGAACTGACGCTCGCCGTCAAGGCGGCGGTCGACCGCGACCGGCGACCTGGTCGATTCATCCTCACCGGCTCATCGGATGTGGCGCGGATCCGCGGAGACAAGGATTCGTTGGCGGGGCGAGCCCTCAGCGTGCGTCTTCACCCGCTCAGTCAGGCCGAGCTGCGGGGCAGCCTGGGGCGTGGCGCCTTCGTCGATCGACTGCTGGAACGGATCGATGATCCTGCCGGACTGGCAGTCGCGGTCCCGCCGTCGCGCGTCGACGTCGTCGAGCTGCTTCTGCGCGGTGGTTACCCCAGTATTCGGGAGGCGGGCACGAGGCTGCGCACAGCCTGGCTGTCCGACTACGTCGAGCGCCTGTTGGGCGTGGACGCCCGGGAGGGCGGCGGCCGACTGGATCCGCTGCGACTCGCTGCTGTGCTGAGACTCATCGCCGCCAATCAGTCCGGTGAGCTCGTCAAAGCCCGGATCGCTCAGGAGGCTGCACTGTCCGCCGCCTCTGTCACCGGTTACCTGGACGCCCTCGACCGGCTCTACCTCACAGAGGATCTTCATCCATGGGCCGTGAACCTGACCGCTCGCGAGATCGGAAGGCGCAAGGTGCGGGTGGGGGACTCCGGTCTTGCGGCCTGGCTGTGCGGTGCGAGCGTCGGCCTGCTCAAGGACGTCGTGCGCGGCGGCAAGGTTTTCGGGGCGCTCCTCGAAGGATTCGTCGTTGGCGAGTTGAGTGCTCAGGCGGGTTGGGCCGAGGTCGACTACCGGCTGTACCACTACCGGGACCGTCGAGGTCTTGAGGTCGATGTCATCATCGAGCTCGGCGATGGTCGTGTCATCGCCGTCGAGGTGAAGTCGGCTGCGGGACTGACCGGCCGGCACTTCGCCGGTCTGACGGACCTGAAGCGGAAGCTGGGGGACCGGCTGGCTGCGGGCGTCGTCCTCGCCCCTGTGGATGAGCCGATGCGCTACGCCGAGGGATTGTGGGGCCTGCCGCTGAACACGCTGTGGGAATGACGCCCGACGACTGCGCCGTTGGCGAGGCGCTCGGGTGCGGATGACCCGGCCCCGAGATGCATGCCCCGGCCGGGGCAACGGCGAGGCTCCGTGTATGTAACGATTTGGCAACTACAGTGACCGAATGGGGTACCAGCGGAGAGCCTTCAGGCACGGCGTCGAGCGCGAGGACATCGAGCAGGCGCTCCGTCACCCCTGCGAAGTGCACTTCCATGACGGGTACGTCATGGTTCTCGGGTCGGATCGACTCGGTGATCTGCTCGAGGTCGCGGTCGATGAGATGGGGCAGGTCTTCCATGCCAGGAGAGCTCGATCGAAGTACGCCAGGAGGCGATGACCATGCGCAGCATGAAGAAGATGCTCCACGAGATCGAGCAGGCCAACATCGGGCAGGGGCCTGACGTGACGAGCTGGACCAGTGATCCCTACCTGATGGGCATTACCATGGCCCAGCTCCGGCTCGCCGCCGCCGAGGCCGACCTCGATGCGGCTGTTGTCCGGGCGCGCGAGAACGGGCGCTCCTGGCAGCAGATCGGAGACATCCTGGGCATGACCAAACAGGGCGCGAACAACAGGCTCGGCGCCTGATCGGAACGGTTCGACTCTGTCGGTGCGGTCGGGTGGCGGCGCTGTCCTGACGCGGCATGATGGTCGTATGCGTGACCTCTCCCGCCCGTCTGAGCCATGTCGTGCCGTTCAGGAGCGCATGGCCGCCGAAACCGCCGCCCGCACCGCTGCCGCGGCGCCCGCCGTCGCCCTGCCTGAGAATGCCGGCGCCCCGTCGGCCCTGCGCGCCGCCCTGGCCGACGCCATCGCCGACTACGCCCCCGAGATCATCTCCCTATCGCACGATATTCATGCCCATCCCGAGGTCGGATACCGCGAGCATCATGCGGTGGCCGCGGTGGCTGACCTCTTGCGGGCCCATGGCATTCAGCCCCGAGTCGGGGTCTACGACATGGATACGGCTTTGCGCGCCGAGATCGGGCCGGGCGCCCCGGAGTCTGCCGGTTCTGCTGGTTCTGCCAGTACCGCTGGCACCGCTGGCACCGCCGGTTCTGCTGCGAGCGCCCCCGCCCCCACCATCGCCATTCTTGCCGAGTACGACGCCCTGCCCGGTATCGGTCATGCCTGCGGACACAACGTCATGTGCGCCAACTCCGTGGGAGCCTTCCTCGCATTGGCCGCTCTGGCGCTCCATGAGGACGTCGCGTTGCCCGGTCGGATCATTCTTCAGACCACTCCTGCCGAGGAGCCCGACACCGCCAAGGAGATCCTCGCCCGGCGCGGCATGCTCGACGGCGTTGATGCTGCCATTCAGACCCATTCCTACGCCTACGACCTGGCCGATCAGACCTGGCTGGGGGTGCGTCGTATCCGTGCCGTGTTCACAGGCGTGGCCGCGCATGCCGCGTCGCAGCCCTTCATGGGGCGCAACGCCCTTGATGCCGCCTCCCTCGCCCTGGCCGGGATCGGCATGATGCGCCAGCAGATCCTGCCCATGGACCGCCTTCACGCCGTCGTGGTGGATGGCGGTCGGGTTCCCAATGTCATTCCCGAGCGCAGTGAGCTGAATATCTTCGTGCGCTCGAAGTATCCCGAGACCCTCAAGGACCTGGTGGGGCGCGTGGAGGATCTTCTGCGCGGCGCCGCCCTGATGACCGGCACTGGAGTCGAGATCATCACCCCCGAGTACACCAATGAAATGCCGGTGCGCACCAACGGGCCGCTCACCGCCGCCTGGGTCCGTTCCCAGCGCGAGCGCGGCCGTGATCCGCTGCCCACCGGGGTCGTGCCCGAGACGATCGCGGCGGGCACCGACTTCGGCAATGTCTCCCAGCGCGTGCCCGGCATCCACCCGCTCATCAGGGTCACCGACCGTCCCGATGTCGCCCTCCACACTCGGGAGATGGAGAGGGCCGCCGGCTCGCCTTCAGGGGACGGGGCCGCGGTCGACGGCGCTTACGGGCTGGCGGCCGTCGCTCTGGACTGGCTGTACGACGCCGACTTCCGCCGGGCCGTGCGTGCCGACTTCGAGGCCGCAGGCGGCGCTGTCGATGTCGAGCACTTCTGGGGCTGAACCGATCTCGGTGCGGGTTGCGACCGATTTCGGCGCGGAAGCGGACCGATCTCGGCGCGGGTTGCGACCGATCTCGGTGCGGAGTACGACCGATCTCGGCGGTGCCAGGTGCTAGGCGAGGGCCTCGCGCAGGACGTCCAGCCCCACGCTGCCCAGGCGCAGCGCTCGGGCGTGGAAGTCCTTCAGGCTCGCTCCGCCCGCAAGCGCGCGATCCCGCGCGTCCTCCCACAGCCGCTGCCCGACCGCGTACGACGGCGCCTGCCCCGGCCATCCCAGGTAGCGGTCCAACTCGAAGCGCAGGAATGACTCGTCCATCGCCACGTTGTGCCGCAGAAAGGCCCAGGCGCTGCCCGCATCCCAGATGCCCTCGCCCACGCCGGGCAGGTCCGCCAGCTCGGGCGGCCGCTCCTTGCCCAGGTGCACACCGATGTCGAGGACGACCCGGGCCGCGCGCAGGCGCTGGGAGTCGAGCATGCCCATGCGGTCGCCCGGATCGTCCTGGAAGCCCAGGTCCGTCATGAGCTTCTCGGCGTACAGGGCCCAGCCCTCGCCGTGCCCGCTCACCCAGCAGGCCAGGCGCCGCCAGGAGTTGAGCTCGCCGCGCAGGTGGGTCTGCATGCCGACCTGCAGGTGGTGGCCGGGCACGCCCTCGTGGAAGACGGTGGTGCGCTCCTGCCAGGCGGCGAAGTCCTCGGTCCCCGCCGGCACTGACCACCACATGCGCCCCGGCCGGGAGAAGTCGTCACTCGGTCCGGTGTAGTAGATGCCGCCGGTGGCCGACGGCGCTATGCGGCACTCCAGGGTTCGCAGCGGGGCGGGGATGTCGAAGTGGACCCCGTCGAGAGCCGCTATCGCAGCGTCGGAGGTCTCCTGCATCCATGCCTGCAGCGCCCGCGTGCCATGGATGGCGCGCTCGGGGTCGGTGTTGAGCCGGTCCAGGGCCTCGCGCACGCTCACCCCGGGCCCGTAGAGCTGCTCGGCGATCGCCCGCTGCTCGGCGTCAATCGCGGACAGGCGCTCCCGGCCCCATTCGTAGGTCTCATCCAGGTCGACGACGGCGCCCAGGAACTTCCGGCTGAAGCGCTCATAGCGCTCCCGGCCCACGGCGTCGGAGTCGCCCGCATGAGGCAGGATCTCATTGGTCAGCACCTGGGCGATGCGGACGTAGCCCTTTCGAGCGGTGACGGCGGCGGAACGCAGATCCTCGGCCATCACCGCCGACAGCGGTGCGCCGTCGGCGGTGATAGCGCTGTCGACCAGGGCCGTGTAGGAGCTCGTGTCCTCCGCGGCCTGGATGTGCGCTTGGGAAATGACGGCCTCGACCTGGCGCCGCGCCGCGACGTCGCCGCAGGAGAGCGCCAGACGCAGGCACTGGGCGTACTGGTCCAGCGCCCGGGGGACGTCGCGCAGGGCGGAGGCGAAGTCCGCCCAGTCCTCCTCAGTGCGGGTGGGCATGTTGTCGAATCCGTCCCGCAGGCTCTGTACCGGCGAAGCGACGACGTTCAGGCAGCGCAGCTCCTCGCCGGCGTCGGCCAGGTCCACGCTCACCCCGAGGCGCTCGCGCATGGCGGCCACGGTGATGCGATCCACGTCGTCCGTGGGTGAGACGGCATCCAGCTCGCGCAGGGTTGAACGGTCCAGGTCGCTCAGGGCAGCCAGGCCTTCTGGGGAGTAGTCGTCGAGCTCGCCGCGGCGGCCGGGCAGCCCGTTGTAAACGGCGAACTCGGGGGACAGGTCGGCAAGGCGTGCGACGTAGCGATCGGCGATGGCGTCCACGTCGGTGGCGGTGCGGGTGGTGCTGGGGGTGGAGGGTGTAGAGGAAACAGCGGACTCAGAATGGGACCGGGTCATGGGTTGAGCCTATGGCACGTACATTGTTTTCGCATGATTCCGCGGTTCTGTCTGGCGCAAGTCGCACCTGGGCGTGCAACACACGTCCTGCGCGACTCTTTGATGCAGGAGGCGCCCCGTCGTCAGACGACGAGCAGCCATGTCAGCCAGGCTCCCGCTCCCAGGTAGGGGCCGAAGGCGATTGCCGTCTTGCGGTCCGCCCGGTGCAGGGCCATCAGCACGAGAGCGGCCAGGCCGCCGGTGAAGAATCCCAGAATGATGCCCATGATGGGCGCCTCGGCGCTGAGCTGCCCGAGCCACAGCGCGCAGAGCGCGCTCAGCTTGACGTCCCCGAATCCCAATCCCGAGGGCAGCAGCGCCATGACGACCATGACTATCCCGATTCCGAGCGCGGCGAGTGCAGCGCGGCCCACGGGCCACAGTGCTCCGAGTGCTCCGGCTGCCCCGGATGTCTCCGTTCCTCCAAGGGCCGACGAGAGCATCTCGGCTCCGAGATGCAATCCGGTCGCGGCGATCAGCCATAGCGCCGCCCAGCCGAGCAGTCGATTGGGCAGGCGGTGGCTGACTGCATCGACGCAGCAGGCCACCCCCAGGACGGCGACCAGTGGGAGCGCCACAAGCGTGTCTGCGAGGGCCCTGTCGACTCCCCGCCAGAGGATGGGCCCCATCAGCGCGAGTGCGATCAGAGCCTGGAAGCGCCTTTCCAGGAGCCAGGGGCGGCGGATCTGCGGTGCGTGCGTGGAGTCTGTCGAGTCCGTCGCGGCGAGACGGGCCACGTACTCTCGGGCGGCAGAAGCGGCCGGTCCGGCCGCCAGGACCAGGGCGGCGATGGCCACTACGGCGGCGGTCAGGGCTGCGATCAGGGCTGTCGGCATGGGTGAAGCCTTTCACGCCTAGCCCATGCGCGGGCGTTCTCAGTTCCGGGAGGGCTTGTTGAGGGCATGCGGAGAAGCTGAGGCGGTGAGGCTGAGGTCTCTTCAGGCTCTGCTGCCCGCGCAAGTCGCTTTGACGAGGTTTGATGAGACCGCTTCGATCGGCTGAGAGAGCCTGAGAAATTCATGGAGAGCCGGCTTGCCATGGGCGCTCCATGAGCGAGAACCTGGCCCGCATGCCCGTCACTATTACGCCATCCGACCTGCCGACGCCCCGCCACGGCGACGCCCCTTACACGATCTCCATGGTCTGCACCGGCAACATCTGCCGCTCGGCCATGGCCGAGATCGTGCTCATCGATCGCCTGACTGCTGCCGGAGTCCCCACCTCGGGGCGCACCGGCGTCGTCGTGACCTCCGCGGGCGTCTCCGATGAGGAGCGCGGCAACCCCATCGACCGCCGTGCTCGTCGTCTTCTGGCCGAGCGGGACTACGGCACCGGAGGTGACGCCGCCGCCCGTGCGGTCACCGTCGCCATCGCCGGCCACGCCGCCCACCGGATCGGGGACGCCGAGCTCGCGGGCGCCGACCTGGTGCTGGCCATGACCTCGGCCCACCGCCGCGAACTCCTGCGTCGCGCCGAGCGCCTCGGCGTCGACGCCGATCGCATCCGCATGTTCCGCGAACTCGACCCGGCTGCCGGTGCGGAGCGGCACTGGGCCGGCGCCGATGCCCGCTACGAGCTGGATGTGCCCGACCCCTGGTACGGGACGATGGAGGATTTCGTCGAGACTCTTGATGTCGTCGAGCGCGTGTGCGATGCCGTGGCTCCCGCGCTGGTGGAGCTGTCGGAGCAGCGGCAGCAGCGTTGAGGAGCGGCCGGGCGGCGTGCTGAGTTGGGCCGCCCCGGCGCCCGGGCGGCCCGGCTCACTTTCTGGGTTTGCTCGGGCCTATCCCAGGTGTTCGTCCAGCCAGTCGGTCACAGTGGCCAGGTACTCCTCGCGCGCCGGTGAGGGCGAGAGCGCCAGGTCGTGCACTCCGCCGGGGATCTGCCGGACGGTGACGTCCGTCCCGAGGAAGGCGGCGCGCTCGATGATCTGGTCGACCGACAGCACGATGTCGCTGTGCAGCGCCTCTTCCGGACTGGCCTCGGGGCCGCTCGACGTCGTCGAGCAGCACACGAGTACGGGCGCCTCGATGCCCAGCCCGTGGCGCACCTCCCGTTGGAGCCGGCGGATTCCAGCCAGGAATCCGGCTCTCACCGGGAAGGCCGGCGAGGGCTTGAGCCGCAGGTCCCAGTCCCACTCGCCGCCCCAGCGCCGGTGCAGGACCCGCACGTAGAGGTCGGCCTCGACCGGTTCGGAGCCGCCTGCCTCTGCGCCGTCCGGGCCCGGGGCGCTCGCGGCTTCGGCGGCCAGGCGCTTGCGAGCCTTGGCCTCCGCCGGGTTGTCGATGATCCGCTCCGGGCTGCGCCGGGAGAGCACATCGACGTAGGCGGACCCGTAGGAGCGGATGAGCCCCGAGGCGTTCAGCTGGAGCCAGGGGGAGTTGAGGACTAGCGCCTCCACGGTGCCGGGGTGGTCCGCCGCCCAGATGACCGCCTGCAGTCCGCCGGTGGAGTGGCCGTTGAGGACGACGACGCCATGCCCGTGCTCGGAGCGGATGATCCGCAGGGCCTCGCCGATCTCCTCGTTGTGGATGCGCAGGTCGCGTACGTCGTGCGGGGAGGGATGGCCGATGCCCGCCCGTCCGCAGGTCCGCAGGTCCAGGGCGTAGAACTCGTAGCCGGCTTGCAGGAAGGCGTCGGCCAGGTGGGTCTGGAAGAAGTAGTCGTTGCGGCCGTGAAGATAGAGGACGGCCCGTTCATGGCGGGGGGCTCCTTGGGCGCCGGCGGCCGGGGCGGCCCCGCGCTGGTGGACCAGGACGGCGTGGTCCGCGTTGGGGGCCGCAACTTCATTGAGGGCGACATCGATGCGACGGGCCACCCACGGCTCCCCCAGGATGTCCGTGGTCACCTTGGGCGTGGAAGACGCGGGGGGCGCTGTAGCCGGGGTGGGAGGTGCAGCGGGGCCGGTGGGCTCGGCGTGCGCGGCATGTGTGGCGGGCCCAGTCGGCCCGGAGGGCTCGGTGGGGGCGGTCTCGGTCATGTGGAGCATCCTGGCACGGTCTGAGCGGATTGAGTGAGTGGGGGCGACGGAGCGGCAGCGCGGCAGCGAACGGTTTGACGTGCCGCATGCGATTCAGCGCGGTTAGATGTTGATGCGGCGTAGGAGGTTGGGGGGTGGGGTTTGGCCGGTGAGTATGTAGGCGCGGAAGATGGGGACGGCCTGTTGGCCGGTGAAGACCTCTTCGGGGTGAACGTGGGTGGTGAAGGGCTCGTCGCCTCCGTTGTTCCAGGACAGCGGCACCCACGCGTTGGGGTCTCGAACCGGCTCGCGGGCAACGACGTAGTGGGCGTAGCCCTCCGTACTGTCGGGCACTCGCACCTCGACCGTCATCGCCCGATTAGAACCAGCCGCCTGCATGTAGAACTCCGCCCACTCATTCTTGGAGACCTCGTCGGGGTGAGTCTTGCCCTCAGGCAACGCCCAAACGCCCAGGGCGAAGCGCTTCTCCCCAGTGAAGAAAGTGGGATATGTCAGCATGCGAGAAAATTCATCGGCTATTTTTTCCGGGGTTTGGGGTAGGGTGAATCCCTCGGAGCGCCCAAATTCATTATCTACCGTCCAGGTGACCAATCGTCTCATCGCTCTCTCCTTATTGTGGGTATTCTGGGAATTGTTGTTTATCCACGTATTCTACGTGGACTTGGGTGATTTTGATGGTTCGTCCGTCGCTGAGTGTGACGTATGCTGGATTGTCCGGGGAGACCTGTGCGTCGAAGGCCCTTTGATCCGTTTCGTAGTGGCCGCCTCCCGATTTGACTTCCAGGCCCTCCCAGGTGCCGTCCTCGGTCAGGATGAACCTATCGTAGAAGCGCGGTCTCCCGGTGCCGTTGATCCGCGCAGCGCGCTTCTCGTTGACGATCTCCTGCAGCGGGTGGCCCAGCTCCTCCATGTTCTTACGGTATTGTTCGGTTCCTTGCCATTCGGAGGGTTCGTAGGCATGGGATCCCCCGTTGCCCTCGGCGTACTGGCCCTTGTGATCCCTGCCGTCGCGGGGGTCGATGTCGGGTTTCGGTTCGGGCTGTGCTTTGCGCCGTCCGCTGCCGCCGTATCCGCTTCCCTGCTGGGCGCGCCACATGGCACCGTTGTCGGGCCTGCCCTGGGGGCGCGGGGTGCGGCGGGGGTCGGCGTGGGCGGCGCGTGGTCCAGACATACCCCGGGCTGCTTTTTCGGCTTGGTTCCAGCGGCGAGATTCTTGGGCTGCTTGGCGCCCATAGCGGGCGACTCCGCCGAACACGCCGGCCATGGCGGCCGCCCATACTGTGGCGTCCAGGACCATCTCGGCGGGTGTATGCGAGGAGACATACCCGGCGGCCGTTTCCTTGGGATCACGCACGAACCTGGCAGCATCATGCGCCGAACCGAGCATGGCCATTCCCATGCTCACCTCGAATGCCGCCCCCAGAGTACCCCCGGACAGCACGATCAGCGCCCCGGCCGTCACCATCAGCAGACCCTGATCCACAGGCGTCATGGAGTCCCACAGATTGCCGAACATATCCAGAATCCCGGCCAGGGTGCGCCACCGTCAGGCGCCGATACCGCAGCAGCGGGTGGTGCGCAGGCATGCGTGAGATGCATCCCTTCACGGCCTAGGACTTGCGTCCCTCTGCTGGTAGCGCTTACTGTTCAACCGACCATCTAGAGCAGCCGAGAGACCTGGCTCATCGACGTTGCAGCAACCTCCGCTTAGCGGTGCAGGTGCTTCCGCCAGGACCGATGGAGGAACGAGTGAGCGTGAATTCCGCAACCACTGGCGAGCCGGACGAGATCGCCGCTCCGACAGGCGCCCCTGACGCGGACGAGTCCATGATCTCCCTGCGCGACGTCCACAAGGTCTACCGCTTGCGCGACGGCTCGCAGGTCCACGCCCTGGACGGGCTCTCCCTCAACATCCCGGCCGGCTCCATCCACGGCATCGTCGGCACCTCCGGCGCCGGCAAGTCCACCCTCGTGCGCTGCCTGACCGCCCTCGAGCGCCCCACCTACGGCGAGGTGCGCGTCGCCGGCCAGGACCTGACCACCCTCAGCGCCAACGAGCTGCGCAAGGCCCGGCGCGCCATCGGCATGGTCTTCCAGCACGCCAACCTCCTCGACCAGCGCACTGCCGCCCAGAACATCGCCTACCCCCTGGACCTGGCCGGAGCCCAGAAGGGCCAGCGGCACGAGCGGGTCTCCCGGATGCTCGAGCTCGTGGGCCTGGCGGATCGCGGATCCTCCTACCCCGCTCAGCTGTCCGGCGGCCAGAAGCAGCGCGTCGGCATCGCCCGGGCCCTGGCGGACGAGCCCGCCGTCCTCCTGTGCGACGAGCCCACCAGCGCCCTCGACCCCGAGACGACCCGCTCGATCCTCGACCTCATCCGCGACGTCCGCGACCGCCTCGGCGTCACCGTCGTCATCATCACCCACGAGATGAGCGTTGTCCGCAGGATCTGCGACTCCGTCAGCCTCCTGGAGGCCGGGCGGATCGTCCAGTCCGGCCCCATCGAGGACGTCGTCTCCGACGTCGATTCCCGGCTGTCCCTCGAACTCGTGCCGCCCCCGGACGTGCCCAAGGCCGCCCTCGTCGCCGGCAGCACCGAGGACGCCGATGACCAAGCCGATGGAGCCGGCGGGGCGGATCGTGCTGGCAGTACTGACAGTGCCGTCATCGACGTCGCCATGACCGCCCACCCGGGCGAGCCCGCTGCTGCCCAGGTGCTCTCCCTGGTGGCCGAGCAGGGCGCCGATGTGGCCGGGGGCGTCTTCGAGACCCTCGGCACCGCTCAGGTCGGGCGGCTCGCCCTCACCATTCCCGCCGATCGTGCCCAGGCCGCCGTCGCGGCCCTGCGGGAGGCCGGCATCACCGCGGAGGTGCGCTCATGATTCCGACTGCTCTGACGGCCACAGCCGCATCCGCCCTCGCCGTCAGGGCGCCGGGCCTGGCGACCGCGCTGGCTGCCGGCTCGAGCCCGAACGGCACCTGGTTCAACAACTCGGCCATCCAGCGCAGGCTGTGGCCCGCCACCATCGAGACGCTGGAGATGACCCTGCTGTCCGGGGGACTGACCATCATCCTCGGGCTTCTCCTCGGGCTGGCGCTCATCTCCACCGGCAAGCGCGGCCAGCATCCCAATCGCTTCGTCTACGAGGCCCTCTCCCAGATCGTCAACATGGGGCGCTCGATGCCCTTCATCATCCTCATGGTCGCGATCATCCCGCTGACCCGCATGCTCGTGGGCACCTCCCTGGGTTGGCAGGCCGCCTGCGTGCCGCTCACGGTCGGGGCGATCCCCTTCTACGCGCGCCTGGTCGAGACCGCCATCAACGACGTCGAGCACGGCAAGGTCGAGGCCGCCCTCATGATGGGGGCATCCAGTCGTCAGATCACCTGGGGCGTGCTCGTGCGCGAGGCTCTACCGACCCTTATCCGCTCAGCCACCGTTACCATCATCACCCTGCTCGGCTACACCGCCATGGCGGGCACCGTCGGCGGAGGCGGCCTGGGCGACCTCGCCATTCAGCACGGCTATCAGCGCAACGACACCGACGTCATGGTCATCGTCGTCGTACTCATCGTGGCGATCGTCGGCATCATCCAGGTCTGTGGCGACATGCTCAGCCGGCTGGTCGACCACCGCTGAGCCTCGACCAGCCGGAGTGAGTGCTCGCTGATGCGGCCGTTTCGGGCTGCGCGCGCAAGTCGCTTGGGACTCGGCATCACCTCATCAGTTTCTCCCTGCCCTCAAGGCCCCCGAGCCGTTCACGAACAGGAACCACTATGACCACCAGCATCTCCCGTCGCACCGTCCTCGCCGGAGGCCTCACTGCCGCCGCCGCTCTGACTCTGGCCGCCTGCGGCAAGTCCTCCTCCGGAGTGGACGGCATCAAGGTCAGCGGCGACACCGCCACCATCACCGTCGGCGCCACCCCGCAGCCCCACGTCACCATCCTGCAGTGGATTCAGGACAACCTCGCCGCCGACGCCGGCCTGAGCCTGGAGATCAAGGAGATCAACGACTACCAGACGCCCAACTCCTCGCTGAACGATGGCGCCCTGGCGGCCAACTTCTACCAGACGCCCAACTTCCTGGCCCAGCAGATCCAGGAGAAGGGCTACAAATTCACCTCACTGGCCGACGTGCATGTCGAGCCGCTGGGCATCTACACCTCCAAGGGCTACACCTCCGTCGATCAGGTGCCCGACGGCGGAAAGGTCATCCTCAACTCCGACCCCGCCAATACTGCGCGCGGCCTGAAGCTCGTGGAGTCGACGGGCCTGATCACCCTCGACCCCTCCGTCGAGCTGCCTACGGAGCTCGACATCACGGACAACCCGAAGAATCTCGAGTTCACCAAGGTCGATGGCGCGCAGGTGGCCAACTCCAGGGCCGACGCGGACCTCGCCGTCATCAACGGCAACTACGCACTCGACGCCGGCCTGACGCCGAGTGAGGACGCGCTGGTCCTCGAGCAGGCCAAGGACAGCCCCTACGCCAACGAGCTCGTCGTGCGCACCGCGGACCAGGACAACGAGTACCTCAAGAAACTCGCCGAACTCATGACCTCCCCCGAGCTCAAGACCTACATCGAGCAGAACTGGACCGACGGCTCTGTGCTCCCGGCGTTCTGACGGGCGGTGGGCCTGGTGGCCGGGTGGCTGGGCGGCCGGGTGGTGGGCTCGCTGCCGAGTGCCGGCCTAGCCTCCTAGCCTCCCGGCCCCACATGCGTCGAGGTCGACTTTTTCGGATGAGATCGACGGTGCCACCGTCTACCTCGTTCGAAAAAGTCGACCTCGACGGCTGTCCGAAGGCTTCCTCCTGGAGGTTTATTCGTGGGTCTCTACGTGTCGTTCTCGGGGGGGTGCCCCTATGTGGTGTGTCAAGCGGTGGTGGTTAGTGGTTGGGCTGGTTGTGGGTTGTAGAGGGTGCCGTTTCGGATCATGGCGTGCAGGGTGAGGATGCGGCGGT
>ERZ772968.630-NODE-630-length-17443-cov-7.625144_pt1 | contig 17443 bp, 15 predicted proteins | sample MGYA00580674_ERZ772968 | MGnify/ENA primary metagenome ERZ772968 (study PRJEB29015, sample SAMEA2737940) | human oral metagenome | biome: human oral; feature: human-associated habitat; material: dental | place: China | collected 2138 ...
CAATCCTTTGTAGTGGATCACACTAAACTCTAACATTGCAATTTACCTCACAGTCGATCATATTTCGAGTTTTCGGAGCGAGTTACGCTTGGGGCATGCCTTCACGTGCCTCTTTGCCACAGCGTCCGCGGTCCCTTTCTGCCCGCAAGGACGCAGCTTTTGAGATAAACCGCCGCCTGACGGCGCTCTATCCCGACGCCGCGTGCGCACTGGATTACTCGAATCCCTTCGAGCTGTTGGTGGCCACCGTCCTCTCGGCGCAGACCACGGACGCGCGAGTCAACACCGTCACCCCGCGCCTTTTCGAAGCCTATCCCGGACCGGAGGCCCTTGCCGGCGCGGACCGCCTTGAGCTCGAAGACATTCTCCATCCCCTCGGCTTCTACAGAGCCAAGGCGGCCTCTTGCATCGGCCTTGCCGCCTCTCTGTGCGCGAACCACGGCGGCGACGTGCCGCGGACCCTGGAAGAGCTCGTCAAGCTTCCCGGCGTCGGAAGGAAGACGGTGAACGTCGTCCTCGGAAATGCGTTTGGCGTGCCCGGAATCACCGTCGACACCCACGTCGGCCGCCTCGCACGGCGCTGGGCGTGGAGCAGAAGCGAGGATCCCGTCAAGGTCGAGGCGGACATCGCCCGCCTCATTCCCGAAAGCGAGTGGACGCAGGCTTGCCACCGGATCATCTTCCACGGGCGTCAAGTGTGCCGAGCGCGAAAGCCCGCGTGCGGGGCGTGCGCCCTGGCCGACGTATGCCCGTCCTACCCGCTTCTCGCCGGGCGCGTTTGAGGGTCGGATTCACTGTAGGGCGGGCTTGAGGCTCGGATTCATTGCCGGGCGCGTTTGAGCCTCAGATCTGGGCCAGGAACTCCAAGACGAGCTCGGTGACGCGGCTAGGCTGCTCTTCTTGGACGAAGTGCCCGGCGTCGGGAACCTCGATGAAGCGATAATTGCCCCTGGCGAACTCGAGGTCCTTTCGCCAGGCCCGCGCGGGCAGGAGCGGGTCGCGTTCGCCGCGCACCGCCCACACGGTCGCGTTCACGAAGCGGCGGGTGAGGGCCATGTGTTCGCGTCCGTTGATCTTCGACGTTGAAAGGTAAGACCAACGAAGCTGTTCGAGCGAAATCGACGCCGCCTCGGGCAGACGGAGCGCCGCGGCGTAGTTGGCGGCCTCCCCGGATGCGCCGGCGTTCCCCGGCGCCGACCAGTCTGTCAGGAGCTTTCTGAGGACTTCTTCGTCCGTCAGGCGCTTCGCCGCGTAATGCGGGATGAGCGTTTTGAGCACCTGACGCCAGGTTTTGAGCGTCAGATGCGTGCCGAGCCTCTGGAGGGTGCGGGGGTGCGGCGCTGAGACGGTCATGACGCCTTCGACGACGTCGGGCTCGAGGGCCGCCACCGACCACGCGAGGAATCCTCCGCGACCTTGGCCTATGACGGCGGCCCTCGACGTTCCGAGGCTGCGGACGATGGCCGCGAGGTCCTGCGTGAGGAGCATGCCGTCCGCCGAGTCTGGCGTTTTGTCTGACCCGCCTATTCCCCGCTGGTCGATGGCCGCCACCTCGTAGCCGGCGAGGGCGACGGCTTCGATCTGGTGGCGCCACGCCCACCAGTATTCGGGGAATCCGTGGACGAGGAGAACGAGCGGGCGATCGCTGCGGTGCTCGCCCATGTGGGCGATATGGAATTGGCACCCGTTGGCATTGATGAGCCGATGCTGCCAGGGGCCGGGCAGAAAGACCGCCGAGTTGTCTGCGGGAGCGCTCATCGTCTCGTCCTAAGTGTCGTTTGTGTCTGTTGGCTCCGCACGTCGAGCCCGCGATGTGGGTACGTATACGTTCTCGTACTCCTGTAGCGATTCGAGTGCGAGTGTACGGCGCGCAATGAGTACACCATACTTGTGGCCGCGACGGCGGGCCCAGTGCGAAACCGCTCCGGTGAGAATGAGCACCCCGCCGAAAACGAACATCAGGCCGGTCAGCATGTCGTACGCCAGCAGATTGGCGACGTTGCGGGTGAAGCCGTTCCCCGCGAGTCGCTGGGAGATCGGGTCGAGAATCGAGCGCTCGGTCCAACGCGGCAAAGCCAGCCCCAACGCCCCGAAGGCCGCGACGATCCAGCCGGTGAAGGCCGCACCCAAAGACGACGCCCGGGCAAGGAACCAGATGAGGGCGAGGATCGCCAGCCCCCCGACGAGTTCGCCGGCCCCCGCAAAATTGACCGATGAATCCTTGTAGGCGGCGACGAGACGCGTGTGCGCGTCGGATACCACGTACCACGCAGGGGGAACGAGGAGGATGGTGGCGAAAAGCACTCCGACGTGTGCGGGCGCGCGCTTTTTCGGTGCGGCGGGAACGTCGGATTCCAGGCTCTCGTCGAGAGCCGCCCGCTGAGATTTGGCGTTTGTGCGGCGTCGCGAGGACGCAGGCGAGGCTTGCCCGGAGTCGTCCGCGTCTGCCTCTTCTGAGGCGCGGGAGGGGGATGCGGCGGGGAAAGCCTCCGATGAGAGGGAGTCTCCGACGGCCTCGGTGTCGAAGGCCGAGTCCGTGCCGAACGTCGAGCCCTCGCCGAACGTCGAGGCGCCCGCGAACGACGTCGCGCTTTCGTATGTGCCGCCGATGTCCCGAGACGTTTCGAACGTCGTCGTGGCGACGTCGTCGCTGAAGATGCTGGAGACTCCGCCGGTCGTGGGAATCCCGTCCGCGTCGACGTCGGCGAGGGCGCGCCTGAGGCTTGTGCGGATGGGATGCCTGTTTTCCGACGGCGAGGCTGCCGAGACGACGGCAGACTGAACGGAGAGCGAATGCGCGGGCGAGCGTCGGCCTGCTCCGGAATGGCCGGGAGATTGGGAATAAGCCGGCGTTTGGGAGCGTGAACGCCTCGTTGGCGAGGGGCGAGAGGCGGCCGGAGAGTCCGTGGGCCCGAGCTGCTGGTCGGGTGTGCGTGAGCTCGAAAAGGAGCCTAGGCCTGCGGCGGCGGCCAAGGATTCACGCATTGCGGCGGGGGAATCCCCAGGCTCGCCTCTTCCGGAGGCGCTTGAAGGCGTCCGCGGCGCCGAAAGCCGGAAAGCGGCCGAGGCGGTTTCCTCCGGGTCCTCAGGCGTGATCGACGGCGTCGGCGCGGTGGACGGGAGGAAGTCTGACGGCATGGGAGGAGTGGGCTCCGTGGGGCTTTCGGCTGGTTCGGCGCTTTTGGCTTGTGTTGCGTTTTCGGTTGGCGCCGCGCTTGGACTGGAGGCGGCGCTTTGGCTGGGTGAGGCGCTTTCGGCGGGCGTGACGCCTGGGCTGGGGGCGGTTCCCTCGGTTGCGGGACGGTGGGGCGACGCCGCCTGAGGCGGCTCGGGAGAGCTTGCGGACGGATAGGCTGCGGCGGAGGAGGCCGCCGTGGCGAGGGGAGTCGTCTCAGCGGAGGGGGCCGCTGCGGCAGGAGAGGCCGCCGTCGGATGGGGAATCGACGTCGTCGCCGGAGAAGCGGTCGACGCAGAGGCTGCGTTCCAAGCCGACGGCGTTTCCGGGGCGGCCCGGAAAAGCGGAGTGGCAAGGGTGCGAGGGCGAGTGTCGTCTAGGTCGGGTTCGGACGGCACCTGCGTCGCCCGGGTGAACACGATGCCCGACGGCGCCGAGCCGCCGTTCCCAGATGCGGCGCTGCCGCCGGATCCTCTTCTCTCGCCGGATCCTTCGCTTGCCTTGGGTCGTTCATTCGCGCCCGCCCCCTCGCTCGCGTCGGCTTGTCCCTTCGCGTCGGGCTCTTTTGCCGCCGAATGCCCGAAATCCGCCGCTTTGGGCTTCTCTTCGTAGAGAGGCTTGAGAATGTGGCCCTCGTCGAACGGTCTGCGCTGAGGCGAGTTGTAGGGGTCCGTGGGGATCGTCATGGTTCCTCCTCTTCGAAAAGCGTACGACAGGCGTGGCCGATCGGAAGGGAAGCTCGAAGCTGGCGAGGCGGGCCTCAGGCCTTGAAGGGCGGGTTTCGGCCTTTCCGAGCCGGCCGACTTCGACTCTTCGAGAGGGGGGCGATTCCACGTCGCAATCCAACGCGGGAAATGCGGCTTGGTGAGCGGAATGCGGCGTCTGGTGAAATGGAGCGGGTGGGCGGCCCAAAGTCGCCCACCCGCTCGTACTCACTTTGGGGTGTGAGGGATCACTTTGTCTGCGAAAGCTCCTTGTTGAATTTCGTCGCGCACTTGGAGGTCGCTTTCGCGAGAATTTCCTTGTCCCTTTCGAATTGATCCTCTTTGCCCTGCCTGACTTTTAAGTCCCGCTTGCCTCCGACGATGGCCTTCAGGCTGTCCTCGCTCATCTTTCCGTAGATCTCGTCCGTGGTGCAGGCCATATACTTCTTGATGGCAACGTGCGACCTTTTGGGAGTCAGAGGATGGGAGGAGAGGATCTTTGTCAGACCTTTGTTGACTTCTTCTTTCGAGGGCTTTTCATCGCCTCCGCATGCCGGAAGGAAAAAGGCGAGTGTGGGTATGGCGACAAGAGCGGCGATCTTCTTGCGTAGCATTACGTTCCTTACTGTTAATGAGGCTGCACTGCGAAAAGGCATTACTTCCCAGAAGCCAGCGAGTCGACTGGCTTGAACCGTCCATCCGCGTGTAACTGGTCATCAGCGTAGATCGATGTGTTCCGCAAAGAATGGAGGAGTTGAATTTTTGCTTTCTGAGAAGCGCCGACTGGAACTGGCGAGGGTGAGGCAGATGAGCGGGCCGCGACAGCGGCCAAGTTCGTCCTCGGCATGGCGCTCCTTTTCTTGTGGAGGGCAGATGTTTGACGGCGCGAACCGTTCTGCCGTTCAAGTTACGTTACACGGGTGCGTGCCATGTAGGCGAATTAGGAGGCGGCTTACTGTCGTTGAATGCAGAATATTGCAGTTCAGTGCTGAATTGGCGCATTGTGTGACGAGAAAGTTGGAGCAGGAGAAAACTTTGCGGGAGCATGCTCGCGTTAGGACAAGCTGGCTGGAAGGCTCTTTGGCGCTGTTTGAAGGCATTGTGCGCCGTTTGTCGGCAGGAGGGCTGGGGCGGCCGGGCGAGCGCGCTCAGAAAACGGGCGGAGCTGCGACGTCGCAACTCCGCCCGAACGCCTCCGGTTCGTTCGAGCGCAGCTGTGGACCGGCGTGAACAGAACTCTCTGAGTTCGAGAACGGCCACAGCCTCGCCCGCTCGGTCACTTGTTTCCGGTGCCGGCCCCCATCTGCCGCCTGACTTCGGTAGTGCACTGCAGCGAGGCCCCCTGGATAAGAGTCTTGTCGCTGGAGGAGACGGTTGCACCCTTGTTGCCGTCTGCGAGACCCTTGAGCGTTTCGGGCTTCGCTTTGTCATAGATCTTGTCCACCACGCACGAGGACAGGCTCTTCACGACTGAATCGGGCAAGTTGGCACGCTTAAAATCTGGCAGCTGCTTGATGATCTTTGCCATCCCGGCTTTCGCTTCATCCTTGGTAGGCTTCTCGGAGCTGTTCCCGCAAGAAGCCAGCGAGAGGGCTAGGGCGGGAATCGATAGAAATATAGACAGTTTCTTTAGGCGCATGATACCTCCGTATGGTTAAAGTAGGGTGGTCACGTTTTATGACCGCCCTATCAGCCTACAAGGATACCATGTGAGGCTTCGATTCTTTGCATTGAACTCTGCTGGGCGCTGCGTTTGCCCTGCTGTCGCGCTTGTCCTGTTGCCATGTTATTTTTTGCAGTTCTGCCTCCCCTGGGGCGTTCGTTGTTACCTTTGGGCAATCATTGTTGCTCTTGGAGGCATCCATTGCCAAGGTGGGCCGAGCCTCAGTTTGGTCTGTTGGTCGGCGACATTTGGGGCGCTTAGCGAGGGTGCTTGGCGTGGGCGGAGCCGCGACGGGGCGGCTCCGCCCACAATTCCCGTTCGTGTGAATGCGGCTGTGAACCGGCGTGAGTGGAACTGCCCGAGTTCGAGGGCGGCCACGGTTTCGCCGCTCGGTCACTGGTTTCCGGCGCCGCCCCCCATCTGCTGCTTGAGTTGGTTGATGCACTCCCGCGTGGCGCTCTTCACAAGAGCCTTGTCGCTGCTCGAGACGGTTGCGGTGATATTGCCCGATGCGAGGCCGTTGAGAGTCTCGGGCGTCGCCTTGTCGTAGATCTTGTCCACTATGCACGTGGACAACTGCTGGAGGGCTTGCTCGGACTGGTTGGAGCTCTTGAACTGGTGCAACCCCTTGACCATCTTTGACATGCCGGCCACAGCAGCTTCCTTGGAAGGCTTCTGGGCATTGTTCCCGGATCCTTCATTGCCGGAGTTCGAGCTGGCTGACGAGCTGTCATCCGACGCCGATTTCGAACTCGAATCGCTCGCAGAGGACGGATTTGCCGAAGGCGGATTTGTGGAAGCGGTGGCTGCCTTGCCTCCGCCTGAGGTTTCTTTTGACTCCCCCTTCGAGTCGCTCCCGCATGAAGCCAGCGAAAGGGCCAATGCTGGAATTGACAGGAGAACGGACAATTTCTTTAGACGCATGATACCTCCGTATGGTTAAGTTCGGGGGCGGCCGCTGCCTTACAACCGCTTCCATCAGCCTACAAGGGTATCCTGCGAGATCTCCATTCTTTCCATTGGCTTGACTTGTCGCTGTGTTTACCCTGTTGTCTGTTTGCCTGTTGCTGTGCGTATCCTGCCGTTCTGCTCTCTCTAGGGGCATTCATTGCCGTTATAAGGGGCGCTCATTGCCGAGACGGATCTGAACTTTGGTTCGTTCTGCCAGCCGGCGACGGGACGGCGCCTTTGTCCGAATCTGGTCCCTTGGCCGGGTCTGTGCTCTTGTCTTGATCGGGGTTCTTGTCCGGGTTCGCGATCTGGGCGGACGCTTGGCTTGCGCATTCGGCCGTGGCCTTCTCCAGAATCTGCCGGTCTTTCACCGCGATTTGAAAGTCCTGCTTGCCGCTGGCCAAGCCGTTGAGCGTGAAGGCGGTCGCCTGATCGTAGAGCCGCTTTGTCACGCACGCCCCCATCTTTCGGTACTGATCGGCGGAGAGGTCGAGAGACCCGAAGCCTCCCGACTCTTTCAGGATCTTCGTCGTTCCAGCCTCGACGCGCCCGCGTTGGGGCTTTCGCTGGAGTCCCCCGTCCGCTCCCGAAGCCCCTATCGACGTCGATTTCGCGTCGAGGCTGCACGCGGAAAGGGCGAACGGCAAGAAAGGGACGACGGCGACGGCTATGAATCTGGCTGCGCGCATTTTTCCTCCGAAGTTCGCGTGGGCCGCATGCTGATCGTGCGAGAGGCTCGTGCGAAAGGGTCGTTCGTGAAAGGGGTCCGTCAAGGGACTGCCCCAAAAGAATACATGCTCGACGGCGGGCGAAACTGGGTGTGGGGCGAGCTCCACATCCCGACGTCGGGGATGCCCGGTGCGGATCGGATGGCCGACGTCGCTCAGACCGTGTGCGAGACGATAGCTGTGCTGACGGCATCTGTGCGGACGATGTCCGACCGGCGACGTCCGCCGGTCTCGTTGCCGTGCACAGACGATGGGCGTGCTGATCGAATCTCGCCGGTTGGGCGCTTTGCGCCTTCGCGCGAATGAAAAGCGGGTCCGCGTTTCAATGACGCATAGGCGCTAAGTTTTCGCCGCTTGGTCCACAGATTTTTCCACGTGTTTCCAATCCACAACTGGCATTCAATCGGAAGCTAAGCGAAAGCCGACGGAGTTTAATGCCGTTCATGATTGCTAAAAGTGTAGATAAAACACGCATCCGCGCTAAGCAAAAAATGGAAGGCGCGAACGGACGCCGGCAAGCCTTGAGGGCGTACTCGGGAGGCCGCGGCGGAGGCTCGCAAAGGCGGGCGTCGCCCGACGGAAACCTTCCCGTGGTCGCATTGTCCAGCTCCAGCGCAGCGGTCAGATCGGAAGTCGATCGAATCGCCGCGTTGGGAGGCATCGACGTCGAGCATGTGGCGGACGGCGGCGCCGACGCGGCCGTCCTCAATCTGAGCGAGGTGAGGGCGTCGGCGGTAAAAGTCCGCGCGCGCTTTCATCCGGCTTACGCCCCGTACTTCGCCTGGGGGTCGCTCGAGCTCACCCTGCCCGACGAGGCGGAGGACCTTCTCGAGCTGCTTTTGGCGGCAGGGACGACCAGGCGCGGGCAGATCGTCGGCGTCGTCGGAGTTCATGGCGGCGCCGGCGCTTCAACCGTTGCCGCGTGGCTTGCCCGCACATTGGAAGGCAGGTTCCGGGTGGCCCTCGTCGACGCCGACCAGTGTTCTGCGGGGGCCGACCGACTGCTGGCCCTCGACGGGCAGGCCGGCGTCAGATGGGCCGACCTGCGGTCGGATTCGGGCGTGCTGGTCCCTGGGCGGCTGCTCAACTCGCTGCCTTCCGAGCGAGGGCTTGCCGTGCTCAGCGCCGACGATCGGGGCGCGATGCCTTCGGGCGAGGCGGGGGAGGCTGCGGTGGCCGCCTTGTCGCAGGTGCGGGACCTGTGCGTCATCGACTTGCCCGGAGAGGCTTTGATCGAAGGGAGCGCCGCCCATCGGCTGCTCGGATGGCTCGACGTCGTCGTGCTCGTGGCGCGCGGCGGAAGCGGTCCGGCGCGGCAACTCGCACGGGCTGTGGCGAATGTGCCCGCGGGTGTGGGGATTCTGGTGGCCGCCCTCGGCGTCAGAGGCGGTGAAGCTGCCGTTTGGGGGAGAGACCTCGGAATCGATTCCGTGTACCCCGTCCGGCTCCTTTCCGGCCTGGCCGGCGACGTCGAACACGGCGTGGGCGTCGGCGAGCGAAAGAGGTCTGCGACTGCTCGCGACCTTGCAGTCCTCGCCCGGGCGTGCGGAGGCCTGCAATGACGTCGGCCTTCGAACGCGTCGGCCGAGGAAAGGCCGCCGAGGGCGCCGGAACCGAGGCGGAGGCGATGCGGCGGGTGCGGGCCAGTCTGGCGAGGGGCGGCAGCGACGGCGGAGCGATCGCCATGCTTGACCCCGTCGCCGTTTCCGCGCGCGACGTCGTGGGGGTCGGGCGGCGGCTTCGCCAGGCAATCGCGGGGGCGGGGCCACTGCTCGACCCGCTGCTGAACGATCGGTCGGTCACCGACGTCCTCGTCAACGGCGGACGCGGCGTGTGGGTCGATCGTGGAAACGGGATGGAGCGCGACGAGCGCGCCAGCCGCGGTCTGAGCGACGATTCCTCGGTGCGAGCGCTCGCGGTGCGGCTCGCGGCCGCGTGCGGCCAGAGGCTCGACGATTCGTCTCCGATCGTGGACGGAACGTTTCCCGACGGGTTGAGGCTTCACGCGGTTCTCCCGCCCCTCGCCGCCGAGGGGACCCTCATCTCCCTGCGGGCGCACAGACCCGTCTCCTTCACCTTGGCGGAGCTCGCGGAAGGCGGAATGTTCGACGGCTTCGCGCTTCGGCTGCTGCTGGCCCTCGTTGCGCATCGGGCGAACGTCATCGTCTCGGGCGCGACGGGGTCGGGGAAGACGACATTGCTCGCCGCGGTCCTGGGAGAGGTCCCGAGCGACGAGCGAATCCTCGTGATCGAAGAATCCGCGGAATTGCGGCCCTCGCATCCCCATGTCGTTCATCTGCAAGTGCGAAGGGCGAATGTGCAGGGGGCAGGCGAGGTGGCCTTGAGCGAACTGGTTCGGGCGGCCATGCGGATGCGGCCGGACAGGATCGTTCTCGGCGAGTGCCGAGGCGCAGAGGTGCGAGAGGTCCTGACGGCGCTCAACACCGGACACGAGGGCGGATGGGCGACGATTCACGCCAACTCTGCCGCAGACGTTCCCGCGCGGCTCACGGCGCTTGGCGCTCTGGCGGGTATGGGCGAGGACATGGTCGCCGCCCAAGCCGCGAGCGCGCTCGACGCCGTCGTCCACATTGAGCGCCGCAACGGGGTTCGCGTTCTCGCGCAGGTCGCCGTTTTGGAAAGGCGCCGCGGCGAGCTGACCGCCTCCGTGGCGTTGGAATTCGAAGGAAAGGCGGTGGCGCGGGGCCCTGCCTGGCCGAGGCTGGCCGCGCGAGTGGGAATGGATGCACGCGCTGGAGCGGAGGTATGCGCCGGATTGGACGCCCGCATCGGAATGGAAGTCGAAGCCGGGTTGAGCGCCGGCGCAGGGGCGGACGCTGGAACTGGAACGGCCGCCTGTGCAGGGGCGGACGCCGCCGGGAAGACGGACGAGCGGATGCGGACGGGCGTGCGAAGCGGCGTCCACTGGCGAAGCGGCGGACGAAACGACGTAGGCGCGCAAAAACAAAACGAAAGGAGTCTGCTGTGAAGAAAGGGAAAGGGCGGCTGCGGCACGTCGATGTCGGGATGCTCGTCGCGGAGACCGCCACCCGCATGAGGGCCGGAGCCTCCACCGAAAAAGCCTGGGGGCAGACGTGTGCCAGGGCCGGATTCGAAGACGGAGACGCAGTTGACGACGTCGGCGTGCCCGCGGCTTTGCGGCGGATGTGGGCCTCGCGCGGGCGGAAGTCGGCCGACGACGTGCGGTTGGGCGTTCCCCCGGCGGTCGCCGTATGCAGGCTGACTCGGGCAACCGGCGCCCCCGCGGCCGACGTCCTGGACGCGTGCGCCGCAGGAATCACGGACGCCGCCGAATCGGCCGCAGCGCGCCGCGCCGCACTCGCCGGGCCCAAGGCGAGCGCTCGCATGTTGGCCTGGCTTCCCCTCCTCGGGCTGTTTCTGGGGTCGCTGATGGGAACGGACACGCTCGATTTTCTTTTGTCCTCCGGCCTGGGGCGGACGCTGTCGGCCCTCGGGCTCGCCTTTGAGGCCTTGGGAATTTTCTGGGTGCGCCGCCTCGTTCGGCGTGCGGAAAGAGAGGGATAACGATGTGGTTTCTCGGGCTCGCCGCGGTCCTTTTCGTCGTCGCGGCGGCGTGGTCCTCAGAGTTCTTCGCCTCCGGCGTTCGGCGCGGCGACGCGCAGGTTGCGCGGGCGTTTCTTCCGCCGGTCGACCAGGCCATGGTCGCGGACCTGGCGGTGGCGGCGATATGTGCCGGGTGCTCGGTGCCCGCGCTTCTTGTGGCCCTTGAATCGGCATTGGCCGAGGAAGAGGAACCGCCCGGCCTTGAGTGCGTGGCGAAGTCCTTGACGATGGGCGGGACGTGGGAGGAGGCGTGGCAGGACGCGCCGAGCCGTTTTGATCCATTGCGCAACGCGCTCGAGCCTTCGTGGGTTGACGGCGCGGCTGCGGTTCCGCTGCTGGAGAGAACGGCTGCGAGCCTGAGAGCCGGCCGCGTGCGGCGCGCGCGGGAATCCGCGGCGCGACTGGGCGCCAAGCTTGTTCTTCCGCTGGGTCTGTGCTTTCTCCCCGCGTTCATTTTGCTCGGCGTCGTTCCCATCGTCGTTTCGGCGGGCGTGGCGATCCTGAGGTGATTGTGCGGCGGCGGCCTGAGCGCGGTCGGCGCGTCGTGTCTGCGCGGTCGCGCGGCGTCTGCGGGGGCGTGTCTGGTCATCCGTCTGTGGGGCACGGCGGTGAAAAGTTCCTAGGAACGAGAGAAGGACTGCTGCGAGAGGCGCGTTGGTGCGAAAAGTCCCTTCTTTCGCCATAAGGACCATTTTAGAACTTATGATCCATACATGCGATTTTCATAATAAATTTTTTGTTTTGAGTGCATTTTATTAATTATTGCTTTATAAGAATTTTTCTGATCATGTTCTGTTTTTAATGTCGCCCTGGTGTCTGTTTAATATGGCCATTCTATGTATTTAGAAATTGGAGTAAGACTTCGAAGTCGGCCTTTGTTCCGTAAGCGCGTGGTCCAGATTTGCTCGTGCTGGCGCCGACGCCGGCTGACCTCGCTCACGGGAAGAAGCCGTTTGGGGTTCGGCTTCGGCCTCGGCTGTGTCGGCCGACCACACAGGTTTATTGAGCAATGCCGAATGCATGGCGCGGCCTCTCGGCTGCGTCGGCCTACCTCGTTTGCGGGGTGGGAAGGCCGGAGCCTGCAGCGGTTGATTTGCGTGACGAATCGGTCCGCGCGAGGGGACTGCGCCCGTGCGTGAAGATTGTCTGACGAGTTTTTGGAGGAATCGGTCGCATCAAGCAGTCAAACGGTCGCATCAGGTAGCCAATCGGTCGCGTCAAGTAATCGCAGTCGGTCCACAGAGCGAAACGACGTCGCAGAGGCTCACAGCCTCGGGAATCCTTCGTCAATCGGATGCCGTGTTTTGAAAGAGTCAGTCATCGGCGACGAAAGGCGTAGCCGATAGACAGGAGACGACAATGACAACGAGCAAAAGCTTCGTCGACATCGACAAAACGTCAGGCGAGGCGGGAATGGCCACGGCCGAGTACGCGATAGGAACGGTGACCGCGACGGGCGTCGCAGGCGTTCTGTGGTGGCTTGTCAATCAGGACTGGTTCCGCAACGGGATGAAGGCCCTGCTGAGCAAGATCTTCTCCGTTCCGGGAATGTGATGCGACGATCGGGCGGAGCGCACACTCTGCCCGATCACATCGCGGCGATCCCGGAATGCGGGCGGATGCAAATTGCCGTGAAACGCATGGTTCAAAATCCACGAGAAAGCCCAAAGCGGCGGGAAGGCCGATAAAGCGACGATTAGGCCGAAAAGCCGCGGAAAGGATGGGAATCTATGAAATGCTCAAAGACTGGAAAAAGACCTCGCGTGAATCGCCCCGACGGGCATTCGGAATCGGGGATGGTGACTGGGGAAGTCGCCATCGGCTCTCTCGTTCTGGCTCTCGTCACTGTCTTTGCCCTTGCGCTTGGGCATATCGCCGTCGTCTATCTCGAAGCCAATGACGCGGCGCGAATGGCGGCTCGCATGGCCGCGCTAGGAGAAGGGGACGGCGCGATCAAGGCCGCCGTCGAGCGTTCTTTTCCCGGTGCGTCGGTGAGCGTCGTCAGCGGCGCCGACACCGTCGAGGCCGTGGTGCACGCGCCGCGAAAGGGGTTCAGCGGAAGGCTGGGCATTGACGTTCACGCGTCCGTCACGGCAGCGGTCGAGCCCGGGGTCGGCGGCGAGGCCGAGACGGGACGCGACGCGGGAACGGGGAACGGCGCCAAAGCCGTCGGCCACGCCGGGACGGGAGGCGAAGCGCCGTGAACGCCTCGACAGATCCGCCCGGCGGCAGAAAGAAAGGACGGGAGATCGGGCGGGGGCGAGGCAGCGAGGGAAGGAGACGGCCCTCTCGGCGTCGGTGCTCGCGGCAGCCGGATCGGCGTTTCCGCCGACGACATCGCCGTCGGCGACTTGATCTGCTTCCAGACTTTCGCGGGCTGAACGAATCGCGTTGGGAGGCCGAGCGGGAGACTGAACGCGGCGCGGGCGCCGTTCTCACGGTCGGCTTCCTTTTCGTGATCTGCACTTTCACGGTTGTGCTGCTGATGGTCGCTTCGACGTGCGCGAGCATCGCCAAAGCCCAGAATGCCGCCGACATGGTGGCCTTGGCCTCCGCGCAGAGAAACGCCGCGGGGCTCGGCGGGTGCCCGTCGTCGGCATACGTCGAACGCACGTACGGCGCCTCGCTTGTGGCCTGCGACGTCGACGGCGCACTTGCGAAGGTGAAGGTGTCCAAGAATCTGACCTACATGGGGGTGACGTATGTGGCCGAGGCGTGGGCCGGGCCCGCTTACTCGGCCGGCGAAAAAGGGTGACGGCTGCCGAGGCGGACGGAGGCGTCAGGGCGGACTAAGACATCGGGGCAGACGAAGACGTCGGGGCGACCGAGCTGCGGGCGGCAAGGCGCCGCGGCCGCCTCCGCAGCCAAGGGTTGAGGGAGGCGAGCCGATCAAAGCTCAGGGAAGCGCGCAGACTGGGGTCCTACATCAAACCCGGACAACACGTGACGTCTCCGGAGCTCATGGAAGCGCGCGGATTGGGGGCACCGTAAAGCGCGCCGATTCGAGGCTTCGTCAAGCGCGCCGATCAGGCCTGTGCCCGCCGATCAGGCCCGTGCGCGGCGCAACCCGTCGACCACGACGCGCAGGAGCTTCGTCGCTCCGCCCTTCGAAAGGGGCTCGTTGTTGTTGCCGCACTTCGGGGACTGGACGCAGCGGGGGCACCCATCCGTGCACGGGCAGCTTTCCAAAGCGGCGAGCGTGGCCTCCATCCAGATTCGTCCGTGTTCGAAGCCGTGAAGGGAGCAGCCTGAACCGCCGGGGACGGCGTCGTGGACGATGACGGTCGCCGCTTGCGTGTCGGCGTGCCAAACGGTCGATAGGCCGCCCAGATCCCAGCGGTCGCAGGTCGCCAACAGGGGGAGGATGCCGATCGAGGTGTGCTCTGCCGCGTGGAGAGCGCCTGGAAGATCGGACGCCGACACGCCCGCTCGTTCTAGGGCTTTCGCGTCGAGGGTCCACCACGTTCCCGAGGTGCGCAGCTCTCGCACCGGCATGTCGAGCGGGACGCGCCCCAGATAGAGGCCGTCCTCGCTTCTTCGGACGTCGTAACCGGTCACCTGAGACGTCACGAGAACCTCTCCGCGGGCCCAGACCCCGAAATCCGCATGTGCAAGCTCTTCGACGTCCACGATGTGCACCGACGTCGATTGCGCCGCATAGGTTCGGATTTCCTCGTCGCGATGGCGATGGACGACGGCGGCGTCTTCGTCGAGGCTCTCGACCATGTAAGGCACGCCTTGGTGGAGATAGACCGCGCCGGGAAAGACGGTTGCGTCCGCACGAGCAGAATCCACTGTTCCGAGCAGGATGCCGGATTCGCCGTCGACGATGGACACCGTGCCGCCCTCGCCGCGGAGGCTGACTATGTCGTGGGCGTCTGCCCCCAGCGAAGCGTTCCAAAACCAGCCGTTTGGGCGCCGCCGCAGCAGGCCGTCGGACGCGAGGTCGTCGAAGAGGGCCGTGCTGTCAAGCCCGAAGACCTCGGCGTCGGCCTCTGTGAGAGGGAGTTCGGCCGCTGCGGCGCAGACGTGGGGGAGGAGGACGTGCGGATTGGCCGGGTCGAAGACGTTCGTCTCCGCCGGCGACTGTGTGAACGCCTCGGGATGCGAGAGGAGGTACTGGTCCAGCGGGTCGTCCCGCCCGATGAACACGGCGACGCCGGGTTTGCCCGCGCGGCCCGCTCGTCCGATCTGCTGGGCGAAAGAGGCGCGCGTGCCCGGCCACCCCGTGACGACCACGGCGTCCAGCCCCGAGACGTCGATCCCGAGTTCGAGTGCGTTCGTCGTCGCCAGCGCTCGCAGTTCCCCCGATCTGAGCGAGTCTTCGAGGGCCCTTCTGTCTTCGGGGAGATAGCCGCCGCGGTATGCCGCGATCTCAGGGTCGAGACCCGATGCGTTCGCCGCCGACCAGTCGCGGGCGATCTCCGCAACCCGCTCGGCTCCGGCCCGCGAGCGGACGAATGTGAGCGTTTGCGCGCCCGCCGCGGCAAGCACGCCCGTGAGTTCGCCCGCCTCAGTGTTCGCAGCGCGCCGCGGCCCGCCGGGGAAGTCGGTTCCGGCGTCGTGCCCGGTTCTGGGATCGCCCTCGGTTCCAGTGCGACTTTGGGGTTCGGCATGTCTCTCGGCCCCGGCGTCGCTCCGCGGCTCGAGGCCTGTGCCTTCTGCGCGCGGGACGCCTTTCCCTTTCGCGCGCTGCTCGCCTTCGACCTCGCGGCATCGCCACAGGACAAGGCGTTTCGGCCCGCGCGGCGACCCGTCGTGCTCGACGGCCTGGACCGGGCCGAAGGAATCTCCGAGGAAACGACGCGCGGTTTCGGCCGGGTCTCCGCTGGTCGCCGAGAGGAAGGCTACGGCGGGGCAGGCCCCGTAGTGGGCTGCGAGGCGCAGGAGGCGGCGCACAGTCGCCGCCACGTTCGCGCCGAAAACTCCTCGGTAGGAATGGAATTCGTCCATCACCACCATCGCCAGGCCCCGCCACAGCCTGGCCCAACGCTCGTGGGAGGCGAGCATGGCGTGCTGGAGGAAATCCGGGTTCGAAAGGACGACGTCGGCGTATTCGCGGGCCCACCGTTTGACGGATGCTTCGGCGTCGCCGTCGGCCGCCGCGACGCCGATCCGCGGATCGACCTCGCGCGCGAGTCGAGCCAAGCCGACCAATTGGTCTGCGGCCAGAGCCTTCGTTGGCGCCAGATAGAGAACGGACGGCCTGTAGCGGATGTTCGCGAGGCCGCTCCGGCCCCGCCCCCGCCGGCTCAGGAGGTCCAAGGCCGGAATCCAGGCGGCAAGCGACTTTCCCGAGCCGGTCCCGGTTGCGACGACCGTGTGCGCGCCGCCGTGCAGCAGCTCCGCCGCCTCCGCCTGATGCGACCACAGCTCGCAGATTCCGCGGTTTGCGAGGGCGTCCTTGACTTCGGGCGCCACCCATTCGGGCCATGGCGCCCCGGCGCTTGCGCGCGCCGGCATCTCGACGACGGCGGCGACTTGGCCCGGCGTCGCATGGGCGAGAACATGCGAAAGGAAATCAGGGACGCGATCCGACACCACTTAAGTTTGCATCATCGACTAGGTGAGCGTGCGCCATCGGTCGGACGCATGTGCATCATCGGCTAGACGAGCGTGCGCCATCGGTCGGACGCATGTGCGCCGTCAGCTGGATAAACGTGCGCCGCGCGCCGTCGACCGGACGCATGTGCGCCGAACCCTCGGGTTTACTGCGGTCATGGCCGCTCCGCGTCTTCGCCGCAGTGTTCGCTGCGTCTTCGGCGTGGCTCGCAGCATCCTCGCCGCTCCGCGTCTTCGCCGCCGGTCGCAGCGCCCTTTCCGGTCGGCAGATTTCGCCGCCTTGAGGACGCGCCGCGACGCGTCGTTTCCCGCCTTCGTTCCTTGCCGGCGCCCAATTTTGCCTCGACGCCTCGTTTCCCGCCGCCGTTTCAAGGGCGGCCCCCGCAGACCCCTCACTTGAAAGAATCAATATATTGTGTGTTGACGGCGTGTCACCCACTAGATGTAGTATTTGAGGTAGTAGCGTCGATTCCGCTTCCCGAAGGCCGGGCGCGTCGGCCGCTTCGGGGAACTCCCACGACCCAGGAGAGGAACATGGCAATCACCGAGAACCAAGCGACCGCAGAGAACCCAACGACGTCGGCGACGAAGCGCCCCAAGCGCCTCGATCGGCAGCCCGAAGCGGTCCAGCCGAGCGAAGTTCCGACCCGGCCGGGCGAGGCGGCGACGTCGGCAAACGTCGGCGCAGCCTCGCATCGCCCGAATGACCCGCAAGCCCCGCATGGCCCGCAGCGATCGGACTGGCGGCAGTCGTCTGCGCAGGCGCCGGCTCCGCGATCGTTGACTTCGCAGGCGCCGGCTCCGCACGCATCCGCCAAGTCTCCGGCCTCCCAGCGCGACGGTTCTCGCTCGGCGTCGGGCCTCCCCGTAATCGATGCAGTCTCCACTGTGGACGAGTACCTCGAGCGTTCGGACTGGAGGGTCAACGCCAACGCGAATCAGGGGTACTCGCTGGGCGGCCTCATTCTCAACGCGGCGGGGAAGACCATTGCGAACTATTGGCTGGCCACCGTCTACAGCGAGGAGGAGGCCCTCGCCCACCGCGAAGGCGACTACCACATCCACGACCTCGACA
>ERZ772968.631-NODE-631-length-17439-cov-7.067821_pt1 | contig 17439 bp, 15 predicted proteins | sample MGYA00580674_ERZ772968 | MGnify/ENA primary metagenome ERZ772968 (study PRJEB29015, sample SAMEA2737940) | human oral metagenome | biome: human oral; feature: human-associated habitat; material: dental | place: China | collected 2138 ...
CCGACGGGGGTTCACCGGTGGAGAAGTACAACATCCAGGTCTCGCCCGGGATCGGTGGGCAGACGACGTTCTTGACCAGCGACACCTCCTACAACTTCACGGGACTGACCAACGGCACCGCCTACCGGTTCCGCATCCAGGCCATCAACCGCTACGCAGAAAACAACGTGGCCCGCGAGGCCGACTACCTGTGGAGCGACTGGTCCGTCGCCGAGATCCCCGCCGGCGCGCCGACAGGGCAGGGAGCACCGACGGTGAGCATGAGCAAGGCTGCCGCTGGGGTGACGCCGCGGGCGTCGCTGTCCTGGGGTAAACCCGCCAACATCAACGGCGACGACAACCTCACCTACGAGGTGACCGAGAACAGCTCGGGACAGGTCGTCTACACGGGGCAAGACACCCAGACCACGGTCAGCATGGGCACCGACGCGTCCGACAGAACCTTCACCGTGCGCTCCACCAACAAGTCCAAGAAGTGGAGCGACCCTTCCCCCGCCTCGAACGCGGTGCGTTTCTACCAGCCGCCCTCCGCCCCCACCGGTTTCTCACTGAAACCCACCGGGGTTCCCAACCAGGTGACCTTCTCCTTCAACGCCAGTTCCGGGAACGGCGTCCGGGCCGACGAGATCAGCTACCGGTGGAACGCCAACGGCGCCAGCGGCACCGTCTCCAATGGCCAGACGCTCACCAACGGGGCCTTCGCCAACGGTCGTGACGTCCAGGTCACCCTCACCCCCGTGGCAAACGTCAAAGGGGAAACCACCGAGGGAGAGTCGGCCTCGGCCTCCGTGAACGCCTACGGCCCCCCGTCGGCACCCAGCATCTCCGCTTCCGGTGGCTACCAGTCGGTGACCTACACCTGGAGCGCCGACGTCAACAGCGGGGGTCGCAGCTCCACGGTCACCATCGACAACCAGCAGGTGGCCGCCAGCGGCAGCACCACCCGCGACGGTCTGGGCGCCAACAGCCAGTCGTGCGCGACGATCACCGTCACGAACTCAGAGGGCCAACAGGCCAGCAACCAGGCGTGTGGCACCAGCTGGCAGGCCCCCGAGACCAACGACCGCAGGGGTGCTGAGGCCACCGGATGCCCCGCAGGCTGGGGCAGGTGCGACGCCTACGAGGTCCGGCTCCAGCGTTGGAAGCCCAACAGCACGGTGCACTGCAACATCCCCAGCACCACGGGTGAGGACGGCAACGTCGACATCCGGGTGGATGCCAACGGCTCCTGGGGCTGGGCCCGATACAAGGACACCTGGCGGATCGGCACCCAGGAAATCGCCGGTAACGTCACCGAATACTGCACACAACAGTGAGCGGCGAGAAGGAGCAGTCATGACAGTAACCCCCGAGCACGCCGCCTGGTTCGCGGACACCTTCACCAAACTCACCGACAACGTGGGGCAGGCGCTACTGGGCAAGGCATCCGTGATCAGACTGGCCCTGACCTGCATGTTGGCCGAAGGGCACCTCCTGCTGGAGGACTCCCCCGGAACGGGCAAGACCGCCCTCGCGCGGGCCATCGCCGCCACGGTCCAGGGCAGCCACAATCGCATCCAGTTCACGCCCGACCTGCTGCCCTCCGACATCACCGGCGTCACCATGTACGACCAGTCGACGCGTCAGTGGGAGTTCCACAAGGGCCCCGTCTTCGCCAGCATCGTCCTGGCCGACGAGATCAACCGCGCCTCGCCAAAAACCCAGTCCGCACTGCTCGAGGTGATGGAAGAGGCCATGGTCACCGTCGACGGGGTGCGTCACCCTGCCGGTCGTCCCTTCATGGTGATCGCCACCCAGAACCCCATCGAGCAGGCCGGCACCTACAAATTGCCGGAGGCCCAGCTGGATCGCTTCCTGATGAAGACCAGCGTCGGCTACCCCGACCGTGCCGCCGCGTCGCAGATCCTGCTGGGCGCAGCACAACCGGATCGGTCGAAGTCATTGACGGCGGTGATCTCCCAGCAAGCCGTCAGCGAGATGAGCGACCTGGTCAAGGAGAACTACATCGACCCCACCATCGTTGACTACATCCAGGACCTGGCTGAGGCCACCCGTCAGGACAAGGACACCGCGATCGGCGTGTCCACGCGGGGCGCGATCGCCATGGTGCGTGCCGTCCGCGTCTGGGCGGCGGCCCACGGTCGCAATTTCGTCATGCCCGACGACGTGAAGGATCTCGCCGCCCCGGTGTGGACGCATCGCATCATCATGGCACCCACCGCCGAGTTCGCCGGTTCCACCGCGTCCCGGGTGATCACCCGGGCACTGAACTCCGTGACCGCCCCCGCAAGCCGGGCACAGAGCGGATCGTGAGTTCCCTCAAAGCGTTACTCAAGCAGATCCTGACGCTGTGGCAGCGTGTCCGCAGCATCGGGTTCGTCGCCATTGTCACGCCACTGGGATGGGCGACGCTGGTCATCGGTGGGGTTTCCGCGATCATCGGGTGGTCGCGCGGCTGGTTGGAATTCCGCGGACTCACCTTCCTGGCGCTGGTGCTGTTCGTCGTCGCGGTACTGCTGACGCTGCGGCGCCCCGCCCACGACGTGCTGCTGGAGCTGCACCAGCCGCGGGTCCCTGCCGGGGAACCCGGCCTGGGCCGGGTGCTGCTGCGCGGGCGTCCCGGCGGCACGCCCGCCGCCACCATCGAACTGCCGGTGGGCAAGGCGGTGGCGCGATTCCGGGTGGCGTCGTTGGGTGAGAACGACGAACACGAGGAGCTCTTCAGCATCCCGACCCGACGCCGGGGCGTCATTCCCGTCGGCCCGGTACGTGCAGTGCAGGCCGATCCGGTGGGTCTGATCCGCCGCACGAAAGTGTTCAGCGAACCGATGGAACTGTTCGTCCATCCCCGGATGGCGCCGCTGGAACTGGCGACCGTCGGTTTTCTCAAGGACGTGGAGGGCATCACGACCGCGAACCTGTCAAGCTCTGACGTCAGCTTCCACGCCCTGCGCGACTACGTCCCCGGCGACGACCGGAGGGCCGTGCACTGGCGCACCACGGCCCGTACGGGACGCCTCATGGTGCGTCAGTTCGAGGAGACGATGCGTGCCCATCTCCTGCTGATGCTGTCCACCCTGCGTGACGATTACGCGAGCGAGGACGACTTCGAAACCGCGGTCAGCGTGACCGCGTCACTGGCCGTCGCGGCGTTGCGGGAGGAACGACAGGTCAGCCTGTACACCTTCGAGGGGCCGGTGGCCTTCCCGAACGCGATGGGCGCGCTCGACGAGCTGTGTCGGGTGACGCAGATCGACAAGGGTCCCGACCTCAGCCAGGTGGCGCTCCGGGCGGGACACGACACCCCGGGGGCATCGGTGGCGGCTTTCGTCACCGGCGGCACCGACCCTGCACAGCTGCGTGCCGCACAGCTGGTGCTGCCACCCCAGGTCATGACGTTCGCGCTGCGCGTCAGCTCGGACCTGGAGATGGCACACCGTCAGCTCGGCGATCTGACGGTTCTGGACCTGCCGGTGCTCGACCAGCTGCCCCTGGTGATGCGGGGTCTGTCGTGAAGGGCGTCGGACTGCGGTGCATCGGGGTCTGGCTGCTGCTGATCCCGTCGGTGGTAGCACTCCAACCGGCTTTCGGAGGCTGGCCCGGTTTCCTACCCGGAATGGCCGGGATCACCCTTGGTGTGCTGGTCGGCTACCTGACGGCCCGGTTCAGGCTGTCGCTGCTGTTGACCGTCCTGGCAACACTGGTCACCTATCTACTGTTCGGCGGCGCGTTCGCCCTGCCACGCACCACCATCGCCGGGTTCGTTCCGACCCTGGACACCGTTCGTCGTCTGGTGTTGCTCAGCGTCCAGAGCTGGCGTGACCTGCTGACGGTGGCTACCCCGGCCGACGATTTCACCGGCCCCGCCGTGGTGCCGTGGCTGCTGGGGCTGCTGGGAGGCGTGGTCGCCGCGACGCTGGCGGCCCGCACCCGCGCCGTGTTCTGGCCGCTGCTACCGTCCCTGGTGCTGTTGATCGTGAGCATCACCATGGGGGTGCGCACCGCACCGACCGCGACGTGGCTCGGGGCCGCTCTCGGCGCGGGCATGCTGGTGTGGGTGTGGGTTCACCAGACAATGACCCAGCGCGCCGACAACGCTGACATCCTGGTGAACAACCAGGCCGAGTCGTCCCAGACTCTCCGCCGGGCGATGGCGGCGGCGGCACTGCTCGGTGTCGGGGTCTCGGCAACGGTCATGGCCACGGGAATCACCGGAAGCAACACTCACCGCGACGTGTTGCGCGACCACATCGCTCCCCCGCTGAACCTGCGCAACTACCCCTCTCCCCTGATGAGCTACCGCCGCTACGAGGTGGAGCAGAAGGACACGACCCTGTTCACGGTCACCGGCATGCCCGCTGGGAGCCGGTTGCGACTGGCGGTCATGGACACCTACGACGGCAACGTGTTCAACGTGTCCCAAGACGCCAACCACTACCTACGCACGGGTCGCAGCATCACCCAGGACATCGAGGCCAGCACGACCCTGCAGGTCTCAGTCGGCGAGTACAACGGGATCTGGGTGCCACTGGCCGGATCGCCGCGCTGGCTGGAGTTCTCCGGGAACCGGGCCGATCTGATGGCCGACGGCACCTACTTCAACCAGAGCGCTCAACAGGTTCTCGCGACGGCCGGAACGGAATCGGGGGACGTCTACCGGTTGGAGTCCTCCACGACCACGGAACTCACCGAGGAGCAGCGAGCGGAACTGGGTGCCACCGTCCCGGGGAATGCCCCGCTGGCCAAATTGGAACGGGTCCCCGAGATCATGTCGTCGTTGGCCGTCGAGTACGCCGAGGGCAAGTCCACCGCCTTTGAGCAGATGGTGGCCATCGAGACCAAGCTCAGGACCGACGGCTACTACTCGGATGGCTCCAAGGACAGCAACCGCTCCCGTCCCGGGCACACGACGGAACGCCTGTCCACGATGTTCCAGAGTCCGATCCTGGTGGGTGATGACGAGCAGTACGCCACTGCGATGGCCATCATGGCGAACCAGCTGGGAATTCCCGCTCGGGTGGTGCTCGGTTTCTACCCCGAGGAGAACCCGGGTGAGGTGTGGGACGTGAAGGGCACCCAGGCCCACGTCTGGGTGGAGGCCAACTTCGCCGATGTCGGGTGGGTGAGTTTCAACCCCACCCCCGACCGGGACAAGCAGCCCAACACCGAGGTGCCCAAACCCAAACCCAAACCCAAACCGCAGGTCGATCCACCGCCGAACCCGCCGGAGAAGGTCCCGGAGGAACCGGTGATCCCGGACCGGGAGGCCGACGACCGGGACGGCGACGACGACTGGAAAATCGACTGGGGGCTGATTTTTGCGGCACTTGGTGCGGTGGGAGGAATCGGGGTGATTTCGTCCCCGTTCCTGGTGGTGCTGGGATTGAAGATTCGCAGGACCGGACGTCGTCGCAACGCCGCCACTGCCCAAGAGCGCCTGGTGGGAGCCTGGGACGAGATCGTGGACCGGGCGCGGGATCTTGGATTCCAGCCCGCGCAGAGCAGGACCCGTCGTGAGACCGCCTCCGAGTTGCAGCGCCTCCACCCCGGGATTGCCTTCGCCGAGACAGCGGAAAGGATCAACACGGCCGTGTACGGACCCGTCCCACCCGAGGCCCCGGTGGCCGAGACGGCCTGGCGGGTGACCGACGGCATCACACACGAGTTGGTCAAGGACCTTCCGTGGTATCGCCGGGCCCTGGTGGCGCTGTCGCTGCGTTCACTGCGCCGGACAAAGGTGGAACCCAGCACCACGCCCCAGGAGGAACCTGATGGCACGTAAGCAGCAGATCCCCGAAAAATTCACAGGGGCCACGGTGACCGCCATCCGACGCGCTTCGGCTCGTTTACTGCTGGCCTTGCTGGAAGTCCTCCTGGCGGGGGTCGTGATCGGACTCCAGCTGTGGGCCGGCAAGCTTCACATAAAGATCGACGCCGTGTGGGTGGTGCTCTGTTCCGTGGCCTTCGGAGTGTGGCTGCTGATCAACGCCGTGATCCTGCTGTTCCAGTCGCGAACCATCCCTGCACTGATGCTGGGATTCGAGTACAGATCGGTGGAAACCGGCCAGCGTGCCGGCGGCAAGGCCTTTCTGGGGCGGCTGCTCACGGCCCTGCTGTTCTACGCGACCCTCGGGGTCATGGGGATCCTGATGGCTGCCACCTATCGGAACGGGCAGTCAGTGGTGGATCGCTGGCTCGGGCTGGTGGCGATACATCCGAAACGAATCCGCGACGTCTTCGACCCGGCTGCGCTGGTCCCCCCGACTCCTCCGGCACGTGTACAGCAGGTAACCATGCCCGGAATGACCTCCTCCCCCCCTCTGTACTCCCCGCCCGTTGCTCCTCCGGGCCCCCAGCACCCCGCCCCGGCCCCTGCAGCGTTCACCGCTGCGCCCTTCGCCCCACCCCAGGAAGCTGCCGGGCAGCCCAGCGCCCTCAGGAACCTGCCGGGTTTCCCCACATCCCAGGCGGCCCCTGCGACGCCATCGCCCATCCCTTCATCACAGGCACCGGGCACGGCGCCACCCGTGGACGAGACCGAACTGGATGCGAACCTCGCCGTCCCGACCGGAATCACGATCCGTTTCGACGACGGAACATCCCTGCTGCTGGAGACCACCATGGTTCTCGGACGCAACCCCATCACACCCGATGGTTTCTCGGACGCCCGCTTGGTCGACCTGCCGGACCCGTCGATGCAGATGTCGAAAACACACGTCGTGATCATTCCCGAGGCGAAAAAGGTGAAGATCATGGACGTCGGTGCCCGCAACGGGGTCGTCCTCGAACTGGACGGAACGAAAGTGCGGATCCCCCCGCAGCAGGTGATCGATCTTCCCGACCAGGCGACGGTGCATTTCGGCGGCCGATCCTTCCAGGTGGTGTCATGATGACCGACAGGACACGAGTCGGCACGGACCAGCCGAGGTTCACGGTACGTCACGGGGGCTGCTCCGACCGGGGGCAGGTGCGAAAGCGCAACGAGGATTCGTTCCTGACAGCCGCCCCGTATTTCATCGTCGCGGACGGCATGGGTGGGCATTCCAATGGTCAGGATGCTTCCCAGACAGCCGTGGAGACGTTCCGACCCCGGAATGATCTGATGTGGGCCACATCCGAGGGGGTCATTGGCGGAATCAGCAAGGCAGCTGCGGCGATCCGGAGACTCCCCGGCACAGGCCGCCCCCCAGGCAGCACCATCGCAGGGGTCGGGCTCAGTATCCAATCCGGTCATCCCTGCTGGCTGGTGTTCAACATCGGTGATTCCCGGGTGTATCTGCTGCGCCGCGGACTGCTGACCCAGATCACCGCCGACCATTCCATCCGTCACGAAGGACCCGACAGCATCAGCCGCAACGTCATCACCCGTGCGCTGGGGGGCGGACTGACACAGCCGCTGCAACCCGACCAGTGGCTGATTCCCGCCCTGCCGCACGACCAACTACTGATCTGCTCCGACGGGCTCTACATCGACCTGACACAGCAGTTGATGACGGCGATCCTGCTGGGGGACGGCAATCCCCAGCGAAAGGCCGAGGCCCTGGTCGATGCTGCCAACGCAGCCGGGGGACGGGACAATGCAACAGCCGTGGTCGTGGTCGCCGATGACGTCGCCCCGGTGTCCGGGGCGGCCATGAGAATCAACGAGGCCACGGTGCGCGATGACGAGACCGAGACAGCTCAGGAGGAGGAACTGGTCCCATGACCAAACGATGGGCCCCCGGAGCCTGCAAACTACTGGCCTGGGAACAGGGCGTAGCACTGCTGGACAGCGAGATCAGTGACGAACAGGCCGAGAAACTCTGGACAACCGTGCAACACGAGGCGAAGCTCGCAACCTTCCTGCAGGCCCTGATGGAAGCCACGGGCGCAGGGTTGTTGAGCATTCCGCCCTTCGCCGTGGCAATCCTGGACGAACGCGGAGCCCACGTGGCTGTTCGTGGAGGATGGCTCGTTTCGGTGCGCACCGTCGATCAGGACATCAGGCTCAACGGCGAGAACATCACCACGTGGGAGGAGAAGCTGGTGGCGGGCGCCGTCGCAGTGGAACTCCAGACATCCGGCAGCCACGACCGGAACCTGCCGCTCACGGGTGGAATCGTCGACGCCGGTCGCGTGCTGTGGTCTTGGGGGGATGAATCACCGTTCCCGTCAACCCTGACGGCCCCGGTGGAGGTGGCGGCCGAGGTGAGATCCCCGGGTGAGCAGCGAGCAGAGACTTTGGTCGATCACGTCCCAACCATGATCCCGAAGGACGACCGCAGCCACCAGGACGACCAACCCAAAACACCAGAACACACACAAGAACCCGGCCAGGACACCGGGGATGCGGGCGTAATGCTCACGGTTCCGAAGAGGAAACTTCCAGATCCGGGAAACCCTCAGGATTCCAGAGGACAGACCACCCTGGTTGTGCCCGTCGATCCGGACTCGGTCGTCCCCGACAGCCCCTATGCTCACCTGTGGGACGACTCGGCAGAGGTGGCGGATCCTGGGATGAGCGGCGGGGAGAACATCGAGGCGAAACCGGGTGAACCGAATGCACAGCCCAGCACCAGAACCACGGCCGGCGAATTGCGCGACGGATTGACCGTTGCGGCGAACGACGAGATCCCGATCGCCTCGTTCCCCAGTACTCGCGGCCCGCAGGTACTGGCATCCTTCTGCGCCGCCGGACACCCCAATCCCCCGCAGCGGGTCCAGTGCTACGAGTGCGATGCTCCTGTCAGCGGCCAACCCCAGTTAGTGGAACGGCCACAATTGGGCTGGCTTCGCATCACCGGAGGCGAGACGGTGCCGTTGCACGGCCCCGTGGTCGCGGGACGCAACCCCAGGAGCACGGCTTTCTCATCACCGGAGCCACCACGTTTGATAGCTCTGCCCCACCGTCACATTTCCAGCAACCACATCGCCTTCATCCTGGAAGGCTGGTCAGTGCTGGCTCGTGATCTGGGATCCAGCAACGGCTCCTACCTGCGACGCCACGGCAACCCGCCCGTCCGCCTACCGGAGAACGACACCCTCCTGGTACCCGGAGACGTAATAGACCTGGGACACGGGGTGTTCATCAACCTGGATCGGATTCCCTGACATGCCACCACGCAAACCCGCCCCGGAAATTCCCGGATTCACGTTGATCGACTGGCTGGGCGGCGGCGGTTTCGCCGACGTTTTCCGGTACCACGACCACAGCCTCGATCGCGAGGTGGCCATCAAGGTTCTGCATCGCGGCGGAAGCACCGACAAGGCGCGTCAGGCTTTCCGCACCGAGGCCAGCCTCATGGCCAAGCTCAGCAGCCACCCCAACATCGTCAGCGTCTTCCAAATGGGGGTGGCCGGCGACGGTCGTCCTTTCCTGGTGATGGAAATGTGCGCGACTCAACACCTGGGAGACACCAGTTCCCGCAGACCCTACAGCCCCGCGAAGGCGATGGAACTGGGAATCCAGATCGCAGGTGCGGTCGAGACCGCCCACCGGCTGGGAATTCTTCACCGCGACATCAAACCCTCCAACATCATGTTCACGGCCTTCGGCCGGCCCGCCCTGACCGACTTCGGCATCTCGATTTCCTTGGATCAGGGGGCGTCGGCCCAACTGGCCATGAGCCCCCTGTGGGCGCCGCCGGAGCAATTCGGAAGCTCGGCGGGAAGCATTGGCCCGTGGAGCGACGTCTACTCCTTGTCAGCGACGGTCTGGGCACTGATGGTGGGTCACAGCCCCATGTACCTCCCGGGCGAGTCGAACGACCGGCTGAACCTAGAAGCGCGGATCAGGACCATGCAGGTGCCCCGGACCTTGCGTCCCGATGTGCCCGAGGAACTGGAACGGGTGCTTGCTGTGGGCATGGCCAAGGATGCGCACGCACGCTTCCAGACCGCCATCGAATTCGCGCGAGCGTTGCAGAGTGTCCAAGGTGTGATCAACCAGCCCGTCACGTCCATTGACGTGTTCACCGAACCCGGACAGGAACACTACGACGAGGAGGAGCTGCTCGACGAGGGAACCCGGATCTCAGGGTTCCAGTTGATCGACCCCGACCAGGTTGACCAGACCAGCAGTGCCACCGGCCCCACCTCCGGTTCGACGACGCTGGAGGGACGGGACTCCACCGGTGGCGGGTACGGTTCAACACCTGTAATTCCAGCGGCCGTGCTGCAACACGGCCGCGGCGTCGCCGCTCCCGGTCTGCGAGATTTCACCTTCACGGGCGAACCTCCGGAGCAGCTGCCGACAGAGCCCGTCGATGTGCTGCGTTCCGCACCCCCGGCCCCCGAAACCCCCGTCAGTCGACGTCCCCCCTGGAAATTGATCGCATCCGTGGCTGTCGCCTTGGCCGTGGTCATCGGAGCGGTTTTGGTGTTCACGCTCAACCGGGGGCAGGGAGCCACCACCCCAGATGTCACCGCCAGCACGAGCCGCAGCGGCCGTCCGGCGGATCCCCTCGTCATAGTTCCCAAGGTCACGGACCTGACGGGACACATCGACGGCGACAAGGCGACATTCACGTGGACCAACCCAGCTCCCGAACCGGGGGATCAGTTCCGCTACACGCTGTTAGATCCCCGCAATGGAACCGCCTACGAGGCAACCAGCGAAACCACCGTCACCGTATCGAAACTTCCGGGTGACACGTGCCTGGAGGTGGCGTTGACCCGCAAGAACGGTCGGAGTTCCGAACCGGCCAAAGTGTGCGCGGCATGAGTACTCTGCAGATCGACTTCGCCGGCGAGGTGTACCAGGTGGAGCCGGGGCAGGAGTTCGTCATCGGACGCACCGGCGATCTCGCCATCGAGGACAACCCATACCTGCACCGTCAGTTCCTGTCCATCCGCCACGACAGACAGATGTGGTGGGTGCACAACGTGGACAGCCGTATCCCGGCCCGCCTATCAGACATCAACTGCTTCACCACCAGCACCCTTCCACCCGGTGCAGGTCTGTCGCTGGTGTTCGAGTCGATGCTGCTGACCTTCAACGCCGGGCAGGTCGGTTACGAAATCGAGCTGTCACTGGCCTCCTCGGTGTTCCAGATGGTGGTGCTACCGGAGGAGGACCTGGGGGACACCACCATGGGGAAACCCGCTTCACCCATTCACAGCTGCTGGCGATCCTGGCCCTCGCGGAGCCCGTGCTGAGCCGAGCCGGAGTGGGAAGCTGGCAGATTCCGTCGGCCGGTGAGGCTGCGGCACGCCTGGGATGGGCCCAGACCCGCTTCAACCGGAAACTCGACAACGTGTGCGACAAGCTCGACAAGGCCGGGGTGAAGGGGCTGCACGGCGGGGTGGGGTCCTTGGTCAGCAGTCGTCGCGCCAACCTCGTGGACTGGGCGGTGTCATCCCGCCTCGTGACCACCGAGCACCTGCCCGTACTGGACATCGAGGCAGCACAAAACCGCACGATGATGGAGGACTGATGCAGCTCCGGGTCACTCTCAGCAGAGGAGATTCCTTCCACAACGTGCTCATCACCGCCGACGCCACCGCCACCGATGTGGCCACCGCCATTCTCAGTGAAGGATTGTCCGAGCCGCTCGAAACCTCGGGGCCACGCCCGACCCTGCAGGTCCAGGACCCCCTTGGGCACGTCGCGGTGCTGTCTCCCGATGCCGCGGTGGCAGAGTCCGGGGTGCATTCCGGAAGCATGATCCGGGTGGTTCCTGAGCCCGAGAACCATGCGGGCAGTGAAACGGTCGGCGCCGTGCTGCGGGTGTTGGACGGCCCGGACACGGGGCTCGAGGTGCCGCTGCGAATAGGGGCCTCGAGGATTGGGCGTTCCCACAGCGCCGACGTCCGGCTGAGCGACCCGAAGGTGTCGAAACTCCACGCCCGGGTTCTTGTGGGCACCACCATCGACATCATCGACGACAACTCCGCCAACGGAGTGCTGGTCGGAAACCAGCGGATCAACCGGGCCACGCTGGGAGCCGGTGACATCGCGGTGCTCGGCAAAACCCAGCTGCGCATCGACGCCATGGCAGGTGCGCGCGGCGGTGCCAGCGTCGAGGTGGCCTACATGCGTCCCCCTCGGGTGCTGTCCCGGCCCGTGTCCATGGAACTGGAACTACCGGACGTTCCCGAACCCCCGACCCGCGCACGATTCCCGTTGCTGGCGCTCATCGGCATGGTGCGTTCCGAACGGGTGTTCGCGTCCGTCTCGACCGAGGCCGTCGACCTGGAGACGGCCCATGCCCTAGCCAGGACCATGTCGCCGCTAGTGGACGCCTCCTCGCCGGTCGAGGACGAATCCGACCTGCCACGCATGGTGTCCGTGGTCGGTCTGTTGGGGTCGTCGGTGGACGACCCCGAGCAGGTGCTGTCGCGGTGGCAGGACAACGGGTCCTACGTGAACCGGTCGGCCCCTGCCGTGCCCCGGGAACGCGCCGGGGATCTGCGTGCCATCGTCGGGCACGCCGGTCTGGAACCGTTCACCATCGACCTACGCTCCCAGGGGCCGCACGCCCTGGTGGGTGGCACCACGGGAGCCGGCAAGTCCGAGTTTCTCCAGGCCTGGGTGCTCGGTATGGCCCACGCCCACAGCCCGGATCGGGTGACCTTCCTGTTCGTCGACTACAAGGGCGGTGCGGCCTTCGCCAAGTGCGTGGAGCTTCCGCACTGCGTCGGGATCGTGACCGACCTGTCGTCCTACCTGGTACGGCGCGCACTGCGGAGCCTGCGGGCGGAGATCCGCTACCGCGAGCACCTGTTCAACGCCAAGGGCGTCAAGGATCTCATCGAGTTCGAGAAACGCGGCGACCCGGAGTGCCCGCCGAGCCTGATCATCATCGTCGACGAGTTCGCGGCCCTAGTCGGTGAGGTACCGGAGTTCATCGACGGCGTGGTGGATGTGGCACAGCGTGGTCGTTCGCTCGGACTGCACCTGGTACTGGCGACGCAGCGCCCAGCCGGTGTGATCAAGGACAATCTGCGGGCGAACACGAACCTCCGCGTGGCGCTGCGCATGAACGACGAGCACGACTCCACCGACGTGTTGGGCAGCCCCGTCGCAGCCTCCATCGACCCGGCGAACCCGGGCAGGGGGGTCGCGAAGATGGGGCCGGGACGACTGATCCCGTTCCAGTCGGCGTTCCCGGGTGCCCGCACCCCCGCGGAGCCCCCCGCTCCTCCCATCGACGTCGACGAGCTGGACTTCGGAATGGTGACGCGGTGGAAGATTCCCCGCGCCTCCGCCTCCGGCGACCAGGTGGAGAAGGACATCGAGCGGGTGGTGCGCACGGTGTCACAGGCCTCGATGCTGGGACGAATCCCGACTCCCCGTCGACCCTGGCTGGACACTCTCAGCGAGTCCTACGACCTTCTGACATTGAAACAGCAGCGCGATTCCACCCTCATGCTGGGTGTCGTGGACGACCCGGACAACCAGAGCCAGTACCCGGACGCTTTCCATCCGGACGAGACCGGGAACATCGTCTATTACGGGGCCGGCGGGTCGGGCAAGACCACGGCGCTGCGGTCGCTGGCGATCGCGGCCTCCATCACGCCGCGGTCCGGCCCTGTTCACATCTACGGCCTGGATTTCGCGGGTGGCGGTCTCAACATGCTCGAGCCGCTGCCGAACGTGGGTGCCATCATCTCGGGCGACGACGACGAACGGGTGTCGCGGCTGATGGAGATGTTGACCAAGAAACTGGACGAACGAGCAGCGGCTTTCAACGCAGTGGCAGCCGACGTCCTCAGCAAGTACCGGCAGCAGCCGGGCAAACAGGATGAACCTCGTATCCTGATCCTGCTCGACGGTTTCCAGAGTTTCCGCACCGAGTACGACTCGGGGTTGCAGCGGGCGAAGACCTACTCCCAGTTCCACAGGTTGCTGGCGGAGGGCCGTGCCGTCGGGATCCACGTGGCGGTCACCGCAGATCGTGGGGCCGCGATTCCTTCGGCCATGCAGGGTTCCTTCCAAGAACGGATCGTGTTGCGGATGAGTGACACGGATCAGTACCTGACCCTCAACGTCCCGAAGGACGTGCTGAACAACGCCAGTCCTCCGGGACGTTGCATGAACAGCCGCAACGGCAACGAGATGCAGCTGGCGGTGCTTGGCAGCGACCCGTCGCCGCCGGCCCAGGCCCGGGAGATCGAGCTGCTGGCCCAGAGCATCGCACAGTTCCAGCGCACCCGTCCCGAGCCGGTGAGGCGGTTGCCCGCACAGGTATCGGCCGACGAGCTCCCAGTCACGGTGGGTGGCCTCCCGACGCTGGGTCTGGAGGATCAGAGTCTCGGACCGATCGGTTTCGAACCGCAGGGGGTGTACCTGCTGGCCGGGCCGCCGAAGTCCGGGGTGTCGTCGCTAGTACGGTGGCTTGCACAGTCGATGGCGAACGCCCACCCGCAGGTGCCGAGGATTCTGCTCACGGCCCGGCCCTCGCCGCTCGCCAAACTGCCCCTGTGGACGGCGGCGATCACGGGACCCGACCGGGTGCAGGACTACATCAACAACCAGTTGAAGCCCTACCTCACCACCGAGGCCGAGCCGGGACAGCCGCGGGTCGCAGTGTTCGTGGAGCAGTTCTCGGAGCTGGCCGGTTCGCTCGCGGACGCGACGTTGGCGGAGGCGTTGAAACTGGCACGCCGCAACGGGCACCTGATGGCGGGGGCCGGGGAGACGGCCTCGTTCTCGGGTTTCAACTCCAGCATCCCGGAGCTCAAGGGAGCCCGCCAAGGTATGTTGCTGCAACCCGAAACCACGGACGGCGACATCTTGAAGGCCACCCTGCCCCGATCCCGAGCCGCTGATTTCCCGCCGGGCCGCGGTTTCTGGGTGAGCGCCGGCAACGTCGTCAAAGTCCAGGAGGCTTATTCACAGAACGGCCAGCCACCACCAGAGACGCATCCTGAATAAATAGATTGGACGGTTCGTTTCAGATAGAATAGGTGTTGAATAAAACATTAACGAAACGAGCCGCTGAATGTATAATAGCACAGGCCTAGTTGACGATCAGTTCAACGCCCTCTACGAGTGCCTCAAGGCGGCAATATGCAACAGTCTTAAACAAGACAGAAAAACCGGTGCAGATTCCGACAGTTCTAGGTATCATAGGGGCACTCGACAGGTACCCAAGGACACCGCCCTCCTGATCGACGGTACGCTCCTGCCCTGCTGGAGATGGAAAGCCGAGAAGACTATCTTCTCAGGCAAGCACCGCCACAGTGGCGTCAACGTCCAGAGCCGTCACTGACACCCACGGAAACCTCCAGTGGATCTCACCCATCCTCGAAGGGAGTATCCATGACGTGAAAGCATTCGATACCCACGAAATCCTGAGGCACCTAAAAGCTAGAAACATCATCGCTGACAAAGGCTACATCGGCCGCGGACTCCACACTCCGGCCAGAACCCAACCCGGACGAAAACTAACCGAGCTGGAAAAAGACTATAACCAACGAATCAACCACATCAGATGGCCCATCGAACGTGTCATCGCGCACCTCAAAACCTGGCGCATCCTCCACACCATCTATCGCCGCCCATACTCGACATTCCAAACCACAGTCAACGCCATCACAGGAATCATCTTTGGGATTCTGTGAATAAGCCTCATGGTGACATACAACTATCTTCTCCCGGATGACTGGGTCCAGGTGCGACTGGATCCACTGGATCGTTCGTCGGTCAAACAGTTGACTGATCGGATGTTCGCGGACATCGATGACGAGGTGACGCGCGTCCGCGTCTCCGGCTGGGTCACTAGCCGGATGACGACCCAGCTCGAGGAGATCTCGAGCCAGGGAGCCTGGGCGGCCTACCTGCCTGCCGAGGATCCCCGGCTCTCCCCGGTACGGCCCATGATCGTGACCCGCCCCTTCGACATGACAACCACGGATTCCGATCCCATGGAGGTACTCGTCGCGTTGGCCGCGGACTCGGACGGGGAGTTCTCGACGATCGAGCCCCAGAACATGGTGGGTTTGAAGATCCGGATGCCGGAGGATCCGGAGAAGGCCCTGCTCGATTCGCTCGCCGAGGTTCCCGAGGACATCCTCGAGTTGACCATCCGCGACGAGCTGCTGGCGGCGGCTGCCGAGACCACCCGGTTGTCGCGCCGCGTCCAGTACATCATCGGCGACCCCTCAGACCGGACCGCTGGATGGCGATCGAGGCATCCGTCAGCTGCATGCTGGCCGAGGAGGCCTCCACGGCCCTCGACGGGGTGGAGGAGTTCTTCGACGCCTGGGTGACTGCCGTGAGCTGGGTCGACGAGGATGACCCGGACGAGTCCGCCGAGGAGGAGAAGCCCGATGAGTGAACCGACACCCGTGGTGCTGCCGCTGCCGCCCAACATGCCGCAGGAGCAGGCACCGGCGTGGCTGAATGAGGTGTTCCCCGATCTGATGCGGACCGGTATCGTCACGGATCCCGAGGGCACGGCAGCCGTGCTCCTGGAAATGACGGCGTTTGGTATCCCCGAGCCTGCGGTAGCGTGCTGCGCCCTGCTGCTTCCCGACACCATGCCGCTGTTGGTCGCGGTGTTCGCCTCACCGGATGCCGGCGAGACAGCGATGCTGCCCAGCCTGCTTGTCGACGACACCCCGGGAGACACTGTCATCAAACGTGCCGACGAGACGGTGGATGCGCTCGGCATCCGGGTTTTCCAGGCGTCACGGGTGGTGTCCTCGTTCGAGAACGGGGAGAACAAATTGTTCCTCCGGGGCGCCTTGGCGGGCACTCGTCCGGTGAACGGCGTTGAACGCGACGTGTGTCTCTACTTCACCGGCAGCGAGATCGGCAACCTGACCACCGCGTTCTGGCCGCTGACCTCGTTCCTCGTCGGCGACCTCCTGCCTCAGCTCATTCAGCTCGGCGAGAACGCCTGACACAAGACTTGGCGGAGGCACGGTGGGGAACCGCCGCCAACCTATAGCAACATCCCCACGCAAGAAAGGAAGGACGACTCATGGCAGCGAATCTCAATGTCTCCTACGAAGCGATGGAGAGCGAGGCTTCTGCACTGGTCAGCGGTAAAGAAGAGATCACCCAGAAGCTGAGTGCCCTGAAAACCCGCATCGACAACCTGGTGTCCAATGGTTTCGTGACCGACCAGGCCTCTGGTGCGTTCAACGAGATGTACCAGAATTTCACGACCTCGGCCAGCAACACCATCTCGTCCCTCGACGGAATCGCCAACGGTCTGCGTTCATGGCAAACGCCATGCGCGAGACCGACTCCCAGATGGCGAGCCAGATCCGCAGCTGACCCTTTTCCCGGACGACGCCGGTTGCCCTGCCCGTGGCTTCACGCCACAAGCTGTGAACAACCGGCGTCGCTACTTTCTCAGTCGAAGATCGGACCGACGTCGCGGGACCGCTTGAGCTCGAAGAATCCCGGGTAGGCGGTGACTTTCACGAAACCGTCGAACAGCTCACCCGCGGCCTCGCCCTTCGGGGCGGGCGAGATGACGGGACCGAACAGCGCCATGCCGTTGA
>ERZ772968.632-NODE-632-length-17435-cov-9.259206_pt1 | contig 17435 bp, 17 predicted proteins | sample MGYA00580674_ERZ772968 | MGnify/ENA primary metagenome ERZ772968 (study PRJEB29015, sample SAMEA2737940) | human oral metagenome | biome: human oral; feature: human-associated habitat; material: dental | place: China | collected 2138 ...
AAGCCGTGATTTCTTTGGATGGCGATATTCTCGAAGGCAGTTTGCCAAATAAAAAGTTGAAGCTTGTACTTGCTTGGCTGGAAATTCATACAGACGAATTGGCTGCAAATTGGGATCTTTTGCGTCAAGGAAAAGAACCCTTCAAAATAGCGCCGTTACGCTGAAAGGAGTCATCTTTATGTTGCAACCCAAAGTTACGGCAGTAAAACCATTGCCCGATTACAAGCTGCTTTTGGATTTTGAAACGGGCGAGAAAAAGATTTTTGACGTCGGACCATACATCCAAGGAGATTGGTATGGCAAACTGCGCGACATATCGGTATTTCATACCGTGCATATCGCTGGACATACCGTTGCGTGGGCCGATGGACAAGACATCGCACCGCATGAGCTTTATGACGATTCCGTGCCTGCCAACTGAGTGCATTCAAAAACCATCAAAGGAGGACGCTTCCGCCATCATGAAGAAAATCAAGCGGCTCTTGCGCTTTTCCCTCTTTCTCCTCACCGTTTTCTGTCTCGCCTTCCTCGTCACAGGCAGTGCGGCGATCTTTCGTCCCGCGTTCTTCGACTCCATGCCGAAGATGCAGGAAGCTCGCCGCCTCATCTTTCTGCGTGATGCGGTCGCTGAGCGCGTGCGCCAGCGCGAGCGCTATGTGACGATCGACGAGATGCCCGACTCGCTCCTCGACGCCGTCGTCGCCGTCGAAGACAGCCGCTTCTACTCGCATCACGGCTTCGATCCCGAAGCGATCGCACGCGCGACGCTCGTCAATCTGCAATACGGACGCATCGAGGAAGGCGCGAGCACGATCACACAGCAGCTCGCCAAAAACCTCTTCCTGTCCGACGAGCAGTCCCTCGACCGCAAGCTGGAAGAAGCGCTGCTTTCGCTCGATCTTGAGATGCACTACTCCAAGGATGAGATTCTGGAGCTGTATCTCAACACGATCTACTTCGGCTCAGGCTTCTACGGCATACACGAAGCTTCTGTCGGCTACTTCGGCAGAGAGCCGCACGAACTCGACCTGCCCGAGACGTCAATGCTTGCAGGAATCCCCAATGCGCCTTCCGTCTATTCGCCCTACGTCGACTTCATGCTTGCAAAGAAGCGGCAGCTCGTCGTGCTCGACGCCATGGTGCGGACGGGCTGCATCACGGAATCCGTCGCAGAATCCGCCAAGATCAAGCCGCTCTACTTCGCACACTGACCGACAGGAGGCTTCTCACGCTTCCTCGTCTTGACGAAAAAGAGCATCGCAACGCACTGCAGAAGCCACGCGCCGCCGAGCATCATCAAGCCCATGCGGTTGTCCGAAAGGAAGTAGCCGCTGACGCTCATGACGCCCGTCACAAGCGCCATGGTCTTGAGCTTCGCCTGCCACGTCATGCCGTTGCCGTCGTTGAACGGGACGACGTATTTCTGATACAATTTTGTGGCGGCAAACCACCGATGGAGACGCTCCGAACTCTTGGCAAAGCAGAATGCCGCCAGAAGATAGAACGGCACCGTCGGCAACAGCGGCAAAACGATGCCCGCCGTGCCCAAGGCGAAGGCGGTCATGCCGACACCGAGCCAAAGATAGCGCATCAAGCGATTCGCTGAAATCATCCGATCTTCCTTTCTGTCCGTATTGTCCGTGCAGATTTTCAGCTGCACCCCGCCGCATAAAGAAGGGGCTGCCGCACAAGTCCGATCGACTTATGCGCAGCCCCCTTTCCTTTTATTTCTTTGCCTGTTCGTTGGCGGAGCGCTCGAAGTTCTTGTAGAACTGCTCCGACAGAGCCTTGTACGTTTCCGTATTCGCCTTCTGGCTTCTGTTCGCTACGATCTGATAGGTGTAGAGAAGCTCGTTCGTGCCCGAGCGGTAGACATCGAAGAAAAAGACGATGCGGCTGTTGTTCGCGACTGTCAAGACGACATAAGCATCGGCATCGGCGGCCACGTTTTCCTTGTAGACCTTTGCGGCCTGGCGGCGGTCGAGCGACTTGATGTCAACGCCCGTATTCTTCTGAATGTCGGCGGCAACCATATCATAGGAAAGCACATAGCTGCGCGCCACATTGCTTGCCTCATACATTGAAGCGAGCAATTCTTCCTTCGTCGGAGCGTCCTTCGTCGGCGTGTAGAGCGGCGCTGCGAGAGCAAGACGCTTGACGCTGACAATGTCGGCGCCCTCCGGAATCGTGACCTTGTCGGAGTTGGCGAAAGCAACCTGCATGCCGAACACGGTCAGGCAGACGAAAAGCATGACTTGGACAATCTTCTTCATTGAATCTTCCTCCTTGACTCTTTCTCAATCGGCATGAGGTCACTGCAAAAGGCCGTGACTCTTCAGCGCCTTTTTCAACGGTTCCAGATGCTCAGGCTCCAGCTCGGAAAGCGGCATGCGCAAGTGCCCCGTCTTGTAGCCCATGAGGCGCATCGCCGTCTTGACGGGAATCGGATTGACCTCGGAGAAGAGCGCTTCGATCAGATCCATGTAGTCAATCTGGATCTTCGCTGCTTCCTCAACCTTTCCCTCGAAGTACAGACGACACATATCGTGAGTCGCCTTCGGCGCGACGTTGGAAAGAACGGAGATGACGCCCTTGCCGCCGACGGAGAGGATCGGCACGATCTCATCGTCGTTGCCCGAATAGACGTTGAGCGAATCGCCGCAAGCCTTACGGATGCGCGCCACTGCCGCGAGGTTGCCGCTCGCTTCCTTCGTCGCGTTGATGCGCGGATGCTCGGCGAGACGGGCATACGTCGCGGGCAGAATGTTGACGCCCGTGCGCGACGGCACATTGTAGACGATGCTCGGGATATTGACATTGTCGGCAATCTTCGAGAAATGCTTGACAAGGCCTCCCTGCGTACACTTGTTATAGTACGGCGTCACGAGCAGCAGCCCGTTCGCCCCCGCCTTCTCCGCATACTGCGAAAGTTGGATCGCGTAGTTCGTATCGTTCGATCCTGTGCCCGCGATGACGGGGATGCGTCCGCCGACTGTCTCAACGACAAACTTGATGGCTTCCTTGTGCTCGGCATCGCTCATGGCTGCCGCCTCGCCCGTCGTTCCTGTGACGACGATGGCGTCCGTGCCGCCCGCGATCTGATCTTCGATGATGCGGCCGAACTCCTCGAAGTTCACGCCATCTTCCGTAAAGGGAGTGATGATGGCGACGCCCGCACCAGTAAAGATTGGTTCTTTCATTCCGAAGTCCCCCTTGATATTATCTCATTTGGAGAGAAACGCCGACGTATGCAGCGTTTCTCTTCATTATGGCATGACAAGGGAAGAAAGTCAATCAGCCGCACTGCCCAGAGCGTGCAGAAGCCCGCCGAAAAGGCCTGCATTTTCCTTCAGTTTTTCTTCATTGCCGAAGACGCACAGGACATTTTCCTTCATGCAGGCGTCGACGACGTCCGCCAGAGCACGAATGTCCGCCTGCCGCGTCGCAAGAATCTCGTCGCGCGACTTCTGGCGGTCGGCTTCCGTCACATGGCGCAGGAAGCCGTCCTGCGCGGCAAGTCCCTTGAGCTGCGGCGTGAGCGGCGCGTCAACCGTGCTGATCGTGCCGATGATGAACTTCACCATCTCGCGGTCGGACACGTCGAACCCGCGCAGATAATCCGCCGTCTTGTCAAATACTTCGAGCGTTTCCCTGAGGTTCGGATCGCGGTACGAGCCGAAGAACAGGAAGCCGACGCGGCTGAACTGCGTAAATGCGCCATAGGCGCCGCCCTGCACGCGGATTTTCGTCCAGAAGTAGTCGTAGCGCAGGATCGTCTCCAGAACGCTCATGCTGCCCGTGTAGGAAAAGCCGAGGCGCAGGAAGTTCGCCGCCTTGCCCACATACTGCACGCGGCTCGACGACAGAATCCCCTCGTTCTTCGCACGCACGTCGAAATGGTACACCTGCGGCTCTGCCTTCGCCTGCGGCAGACGGCGGCAGAACTTTGCGGCCTCCTCGGCGAACGTGGCATATTCGGCTTCGGCGAGCGTCACGCCGATGGTCAAATTGCCCTTTGTGAACACAAGCGGCAGGAGGCTTGCGAGTATCTGAGAAAGTTCCTCGAAGCGTTCCTCGAAGTGATCGGTGAGGTCGGCGATGAAGCTATAGAAGGACAGCATCGCCTGCTCGTTGTAAGCGCCCGCCGGCGACAGATAAGACGCGATGCGTGCCGCCATACTGCGCTGCGAGGCGCTCATGACGCGAGCCTCCATGACGGCGCGGCACTGTCCGCAAAGCTCCTCGATGCGCTTCTTGTCCGTGAACTTGCTCTCGGTCAGAACTTCCGCGAGAAACGAGAACAGTTCGGGCAATTTGCGTACGAAGGCGCGTGCACGCACGCGGAACATCGGCATGCAGGAATCTGGCTCGCCGTTTCGGACGGCGGCGGAATTTTCGTACGATATGCCGCCCGTATGGAGGTTCGAGAGATTCGACAGCTCGGCGTACGTATGGCTCTCTGTGTCAACCGCATCAAGAAGCTCGGTCAGCAAAAAGAGATACGGGATGTGCTCCTGTGGTACGCCCTGCGCATCGAAATAGAGGTTAACGTAGGCGATCTTGTTCGTGAAAATATCGCTGTGGAGCACCTTGCAGCCTTCGATCTCGCGCTCGGTGAGCGGCAGTTTCTCCACTTCCCTGCGAATATCGGAGAGTTCAAGAAGCGGGATCGTCGCCAAGGCTTCCGCCGTCTCTGGGCTTTCCTGCCGCTCCTTCAGGCGCTTGTTCATCTCGATGATGCGCTCGATCTCCTCGTGCGTGAGCGCCTGCTTCTTCTTTTCCAGCGCTTCGGCAAGCGCCGCCTCGCGCTCAGAGGAAAGCGTCTTGCTAGGCTTGAGTACGACGAGCGAACGATGCGCATTCTTCACGAGGTACTTTTCCAAGACCTCTTCAAAGTAGCGCCCTTTGAGTCCTTCGCGCATCTTCTGAAAAAGCTCCTCATAATAGAGGTAAAGCGCAGGGTCAGCATCGTAGAGCCAGCTGTTCATGATCTTGATGTTGTAGACAAGCCCCTTGGGGAACGTGCCGAAGTCCGCCTCACGCGCCTTGAATTCGAGGCGGTTGATCGACGCTTCGAGCAGCGTCTTGTCGATGCCGTTCTCAATGAGGTCGCGCATCGCCTCTTCCGTCAGGCGGCAAAGCTCCTCGGCGCGCTCCGCCTCCGAATTCGTGACGATGATGCTCAGATAAGGCTGGCGCAGCGCATCCTCGAAGGAAGCGCTGACGTCCTTGCCGATCTTCGCGTCCATCAGCGCTTTTTTGAGGGGCGCGGCTTCCGTCTGCAGGAGAGCGTGCTGCAGGATTTCAAGAGCGAGCATCGCTTCGGCATTGTCCGCCTCTCCCACGAGCCAATTCAGCGCCAAGAAGGTTTTCTCCGACTCCTTCTCCCCCTCGCTGATGGAATAAAAACCTTCCTTGCGAGCCATCTCACGGAAGGGCTGCTGCAAAGCGATCTCGGAATGCGGCTCAATTCGGTCGAACGCAGCGAGATATTCGCGGTCGAGATAGGCGAGCTTTTCCTCGATGTCCATCGCGCCGTAGAGGTAGATGTAGCTGTTCGACGGATGGTAGTAGCGGCTGTGAAAGGCGCAGAAATCCTCATACGTCAGCGTCGGAATCGCATCGGGATCGCCGCCCGACTCGAAGCCGTACGTCGTATCGGGATAAAGGGAGAGCATGATCTTGTTCTCAAGCACGTCATCGGGCGAGGACAGAGCGCCCTTCATCTCGTTGTAGACGACGCCGCTGTAGCGAAGCGGCTCTTCGGCATTGTCGATCTCGTAGTGCCAACCCTCCTGCTGGAAGATTTCAGGCGTCTCCTTCATCGAAGGATAAAAGACCGCGTCGAGATAGACGTCCATGAGGTTCTGAAAATCCTTGTCATTGCGGCTCGCCACCGGGTACATCGTCTTATCGGGGAACGTCATGGCATTGAGGAAGGTATTCAAAGAGCCTTTGACAAGCTCGACGAACGGCTCCTTGAGCGGGTACTTCCTGGAGCCGCAGAGCACCGAATGCTCGACGATGTGCGCCACGCCCGTATCATCCGCCGGCGTCGTACGGAAGCTGATGGAAAAGACTTTGTTGTCGTCGTCGTTTTCCAAAAAGAAAAGGCGTGCGCCGCTCTTTTCATGCACGAACGCATAGGCCTTCGCATCGATCTCCGGCACCGTCTGCTGCTTGAGCAGACGGAAGCCGTGGAGAATCTCATTTTCCTTGAGGTTCAACTTCATAGAGGTTCATTTCATCCTTTCCAATGCACGGTGCGCGATGTCCTTGCGGCAGAAGGCGTCCTTGAAATGCACGCGCCCGACGCCGCGATATGCCTTCTCGACCGCCGCGCGGATGTCCGCCGCCTCAGCGACGACGTTCAGCACGCGGCCGCCCGCCGTGACGATCTTGCCGTCCTTCTCTGCCGTTCCCGCATGAAAGACGAGGCATCCTTCCGCCTCAGCGTCGGCGAGACCCGTGATTTCCGCGCCCTTCTCGTAGGTCTTCGGATAGCCGCCCGCCGCGAGAACGACGGTCACAGCCGCGCCCGTGCTCCACGGAATCTCGACATCGGCGAGATTGCCGTCGACGCACGCCAGCATGATTTCGACGAGGTCGCCTTTGAGGAGCGGCAGCACGACCTCCGTCTCAGGATCGCCGAAGCGGCAGTTGAACTCGACGACCTTCGCGCCTTCCTCTGTGACCATGAGTCCTGCATAGAGGCAGCCTTTGTAGAGCCGCCCTTCCTGCTCCATCGCGCGGATCGTCGGCTCCAGAATCGTCCGCTGCACCTCGGCGACGAGTGCGGGAGGCGCGACGGGAGCGGGCGCATAAGCGCCCATGCCGCCGGTGTTCGGCCCTTTGTCGCCGTCGTAGGCGCGCTTATGATCCTGCGACGGAATCATCGCGCGGATCGTCTTGCCGTCGGTGAACGCGAGAATGGAAACCTCCTCGCCCGCCATGAATTCCTCGATGACGACGCGGCTGCCCGCTGCGCCGAATGCTTCGCCCTCCATGATCTCGTCGACGGCGGCAAGCGCTTCCTCCTCGGTCATGGCGACGACGACGCCCTTGCCCGCCGCGAGTCCGTCCGCCTTGATGACGATGGGCGCACCCTCGGCTTTGACGTAGGCGCGTGCGGCGGCGGCATCAGAAAACACTTCGTACTTCGCCGTCGGGATGCCGTACTTCTTCATGAGGTCTTTGGAAAATGCCTTCGAACCCTCAATCTCCGCCGCGAGCTTCGCGGGGCCGAATGCCTTGATTCCCTCCGCCGCCAGTGCGTCGACGAGGCCGCCCGCAAGCGGCGCCTCAGGGCCGACGACGACGAGATCGATGCCGTTCTCCTTGGCAAAAGCGACGACTGCCGCATTGTCCGTCGGAGAGATCTGCGGTACGCATTCGGCGATTGCCGCCATGCCCGGATTGCCCGGAATCGCATAAAGCTTCTCCGTCTGCGGACTATCCTTGAGCTTCCAGGCAAGTGCATGCTCGCGCCCGCCGCTGCCGATGACCAAAATCTTCATCTCGTTGCTCCTATTTCTCAATCTGCTCCGAAAGATATGCGGCGATGTGCTCATCGTAAACCGATGTATGACGGAAGGCCTCACGAGCGAGTTCCATGCGCTTCATGCCGCGCACGCAGCCGTCCTTTTGGATCATTTCCGCTACCTCATCGTAGTGCGAGGGATTCGTCACGACGGCAACGAACTTGAAGTTCTTCGCGGCGGCGCGGATCATCGCAGGGCCGCCGATGTCGATGTTCTCGATCGCCTCGGCGAGCGTCACGTTTGGTTTCGCCACGGTTGCATCGAACGGATAGAGGTTGACGACGACGAGATCGATCGGCGTGATCTTGTGCTCCTTCATCTGCTGTGCGTGCTTGGGATCGTCGCGCACGGCGAGGATGCCGCCGTGGATGTAGGGATTGAGCGTCTTGACCCTGCCGTCCATGATCTCAGGGAAGCCCGTGACATCGCTGACGTAGAGCACGGGGATGCCCGCATCGCGGATTGCCTTCATCGTGCCGCCCGTCGAGACGATCTCGACACCGGCATCATGCAGCTTGCGTGCGAACTCGACGACGCCCGTCTTGTCCGATACACTGATGAGAGCACGCTTGATTTTCATGGTCAACCTCCACCTTTCGTCTACAACAAACAAATAGCTTATTCCAAAATCGTCACATGGCGGCCTTCCACCTTGAGCCGCCCATCCACATAGAGCGCGATGGCGCGCGGATAGAGGATATGTTCCTGCTCCAACACCCGCGCGGCGAGCGTATCTTCCGTATCGTCATCCATGACAGGCACAGCCGCCTGCAGGATGATCGGCCCTGAGTCCATGCCCTCGTCGACGAAGTGAATCGTGCAGCCCGAGACCTTGACGCCGTAGGCGAGCACGTCGCGATGGGCGTGCGCCCCGCCAAACGACGGCAGGAGCGACGGATGGATGTTCAGGATGCGCCCGCAGAACTTGCGCACGAAGTACGGACTCAAGATGCGCATGAAGCCCGCGAGCACGACGAGCGTCACGCCCGCCTCTTCGAGCGCCGCGCAGAGCTTTTCCTCGAACTCCTCGCGCGTCGCACACGCTTTGCGATCGACGCAATGATGCGCTATACCCGCCTGTGCCGCGCGTTCCAAGGCCTTCGCTTCGGGTTTGTCCGTCAAGACGACGGCGATCTCAGCGCGAATCTCGCCCTGCTTCTGCGCCTTGATGATGGATTCGAGGTTCGTGCCGCGCCCCGAGCACAGGATGCCGAGAACTTCCTTACGCATCGAGAACCCCGCCTTTGATCGTCACATCGTGCGCACCCTTCTTGACGCAGCCGATCTCGTAGACCTCCTCGCCCGCTGACGCAAGGTGAGCGCGAATCTTCGCGGCCTCCTCGGGCGCGGCGATGATGACCATGCCGACGCCCATGTTGAACGTGCGGTACATCTCATGTCCATCGACATTGCCCCACTCTTGCAGCAGGCGGAAGATCGGCGGCGTCTGCCAGGCGGAAGCATCGACCTCTGCGGCAAGATGCTCGGGCAGGGCGCGCGGGATATTTTCGTAGAAGCCGCCGCCCGTGATGTGCACCATGCCATGAATGTCGAACTTTTCGATGAGCGGCAGACACACGCGCGGATAGAGCCGCGTCGGTGTCAGAAGCTCCTCGCCAAGCGTCTTTTGAAGCTCAGGGAAGGTTTCAGCTCCCGTGAAGCCCTTGTGCTCGAAGCAAATCTTGCGCACGAGCGAGAAGCCGTTCGAGTGAACGCCCGAGGACGGCAGCGCGAGCAGCACGTCGCCCTCCTGGACGCGCTCGCTCGTGATGATCTTCGACTTCTCGACGACGCCGACGGCAAAGCCCGCGATGTCGTACTCGCCATCAGCATAGAAGCCCGCCATCTCCGCCGTCTCGCCGCCGATGAGCGCACATCCCGACTCCTTGCAGGCGGCGGCAACGCCCTTGACGACAGCGGCCACCTGCTCGGGGACGAGCTTGCCGACGGCGAGGTAGTCGAGAAAGAAAAGCGGCTCTGCACCCTGCACGAGGATGTCGTTGACGCACATGGCGACGGCGTCCTGCCCCACGGTATCGTGCTTGTCGAGCATGAAGGCAAGCCGCAGCTTCGTGCCCACGCCGTCCGTGCCCGAAACGAGCACCGGCTCCTTGTACTTCGCTGCCTGCAGCGCAAAGAGGCCGCCGAAGCCGCCGAGGTCGCCGAGCACTTCGGGGCGGTACGTCGCACGCACGCTGTCCTTGATGAGTTTGACGGATTCATTGCCCGCGTCGATATCGACGCCCGCATCGCGATAGGTAAGTTTCTTTTCCATTCTGCCTCCTCCAACACAATCGAAAACGAAAAAATGTAAAGAAATACACAAACCCACCGCCATCCAACAGAATGGCGGCGGGCTGCGGGCTATTATCTCTCCTCGCCTGTCAGGCGGCGCAGAATCTCCTTGTAGGCGTCCTCCACGTTGCCGAGGTCACGGCGAAATCTGTCCTTATCGAGCTTCTCGTTCGTATCGCTGTCCCAGAAGCGGCAGTTGTCCGGCGAGATCTCGTCGGCAAGAATGATCGTACCGTTCTTGTCCCTGCCGAATTCCAGCTTGAAATCGACGAGCGTAATCTTCTTCGTCTTCAAATAATCGCGCATAATCTCGTTGACCTTCAAGGCCTGGCGCTCAATCTCACGGATCTCCTCATCCGTCGCCATCGCCATCGCCTTGACATGGTAGTGGTTGATCATCGGATCGCCGAGCTCGTCGCTCTTGTAGTAAAGTTCCACGATGGGAATCGCCATCTTCGTGCCTTCTTCAAGGCCGAGGCGCTCGGCAAGGCTGCCCGCCGCAATATTGCGCACGACGACCTCAAGCGGAATGATCTCAAGCTTCTTGACGATCATCTCACGGTCGCTCGGCATGCTGATGCAGTGATGGTCGATGCCGTTCTTCTTCAGGAGGTCAAAGAAAAAAGCCGTGATCTTGTTGTTCATGACGCCCTTGTCGACGATCGTGCCCTTCTTCGCGCCGTTGCCTGCCGTCGCATCGTCCTTGTAATAGACGAGCAATTCGTCGGGATTTTCCATCTCGTACATGATTTTTGCTTTGCCTTCGTACAGAACCTTCTTGCTCATGATTTCCTGTCCTCCGTTGAATTCCTACTGATTGACCTGCGATGCGACGCGCGCCGCCTTCTTCGCCACGCCTTCCCTGAGCTTCTCGCGATACCCTTCGAGCTGCTTTGCAACAGCGGCATCGCCTGCACCGAAGATTTCGAGGGCGAAGACCGCCGCATTCTTCGCGCCGTTGACCGCCATCGTCGCGACGGGGATGCCCGACGGCATCTGCACCGTGCTCAAGAGCGCGTCGAGACCATTCAAAGGCGTCGCGTTGATCGGCACGCCGATGACGGGAAGCGTCGTGTAGCTCGCGATGACGCCCGCCAAGTGCGCTGCCGCGCCCGCCGCTGCAATGATGACGCCGACGCCGTTTTCACGCGCATTTTCGGCATACTCATGCACCTTCGCGGGCGTGCGGTGCGCCGACGCCACGATGACGTCGACCTCGACGCCGAACTCCTTGAGAAGCTCCACCGCCGGCTTCATGATCGGCCAATCTGAGTCACTGCCCATAAAAAGAGCTGCTTTCATGAAAGTTCCATCTCCTTTTCTCTTTAGTGTATGATAGCAGATGAAAGGAAACGCTGTCAACCGCTTCGCCCGTCGAGCGTGCTTTCGAGCGCCTTCTTGAGTCTGCCTTCCAACGCGACAAGCTCGGCTTCCGCCGCGCGCCTTTTCGTCCTGCCATCCTGCTGAATCTTCAGCGTCTCCTCGATCGTCGTCACGAGGTCGTCGTTCACCTTGCGCACCGTCTCGATGTCCACGATGCTGCGCTCGTTCTCCTTCGCCGTCTCGATCGTGCCGATCTTGAGCATTTCCGCATTCTTCTTCAAAAGGTCGTTCGTCATCTCATTGACCGAATGCTGCATCTCAAGAACCTTCTTCTGGTTCGCGAGACCGAGCGCTATGACCATCTGATTCTTCCACAGCGGAATCGAGTTGTAGATCGCACTCTGCACACGGTCGATGAGAACCTTGTCGTTGTTCTGTATGAGTCGGATCTGCGGCGCCGTCTGGATGGAGATCGTCTTGCTGATCTTGAGGTCGTGCACCTTCTTCTCGAAGCGCTCGACGGAACTCTCAAAATCGCTGACGACCTGCGCCGCCATCGGATCGCTCGAAGCGGCGGCCTGCGCGCGCAGCTTGGGCAGCGTGACTTCACGCATCTCCTGCATCTTCTCCTCGCCCGCGCGAATGTAAAGTTCCAGCGTCTTGAAGTACTCAAGATTCTTCGCAAAGAGAGTGTCGAGCATCGTGACGTCCTTCATCATGAGCATGCGCGCCTTCTGCAGCGACGTCTTGACCTTCTCGACCTGCACGGAAACCTTCTCGTAGCCCTGCATCATCGTCTCCGCCTTGCCGACGAGGGAGCTGACGAGCGGCAGCTTCTTCAGAAATCCGCCGTCCGATGACTTCGGCTCGAAACTCTTGACATTCGTCAGAAGCTCGCCCAGAAGCTCGCCGACGTAGCCGCTGTCCTTCGCACGCACGTTGCAAAGAATGCTGTCCGAAAAGTCGGCGATGTTCTTCTGCGCCGCCGTGCCGAAGTCGATGATCGCCGCCGAGTCCGTGAGGTCAAGCCCCTCCTTGATCTTCTCCACCTCGGCACGCTCCGCAGGCGTCAGTTCCTCGACCGCCTGCGCGATGCGCTCAAGCTCCTTTTCAGGCGCAAGTTCCAGCGCCTTTTCCTGCGGCTGCTGCGCACGCTTGCTCAAGAGATCGTCCAGATTGATTTCCGCCATTTCTCCCTCTCCTTTATCTGCTCTGCCTAATCCTCATCACAGTAATCGAAGTAAAAATCATCGACGGGCATGAAGAGCCAACGCACGCCCTCGATGAAGCCGACGAAGATCGGCAGTCCCGTCCAGAGGAACAGGATGTAGCCAACGCCCTGAAAATTCTTGCCCAGAAAAAACTTGTGCGCACCGAAGCCGCCGAGGAATATGCCGAGCAGCGACGCCTTGATCTTGCGCCGCACGACTTGCCAGTAAAGCTCCTGCGGTATGACGCTCGTGCCTCGCGCGAGACTCGAAACCTTCTGCAGGAAAACCGGCGTCGCGTTCGCCGCCTTCATCGGATGCTGCGCGCCTCGCCTTACGAAGGGCTGCTCCGTCGCTTCGGGCACGGTGCACGCTTCCCCCATCGCCTGCCCCTTCATCGAGTGCTGCAGCACCTCGATCTCAGCGTTGAGATCCATGAGCTGATAGTTGATGACGCGCTTGAACTCCTCCTCATACGTCGTGCGCAGGGAAGAAAGCATCTCCTTGACACGCCGCTTCGCCTGCACCACCTCTTCGGAAGCGAGCTGCGTTTCCTCAAGCTCGACATACTGGCGCAGCATGACGGCCGCCTTCTCCTGATATATCTCGATGAAATCCTCCGCTGCCGCGATGCGTTCGGGATTGCGCTCCAGATAGCGCAGCATATTGCCCGCAACATGCTGCAGGGCGACAAGCTCCTGCGACATCTCGCGATCTTTTACCTTTTGCCGCAAATCCTGCAGAACATCGTAGTCGCCTGCCGCCTTGGCAAAACTCGCTTCCAGAAGCTCCGCTCGCGCATCGGGCAGCCTCTGCAGCTGCGCCCTCTTGAGCTTCAGCCTCTGCTTTCCGCCGCGCAGTCCCCTCGCCTGAAAAAGTGTAAAGCCGCCGAGAAAAACCATCACGCCAGCCTTCCACCACTCCCCCTCATAGCCGAGCCAAGCGCCGCCGCCCAAGGCAGCGATTGCGAAAATCAGCCACAGATAGCGCATACGCCAGCTCCTTCCTATGAATACGACTGTCTGCAAACAAAATTCATGTTTCATCCATTATATCATTGAAGCAAAATCATATCCATAGCATATTTCTCAAGGAAGCATGGATAGCATGAAGCTCAGTCCGTCCGTGTCTTCGGCTTGATCTCTTGGGGCTTCGTAATGCGTCCACATACTGATGATCTTCACGGTCTTTTCTTCCTCCAAAACTTCGTACACCAAACGATGCTGAATATTCAGCCGCCTCGAATATGCACCTTGCAGACTGCCTCGCAGCTTCTCATAAGGCGGTGGGTTCTGAAATGGATTCTCCTCCAGAAGCTTGATGAGCGCCTGCGCTTTCTCCTCCAAATGCGCCGACTTGAGTTTCGGCACATCTGCCGCTGCCGCTTTCGTGTAGACGATTCGCTGGCTCACCACGTCACCTCATCCGCAGACAAGCATTCTTCCGTTGATGTGTTCAGTCCATCGACGATTTTCTTCTGCATACCAGGAACGGCACAAAGCTCGATCGTCGCCATTAAATCGTTGTAATCCGTGGCACTCATGAGCACCGCTGCCCCTTCCTTTCCTGTGATATGGACAGGCTCATTATAGCGTACAGTCTGCTCAAGCGTTTGAAACAAATTCTGTCGAAATGTCGTCGCATTCATCACCTGCATGATAGCCGCCCTCCTTTACGTACATTATAACGTACACCATTGTGAAGCGCAATCTTTTCCACGCCAAAATGAACCTCATTGCACCTATATCAGCGAAACGTCTCTATTCGCAGCGTCTTTCCGTCCGTCCTGCATACGACCGCACCATCCTCGTCGGTGCGATAGATTTTTATGCCGTCCTTCTGTAGACGCTCGATGACCTCTGGGGCAGGATGACCGAAGTTGTTGTCCCTGCCGACGCTGATGACGGCGAGACGCGGCTGTGCGGCGGCGAGGAACTCCTCCGTCGTCGAGGTTTTCGAGCCGTGGTGTGCGACCTTCAGGACGGTGCATTGAGGATTCTTCCCCTCCGCGAGCATGGCCTTCTCCTGCTCCGCTACGAGATCGCCCGTGAAGAGGAAGGATGCCGCACCATAGCTCACGCGGATGACGTTCGAATACTCGTTTCCCGTAGCGCCCTCCGCTGCACCGCCCTCCATCTGAGGCGCGTAGAGGATGTCGACCGCCACGCCGTCGAGATCGATGTGCTCACCCGCCTCCGCAGGAGCTAGATGCTGCATCTCAGGCGCATCGAGAGAGCAGCCGAGCACGCGTGCATACTCGCTGCGCGGCTCGTGCGCCGTCAAGACCATGCCGACGGGAATATGGCGCACGATGCCGCCCACACCGCCCGCATGATCCTCGTGCACATGCGTGAGGATGATATAGTCGAGCCTTCGCACGCCGTAATGCGAAAGGTACGGCACATCGACGCGCGAGCCGATGTCATAACCGCCGTCGCGCGTACCACCCGTATCGATCATCAAGGCTCTGCCGTGCGGCGTCACGACGAGAGCCGCATCGCCCTGTCCCACGTCGATGAAATGCACCGCCATCTCCTGTGGACGTGAAATCTGCCATAAGGCGACGGCTGCAGCAGCGAACAGAAATGCGGCAAAAATCACCTTGCGCCGTTCGCTGCACCAAGAGAAGACAGCTTCTCGCCGCTCCTCAGGCTGCACAAATACAGCAAGCATGGCGAAGTAGACGAGCGCGAGCGGCGCGGAAAGCGTCGGCAGATACACCTCACCGCCGGGCATAACCGCCAAGAGCCGCGTGCACTCGTAGACAAGTCCCAAGAGCAGGCTGTCCGCAAGAAAGACGGCCTTCGCCAAGAACGGCAGCACGAAGGATGCAAGCCCCGCGAAAAGCCCCGCGACGATGACGAGTTCCACGACGGGCACGACGATGATGTTGGCGATGAGCGACGAAAGCGACAACCGGTGGAAATACCATGCGAGGAGCGGCAAGGTCGCGAGCTGCGCCCCGAGCGTGACGGCAAGACTCAGCACGACGAAGCGCGGCAGAAAGCGCAAGGTCGAAAGGCGCTCGGCAAAAGGCGGCGCGAGGTAGAGAAGCCCCGCCGTCGCCGCGAACGACAGCTGGAAGCTGACATCGAACGCCAAAAGCGGCTCGAAGAAGAGCAGCGCCATGCCGACGAGAGCCAAAAGCCGCCGCGCATCGTTCTCGCGCTCCAAGGCGAGAGCGAAAAATGCGAGCAATCCCATCGCGCCCGCACGAACAGCCGGCGGCACGCAGCCCGCGAGCACGCAGTACAGCACGACGACGACGGTGACGAAAACAGCCGTCACGACGGGACGCAGGCGAAGGAGTGCGCCGAGCCAAGCCATGACCGCCGCCAACAGCGTGATATGTGAGCCGGACACCGAAAGGATGTGCACGATGCCCGTCGCCGTGAAAGCCTCGACAAGCTCGGGCTTTATACCCTCGTAGCCGCCAAAGAGCATGGCAAAGATCGCCGCCGCATCTTCCTTGGGCATCACGCTCTCCATCGAAGCGCGGTATGCCGAGCGCACCCGCTCGCTCCAACGCAGCACGGGATATGCCTCCCCCGCCTCCCAATGAATCCCCGGCTTCTTCGCCGATAGACGCGCGCGCACGCCCTTGACCGCCGCCGCACGCTCCACATCAATGCGCCCGGGATTGCCGTAGCCGTAGATGCCCTTAACCTTCCCAAAAGCCGTGATTTCCGCGCCAATCTCAGGCAAGTCGCCGACATTTTCGCGCATCTCCGAGACGTAGAGCGCTCCCGACGCCGCCTGCTCCTCGCCGCGCTGGCGCACGCGCTTTGCCTCCACCGTATAGCGCACGAACGTCCCCTGCGCCGTCCGCCGCACATGCGGCGCCTCGACGAGCACGCCCTTGACCGCCGCCTCACGGCCAATTAAATGCGAAACATCATCGGCAGGCAGAGCCTCGCCCCAAGCGAAGCGCCACGCGCCGAAAAAAAGAAAGAGCAGCAAGAACGCCAGCCACGTCCTGCTGCTCTCACGCACGAGAAGAAAAAGCGACAAGAAAAAGAACCCTGCCATGCCTAAGGCGAGAGCGCCAAGCGAGACATGCAGCAAATCCTCGCCGTAGATGCCGAGCAAAAGCACAAGGAAAAGACCGTTGAGAAAAACAAGCTGCTGCTGTCCGTATCGCATGGCAACCCCTGCCCCTCAGCTTCCTTATACGCATCACATTCCTCGAAGAAGCGCCATCGCTCTCTTCACAATGCAATCTTGTCCTTCATCTTCTCATACTTCGCATCACCGATGCCCTTGACGCGCTTGATCTCCTCAGGAGCTTGGAACGCGCCGTTCTCCGTGCGGTACTCGACGATGCGCTTTGCCATGGCGGGTCCGATGCCCGGCAGCTTGTCAAGCTCCTTCTCGTCCGCCGTATTGATGTTCACCATGCCTTCGGGCAGGGGCTTCGCCGCCCCCGCCTGTGCGCCTCCCGCCGCGCCTTGCACCGCCGTGCCTTGCGGAGACTTCTCTGGCACGGTGACCTGCATGCCGTCCTTGAGCTTCTGCGCGAGGTTCACGCCGTTCGTATCCGCCGTCGGCAAAAAGCCGCCGCAGGCATCGACCGCATCTTTCGCGCGTGCCCCCTCGGCGAGCTGCACGACGCCCGGACGGTTGACCGCACCCGCGACATAGACGACGATCTCTTTCGCCTGTGCTTCTTGCACGGGCGCCGTGCCCGCATCCAGCTCGACAACTTCCTCCTGCCCATGAATCCCCGCATAGAACGCACCGCCCGCCGCAAGGGCAACGACAGCCAAAAGGACAAGCATCGACTTCTTGAACATCGGCATGGTTTCAGCCTCCTAAGCAGAACTGCACCTCTAGCAAGACGATTTCGCATTCATTCTTCCATATATGGAATATTCTATGAATTTCATATTTCTCCTGCCATTTCGACAAATATAGGATTGTGATTCCCAATGTTTGACAGCCTTCTGCCGTCATGCTAGAATAAGAACCGTCAAATGTACAATGCGGACGTGGCGGAACTGGCAGACGCGCTGGACTTAGGATCCAGTGCCGCAAGGCATGGAGGTTCGAACCCTCTCGTCCGCACCAA